>Ga0265297_10004260_pt1 | contig 23747 bp, 25 predicted proteins | sample Munlanlwell13791_FD_192502 | JGI IMG/M metagenome (GOLD analysis project Ga0265297, IMG submission 192502) | Leachate microbial communities from a municipal landfill in Southern Ontario, Canada - Leachate well 137-91 | ecosystem: Engineered > Solid waste > Landfill > Unclassified | place... | reverse complement strand
AAGAGCATAATTCGGGCAAATCTGTTTTTACTAAAAATAATGGACCATGGAGTTTAATTTATTATGAATGTTTTCTCTCAAAAATTGATGCGGAAAAAGAAGAATTATTTTTAAAGTCAGGAAAAGGGAAAGAGAGAATAAAATTTTTATTAAAAGATACACTAGAAATAAAATAAAATTGGAGAGGTGGCTGAGCGGTCGAAAGCGACAGTCTTGAAAACTGTTAGGGCAGTAATGTCCTCGCGAGTTCGAATCTCGCCCTCTCCGTTTTAGCGGGAAAAACTGCTATACCTGTAAAGGTATCAGGGGTTCGAATCCTCTCGCCTCCGTTTTGATTTTATAGACAGTCTTGCCGGCCCAAGGCTGGTCGGCCTCGGGCCGAAAAACTGTTAGGGCAGTAATGTCCTCGCGAGTTCGAATCTCGCCCTCTCCGTACTTCGACAAGCTCAGTACTTTTACTTCGAGTTTAGTATTTTTGTTCTTAAAATATGACAAATTGGTTTATTTATATTCTTTTTTGCGATCAGAAAACTTTCTATGTAGGTATGACAGATAATATAGAAAGAAGATTTTTAGAACACAAAAAGGGATATTCTAATTTTACAAAAAAGTTTTCTGACATTCAACTGGTTTATACCGAAAATTTTGCCACTCGCAATGAAGCGGAAAGTAGAGAAAGACAAATAAAAGGTTGGTCTATCGCAAAAAAGAAAGCACTGATTATTGGTGATAAAAATTTATTAATAAAATTAAGTAAAAGTACTGGGATTGGTGAAGTTTGAGAATTGGCATAGGAATGGTGAGCCTGTCGAACCATCCCACCCTCTCCGTATTTTTAAACCACATGTTTATTTTTTTAAGAAATATGTGATTTAAAAATATATAGATAGATTGGATTCGAACCGCGGGCCGCAGCCCCTGAGGAAGGGGCGAAGGTTTCGAGTCACAGCAGTGTGAGAAGCGAATCTTCCCTGTTTGTCCAAGAGCGGAGGGATTAGTAACAAACAGCAACCCCGTTGCAGGGGCCACCCTCTCCATTTATATATTGTATATTTGTTTTTTTGATATAATCAAAATTATGCGTATCTCTATTATTGGTCATTCAAGTAGTGGAAAAAGTACATTAGCTCGTAAAATAAGCGGGAAATTAAAAATACCTCATCTCCATATAGACAGATTTTGGTTTGAAGCCGGAGGGGCTAAATTAAAACCATATGACAAAGAAGGTATAGAAAAAGCCAGGGCATACATTAAAGAAAATGTAGAAAATTTTATTAAACAAGATTCCTGGGTTTCTGATGGGTGGTATTCAAAAGTGCAGCCTATGATTTCTGAAAAAGCCGATCAAATACTTTTCTTAGATATTCCGCTTTACCGTCGTATGTTCAATCACTTGCAGAGAATCTTTAAAACAGACAGGCATAAAGAACTTACAAAATGGGATGATTTTAAATTTTTTTATGAAATAATTTTTCGAACTTTTGCCAAAGGTCCTAAAATGAAAAAATTTATACAAGAACATTCTGGCAAGGCTAAGATTTTTCGAAATTATAAGGAAATAGATGAATATTTAAAAACGTTATAATTTCTTACTTGTTAACAAACTCATTCCAACTTCACGCTACAGCCCCTGAGGAAGGGGCGAAGGCTTCGAGCCACAGCAGTGCGAGAAGCGAATCCCACCCTCTCCGTTTTTATACATCGCATGTTTCAAGCAAAATCAATAAAAGAAAATTTCTACGAAAAAATATAATAAACAAGATCATATATTGCTTGCAATTTGGGCTGCAGATTGTGCCGAAAGAGTGCTTCCGTTTTTTGAAAATGCATATCCGAAAGATGACAGGCCTCGCAAAGCCATAAAAGCATGTCGGACATGGGTTCGCACAGGTGTTTTTAAAATGGCTGATATACGCGGAGCTTCTCTTGCTGCTCACGCTGCTGCTCGTAAGGCAGAAAAAAATGAAATGGTTTGTTTTGCCGCGCGTTCCGCTGGTCAAGCGGCCGCAGTTCCACATGTTCCTCAGCATGCTTATGGTGGCGCTTATTATGCCCTTAAGGCAATTATAGCGGCCAACCCTGCTTATATTGAAGCCAAGCTTGCCAAAGAATATAATTGGCAATCACGGCATCTCCCAGAACATTTGAGACGTGAGATTATGGAAAGAATAGTAATTATTAAAAAAGATAACAAAATTTTTGTCAGAATACGGAAAGGAAAGGGTTTTTAATATACTTTCTGCGCGAAAGTCGGGACATCGCCTCCGTTTTGATTATCAAGTTTGAGTTTGTTAGCCGAAACTCTTAAAAATTATGAAATTAACATTTGACGAAAAACTTGCCGTAAATTACAAAAATGCATCGCAAAAGATACGTGTTTTAACAGAGCAATGGGTTGATAATTCTATCTTTTGTCCAAACTGTGGGCATCTCAATATTGATAAATATCCAAATAATCAGCCTGTCGCCGATTTTTACTGTTCAAATTGCCATGAGGATTATGAATTAAAGAGCAAACAAAATACACTAGGCGCAAAAATTGTGGACGGCGCATATCGTACAATGATTGAACGGCTTACAGGCAGTAATAATCCAAATTTTTTCTTATTAAACTACGATTTGGCAAATCTTGAGGTAATAAATTTTTTAGTTATCCCTAAACATTTTTTCGTTCCAGAAATAATAGAAAAAAGAAATCCTCTTGCACCAACTGCACGTCGAGCTGGTTGGGTTGGTTGCAATATTATTCTTAAAAATATTCCTCAAACCGGTAAAATATTTTTTGTTCGCAATAAACAAATTGAGTCGAAAGAAAAAGTATTAGCCAATTGGAAGAAAACTTTATTTTTAAGAGAAGAAAGAGAAATCTCAGCAAAAGGTTGGCTACTTGATGTAATGCGTTGTGTTGATAAACTTGGCAAAAAAGAATTTACGCTTGATGAGGTATATACATTTGAAAACGAATTAAATCGATTACATCCAGAAAACAAACATATTAAAGATAAAATTCGGCAACAGCTACAATTTTTGCGAGATAAAAATTATTTAGATTTTGTGTCTCGCGGTTATTATAGGCTTACATAAAAATATGGCTATCAACCTTTCACCAAAATTGGCAAAAATTATTCTGCGATTTAATTCCTTTACAAGATTAAAAGTGATGTGTCGCGGATACAGCGAAGATTTGGAAAATTTTACCGAACTTGTATGGGAGGATGATAAATATTTGGATTTTGATGACCAGGAAATATACCCACAATTTCAGTTATGGGTTGTTTAAAAAGATTTTTAAAATAGCAAGTTAATTATGAAACTTAAAAAATTTAGAATTAAAAATTACAAATCAATTATTGATAGTGGTGATTGTTATTTAACGGATACGATAAGTATTCTAGCTGGCAAAAACGAATCTGGTAAAACCTCAATTCTTGAGGCATTGGAGGATTTTGACACCGATAATAAGATAAGAGAGAGTGCAAGGCCAATAAAATCGCCCGACGAGAAACCAGAAATTTCAATTACTTTTATTGTTAAAAAATATATCCTCAAAGAGATTATTAATGAAATATTTGAAGACACAGTCGCGCTAAAAGTGACAGAAGATATTGAAATTGAACTCATAAAGATTTTCCCCGATGTCTATTTGTTTGGGGAAAGCACCTGGCAAAATGAAATTTTCGGTGATAAAGAAATTGAGAAAATTCAAAAATCAATCAAGAATAAATGGGGTAAAGTAAAAACATTGCACGCGAAATATCCACAGTTAGGGGGCGCCATCTTTGATTTTAATTTTTCTGATTTAATAAATGAGAAAAATTTCTTCATTAATTTCAAAACTACTACAACGCCAAATACCCCACAAATTAATGAAAAGGATCGAGACAACTTCTCGAATTTTTTAGCAGAGATAGAAGTAGAAATTCAAAATCTTGAAAATCTTATCGTTATGAAAGATAAGTTTCTTATAGCTCTTAAAAAGTGGATTCCAAATTTTATTTTCTTTAACTCATTTGATGATGTTTTCCCAAATAAAATACCATTTACAGAGCTTGAGAAGAATGAATGGATTCAAGATTTAGCAGTCATAAGCGATTTAGATGTTCTTACTATCAAAACTTCTGTCGCTCGTGATAAACAGAAGCACAAGAAAGATGTAAATATCATGATAAATAAAGACTATGAAAAATTTTGGACTCAAGATGTTATGAATTTAAGCGTAGATTGGGATTCGACAGATCTTTATTTTTGGATTGAAGAAGATGGTTATTTATATGAACCGAGTTTACGAAGTAAGGGTATGCAGTGGCACCTTGCTTTTTATATAAAAGTATCAGCAAGAGCAAAGGAGGATGTCCCAAACATTATTTTGATTGATGAGCCAGGGTTATTCCTTCACGCAAAAGCCCAAGAAGATATTTTAAGATTACTTGAAGATTCCGCGAAAGAAGTTCAATTGATATTTTCAACACATTCACCTTATCTTTTGGAAGCCGACAAACTTAATCAAATTAGATTAATTTATCGTACTAAAAAGGCAGGGACAAAGATTGAAAATAAAATTCATGCTTTAGCGGACAAGGAAACCTTAACTCCTATTATGACCGCGATAGGGTTAGAATTAAATGCAGGAATTACTGCGTTAGACAGAGTTAATAATATTGTGGTTGAAGGAGCATCTGATCTCTATTATTTGAATGCGTTTAAGAAAATTTTTAGTAAAGATAGTGTGAATTTTATTTTCGGCGGGGGAGCCGGAAATATGCCTGTTGTCGGCACCATACTGCATGGTTGGGGTGGAAAGGTTATCTATCTTTATGACAAGGACCAAGGGAAAAAGGATGGCGAGAAGAACTTAAAAGATAATTGGTTGGTTACAAAAGATTTAGTTCTCGCTGTTCTAGATACTACAGGAAGCATTGAGGATGTTTTTTCACCATCTAATTTTCGGGAGTTTGTGCTTGAAGATGTGAATAAAACATATTCCGAATCTAATTCGGAATATGTCAAAAAGACTAAATTGGATAAGGTTTTACTCGCAAAGAAATTTTTAGAAACTTGCCAAAATGGAACCTCAATCAATTTGGACACAGTGACAAAAAACAATCTATCTAAATTGTTTAAGAATATAGAGAGCAAGTTTTAAGCCCGCTAAAAAATGCTATTAGAAGCGAAGGCGTGACGGAATGCCAAGGTTCGCAGTTTAGATTTTTATCCAAAAAAGTTCGGATTTTTTTAAATACTTTCTGTTAATTCACAAAATTAGAGTAAACCATGAAAAATCAAAAATCAATTTTTATCAGTTTCTTGAATGCTGTCGGCGTGGCTGTTTACGTCATCGGCATTTCGTTTATTTTGCGAAACGGAAATCAAATATTCGGCAAAATGGATAATTTCTTGGCACCAGTGGCATTTTTATTGCTTTTTGTTTTATCGGCCGCGATTACCGGCATGCTTGTGTTGGGCAAACCGCTTTTGTTATATTTTGAAAATCGCAAATCCGAAGCCATAAAAATGTTTTTTTACACCATTGGCTGGCTTTTCCTGATTACATTAATTATTCTTATCGTTCAGATTAAGCATTAATTTTTTTTATGAATTCAATAATTGATGATTTTTTTCAAAAAAATAGATTATTGATTAATAAAAAATATATTGTACTCAGTATTGATCTGGATAATACGCTCATAAACAGAAAACGAGGAGCTAATTATGTCAGTCAAAAAACACTGAACTTGTTGGAAAAATTACAGCGCTTTAAAAATGTTATTTTAATTCCAAATACAGGAAGAGATATTATCGGGTTTAAGTCATTTCAAAGAGATGTTATAAGCATAAAAAATGCCATTTTGGGTTCAGGCAGTCTTATTCTATTTAATGGAAAATTATTTTTTGACGAAAAGAGCAGAATTGATAAAAAAACCGTTAAAATTATTTTGGAGGCCGTTAGAAAGAATATTATTCCTTTTGTTGATTTTTATCATAAGAATGGGAGAATTATTTTCTATAATAGAAAAAATAAAGAAAATAAGGATTTATTTTTCTCTCAAAATCCAAAAGGATGGTTTAAAAATGAATATCCGCCAATTAAATTAATTGATGGAGTAAATAAACCATCTGACGGTATTTTAGATTATTTATTTAGAATAGAATTTCCGGTTTTTTGCCAGCATGAAGAACTTTATACGGGATTAACAGAAAAGAAGGAGAGACTCATGGATGAATTTATAAAACTACTTCCTTCTAAAAAAATTCCAAGTCATAATTATTCAATAAAAAGAAAAGTATTTTTTAACCAAGATTACAAAGATAAATTGATTTTTGCCAGATTTGAGAAAAAAGACTCTTTTATAAATAAAGGAATGGGTCTCAAAAAATGGTTTTTAAAAATGGGTATTTCGCCAAAAGAAGCTTTCGTGATTCATATTGGAGATAAAGATTCAGGACTCATAAATGATACGATTATTAAAAGATATATTCCTAGCGCTCACGTGGTAATGGTGGATAATAAATGTAAATTAAATAATCCATTAGTTGATTTATATTTAAGAAATGATTTAGAAAAAGATACTTATTTGTTTCTTTCCGCCCTTTATAAAAATATAAAAAACAAAGAAAAATAAGTTTAATTTTTTTTATGCACTCAAAAGAAATCAGAGAAAAATATTTAAATTTTTTTAAATCAAGGAAGCACGCGGTTATTCCCAGTTTTTCCATAATGCCGGAGAATGATTCTTCCACGCTTTTTACAAGCGCCGGCATGCAGCCGTTGGTTTCTTATCTGATGGGCGAAAAACATCCGGCCGGAGAGCGTTTGGTAAATTGCCAAAAATCTTTTCGCGCCGAAGATATTGACGAAGTGGGCGATAATCGCCACACAACTTTTTTTGAAATGTTGGGCAACTGGTCTTTGGGCGATTATTTCAAGCGCGAACAACTACCTTGGATCTACGAATTTTTAATTGACGAATTGGGTTTAGATATAAACAGATTGTATGCCACGGTTTTTCGCGGCAGCGAAGAAATCGGCGTGCCAAAAGATACTGATTCAGTTGCTTTTTTAAAAGAATTTTTTTCATCGCGCGGAATTGACGCCAAAGATGTGGATTTATCAGAAGAAAATGGAATGCAAGGCGGCCGTATATTTTATTACTCGGCCAAAAAAAATTGGTGGTCTCGTTCGGGCGCGCCGGAAAAAATGCCGGTTGGAGAAATCGGCGGTCCGGACAGCGAAATTTTTTATGACTTGGGGGCTGATTTGAAAAAACACGAAAATTCAATTTATAAAGACAAGCCGTGCCATGTAAATTGCGATTGTGGCCGTTTTATAGAAATCGGCAATAACGTTTTTATTGAATACAAACGCACTGAGGCCGGATTTGAAAAATTAAAACAGCAAAATGTGGATTTTGGCGGAGGGCTGGAAAGAATCACTATGGTTTGCCAAAAACTGGACAATATTTTTGAAACAGATCTTTTTATCAATATAATTAAAAAAATAGAAGAATTATCCGGCAAAAAATATCATGATAATTTTCGTCCTTTTGAAATAATTACAGATCATATGCGCGCGGCCACTTTTATAATGGGCGATAATAAAGGCATATCGCCGAGCAATACCGGACAAGGTTATTTAGTCCGCCGCTTAATCAGACGCGCGGCCATATACGGCAAAAAATTGGGCATTTCGGATTCTGTTTGGACGCATAATATCGCGGAAATTATTATTAAAGAATATGGCGACATATATCCGGAATTGAAACGCAACTCAGAATTTATTTTAAATCAATTAAAAAAAGAAGAAGAAAATTTTTCAAAAACTTTGGAAAATGGTTTAAAAGAATTATTTCGTCTTTTTAAAGATCATAATCTTTTTGAAGAAGTGCAATCAAATGAGAATGTTCAGATAATAAAAGAAATTAATGGAAAAGAGTTATTTAATGTTTATTCAACTTATGGCTTTCCATTAGAGCTTAGTTTAGAAGAGTTAGAATCTATATATAAAAAATATTCATACGGAAAATTAGAATTCAATTATAATAAAGAAAAAATTACAAAGGAATTTAATGAAGAATTGACAAAACACCAAGAACTTTCACGCACGGCTTCAGCAGGCATGTTTAAAGGCGGATTGGCGGATTCTGGCGAGCAGACGACAAAACTTCACACCGCAGCGCATTTAATGCTGGCGGCTTTGAGGCAAGTTTTAGGAGACCACGTTTTTCAAAAAGGCAGCAATATCACGGCTGAAAGATTAAGATTTGATTTTTCTCATCCACAAAAAATGACTTCGGAAGAAATAAAAAAAGTTGAAGAAATAGTTAATCAAAAAATTAAAGAAAATTTGCCCGTTATTTGCGAAGAAATGACTTTAAACGAAGCAAAAGAAAAAGGCGCCATGGGAGTTTTTGAAAGCAAGTATGGAGAAAAAGTAAAAGTTTACAGCATTGGCGACCCTTCGACAGGTTCAGGGCAGGTTTTTTCAAAAGAGATTTGCGGCGGACCGCATGTTAAAAATACTCAAGAACTCGGCAGTTTTAAAATTATCAAAGAAGAAGCAAGCAGTGCCGGAGTCAGAAGAATCAAGGCAGTCATAGAATAAAAATAAACAGCACATTGTTTTTACAAATTTGTTAAACTGAAATTAAATAAAAGGTTTTTCAAATTCAAAAGCCTTTTATTGTCAAGCGAGTGAGGGAAAAGAAAATTTATTTTCTTTTCCGAGCGAGTGCAGACAAAAAAGGGTTTAAATACCCTTTATTATTTAAAAAATATATTATGAAAATCAGAAACATCGCAATTATCGCCCACGTTGACCACGGCAAAACCACGCTGGTGGATGCTTTATTGCGCCAATCAAAAACACATTTAAATAAAGAAATCGCTCAATCCGAATTAATCATGGACAGCAATGATTTGGAACGCGAAAGAGGTATCACGATTTTTTCCAAAAACGCTTCCGTAGTTTGGGAAGATATTAAAATTAATATCATAGATACTCCGGGTCATGCTGATTTTGGCGGAGAAGTGGAACGCGTTTTAAATATGGCTGACGGCTGTCTGCTTTTGGTTGATGCCAAAGAAGGACCAATGCCTCAAACCAGATTTGTTTTGAAAAAAGCGCTGGAAATCGGGCATAAAATAATCGTGGTGATTAATAAAATTGACAAGCCGGATGCCAGAATTGATTATGTGGTGGAAAAAACCATGGAATTATTTTTGGAACTTGGCGCTGACGATCAGGGTTTGAATTTTCCGATTGTTTATGCTTCGGCTAAAAACGGTTTAGCCGGTTTGGATCCGGATATTAATGAAATGGCAAATATTGAACCGATTTTTGAATCAATCGTTCAGCATATTCCGTCGCCGATTGTTGAAGAAGACAAACCATTGCAAATATTAATTTCAAATATTACAGCTGACGAATTCAAGGGCAGAATCGCGATTGGGAGAATTCATAACGGCACCATAAAAGTGGGGCAGGATATTATGCATATTAATCGCGAAGGAGAACATAAAAAATATCGTTTGAATTCTTTAATGATTTTCAGTGGTTTGAGCCGCGTAGAAGCGGAGGTGGTTAACGCTGGCGATATTGTCGCTTTAGCCGGTATTCCGGAAGTGACCATCGGTGAAACGATCGCCGATCCGGAAGATTCTCAGGCCTTGCCTTTGTTAAAAATTGACGAACCGACAGTCAAAATGACCTTTATGATTAATGATTCGCCTTTTGCCGGAAAAGAGGGCAAATTTTGCACTTCCAGGCAGATTAGGGCGCGTTTATTCAAGGAGTTGGAGACAGATATGGCCTTATGCGTTGAAGATACTTCTGACGGCAAATGGGTTGTTTCCGGCCGCGGCGAGCTTCATTTGGCTATTTTAATTGAACGATTAAGACGCGAGAGTTATGAAATGCAAGTTTCCCGTCCGCAAGTAATTAATAAAAAAATTAATGGTCAAGAAGTTACGCCTTTTGAAAGATTATTTATTGAAGTTCCGGAAGCCAGCCAGGGAGTTGTTATTCAAAAATTAGGCAGCCGCAAAGGCATGCTTAAAGAAATGAATATAGTTGATAAAATCGTATTTTTGGAATATTTGATTCCAACGCGCGGTCTTTTCGGTTATCGCTCGGAATTTTTAACCGATACGCGCGGCATGGGAATTATAAACGCAACTTTTCATGATTATTTGCCAGACCCGGGAAATTGGAAAGAAAAAGAACAGGGTTCTTTGGTTGCTCATGAAACCGGCGTGACGAATTCATACGGATTGCTTAATGTTCAAGATCGCGGAATTTTATTTTATGGCCCGGCGAGCAAAGTTTATCAGGGCGAAGTGGTTGGCCAAAATTCGCGGCCGGGTGATATTTGGATTAATGTTTGCAAAACAAAAAAATTATCAAATATGCGCTCCAGAGGAGAAGGTATTAATGAACATTTTAATACTCCGAAAATAATGGATTTGGAAGACGCTTTGGAATATATTGGCGATGATGAACTGGTGGAAATTACGCCTGTAAATGTCCGCATCAGAAAAACTTGTTTAAGCGAATTGGAATCTAAACGCACTGCCCGTCACAACAAATCTTAATATTTCTCATATGAAAAAATATTCGCCTTTGCGGGCGAATATTTTTAATTTTGTTAAATTAAGTTTAAAGCGAAAATTCCAATTTATCACCGATATTCAATCCAATTTGATCAGCCGTTCCGCCTTTGATTTCCAAAACATAAAGCGATTTTTGTTCAGTGCCGTAGCTTGGGCAGGGGTCATTTTCGCAAATCGGCGTATTTTTTGAAATAAATATGACTTGTTTATTTTCATTAATCCAAATAATATCCAGCGGCTCCAGAGTGTTTTTCATCCAAAATTTATCATTCACCGGAGTTTTAAAAACAAAAAGCATAGCATCGTTTTTATCAATATTCTGATACATTAATCCTCTGGCTGTTTCAAACGGTGTTCTGGCGACAGTCGCCCCAAAACAATTGTCTTTAAAACAAACCCTGGTTGATTCAGGAAGGGATGAAATTTTTATTAAAACAATAACCAAAATCAGCAGAACCGCCGCGCCCATTGGCCATAGAATTTTTTTATTTTTCATATAAATAAACACTGGATTTTAAAACGATTATATTATATAATAACATAAGGAGTGAATAAGATGAAGAGTCAAAAATATGAAAACAAAAACCAAAAAAATTGACCTTGTCATTGAAATCCTTTGGCTGGTGATTATTTTTTTTATTCCCGTTTATCTTGATCAAGGATTATATAATGTTTTTGAAGTTGCCAAAAATGTTTTATTTCAAAGTTTGACGGAAATTTTATTATTTGTTTATCTTGTTAAATTTATTCTTTTTCGCCGAGAAAGCATTGAAATTTTCCGTCAAAGAATAAAATATTTTATTCCGGCCGGTATTTTTATCGCCATTTTGGGTATTTCCACGATTTTTTCTCAAGTGCCTTGGTTCAGTTTTTGGGGATCTTGGGAGCGGAGAATGGGTTATTTAGCCTGGCTCCATTTTTTTATTTTTGGTTTGCTTCTACTTTTAAATATTCAAAAAAGAAATCAAATTTATCGGATTTTAACAGCCATTTTGGCTTCTTCATTTTTTGTCGGAATTTACGGCGTTATGCAGTTTAAGGGCTTGGATTTATTCCGATGGACTTATGATCCGTTCGCAATGGGACGGATTTTTTCCAGTATCGGCCAGCCGAATTTTTTGGGTTCTTGGCTGCTTTTGGTCATGCCGCTAGCTGTTTTTGGCTTGATAAATAAAAAGTCATTAATTAAATATTCATCTTTATTTTTATTGATTTTGTTGTTTTTAAATCTTTTTTGGACCAAATCGCGCGGCGCTTGGCTTGGCTGTTTAGGTATGATGATTTTTATGGGTATTTTATTTTTTTGGCAACAAAATAAAAAGAAAATTATTTTCCCGGTCGCATTGTTGTTAATAATAATTTTATTATTATTCCTCGCTCCGCATTTTAATATTCAAAAAGATAAATTGGCCATTAATCCGTTTTTAGCTCGCTTGGTGAGTTTAACTGATTTAAAAGAAGCCGGGCAATATCGTTTAATGCACTGGCAGGCGAGTGCGGATTTAATTAAAGATAAACCGATTTTAGGATATGGTTTGGGCAGCCAGCGGTTTAATTTCCCCAAATATTATCAGCCATTATTCGCTATTTACGAAAAACCGAATATTTATCTTGATTACGCCCATAATGATATTTTAGATACGATTCTGGCGAGCGGATTTTTGGGATTTTTCGCTTATTTATTTTTAATCGGTTATATTTTTGGGCTTAGTTTCCGATATTTTTTCAAAAAGAATATTCCAAGTGACCATTCATTTCAATTTTTAGTTTTTTTAATTCTGAGTGGAATTTTCGGTTATCTGCTTTCTCTTCAATTTTCATTTCACGTAATGTCTACTTTGTTTTATTTCTGGCTTTTTATGGTTTTGATAATTATTTTAACTAATAATTTAACTGATTCAAAAAATTCAGAGAATATTTTAATTTCAGCTGAAAAACCGGAAGAATTTTTGACCCCTTCTAAAAGTTTGATGATTCTTTTTGTTTTGAGTTTAACATTTTTATGCTTATGGCAATTTAATTTTAGATTGTATTTATCCAGTCATTATTTTCTAAACGCCCAAAAGGCAAAAGCAGTCGGCAATTGGCAGGAAATGATTCAAGAAAACGAAAAAGCGATAAAATTTGATCCAAATAATCCTTATTTTCATCAAGAATTAGCTTTAGGTTTGTATCAAGCCGGATTTTCGTCTTCAACGGAAAAATTGGATTGGCTGGAAACAGGCATGGAAAATATTGAAAAAATTCCTCAAAAAATCAGGCCGATTGAAGCGATTATTTGGTCAAGCTGGTTAAAAAGCGAGAAAGCAAATTTAACAAAAAATCAAAAAGATTTTCAAGCAGCGGAGAAAGCTTTTCAGGATTCGGCGGATTTTACGCCGGGCACAGCTCTTGTTTACAATCATTGGTGCGACTTGAAAGTTTATGAAGAAAATTGGGCCCAGACCATTAAAATGTGCGAAAAAGCGATTTCTTTATATCCTGATCTTAATCATCCATCTTTAAACGAAATACATTATCGCGACGTTGTTAATGAAATGACGCCGGTTTATCTTAATCTGGGATTTGCTTATCGGAAAATCGGCGATCCTAAAACAGCGATTGACTATTATCAAAAATTAGCATATCCTATAATAAAGGGTTTTACTTCTCCTTATCCGAATATTTTAAAAGTTGTTTATCAAGAAATGATTGATACTTACAAAGCAATGGGTCAGACCGACTCGGCGATTTATTGGGCTCGACATTTTCAAACTCTTTGGCCCGATGACCCTAATTCAGCCATTATTTTAAATTCATTAAAATAAAAATAATATGGCACAAAATACAAATCAAAATATTGATCACGGCAAAAATTTTTTAAGTTGGCAATTTCCGGAATATATCAAATATGAACGAGAAAAATCCTGGTATATAATTGCCGGTTTAATTTCTTTGGGAATTGTTATTTATTCTGTAATGACAGCCAATATTCTTTTTATTGTTTTATTGATTTTATTCGCGGTTATTATAACTTTGCATAATCGCCATGAACCGATGGATGTATTATGCGATATTTTTGAAGATGGTATAGCAGTCGGCAATCAATTTTACGGATGGTCGGATATAAGAAATTTTCGCATTGTTTATCAGCCGCCTGAAGTTAAAAAACTTTACATTGATTTAAAAAATAGTCTTTTACAGGATTTCTCCATTCCTTTAGAGGAGCAAAGTCCGTTAATGGTTCGCGATATTTTAAAAAAATATTTAAAAGAAGATTTGACTAAAACCGAAGAAACTTTGACTGACCGCTTAAATCGCTGGCTGAAAATTTAGAACAAAAATATATTATAATCCCTCGCGTGGAAATTATTTTAAAATATGAAGGTAGCTATATTAACTCTTTATACGCCTAATATAAAAGATTACGGTTCTTTAAGCGAAATAAATAAAAAAGAATATGCTAAGAATCACGGATATGATTTTTGGGTATGTAGAAAAAGTCTGAATAAAAATCGTGCTCCAGCATGGAGTAAGATAATAATGATAAAAAAGTTTTTATCTAAATATGATTGGATATTTTGGACAGACGCAGACTCTTTGATTATGAATATGGATTTTTGTCTGGAAGATATTATTAAAAAATATCCGGGTAAATTTATGATATTAACCAAGGGGGTTTCCAGTCCGATTAACTCAGGTCAATGGCTAATCAAAAATACCAAGTGGTCTAATGTTTTATTGGATAAAATATGGACCAAAACGCCGAAATATTTTATTAAAAATAATCCTTGGGAGCAGGGTAGCTTTGTTAAACTTCTAGATAAAAGCATTTGGCCAAAACTAGCTATAGTTAAGCATCGAGCAATGAACTCTGTCCCTAATATAAAATATATTAACCTTGCATGTTCCCGTCTTTTAAACAGAGAAAAAGTTGCTGAGATGGAATATCGACCAGGTGATTTTATTGTTCATTTTATGTTTTCAAAAAATCCTAAAAAACGTCTAGCGGGAATGAAATATTATTTTAAAAAAATTAAAACGAAATAGTATGACTGAGAATTATAAATTTTCTGAAACAGTTGAAGGATTTAAAAGACCAGATTTAACGGAAAATGAAATAAAAACTATTATCAATGCCGGTCTCACCGTGGAAGATTTTTTTGAAATTATTTCCGGACAGCCATTAGCAGAAGGCAGTAGGGCTTTGATTTTTGAATTACCCAGCGATAGCCCAAAGTCAGTTATTAAAGTTTGGAAAGACCGCATGCGTGATTCTGACAGGGCAGACATAGAAGGTTTAACATTGCGGTTGCTTAGAATGCATGATTTTAAGAATACTCCAAAATTGCAAGGACATTTAAGGACAGCTAATATTATTTTTGAAGAAAAAATTGAGGGTGAACCAGTTAAAGATTTTAATAGCGAGATGATTAATAAACTAGCGGTTGCTTTGGCTGATCTACATTCTATTAGATTGAATTCTTATGGTAAACCGTTTACTGAAAGAAAAAAGGGAACTCGTTTAGATTATTTGCATAATAGTGTTGAAATGCTTCGTGAGATGTGTCAATCTTTTAATAGTCAAGGGGATATGTCTAATTTACTTCAGACAGCATTGAACAAAATAGAGTTGGAAGCTGATGATCACAAAGAAGCTTTTATTGGTGATAATTTTACTCTTATACATTTTGATTTAAATCCCGGTAATATTTTATATTCTAAAGATCAAGATAATATTATAATTATAGATTGGGAGCAGGCTTCTGCTGGTGATAATGCGATGGACATGGCTAAACTTTTTTTAAAAATAGATTTTAACGCCGACCAGCAACGCGAATTTTTGGAACAATATAAAAATTGTTTGACTGTTGATGACCCCAATTTTTCAAAAAGATTACATGTATATGATTCTTTTGTTTTGATAAACTCTATACTTTGGAGGTTGCGGGTGTTAAAAGATATGCCGGAACAAATATCAGAAGAAACAGAAAAACGTTTTTATGATAGAGTTAAAAATGGTTTTAATAAAGAATTAAATAAATTAAAAAGCGAATTATTGCAGTAAATTATGATTACTCCTAAAATTGATCTTCATTTTCATTCAAATTTTTCCGACGGTAAATTATCGGTTTCAGCAATCGCCGATATTATTAAAACAAACCAGATAAAAATTTGCTCTTTGACAGATCATGATTCAGTAGAGGGAATTAATGAATTTAAAAATTTTTTAAGCGGTTCTGAAATTTTGGTTATTCCCGGCGTTGAGCTTACTGCTAAGTTCGGCTATAATGAGATTCATATTTTAGCTTATGATTTTGATATAAATGTAGTGACAGAAATATTAAAAGAACGCAATGAGATAGTCAGGCAACAAAAAATAGAGGAGATGGAAAAGGCCGTTGTTTTATCACGTGAACAAGGTTTTGACATTACTAACAATCTATCGCCATTACCCAGGCAACCTGTTAGTTTAACAATTGCACTTGATATTTGCTCGAAAAAAACCAACCAGAATATACTCGTCGTTCGTCATGGCAAGGAGTTTATACCTGAGGATATTTTTTATGAATATCAAGCTCCAGGTAAACCATGTTTTGTAGAGCGTAGTGGGGTAACAGTTGAATGGTTGATTAATAAATTTAAAGGAGTAGCTGGAGATTTGATTATTGGTCATCCATTTGTTTCAGTGAGTGTTGTGACTAAACCTTTGGACGAGACAGAAATTTATAGTTTAATTAAAGCAGGGATGACAGGAATTGAAATATACCACAATCACACCTCTGATGATCAAATTAAATTTTTAAAGGAAATAGTTGATGAACGACAAATTTGTTATACAGGAGGTTCTGATTCGCATGGTAAATTAACTAATACCCCAATCGGAGAATATGGTCGCGGTAATTTTGTTCCCAGCTTTAAACTCACTAGCTATATATCAGGTGATTTAAATATTAAATATGAATAATATTTTAGTGATAGAAAAAGTTAAGAGATTGATTAAAGCTAAATTCGGCAAAATAAAATCAATTAAAGCAATTTATCTGTATGGCAGTATTCTGACAGATACTTTTTCTAAGAATAGTGATATTGATTTATTATTTATTGTTGATGACATATCTAATCGCCACTCTTTTTTAAAAAAGAGTAAGACTTTTAGGGCGACAGTGAAAGAATTTCATTTAGATATTAGTATAGTTTTCCATAGCGAGTTTATCCATCTTTGGCATATTTTTAGACCACCGACATATTTCGTTTGGATTAAGAGAAACAACGTGTTGTTGCATGGTGAAGATTTACTTCGCAATGTCAAAGAGAGCGCAATTACCACTCGGTCAATATATAAGCGTTCTGTTGATTTAGCTCAAGGAAGTCGGTCAGTGTATTTGAATGATAAAAATATTTTATTTTGGGAAAAAAGATATATTAGATGGCTTCGTGAATTAGAGTATGGCGTTTTATATCTTTGTGGGGAGATAGAAACAGATCACAAATTATGCGAAGAAAAAATATGTAAAGTATTTCCAGAATTAAGGAAAATAAAATTACTTCGAAAAAATCATTTGCCGATAAAAACTATTTCTGAGATAGCGGAATCATTTGCTTATTGTGTCCATAAAAATTTTATTAAAGATTAATGAGATTATTAATATTAACATCGCGTTTTGGTTCTGGTTATGGCATGGGTTATGCTACTTATAAAGAGGCTACGGCATTAGCTGATCTTGGTCATACGATAACCGTAGTCTATTGCAACCCCGACCCGGATATTACCAATTACCGTGATAAGAGAATTAATTTTAAACATTTATCGATCAAAAAAACACCTTTTATCGGTTTAGCGATGTTTTATTTTACGGTTCGATCGTTTTTTAAAAAATGTATTAATATAAGTGATTTTGATGCTATCTATATACAGTCTTTAGAATTTGGTTGGGTTAATTTTAAAAAATTAAAAATTCCTGTTTTTTATTTTGTTAGAAGTACCATACTTGGACCACAAAAAGTTCTGCGTAGTGAAAAAACTCCTGTATCATTATTGGGCAGAGCAGTTCGTTATCTTTTGGTCTTTTTAGAGAAAAGGTGTTTACGTTATAGTAAGGTTATTTTTGTAAAATCTCGCATCATGATAGATGAAATTTCTCGGCTCTACAGAGTTAATCAGGATAGAGTAGTTGTTATAAACGGTGGTATTGATATAAAAGATTTTTCAGTTTTACCTAGATCGGCCGTGATAGATTTAAAAAATGAACTGGGCATTTCTTTGGATTCTTTTGTTGTTTTATATGCTGGACGTATTGTGCCGCAGAAAGGACTGAGATATCTAATTGAGGCCTCATTCAACTTATTCCCCAAATTTAATTTTGTTGTTGTGATAGCAGGGGCTGGTTTAAGTAAATCATATACTACTAAGATGAAAAATTTAGTAGAAAAAAGTTCTTATCAAGAAAAATTTTATTTTTTGGATCATATTGATCAGCTTAAAATTTCTTCAATTTTTAATTTAGCTGATTGTTTAGTAACTCCATCTTTATATGAGCCTTTCAGCATGGTAAATTTACAGGCTGCTGTTTTAGGTAAAAATATTATAACTACCGATGCAGTTGGATCAATTTATTTACTTGCTGATTATAAGAATATTAAAATTGTGGAAGCTGGTTCATTAAATGCTATTGCTGATGCTTTGCAAAAACTAATGTTAAATACAGTAAAATTAGATAAGGCTAGTGAATCTTTCGATTTTAGTTGTTATTCCTGGCATGATGTGGCGAAACAATTATTAAAATATTTTTCAAAATAATCACGCCCCAGATTTTTAGTCAATAAAAATTATTAGTAATTTATTTTTTTGCCCCTGTAGCTCAATGGATAGAGTGTGGGTTTGCGGAACCCAAGATCCGCGTCCGATTCGCGGCGGGGGCATTGAAAAATGCATTATAGTTAGTGCGTTTTTTTGTTTTTAGTGAGTATTGACCCCGTTAGAAGCCGCCTTGCCAAGGGCACGACTGCAGTCGCCTTGAGGCGACTTGCTTCTAACGGGGTTGACATTTTCTCAAAAAATCATATAATTTTAATAAGAAAATGAAACAAGAAATTTGAAAATCATTCAATAAACTATGGTTTTTAACCTTCTTGTCTCATTTGAGATAGAGCGGAGTCATCTGCGTTACAGGTGAATAAGGTACTTACAAAAAGGAGGTATTATTATGGCCAAAAGAGCCTTGATTAGTGTTTATAATAAGGACGGCATTGTGGAATTTGCCCAAAGCTTGGTTGAACTTGGTTGGGAAATTGTTTCAACCGGTGGTACAGCTAAAGTATTGCAGGAAAATGGTATTACCATTATTCCCATTGAAAAAGTTACCGGTAATCCCGAAGCATTTTCCGGTCGAATGAAAACTATCAGTTTTCAAATTGAATCAGCCATACTTTTTAACAGAAGTAACCCGGAGCACGTTAGGCAAGCCAAAGAATTGGGAATTACGCCTATTGATCTTGTTGTTTGCAATCTTTATCCATTCGGAGAAGTGATTAAAAAGCAGGATTGCAGTTTGCAAGAAGCCATTGAGAATATTGATATTGGCGGTCCAACCATGATTCGGGGGGCAGGAAAGAATCTAATTGTTGTTGCTTGCGATCCCAAGGATTATCCAATGATTCTTAAAGAATTAGAAGAAACAGGAGATGTTTGTCAGAAAACCAGAGAAATGTTGGCTGCTAAAGTTTTTTGGATGACAGCTGATTATGATAGTAAGATTGATGTTTATCTTTCAGAAAAATTGGCCGGAGACATGGTCATTAGAATGATGTTTGGCGGTGGCGAGAAACTTCGTTATGGCGAGAATCCACATCAAAAAGCCTGTTTTTATTTAGACCCTGATAGTAATGACCCATTAGCTATTCATAAATTTGAGAAACTGCAGGGAAAGGAATTATCTTTTAATAATTTCCTGGACATAGATGCTGTTTTGTTCGCCATCTCGCATTTTGGCGGAGAAAAACCGGTTTGCGCTATTGTTAAACACGGCAATCCTTGCGGCTTGGCCATTAGAGAAACTGCTTTTGAGGCTTATAGAGCTGCTTGGTATGACGGGGATCCATTGGCTGCTTTTGGCGGAGTTATGGCGATAAACAGAATTGTTGACGAAAGTTTGGCAAGGGAGATGCTGGCGGAAAATAAATTTTTTGAAATACTTTTGGCGCCGGAAGTTACAATTGAGGCCTTGGAATTATTTCAAACAAAAAAGAGTCTCCGAATTCTCGTTAATCCTTCTTTGGAGAAGCCTGTATTACCCACGGGTTTTGATTTTAAGAAAGTCAGAGGTGGAATATTGATTCAAGATATGGATACTCATGAAGTAATAGCTGAAGATCTTTTGATAGCGACTCAATGCCCGCCCGCAATGGAGCAAATTAATGATTTGCTCTTTGCCTGGAAATTGGCCAAGGTTTCTAAATCTAATACGATTGTCATTGCCAAAGACCTTACTCTGATTGCTTCGGGTGTTGGGCAGAAAGACAGAAAAAAATGTTGTGAACTCTGTGTTTCTATGGCTGGTGAACGAATAAAAGGAGCCGTAGCTGCATCAGATGGTTTCTGTCCATTTCCCGATGCCCCCAAGGTTCTAATTGATGCTGGAATTCTGGCTATTATCCAGCCAGGTGGTTCTATCAGAGATCAGGAAACAATTGATCTCTGTAATGAAAGGGGCATTCCAATGGTTTTCACATCAAAAGACCCGAAAAATAATATGATTCGTGGCTTTAGACATTAAGTTCTGAAACCATACAGACCGCTCTCGTCCAGATTATTGGCGAGGCGGTCTTTTTATTATACTTGACATTTTCTCAAAAAATCATATAATTTTAAATAAGAAAATAAAATAAGAAAGCGGAGTCATCTGCGTTACAGGTGGCAAATAGTAATTTACAAAGGGGGTGTGCGATGAATTTTATGGAAAAGCTGCAAGAGAGATCTTTAGAATTAAACTCTCTGGTTTGTGTAGGGCTGGATATTCATCCGGAAAAAATGCCGGAAAGTTTTCAGAGGGAACTTAATGTTCCTAGCTCTGTCCCTCAAAAACAAGCAAGTGTGATTTTTAAATTTGTCAGGGAAATTATTGATGCCACCAAAGATGTAGCCGTGGTATATAAACCTAATCTTGCTTTTTATGAAGATTTAGGATTTGTCGGAGAAATAGTTCAAATGGAAATCACGGATTATCTCAGGGAAAATAATTTGCTTTCCATTGCTGATGCGAAAAGAGGAGATATTGGAAATACGGCCGACAGATATGCTTCTGCTATTCTAAAAAAGAAAGGATATGATGCGATTACTGTCAATCCTTACATGGGAGTAGAGGCAGTTTCTCCTTTTACAAGCTATCAAGATAAAGGAGTATTTATCCTTTGTCGGACTAGTAATCCAAGTGCAACAGCAACTCAAAGGCCTATTTTAAGAGATGGCAAAACATATGCCGAGTTTATAGCTAAAATGGCTTATGAGAAATGGAATGAAAATAATAATGTAGGATTAGTGGTAGGAGCTGTCAATGAAAAGGATGGATTTAATTTTTTGATTGCTGAGGAAATAGCCTCTATCAGAGAGATTGCACCAAAAATGACTTTCTTGATTCCCGGTATTGGCGCTCAAGGAGGTTTGATTAGACAAACAGTTCAGGCAGCTAAAGATTTAATAAGCGGAACTGGATTTATAATTAATTCTTCGCGGGAAATTACCCATGCTTCTTCCGGACCGGATTTTGCAGAAAAAGCACAAGAGAACGCCATAAAATTGCGCGACGAGATAAATAAATACAGGTAAAAACCAGTGGCTGAATTTTTTCAAAAAATATTCAGCCACAAGATTTTATAGAAAAGGAGGTGAAAGATGGAAAGAGTACCTGAGACCATAGAAAAAGCAACTTTGGAAATATTTTCCAAAGTCAATGCAGTAAAAACAAATGGTCATTTTGTTTATACATCTGGCAAACACGGAAGTGTTTATGTTAATAAAGATGCAATTTATCCGCATACTGAAGAAACAAAATCACTCTGTGAATTTATGGGTGGAGAATTTCTAAAAGATGAAGTTGAAGTGGTTATTGCTCCGGCAGTTGGCGGCACAGTTCTTTCTCAAGGAGTAGCATATTTTCTTACTCGGAGCATTAAGCGCGACATATTGGGAATTTATGCCGAGCATGAAGAAGAACTGATTTTAAAAGCAAAAGATCATACAGAGGGATTCCAAATAACAGTACCAACAACGCTTACACTTGCACCATTTTATTTTCTTCATCAAGGAGACAAACTGATTATTAAAAAGATTACTTTCGTCATCGGTCGTGATTATAAAAGATTTGTCCCCGGAAAAAATATCTTGATAGTGGAAGACGTAGTTAATACCGGCGGGTCGGTGAAGGGAGTAATAGAAGCGGTTCGTAAATTAGGCGGCAGGATTGTAGGTGTAGGGGCACTTTGTAATCGTGGTGGCATTACGGAAAAAGATTTAGATGTGCCAAAGTTTATTCCTCTTACTAATATCTCGCTTGAAGCGTGGGAAGAAAAAGATTGTCCGCTCTGCGCTCAAGGTATTCCAATTAATGAGAATGTTGGCAAGGGTAAATAATTTAAGGCTCGCAAATAAGCGAGTGAAAAATAAGTTAAAGCAGCTCCCTGTCCAAAAGACAAAGCTGCTTTTTTATTTGATTTGACAAAAGTCATAAAATTTGTTTGAATGATAATAGTTCTTAGAAAATTAATTAAGAAGAATAAAAAAGGGAAGGTGAAAAATGGAAGAGATAAACAAAGAAAAAGAACAGATAAAATTATTTTGTCAAAAACTTAGAGAGAAAATAGAATCTTTTAAATTTCAAAAAGACATGGAAGAGTTTACTAATAATGTGCGTTCAAGTACACCGGAAGAGAAATTGCGACCATTTGATATTTAAATAAAAAGGGAGGCGAAATGAAAGAAAACTTAGATGAATTTTTAAGAAGATTGATAGGTGAAAGAGAAGGCATAGACCCCATAGATATTAATTGCAGATGTCTACGCATATTACGGGCAAAACGCGGTTTTCCTGTAATTATAAATTTTTCTGGATTTCCAACTTCCAACTTTCAAATTATAACTCCGGAACAGGCAAAAATTTCCGACGGAAAATTAGATGATCTTCTTAAAAAATTTTCTTAAAATAAAAGGGGGATAAAATAAAAAAAGGGGCGATTACTCGCGCCCCTTTTTTGCTTTTATTAAATCTTCTGTCATCCAACCCGGTTGAAGCTTGAAATGCTTTGCCAGCAGAATATTAGAAAAACTGTTTTCCGGCGTTATTTCCATCTCATTCAAATTGGTCACAATAATTTCTTTCTCTTCAAAAAGATCAGCTATGCAAGTTTGAGCGAATTTTATCAGCCAATCTTTATTCTGAGGATTCCAGCGAATTTCAATTATCCTATTCTTAATGATACTTTTTTCCTGTTCAGGATTAAAGAGTTTTTCCGATTCTACTTCTTTTTTGTTTACATTCAGAAAAACAAGTTCTTTTTTCTCTACGAAATATTTAGCCATTCGGATTTGGCTCAAATGCCAATAAGATCCTTTAGTATCTGTCCACCAGAAATCAATTCTATCTCTTAAAACTACATTCTCTCCTTGTTCTCTGTAATCTGTATCGTCTTTTAAACATTTGACGTCGTGCCCTTTTTTCTCTAAATTTTTTATATGTTCCTCAACTCGTTTCTTGTCCAATCCGATTAAATTCCATATAGGACCAACGATATAGATATATTTTTTCATTATTCCTCCTTTTTAAGTTTCCATATTTTATCAAACCATACTTTGTTTGATTACTATCATCTAATCATATTTTTCGGTTTGTGTCAAGTCCTTAAATTTAAAATAAAAAAGCAGGGAGACCTTATTCAAGGGCTCCCTGTTGTTATTTTCTAATTAAAGATTATTCGCCAACAAGTTTATTCGTATAGAATCGCACTTGGCGAGATAATCTTGCCCGATTAAACCTAATTTTTTTATTTCCGTTCCTGAGTGGTAGAAAGCAATCAGTTCTCTACCTTGCTCTGACTTCGGAATATTATCCAAATATCTTAGATTCCAATCGCAGAGCAGAATCATGGATTTAATGGCTGTTCCATAATCC
>Ga0265297_10004258_pt1 | contig 23753 bp, 21 predicted proteins | sample Munlanlwell13791_FD_192502 | JGI IMG/M metagenome (GOLD analysis project Ga0265297, IMG submission 192502) | Leachate microbial communities from a municipal landfill in Southern Ontario, Canada - Leachate well 137-91 | ecosystem: Engineered > Solid waste > Landfill > Unclassified | place... | reverse complement strand
TTCAAGCTATCGCGCTCTTCGAGCAACTTGCCCAGATAATCATTAAAGAAGGATGAGTTGTCTTTGTCACCCTGAACAGGGAACGATAAAGAGTGGCTAATGGTTGGCATAGTGAGTCCTTTACAAGTTTTATCTCTAAAAAGCAAAGCAAGTGTCATACCAAGTGGTTAATCGGACGGCATCATATAAGCGATACTCCTGTGCGTCGGTTGGATAAGTTATTTAAAAGTTCAAGCTGCACCAAATTGAAGCGGGTAAAGTCCAAAATAGGGTTATTTAAGCGGCATTACTGTAGTTATCACCCCTAAAACAGGCATCGCATTTCATGCTGCTTAGGATAGGGTCGGCAATAACTTCCAGACATCTGGACTCATCGTTTCCGAGCAGGGCGACACTGCCATTAAGTTAAGAAATACGCGGGTTCCCAAGCTCCACCAGCTTGGGAACCCGGATGACGAAGCGCTCGGCAACTGCTTTCTGCGTTGCTCTACCTCCTGTATCCATGTAGTCGCAGCTTCGCGAGACGGGAAGCTGGAGCTTCCCACACCGAATTCCCAAGCTGGAGCTTGGGAACTAGCACTCAAATTGAACAGTTGTAGGGCGTGCTGTGCGCGCCTTTCGCGATACATGAAAAATCTTGCCATTCCTTTGAGGTGCACGGCACCCGCTACTTGATAACATTTTGTTTGTGAACTATTTTTTCTTAACTTAATGGCGGTGACGCAGGGCGTGGGAACCCTAAGTACACAAAATTGAATTATACAGATAATTCCAATCGAAATAAGAATGGCACAAATCATGCTGTTTTTTCACTGAAGCCAACTAGCCTTATGAAATAACATGAAATCAATCTGGGAAAACTACAAAACCGATAGTGCTTACGATGAACTCATGTGCTCTGAGTTCCAACCCAGGCAAATCAGTTACCGTCTGTGCCAATATTTAAATTCGCTCAATACGAGCGATATCGATAAACGCAAAATGGCTGCCGAACTGGCCATTTTGGAAATGGGCATCAGTTTCACGGTCTACAGCGATGAGGGCAACATAGACCGGGCCTGGCCGTTTGATATTATCCCTCGCATCATCAGCTCTACGGAATGGCGAATGATAGAAAAAGGTTTAAAGCAACGCTTGACGGCTTTAAATTGTTTTATAGCGGATGTTTACGACGAACAAGCCTTCATTAAAGCGGGCAAAATGCCTGCCGAGATCATCAATAGCTCAAAGAACTTCCGTAAAGAATGCATCGGCATGAAACCGCGCCACAATGTTTGGGCAAACATTTGCGGCACCGATTTGGTACGCGATAAAGACGGCGTTATGTACGTGTTGGAAGATAATTTACGGGTACCGTCGGGCGTTTCCTACATGCTGGAAAACCGCGTGATTACCAAGCGCGTGTTCCCCGAGCTCTTGCAAAACATAGACATTCTGCCTATCGACGACTACCCCAGCCGCTTGCAGGATATGTTGGCGTCGCTTGCGCCCGAGCACATCAGCAAACCGCAAATCGTGGTGTTAACGCCCGGCATTTATAACTCGGCTTATTTTGAACATGCTTATCTGGCCCAGCAAATGGGCGCGCAACTGGTCGAGGGCGGGGATCTGGTGGTCGATGACGATGATTGCGTCTATATGCGCACCATCGAAGGACTGGAAAAAGTCGATGTTATTTACCGGCGCATCGACGATGACTTTCTCGATCCCGAAGTATTCCGAAAAGATTCCGCCTTGGGCGTTCCGGGCTTAATGCGCGCCTGGAAAGCCGGTAATGTGTCATTGGCTAATGCGCCGGGCGCGGGTGTCGCCGATGACAAAGTGGTTTATGCCTACGTTCCGGAAATGATCCGTTATTACCTGAACGAAGAACCCATCTTGCCTAATGTGCAAACTTACCTGTGCGACAACCCTGAGCACCTCGACTATGTGTTGAAGCATTTGCCGGAGCTGGTCGTCAAACCTGCCAATGAATCAGGCGGTTACGGCATGTTGGTAGGGCCGCATGCAACCAACAAAGAAATAGCAGAGTTTCGGGAGATTATCCAAAAAAATCCCCGTAATTACATTGCCCAACCGACCTTGGCGATTTCTACCGCACCGACGTTGTGCAAAGGTAAACTCGAGCCCCGGCACATCGATCTGCGGCCGTTTATTTTGCAGGGCGAAAATACCTTTGTGACTGCCGGAGGCTTAACCCGGGTAGCGCTAAAAAAAGGTTCGCTGGTGGTCAATTCCTCGCAAGGCGGCGGCAGCAAAGACACCTGGATCATCGATATGGAGCACAACTAATGTTATCCCGTTCAGCAGAACGCCTGTATTGGCTGGCACGTTACCTTGAACGCACTGAAAATATCGCCAGACTGGTCAGTGTGCATATGAATTTATTGATGGATTTACCTAACGGCGTTGAAATGGGTTGGCAGCAGCTGATCCGTATCAATACCTCGGAGCCGCAATTTTATGAAAAATACAACGCGGCCAACGAACACAACATTACCCGATTTCTGTTAAGTGACGAAACTTATCCGGGCTCTTTGTTTTCATCATTAAGCGCCGCCAGGGAAAACATCCGCACTTCCAGGGACTTGCTGCCCGATGAGGCTTGGGAGCAGGTCAACGAAATGTATCTGTATGTAAAAAATAATAGAGATTCGGTTTACAACCGCAGCAACCGCGTCGTGTTCCTGAACGAGATTCTCAAAGGCTGCCAGCGATTTACCGGGCTGTTGTCGGGCTATATGAGCCACAATCATCCTTATCGATTCATTCGTTTGGGCAAAAATATTGAACGCGCCGACATGACCAGCCGGATTCTGGATTTGGCCTCCTTGCTGTTGGCCGATTCGCGCAGCGATGAAATGCGCCAATACGAGACTATTTTGTGGGTGAATATATTAAAGGCGCTCAACGCCCAGTTAATGTATCGGCAACATGTCAGAAGCAGCGTTAACGGCGACGATGTGCTTAATTTTCTATTACTGAACGCCAACCTGCCCCGATCGGTTAGCTGCTGCATCGCTGAAATTGCCGGCTGCATCAATGCCCTGCCGAATAACGATGCCTTGCCGGAAGAGGTCGTTAAACTGGAAGCTTATGTGCAAGCCATCGATACCCGGCACACGACCCAGGCGCAATTACGGGAAATTCTCGATGACCTGCAAAACAAGTTGGGAGAACTGCATGATCGGGTATCCAACAACTGGTTTAAGCAAGGCATTGCGGAATAAGGCGGGCTGCAACGGCACAACCATGGAAATTGCTCCTGCAAACGCTTCAGACATCCCGGCGCTTTGTGAATTGCTGGACCTCCTGTTTTCTCAAGAAGCGGATTTCAAGCCGGATCACGAAGCGCAAAGTCGTGGCTTGGCGCGCATCATTGGCAGCCCGGAGGTTGGGCTTATCGTCGTCGCCCGTCAAGATGGCCGGGTTGTGGGTATGGTCAATCTTCTCTACACCGTGTCGACTGCGCTCGGCGAGCGCGTTGCGCTGCTGGAAGACATGGTGGTTTCCCCCGCCGCTCGCGGCTCCGGCGTGGGCTCCCGGCTTCTGGAGCAAGCCATTCAATTCGCGCGATTGAACGGCTGCAAACGCATTACCTTGCTCACGGATCGCGCTAACGAGTCGGCGCAACGGTTTTATCAAAAGCACGGCTTCGGTTTTTCGGCCATGATTCCACTGCGCCTTTCGCTGAGTGAATAGGTCGCAAGCCGTTCGGCTTTGAATGCGCCTGATGATTCGCAGCAAGCGATGCTTAACAGCGATCGGTGCCGGGCTTATTTTATCCCTTTGATAATTGCGATAAATACCGGTAGACTGTAAAAAACACAACGCAGTCAGATAATGATTAAACAGCGATTTTTATTATTGTTAATACTCATGATGGTCATTACGCCAGTTTGGTCTGCGCTTGGCTATTATTCGAGTATGGCGGAGTCGTTGTCTGCTGAACCTTCTTTCAAACAGGCTGTAGCTGTAGCTGATTCGGCTGATGCCGCACCACAGAGTTCAGAACACTGTCTTCATCAGGATAAATTTAAAGTAGCCTGCCATGCAAGCGGCAGTTGCACCTTTCATATTTGTGGTGATGGAGGAATCGCCACAGTTTTTTCATTTACTCAAGCTTATAGCGCGTATCGTTATGAGCATTGGGAAAAGTCCGTTTCCCGTTCCCTCGCATTCTCCCCCGAAATAAGACCGCCGATCAATAGCCTCTAACCGTCGTAGGAATGGACAGGCCTTTTTGTCCATCGCTCATCGGCATCAACTCAAGACATAAAAACCACGAACAGCTGCATGAAGCATACCTAGCGGGTGCCGAGGCATTTTCTTCGTGTCTCCGTAGTTAATCAAGCTGGTTGTATTATTGATTGAGTTCGGCTTAGTTGATAGGTATTGAGGTCTTTTTGTTCATTCCTTGCGCAAACTCAACATAATATATCCGTTTCACGGACTTTGTAACGAGTGTAGGAGGGCGCATGTCGCCACAAATTATTTTCAAGTGCTTTAGCTTGATTTTGCTGCTGCTTTCCGCCTGTGTATTTGCAGGTGAAGAGCCGGTAATCGAGCGAGTATTAACATTAAAAGCAGCAACCGAGCAGGCCGTTCAGGATAATCCTGATCTGGCACAAATGCAGGCCAGGGCTCAAGCAATGGCTGCTATTCCTTCACAAATGGGTACCCTCCCTGATCCTGAAATCAGTTTCAATGCGATGAGCCTACCGGTTAATACCTTTAACACTAAACAGGAAGATATGACGCAACTGGGCGCGGGTATCTCGCTGGCTATTCCTTTTCCCGGCAAGCTTGCCTTGCGCGAACAAGCAGCAGCTTTTGAAGCAGAAGCCGCAACACAAAGCGTCACCGAGGTACGCTGGCGGTTGCTGAGCGAGGTGAAATCGACCTGGTGGTTGATCTTTTACCTGGATAGGGCGATTCAGATTGTTGATAGCAATCATGTACTGTTGCAGCAGTTTGTTCAGATTGCCAGGACTAAATATGAAGTCGGCGAAGGTTTGCAGCAGGATGTATTGCTGGCTCAACTGGAACTATCCAAATTGCTCGACCAGCAATTGATGCTGAAAGCATCGCGTCGCAATGCCGCCGCCAGCCTGAACGCGCTGCTCGATAAACCGGCCAACGAAGAGGTCCGTTTACCGGACAAGGTTGAATCGCAATTGCCGACCATCAAGCGGGAAAGCCTGCTCTATCGACAGGCGGAAACATCGAGAGCCGTACTGGAGAGTAACCGGCAAGGCATTAATGCCGCGCAATCCCGTTTGGAACTGGCTAAAAAAGATGTGTTGCCGGATTTTAATCTGGGCGCGTCGTATGGAGCCAGAGCCAACACGCCTGCCGGTGACAAGCGGGCCGATCTGTTAAGTTTGAACCTGAGCATGAATGTGCCGATCTTCGCCGCCCAAAAACAGGCCAAGGCGGTTGATCAGCGTACCAGCGAATTAATGCAGGAAAAATACGCTTTACAGGATCAGTGGAACAAGGTTCGCTCGCAAATTTCTCAAGGCTACAACGATTACCGGCGTGCTAAAGATCAGGTGGTGTTGTTTGAAACCGGTATTGTGCCGCAGGCAAGACAGACCGTTGCCTCGATGCTGGCCGGTTATCAGGTCAACAAAGTTGATTTTCTTAATTTAGTACGTAGCCAGATTACCTTATTCGAATACGAAACTCAGTATTGGAAAGCGCTTACCGAAGCAAATCAGTCGCTGGCTCAGTTAAACGCGGCTGTTGGCGAGGAGGAAATTTATGAATAAGCAGATATTAATAACAGCGGTGTTGATGCTGGTTTTGGGCGCTGGCGGTGGATATTGGTGGGCTAATCAACATCATGAACAGCCAGTCAGTTCATCAAACAGAAGCAAACAGCCTTTGTTTTATCGCAATCCCATGAATCCATCGGTCACCTCCCTTGTACCAGCAAAGGATAACATGGGCATGGATTATGTCCCTGTCTATGCCGACGACAATAAGGATGTAGGAACCGTTGCCAAGGATAATAACCCCCAACAACGCAAAATTCTGTTTTACCGGAATTCGATGAACCCCTCAGTCACTTCACCCGTTCCGGCTAAAGATACGATGGGCATGGACTATCTGCCGGTTTATGACGATGGTAATGTCAGTGTTGCTGATGCAGCCGGCACTGTCAAAATTGATGCCGTTATGGTGCAAAACATGGGGGTACGCACCGCTATTGCAAAAAAGACCTCGCTTTCGCATATTGTTCGAGCCGTTGGGCGTGTGGCTTATGATGAAGAACATATTGTACGTTTACATCCTAAAACGGAAGGCTGGATTGAAACGCTACGTGTAGATAAAACCGGACAATGGGTAAAGAAGAATGAAGATTTACTGAGCATATATTCGCCGCAACTGGTTGCTACTCAACAGGAATATATTCTGGCATTAAATAATCTTAAGGCGCTGGAAAAAAGCCCTATTGAAGACATACGCCTTGGTGCGGAGGAGATGGTTACCAGTTCCCGTGAACGGTTAAAACTGTTGGATGTACCCGAGCATCAACTGCATGATCTAGCTAACAGTCATAAAGTCAAAAAAGGCCTGCATATCCATACACCGGCGGACGGTATCGTGATCAATATAGGCGCTCGTGAAGGGCAGTATGTGACGCCCGAAACCGAACTGTACATGATCGCCGATTTATCCACAGTCTGGGTTTATGCCGAAATTTACGAATATGAATTGCCCTGGGTTAAAGAGGGCGATCCTGTTGAAATGCAGCTGGCCGGTGTGCCGGGGCGCATTTTTAACGGGCATCTGCCTTTCATTTATCCTTATGCCGAAGCAAAAACCCGAACCATCAAGGTGCGTTTGGTATTTGATAATGCCGAATTGTTGTTAAAGCCCGATTTGTTTGCCGAAGTGACTATCTACGCGGGTAAGCAAGTGGATGCGGTGGTGATTCCATCCGAAGCGGTTATACGCTCTGGGGCAAAAAACCAGGTTTTTATTGTGCGCGGCTCCGGCAAGTTTGAACCTCGCCTGATTACCACGGGCTTAGCATCTAATGGCGATATTGCCGTGCTTGACGGAGTAAAAGCAGGCGAAGAAGTCGTCACTTCAGCGCAATTTCTGATCGATTCCGAATCGAAGCTGCATGAAGCCACGGCAAAAATGATGGAACCTTCAGCACCGCAACAGCCGGAGCCGAACCGATTGATCATGGAGCAAGGAGCGCATCGACATGACTGATTTCATCATCAATACTTGTTTGAAAGACCGTTTCATGGTGCTGCTCGGTGCGATTATCCTGGCGCTGGCTGGGCTTTGGTCTTTTAAAAACATGCCCCTCGATGCGATACCGGATTTATCCGATGTACAGGTTATCGTTTTCACCGATTATGCAGACCAGTCGCCGCAGGTTGTTGAAGATCAGGTCACATATCCGTTAACCACGGCCATGCTGGCCGTGCCTCATGCCAAAGTGGTGCGCGGCTATTCCTTCTTCGGCCTGTCATTTGTCTATGTCATTTTTGAAGACGGCACCGACATATACTGGGCCAGATCGCGGGTGCTGGAATATCTCAATTACGTTAAAGGCCGGTTGCCGCAGGGCATCACGCCGACACTAGGCCCCGATGCCACCGGCGTTGGCTGGATTTACGAATACGCACTGGTGGATAAAACCGGCAAGCATGATCTGGCGCAGCTGCGCTCCATCCAGGACTGGTATTTGCGCTATCCGTTACAGACCGTTTCCGGTGTGTCCGAGGTGGCTTCGGTGGGCGGCTACGTCAAGCAATATCAGGTGGAAGTCGATCCTAATGTTTTGCAGGCCTATCAAATTCCATTATCCACCGTTATTACCGCGATCAAGCGTTCCAATAACGATGTCGGCGGCCGGTTGTTTGAAATGGGCGAAACCGAATATATGGTCAGGGGCTTGGGTTATATCAAATCCATCGCCGATCTGAAAACCATCCCGGTTGGCGTCGATGCCAACGGCACGCCGATACGTTTGCAGGATGTCGCGCATATCCAGATTGGCCCTGAACTGCGTCGAGGGGTGACCGAGCTGAATGGCGAAGGTGAAGTTGCCGGTGGCGTGGTGATTATGCGCTTTGGCGAAAATGCCCTGGCGACCATTGAGGACGTGCGTAAAAAACTGGACGAATTAAAAAAAGGCTTGCCGGAAGGTGTCGAAATTGTCACCGTTTATGATCGTGGCAGTTTGATCGAACGTGCGGTAGATACCCTGAATAGCGCGCTGTCTCAGGAACTTATCATCGTTTGCAGCCTAGTCGCCTTGTTTCTGCTGCATCTGCGCTCGTCGCTGGTGATCGTTATCACCTTGCCGCTGGGCATTTTGATGGCCTTCATCGTGATGAAATGGCAAGGCATGAACGCCAATATCATGTCGCTGGGCGGTATCGCGCTGGCGATTGGCGACATGGTCGATGGCGCAGTGGTGATGGTTGAAAATGCCCACAAACACCTTGCCGAAGCGGTTGAGAAGAAACAAGCCAAACTGACTTCAGAGGAACGCTGGCAAGCAATCGGCAACGCTTCCCGTGAAGTCGGTTCAGGGCTGTTTTCCTCGCTGTTAGTCATTACCGTTTCCTTTCTGCCTATTATCACCATGGAGGCGCAGGAAGGGCGTTTATTCAGCCCTCTGGCCTATACCAAAACCTATGCGATGGCTGCGGCAGCGATATTGACCATCACACTGGTGCCAGTGTTGATGGGTTATTTTGTTCGTGGCAAGATCATTCCTGAGCAAAAAAATCCGATTAACCGTTTTTTGCACTTTATTCACTCGCCCGTTTTGAAGCTGGCAATGCGCTGGCGTACGCTGACGGTAATACTGGCCGCCCTGTTGATGGCATCAACGCTATATCCATTGTCCAGGATAGGCAGTGAATTTATGCCACCTTTGTATGAAGGCGATCTTTTATACATGCCGACCACTTTTCCTGGTATATCGATCACCAAAGCCAAGGAAGTATTGCAACAGACCGACAAAATACTGAAAACATTTCCGGAAGTGCAACAGGTGTTCGGCAAAATAGGCAGGGCTGAAACGGCAACTGACGCAGCTCCGCTAATGATGGTGGAAACGACCGTGCAACTAAAACCCCAGGAGCAGTGGCCTGATCCGGACAAAACCATCCGGCAACTGATGGATGAAATGGACAAGGCCATTCATTTTCCAGGCATTACTAACGCTTGGACGATGCCGATTAAAAATCGTACTGATATGCTGGCTACCGGCATCAAAACGCCGGTAGGTATCAAGGTTTCCGGGCCCGATCTGAACGTTTTGCAGACCCTGGCACTACAAATTGCTGAAGCGATGAAAACCTTGCCGGAAACGCTGTCGGCATACGGAGATCGGGCGGTCGGCGGCTATTTCCTGGATTTCGATATTAACCGGGAAGCGGCCGCGCGTTATGGGCTGACCACCGGCGATGTCCAGGACGTCATTCAAAGCGCTATCGGCGGCATGAATATCACCGAAACCGTTGAGGGTCTGGAGCGTTATCCGGTCAATCTGCGTTATCCGCGCGATCTGCGCGATAACCTGGAAGCGTTGCGGCGGGTATTAATACCCACACCGACAGGTAGTCAAATACCATTGACTTCAGTGGCGGGCATAAACTTCAAACGCGGCACGGATGTGATTAAAACCGAAGATGCACGGCCTAATGCATGGATTTATGTTGATATTAAAACTTCCGATATAGGCGGGTTTGTCACGCTGGCGAAACAAAAACTGGCGGAACGCGTCACGATACCGGCAGGTTACACCGTCGCTTGGTCCGGACAATTTGAATACATGGAACGCGCGGCGGAACGGTTGCGCATAGTGGTACCCATCACATTGCTGCTGATTTTTATCCTGTTGTATTCCGCTTTTCGCAATATCACCGAGCCCACTATTGTTATGCTGGCCATTCCATTCAGCCTCATCGGAGGAATATGGTTCGTGTACTGGCTGGGGTTCAATCTGTCGATTACAGTATATGTGGGTCTTATCGCCCTCGCCGGTACGGCTGCCGAAACCGGCGTCATGGTGCTGAGTTTTATCGATATTGAAATTGAGAAACTGCGGCAACAAAAACAGGCTCCCTTGACCGGCGATGAAATCAGGGCGGCTTGCGAAGCCGCAACCGCTATGCGGGTGAGGCCTGTAGCGATTACCTCGCTGGCCAACATCGTGGGCTTAATCCCCATTATGTTGGCCACCGGCGCAGGCGCTGATGTTACTCAGCGCATCGCCGCTCCGGCGCTGGGTGGAATGCTGACTGTGTTGATATTAAGCCTTTTGGTGTTTCCGGTGATCTACAGTTTGGTCTTGCAGTTCCAGGAAAAGCGCAAGCAACAAACCGTTGCTGTCGTTCATTAATACAATTACACGAGGTCGAAAACATGAATACATTATTTAGAGGTCGGAAACGTGTTGTTTTATTAATCGCACTTTTATTGCTCACTGTTTCTTCGTGTGCATCACATACTAAAGTCATTAAAAATGTCTACTCATCACATCCTGGTGGACAGGGTCATCCATGGGATAAGGGGCGATCGTTTTAAATACCAATCACGCTGGGTTTAGTGCCCCAGCTTTTACCAAGAACAGCTGGATTTCATTGTTCAACCCACGAGCTATAAAGGAGGTAAAACTGATAACAAGCTAACAATCTGAAAAAACGATGTCATTTTAAATTCTTTTTTGAATTACTCTGGAGAAATCTCATGAAAATTAAATTACTGATTACCCTGCTTTTGGCTATTGGTTTGTTATCCGCATGTGCCGCATTTGACCCGCATTCTATGGATATGAATCAAGCCGTACACAACGCAAAAACCAAAGCCGATCATGAGGCGCTGGCACAACACTATGAGGAAGTGGCGAAAGAAATGCAGCTTAAGGTTGAGGAACACAAGAAAATTCTGAGTGAATACCAGCGCGAGCCGTGGTTGATTGGTAAGCAGCAAGCAACCGGCTTTGGAGTCCATTGCCAAAGGCTGATAGATGTCTATGAAAAAGCCGCCGAGGAAAACCTGGAAATGGCCAAGATGCATCGTCAGATGTAATGCTTCACTGCGCCAGCATATCCTACGGGTTGCTCACCCTGGCTATGCTGGCACGGCCTTTTGCGTTGTTACAGTCATTGGGTTAACTTGGTAAGTTAATTGTAACGGCTCGCATTCCATTGTCTTGTGCTTACATTAATGACAAATGAAAATATGCGATTTTATTTACTGGTAACAGCATGAACCTAACAATTGGCAAACTTGCCAAACAAACCGAAGTCACCATCGAAACCATCCGCCACTATCAACGCATTGGTTTACTGGCGGAACCCGAGAAGCCCGATAGCGGTTATCGATGTTATTCAGCTGATGCGGTTGCCCGAATCCGCTCTATCAAACGCGCGCAACAAGCCGGGTTTACCTTGAAGGAAATTGCCACATTGTTATCACTCGATGGGGAGCATTGTGCCGATGTACGGCAATTCGCCGAACAAAAATTCCGGCAGATCGATCAACAAATCGAGGACTTAACGGCTCTCCGTCAGGTATTGGCAACCCTGATCAACGGCTGTCAGCAGACGGTTTCATCAGAACGTTGCGCCATTCTCGATGCCTTTAGCGATGACGCATCAACCAAGCCCTGATTGTTAATAAAGATGTCGCTGGCCGCTTGACTCTGTTCTAAACACCAGGGTTTAGACTTCTTGCCAACATCGATACTTATTTGGTTAGGAGATTCTCATGAAAACAGACCCTGAAACACCCATTAACACCCCGTCATGGCTAGGTATCGGTGCTGTATTGGCAGCTATAGGTGCTTCGGCGTGCTGTGTCGGGCCTTTTTTGCTTTTATCTTTAGGCATTGGCGGGGCCTGGATGAGCACGCTTACGGCAATGGAATCGGTCCGCCCATTTTTCATCATTTTGACCCTGTTTTTTATAGCACTCGGCTATAGAAAACTCTATCTAATGCCATACCGCTGTGAAGAAGGTCAAATCTCGGCAACTGCTCCATGCGTTGCTCTCGATCGCTGTTCCAGACGCGATTCTACCTCCCCCATCCGTGGGGTCGTACCTCCAGCATCCATGCAGTCGTGTGCCGTATCCGACATTCAACGCCGACAATGCCTGATGTTTTGGCTTGGCTCCTTGTTCATTTTGATATTGCTCGCCTTTCCCTGGTTAGCGCCCTTTTTCATAGATTGAGAGGACTCCGATATGTCAATTAAAACCGGTTTATTAATTGTGAGCTTGTCGTCAAGCTATCTCTGGATACCGGCAGTCCATGCGGAAACAACTATTGAACAGCCAAACCGGCAGCAAACGGTGACGCTGAACATACAAAACATGACCTGCCCGATGTGTACTTTCACGATCAAAAAAGCTTTGCAGAAAGTCGATGGCGTAGAACAGGCGACTGTCGATTACGATGCCAAAACTGCGACAGTCACTTTCGATGTCCAAAAAAACCATAGCTCGGCGTTAATCAAAGCCACGACGGATGCCGGTTATCCGGCAACCATTGCCGGCCCGGTTTCTCAATAAAGCTAAGGATACGTTTATGTCTGATTGCTGCTGTTCGAATGCCTCTGAAAAAACCAGGGAGGTTTGTCCTGAGTGTGGTTCTGCTTGTATCAATGTCGGAATACGTACACTGTACCATCAGATCCGGTTTCCTAAGAATCAAGCGATTGTCGCTGACAACTATTTTTACTGCCCATCCAAACAATGCGCAGTCGGTTACTTTTCCAGCCATGGAAACGCTGTTCCCAAACAGTATTTAAGAAGCTATTCAGAGATTCAGGAAGACAAACTTTGTTATTGCTTCGATATTGATGCCGATCAGTATTTATTAGCGTTAAAAGCCAACCGTGCAGAGCCGATCAAAGATTTTGTCATGCAACGCACCAAAGTAGGAGAGTGTGCCTGCGAAATCAGAAACCCGTCAGGCCGATGCTGTTTGGCAAATTTTAAGTATTTGGAAAAGAATCAGTCTCAGTAGCTGAGCGACGTCCGCATACGAGTGTCCGCAATTCGGGCGATTGCCGTCATGTATCGGAAAGCAAAAAATACACAGTCCCATTCAAAACCATTGCATCATTTAGGTCTAAGATAGAAGCCAAGCAGGATGATGAAGGAAGCGCATCAAGCTTACACTCAACCTTTAACCTTTTTCAGGAGAATCAAATGGCTGATTGTTGCAACGACAAGGCTTGCGAGATTGAGGCGCTTCGTAATCGCCAAAGCTCGACGCTTAAGATAGTGCTGGGCATTAATGCTGTCATGTTCATTGTAGAGCTCACAGCGGGACTGATCGGTGGCTCTGTCTCGCTGGTGGCGGATTCGCTGGATATGCTTGGCGATGCCCTGGTGTACGGTTTCAGTATTTACGTCGTTGCGCGTGGCGCAAGAATGAAAGCCAATGCGGCCCTATTCAAAGGCGGCATCATGGCGGCCTTTGGTTTTTTCGCTCTGGGGCCGGCCGTTTACAAGATTGTCTTTCCTGAGGTTCCAATATTCGAGGCCATCGGTGCAATTGGCCTACTGGCGCTTGCAGCCAATAGTATTTGTTTGGCTTTGCTCTGGCGGCATCGAGCCGATGATATAAATATGAGTTCAGTTTGGCTGTGTTCTCGCAACGACATTATTGCGAATGTCTCAATACTGTTTGCCGCCGTAGGCGTATGGCTTACCCATACAGGTTGGCCCGATATCCTGGTTGGCTTGGCACTTGCCGTTCTCTTTCTACGCTCAGCGCTATTCGTATTGCGTGGGGCCATTGCGGAGCTTCAAGCAATCAATGTCTAATATTTCCATCAACTCGGACAGATGAGATGAGAGTCACAGAAAAACCCATTTCCGGTTACCCCTGGTACCTTCGCCCGTTCTTTTGGAATCAAAAAAGAAAATACGGACAAGTCCTTAAGCCTGCATTGATTTGGGCCAGAGTCCCCCGATTGTTTGCAGCGATAGCCATATTTTATGGGGTGCTGGATAGAAAAAGCAGCCCTATCGATCCGGTTCTACGATCCTTGGTTACGGTGAGAGTATCGCAAATAAACGGCTGCCGTTTTTGTATCGATATTAATTCCGCCGTATTGGCAAAAAGAACAGGTTCCATGAACAAAGTGGAAGCCCTGGAACAATGGCAAGCAAGCGAGTTGTTTGATAGCAAAGAAAGGCTTGTCCTGGAATATGTCGAAGCGGTGACTTATACCGACCGGCAGGTTGATGATGATTTGTCTCAGCGCCTGCATGAATACTTTAACGAAGATGAAATAGTCGAACTCACCGGACTCATCGCCTTTCAGAATTTATCCAGCAAATTTAACAGTGCCCTGGATTTGCCTGCACAAGGATTTTGCCGTCTGCCGGGAAATACAGACCACAACGCGGAAAGCCGATGAACGGTAGAACCGATTCTAGCGCAGCGCTTGCTACGAGCCGGTTTATTCACCGGAAAATCCTGCTCCGGCTGTGCCTGGGGTGGCTGTTCCTCAGCGTAGCGGTCGGCGGCGGCGTTTTATGGCTGGAGGTCAATCGCATCCAGCAGTTCGTGCATGAACTTGCGCTCAGGGAGTCCGCGACCTTCAGTGGTGAGTCCGCTCATAATTTGGAACGGCTGGATTCCGCAGCTCGCCAACATCTGGCAGAGTTGGCAAGGCAACTGGTCAACCAACATTTCCTGGTCGTCGAACTGTACGATCGCAATAAACAACTTCAGCTAGAAACCATCAGAAGAGGGCGGGAAATCACCGAAAACGATATTAATTACTATCGTCATCGATTTCCACAGGAAGGTGAGTTTTTCCATCAGTTCCACCTCATTCGTGGCGAATTGCTGCTGGTCATCCTGGTTCCCCTGAAAGATGTCCAGAATTCTCTTACTGGCTATTTCGAAGGTATCTACCAAGTCGATCGAGAGACCCTCAACTCGATTAAGGACGACTTGCTTCGTATGCTGCTGTTTGTCGCCCTCGCCATTACGTTTACCACCTTCCTGATGTATCCGATCATCTTGACGCTCAACCGGGGACTGATCAAATTGTCCGGCGATTTGTTGAAGGGTAACCTGGAGCTGATGAATGTGCTCGGATGCGCCATTGCCGAACGCGACTCCGATACCAATAGCCATAACTATCGGGTGACATTTTATGCGCTGCGACTTGGAGAGGCGATCGGGCTCTCCCGTGAAGATATTCACGACCTGATCGCCGGTGCCTTTTTACACGATGTCGGCAAGATCGGCATCCGCGATCCGATCTTGCTGAAACCTGGAAAATTGACGCTGGAAGAGTTCGAGATCATGAAAACGCACGTATCGTTGGGCGTGGATATCCTGAGTAAATCAAGCTGGCTACGAGGCGCTAGGGACGTAGTCGAATTTCATCATGAGAAATACGACGGTACCGGTTATCCACAGGGGCTCAAGGCTGAAGCAATTCCGCTGAATGCGCGAATATTCTCCATCGTGGATGTGTTTGACGCCCTGACATCCAATCGCCCGTATAAGGAGTCGTGGACAGTAGTAGATGCCATCGCTATGCTCAAACGGGAAAGTGGCAGCCACTTTGATCCGCAATTGGTGAGTGTCTTTGCGTTGATGGCATCCCGTCTTCATGAGGAAATGAGTGGCTTTGACGAACACCGGATTGAGGCGATGCTACAACACCTTATTGCCCCCTATTTTATGGCCACTAGTTAATTGGGAAGAACGCCACTATGAACGCATGGCACAAGCTATCGATTACTGAAGCCGCAAGCCTTCTTGCTTCCGATGTAGAGCAAGGACTGATTGTGGATGAGGCGAAAAAGCGGTTCACCCAGTACGGGCAAAATAAACTCCGCAAGGGCAAGCGTTTTTCGGCCTTGGCTATTTTTGTCAGCCAGTTTAAAAGCCTCGTTATTTGGGTGCTGATTGGTGCGGCGGCTGTTTCCGCAGTACTGGGAGAAACCACAGACGGTATCGCTATTATTGCTATCGTAATTTTGAATGCGACGATCGGCTTCTTTCAGGAGTATCGTGCCGAGAAGGCTGCGGCAGCATTAAGTCGTCTGACAGCGCCTCATTGCCGTGTGATACGCGGCGGTCATAGCATAGTGATTGATGCGACTGAGGTTGTTCCAGGCGATATCCTGTTGCTGGAAGGCGGGGATCTGGTCGCTGCGGACGCTCGCCTGATCCAAACATCCGTTCTTCGAATCAACGAAGCGCCGCTTACCGGCGAATCTCAAGCGGTAGGAAAATCCACAGACAGACTGCCTCAGGAAACGCCTCTAGCGGAGCGGAACAACATGGTTTTCCTGGGTACTAGCGTGACAGGAGGTTCCGGTCGTGCTTTGGTGGTTAATACCGGCATGGAGACGGAACTCGGCCATATCGCCACGCTTCTGGATACCGCCGAAAGCGGAGAAACCCCGTTGCAACGCCAACTTGAACGGGCAGGACGCCTGCTGTTGATGGCCTGTTTCGGTATAGTGACATTGATTTTCGGTCTGGGATTATTACGGGGAATTGCGCCGTTTGAGCTGTTCTTGAGTTCGGTGAGTCTTGCGGTAGCGGCTATCCCGGAAGGCCTGCCTGCGGTGGTAACTATTGCGCTCGCTTTGGGTGTGCAACGCATGGTGCAGCGTCATGCCTTGGTGCGGCGTTTGGCCTCGGTTGAAACGCTAGGCCGTGCCCAGGTTATCTGCACGGACAAGACCGGCACACTGACGATGGGTGAAATGACCGCCCGCAAGTTGATCACTTCAAACAGCTTGTATCGCATCACCGGCGAAGGCTACGCCACTGAAGGCGCATTCTTTTCCGGCAATGTGGAAAGCCTGCCATCAGAAAGTCCTGAACTCCTGGCCTTGTTGCGTGCGTCGGTCGCCTGTAACGATGCCGAACTGGCCCTAATCGATAACCGGCCAGTAGTCATCGGCGATCCTACTGAAGGGGCGCTGCTGGTGGTCGCCGCAAAAGGCGGTATTACCCGCGAGGTCTTCGAGACTGAAATGCCGCGTTTGACTACTGTGCCTTTCGATTCCGACCGCAAACGGATGACTGTCATCCGTCGTCGGGAAAACTATATCTGGGCGTTCGTCAAAGGTGCGCCCGAAGTTATTCTCAGTCGTTGCACCCTGATTAGAACCGATCAGGGAGTAAGAGAATTGACCGAGAATGACCGTAGCCGAATGATACAAGCCAATGCCTTACTGGCGCACGATGCCCTGCGTGTGCTTGCCGTGGCCGAGCGCCCCTTGGACAATTTCAGTATTGAAGAAGGCAGGGCTGTAAGCGATACCGAGATTGAGAAGGATCTCATCTTTTTGGGGCTTGTAGGCTTACAGGACCCACCTCGCGCCGAGGCAAGGGAGGCCGTGGCCAAATGTAAACGGGCAGGCATCAAATCCGTGATGATTACAGGCGATCATCCGGACACTGCGCGGGCAATAGGTTTTGAATTGGGCATTCTGGGCAAGGGCGACCAAGTTCTCGTAGGAGCCGAGCTTGACCGTCTGGATGATGAAGCGCTGAAGCAACGTGTATCACAGGTTTCGGTTTATGCTCGGGTTACCGCCGAGCACAAGCTCCGCATTGTCCGAGCATGGAAAGCGTGGGGCGCAGTTGTGGCGATGACCGGGGACGGGCTTAACGATGCGCCTGCGATCAAGGAGGCCTCTATCGGTATCGCCATGGGGCTAACCGGTACCGAGGTGACCAAAGAGGCCGCGGATATGATTGTTACGGATGACAACTTTGCTTCCATTGTCGCGGCGGTAGAGGAAGGGCGGGGCATCTATGACAATATCGCCAAAACCTTGGCCTATCTACTGGGCAGCAGTACCGGCGAATTGATGGTGATGTTGGTCGCGGTTCTGCTGGGCTGGCCGCTGCCGTTATTGCCGCTGCATCTTTTGTGGATCAACCTGGTAACAGACGGCTTTGCCGCACTGGCTCTTTCGACCGATCCGATTGATCCTGACGTATTGAGCCGTCCACCTCGACATTCCCAGTCAGCGCTGCTCAATCGGGATTTACTCAAACTAACCTTGTTTACCGGCTTGCTGGCCGCCAGTGTCACTCTAGGCGTGTTTGCTTACGAACTCCATATAATCGGCAGCGGTCTTGAGCATGCCCGTGATGCCGCTTTTACCGCCCTGGTGATCACTGGATTGCTGCGCTCTTTCGGCGCACGGAGCGAGCAACGCACTCTTTGGCAGATAGGCCTATTTTCCAACCTGCGCTTGTTTCTGGTTGTGGCGGTGAGCTTCACCTTGCAGTTGGCGATACATCATGTCCCCATGCTGCAAACGCTGTTCCAGATCGAGCCGGTTTCTCTACATCAGTGCGCGGCGTGGATCGGGGTTGGATTTATACCGTTGATTGTCCTGGAACTGAGAAAAGTCATCCGTCGCCCTCAAGCAACAAAGGATAAGACAATGAAAAAATACGCTAATGAAAAAATTTATACCTGCCCCATGCACCCTGAAATTCGCCTGAAAAATCCCGGCAACTGCCCCAAATGCGGGATGACCCTTGAACTGATGGCTCCGGTGGAAAGCAAGGTTGTCGAAATTCATACCGAATATGTATGCCCGATGCATCCTGAAATCATCCGTAGCGAGCCGGGTTCCTGTCCCAAGTGCGGCATGGCTCTGGAACCCCGCGACGTTTCAGGGGAGGAACAGGAAAACCACGAACTCACCGATATGAGCCGAAGGTTTTGGGTCAGTACTGCGCTGTCGATACCCGTGTTCATTTTGGCGATGGGCCACGATCTGATGCCGGGATTGATTGCCGGCGACTTTTTCACCCACTGGCTGCAATGGATTGAATTTGCTTTAGCTACGCCGGTTGTTTTATGGGGCGGTTGGCCGTTTTTTCAGCGCGGCTGGCGTTCCATCATCAATCGCAATTTAAACATGTTTACGCTGATCGCATTGGGTATCGGCGTCGCTTGGGGCTACAGCGTGGCAGCAACATTTGCGCCGGGCATTTTTCCGCCAACCATGCGTAATTCAGACGGCATGGTGGCTGTTTATTTCGAGGCCGCCGCCGTCATTACCGCATTGGTGTTGCTGGGGCAAGTGTTGGAATTACAGGCTCGAAGCCGCACCAACCAGGCTATCAAGATGCTGCTGGAGCTGGCGCCGAAAACAGCGCGTCGGGTGACAGGCGACGGCAAGGAAGAGGATATTTCTCTTGAACAGGTCCAACCGGGCGATGTGTTACGCGTCCGGCCCGGCGAAAAAATCCCTGTGGACGGTGTCGTGCAGCAAGGTTATAGCAGTATCGATGAATCCATGGTGACCGGCGAACCTATTCCGGTGGAAAAGAATGTAGGGGATAGACTGATAGGCGCCACCGTCAACAGCACCGGTAGTCTGCTGATGCTTGCCGAGAAGGTCGGCGGCGAAACGCTGCTGGCTCGGATTGTGAAGATGGTCAGTGAAGCACAGCGCAGCCGGGCGCCTATCCAGAAACTGGCTGATGTGGTTGCAGGCTATTTTGTACCGGCCGTGGTAATCATTGCCATCATTACCTTGATCGTCTGGTGGCAGTGGGGGCCGGAACCGCGTTTGGCTCATGCCATTGTTAATGCGGTAGCCGTACTCATTATTGCTTGTCCTTGCGCTCTCGGTCTTGCCACGCCGATGTCGATTATGGTCGGTACTGGCAGGGGCGCTCAGCTTGGGGTATTGATTAAAAATGCCGAAGCACTGGAAGTCATGGAAAAAATAGATACCTTAGTGGTGGATAAAACCGGCACGCTGACTGAGGGTAAACCCCGTCTCATGTCAGTCATCGCTTGCAAAAACTTTTCCGAAGAAGAAGTGTTGCAGCTTGGTGCAAGCCTGGAACGAGCCAGCGAACATCCGCTTGCCGCCGCCATTGTTAAAGGCGCTGAACAAAAAGGCATCAAGCTGACTGCCGGAGAACAATTTGAATCGGTAACCGGTAAAGGCGTTTGCGGCAGTATTTCAGGCCGCCGGGTTGCGCTGGGTAATGCCAAATTAATGGCAGCGCAGAATATCGATATAACGCCTTTAATAAAACAGGCAGACGGGCTCCGTCTGGAAGGGCAGACCGTCATGTTTGTTGGCGTAGACGGGAAGCTCGGCGGATTTATCAGTGTCGCCGATCCCATTAAATCGTCAACACCGGAAGCGCTAAAAGCCCTGCATGAAGCGGGGATAAAGGTCGTCATGCTGACCGGCGATAATAAAACCACAGCTAATGCCGTGGCAAAAAAACTCGGTATAGACCGGGTTGTAGCGGAAGTATTACCCGAACAGAAAACCGAAATCGTTAAACAATTACAGGCCGAAGGCCATATCGTGGCAATGGCGGGTGACGGCATCAACGATGCACCGGCATTGGCGCAGGCACACGTGGGGATTGCGATGGGTACGGGCACCGATGTCGCGATGGAAAGTGCGGGGGTAACGCTGGTCAAAGGCGATCTGCGTGGCATCGCCCGGTCACGGCGGTTGAGCCAAGCCACCATGAGTAATATCCGCCAGAATCTGTTTTTTGCTTTCATCTACAACGCCCTCGGCGTTCCCGTTGCAGCCGGTGTGCTGTATCCATACTTCGACATTTTGCTTTCACCGATGATTGCGGCGGCAGCAATGAGTTTTAGTTCGGTTTCAGTCATCATGAACGCTCTGCGACTGCGAAAATTATCGCTTTAAAACATCATTTATCTAAAAAAGCGATTATTTGGATTCGAAGGAGATGTTAAAGATAAACGTTTTAGATCGCTTTATTAGGGTGCGTTTATGGGTTTTTAATGCACATTTATTGTGCGAATAGAATTGAGTAGAAGACAAAAAATGCCTAACGCATTGATTTATTATAAATGGCACTATTCGTGCTTTAAAAAATAGCTGTGCGGACTGGGTTGATGCCCTATTTTTTGTGCATCAATCCGCGAGCTATAAATCCCAAAAATCACTTGGGATTTTGGTGATGTAAAGCATTCAGCTAAATAGCGGGTTACCTGATAGGTAGCAGCGCCTATTGATCGAAGAAGTTGAATTCTCTATCCTTGCTTAACAACCTGAAAAAACGATGATACTTTAAATTTTTTTGAATTATTTAGGAGAAAAACCATGAAAAAAAAGTTACTGATTGCCTTGCTTTTAACTGTTGGCTTAGTGTCGGCATGTGCCGAGATGAACCCGCATCCAATGGATATGAACCTGGCCGTGCAAAATGCGTCATCCAAAGCCGATCATGAGGCGCTGGCGAAACACTATGAAGAAGCGGCTGAAGAAATGCGGCTTAAAGCTGAGGAACACAAGAAGCTTCTTAGTCAGTATCAGTCAAAAAGCTATCTCTACGGTAGACAGGCTGAAGATTTTAAAGCGCATTGCGAAAGGCTGATTGATGTCTATGAAAAAGCCGCCGAGGAAAACTTGAGCATGGCAAAAATGCATCGTCAGATGTAACGCTTCAAATCAGGATAATTAGATCCCTACAAACAGTCTTGATGGAATAAACTGAAATCAGCGACGATTAAAGTTCCACCAAGACTGCTACCTACCATTATTTAGCTCCTAAGGCGCGCACAGCGCGCCCTACGCACGCAAAAAAACTCAAGATAATTGTAGGTTCTAGTTACGATTTAACGCCGCCGCGGCATCCTGCTCGTTACCGGCCAGATGCGCGTCGCGGGGCGGTAATACGTCGGCGACGACTTCCAGACGTTTCCAGGCCGGTGCGGGTGTTTCGCAATGTTGTTTGGGAACGAATGACGATTCTTCGACCAAGGTCATTTTGTGGATATAGCGCGGACAGTTGGGAAACATTTCCCTCACTTTTACCCGCAACACCAGTTCCGCTTCGGGCCAGTGATTTTGCAAAGGATCGTCGTCCTGAATGAAAGCGCTGCCGTTTAAACGAAGACGGGCTTGGCGCTGAAAGTCGACGAACAACAGGCTGACATGCTCGTTAACCAATACATTGCCCGCCGACAGGTACATGCCGCTGCCGTCGTAAAGCGGAAAAGCCAGGGTTTGTTCATCGATAACCTTGACCAAGCCGACGCTGCCGCCTTTGTAGGAACAGTTAGGGCGTCCTTCCCGATCGACGGTGGCGAAGAAAAACATGTTTTGTTCTTCGATAAACGCCTTGTCTTCAGGGCTGATTTGGCCGCTGACAATCGCATCGACGAGACGGTCGGCCATGGGACGGGTCTCGAAACGGTCTTGCAGCTGTCGGCTGCCTTCATGGAAAAATTCACTCATTGCTGCTCCTGGGTGTTAGTGGTTGATAAGGATAAGTCGGGAATATAACTTAAGCTTCCTTCGATAAGAATTATGGCGGCCTGCTTGGCCTGTTCGGCGGCACCTGAATGGCGCTTCATCTGTTCCGAAACGATGGCGCCTTCGACCAGCAGGCTTAATTGCAGCGCCAGACTTTCCGGCGATTTAGAGCCGCACTGTCCGGCCAGATCGGCAATATAGCTTCGGAAATGGTCGTAAAACTCAGCAGACACCTGATGCACCGGGTTGCCTTCAAGCGGAAATTCGGCCGCGGCATTGATAAAGGCGCAACCGCGAAATTCGGGAACAGCCATCCATTCGCCGATGACATCAAAAACCGCCAGTAACTTAGCCTTGGGCGTATCGGCCTTGGCGTCAATCTGTTCGACAAACCAGGCTCGAAAATCCTCATCCCTCTTACGCAGAAAGGCGAGCACCAAATCGTCCTTGGACAGGAAGTATTTATACAGACTCATTTTTGTGGTGTTTGCCGCTTTGACAATGGCATCGACGCCGGTCGCCCTGATGCCTTGGCTATAGAACAGCTCTGATGCGGCTTGCAGGATTTTTTCTTGCAGATTTAAGGACATGGGCGAGGGCAGTAGAAAACAGGTTGATTGTCACTATACCGGTCGGTATACTGCAATGTCAATATACCGACCGGTCAGTATATTTTTTATAACCAAACAAAAAATGGGATAACACGATGGAAATATTATTAATTGGCGCTGTGCTGATGGTTTTTGCCGTTTTGGCTTCGGCATGGCTGATGACCTTTGCAAGATGGTTTCCTGTCAAAGGCATTGATGGCGAATTTCTTACCGACTACAAAACCCTGATCAGGGCGCATATCGATTTTGCCTTAATGGCGTTGTTTTGCCTGGGGTTTTATGCGGTCAAAGTGCCGTTATCGGTTACGGCTTGCTGGCTGGTGGTGATCGGCGGGATTACCAATCCTTGCGTGTTTGTCATTGCGGCATTTGATCCTGCTTTTTGGGAAAAGACAGTTTGGAAAGTCTACTCGGCTATCAGCTTTATTATTACAACGATAGGCTTTGGCTGGGTGGGCATCAGCTTGTTGAATTACGCCGTGTAGTCTCTGTTTAAATATTTACCGATTACACCTGAACAGACACAGGGCAGGGCCGTTTTTGGCCCTGTCTGTGTTGAACTGTTCCGTCAGCCGTAGGGCGCCATTGGACAGGCTTAACATCGGTTAATAACTGATGTTACGTAGTTAGTCGAATTCCGACCGCTTTAACATTACGGGCTGTTCTCGATAAAAGCTCCAGTGCTCGGCGCGGCAAATGGGAGAAATACCATCCGTGCGTAACATCAGTTATTTACATGCATATAAAAGCCGCCGATTTTTTGAGTTAGTGAATATAGGTATCATTACATATTGTGTATTCAGATTTGAATATGTATTGTTGAACCGTGGGCGGGGTGATGGATTAGCAATTTTTAATCTGACAATG
>Ga0265297_10004257_pt1 | contig 23756 bp, 15 predicted proteins | sample Munlanlwell13791_FD_192502 | JGI IMG/M metagenome (GOLD analysis project Ga0265297, IMG submission 192502) | Leachate microbial communities from a municipal landfill in Southern Ontario, Canada - Leachate well 137-91 | ecosystem: Engineered > Solid waste > Landfill > Unclassified | place... | reverse complement strand
CGCGTACCTGACGGCACGCGAAATGGGGGGACGGGCAAAACAGGGGCTGAGGCCCCTGCCTATTCCCGCCCCGTCCCGCTGGGACGGGAAAACCGCAACCGTTGACTTTCGCCAAACTCCAGGCGGCGGCAAAGCCGCCGATACTCCGAGGAAGGCCACGCCTCGAGTTCACATAACGTATTGCAGCGGAGCCCCGTTTAGCGGTGCCGGGCCTCCCGCCACAGCAGGGCCGCCAGGGCGCCCGTGGCGGCCAGGCCGAACCAGCTTGGCCACAGAGGAATGTGCCAGCCATTCAGCACAACCTCCCACCTCAGGAAGAGCCGAACAGCATGGCCGGCGCAAACCGCGGCAAAAACCGCCGCCGCCAAGGTCGGAACGGGGCGCATGGCACACCTCCGGGGAAAATGCCTCTTTCCCTGACTATAACCGCCGTCCGCGGAAACCGGCAACAGCCAGCGTTCAGGCGAAGACGAACTTACTGCCGCCGAGCCGGCGCCGGACCTCGTCCAGTACGCGCTTTTCGTCCGCCACGTCCTTGGAGACAAAGGTGGCGCTGAAGCGCACGAAGTGCCCGACATCGTCCCACGGCACCGTGCTGATCTGCTTGTCGGTGATCAGCCACTGGCTGAAGGCCTCGGCCGTGTCGAAGCGCTTGCCGTCGGCCGTGCCCGTGGGAATCTCGACATAGAGGTAGAACGAGCCCTCGGGCATGCGGGCGTCGAAGCCGAGCCCGCGCAGGGTTTCGACCAGGGCCGCCAGACGTCGGCTGTACTTCTCGCTGATCTTGGGGGTGATCGTGGCCTGGTTCGCCAGCCCCGCCGCGGCCGCCTTCTGGATGGCGATGAACTGGCCGCTGTCGGCGTTGTCCTTGACGGTGGCGAACGCCTTGACCGCCAGCGGGTTGCCGCACACCCAGCCCAACCGCCAGCCGGTCATGTTGAAGCCCTTGGACATGCTGTGCAGTTCAACCGCGACCTCCTTGCCGCCGGGGCGCGACAGGATGCTCAGCGGCTTGCCCTTGAAGTTGAGCGGGGCATAGGCGGCGTCAAAGACGATCAGCGCGCCGACGGCCTTGGCAAAGGCGATGGCCCGGTCCAGGAAGGCGGGGGTGGCCGAGGCGCCGGTGGGGTTGTTCGGATAGTTGAGGTAGATCAGCTTGACCCGCGCCCGCCGGTCCGCCGGGATGCTCTCCAGGTCCGGCAGGAAGCCGTTGGCCTTGGTCAGCGGCAGATTCAGCACCTCGCCGCCCAAGTACTTGGTCCAGGTGCCGAGCACCGGGTAGCCGGGCACGGTCATCACGGTGATGTCGCCGGGATTGACGAAACAGGCGGGCAGCAGGGACAGTGCCGACTTGCTGCCGATGGAGTGGCAGATTTCCGTTTCCGGATCCAGCGCCACCCCGTACAGCTCGGTCATGTAGCGGGCCACTGCGGTGCGGAACGCCGCAATGCCGTTGTCAGCGTAGATGCGGTTCTCCCACACCCCCGCCTCGGCGGCCAGCGCGGCCACCACCTCGGGAAAGGCCGCCTCGTCCGGCTCGCCCACCCCCATGTCGATCAGTTCAATCTCGGGATGCGCGGCCTTCGCCGCCGCCTTGGCGCGCTTGATCTTCTCAAACTTGTAGATCGTCGTGTCCTTGCCAAACCGGCTGCCGCCGATGCGATCCGCAAAGCGTTCCTGGAGATAATGTTCAGCCATGGAGTGTGTTGTCCGTGCAAAAATGATCCTGGCCGGCGGCGTCCGCGGGCGCCGTCGCGACAGGGAATCCAGCCCCGCAGCCGGAGAAACCGCGGCCGCGCCGCACCACGCGTGCGGATGGATAATATCCTCCCTGGTTGGCGTCCGGCAAGCGTTTGGAAAACCCCGGCCCGGCACGTTACATTGCAAATTCATTATTGGCTTTGCGAACGGGGACTGCCGTGGCTGAAATCAAAACCGAATGTCCGCATTGCGGCAAACGCTACCGGGTGGATGACGCCGAGATCGGCGGCGACATTGAGTGCCTGCGTTGCGAGAAGTTCTTCACCGTCCGCCCCATCGGCGCCCCCCCCGCCGCCCCGGCGACCCCCGATCCGATCCCGGAAAGCGGCAGCCGGCCGGTGTTCCTGCCGATGGTCGGCATGGGCATGGTGCCAGTGGCGCCGGGGGTGTGCCAGATGGGCTCCACGTCAGGACAGGCCGGGGATGCCCCGGTGCATGGCGTCCGCCTGACCTATCCGTTCTGGATCGGCTGCACCCCGGTCACCCAGACGGAATTTGACGCCGTCATGGGGGTCGGCAACAACCCCAGTTTCTTCCGCGCCCCCACCCTGCCGGTGGAAAGCATCAGCTGGGAAACCGCCGCCGATTTCTGCCGGCGCCTGACCGAAATGCAACGCCATGTCGGCCGCATCGGCGAGGACCGGGTGTTCCGCCTCCCCACGGAAGCCGAATGGGAATACGCCTGCCGGGACGGCGCGGCCGGAACGCCGGCCGCCGCGGCGGAGCCGCCGCCCCAGTTCTTCTTTGGCGACGACCCGCTGTTGCTGGACGCCTTTGTCTGGCACAAGGGCAACAGCAACGGCAGCCCCCATCCGGTGGCACAAAAACAGCCCAACGCCTTGGGACTCTATGACCTGCTGGGAAATGTCGGGGAATGGTGCCTGGACTGGTATGCCCCCGGCACGGCGGACTCGATGGTCAACCCGTCCGGCCCGGCCAGCGGCACCCGCCGCGTGCGCCGCGGCGGCAGCTGGGACAGCATCCCGGCCCGCTGCCGGGTGGCCAGCCGCCTGGGCGTGGATCCCGAATGCCGCTCCCCCCTGCTCGGCTTCCGGGTCGTCCTGGTGCCGGCCTCCGCCCTGCGCTAGGACATCCCCCCATGCCCACCCCTGCGGCCCCCTCCAATTCCGGCCTGCTGGTCGTCGGCCTGAATCCCGCCTGGCAGAAAACCCTGTTCTTCGATCGCCTCGAGATCGGCGAGGTCAACCGCGCCACCGAGGTCCGGACCCAGGCCAGCGGCAAGGGCATCAACTGCCTCCAGGCCGCAGGGAGCGCCGGCGGCCGCGCCCAACTGCTGCAAGTGGCCGGCGGCGCCACCGGCGGCTGGGTGACCGCCGACCTGGACCGGCGCAGCCTGCACCATGTCACCGTCCCCATCGCCGGCGCCACCCGCGTCTGCAACACCCTGTTGTGCCGGGCCACCGGCCAGATGACCGAACTGATCGAGCCGTCCGCCCCGCTGACCGCCGCGGAAGCCGCGCAACTGGCGGAACAGCTCGCCGTCCTCATTCCGGCCGCGGTGGGCCTCGCGCTCTGCGGCACTTTCCCCCCCGGCGTGCCGCCCCAGTTTTACGCCACGGCCGCCCAACTGGCCCGCGCCCGCGGCATCCCCGTGCTGCTCGACGGCTGCCATGGCGTGCAGCCGGCCCTGGAAACCGGCATCGACCTGCTCAAGATCAACACCCGCGAGCTGGCCGCTTTGGCCGGCCTGCCGCCGGACCGGCCGGACGCCGCCGCGACCGCCCTGTTCGAACGCTATCCCCGGCTCGGCCGGCTGGCCGTCACCGCCGGCCCCCAGGCCGCCCTGCTCTTCGACCGCACCGGCGTCCGCCGCTTCCAGCTGCCCGCCCTGGACCAGGTGGTCAATCCGATCGGGGCCGGCGACACCGTGGCCGGCGTGCTGATGACCCAGGTCGCCGCCCGCCGCCACCTGTTTGCGGACTCCGCAAGCCCGTGTCCCGCCGCCGGCGACCTGCCGCTGGACTGGCTGGCCGCCGCCTTCCGCGACGCCCTGGCCTGCGCCTCCGCCTCGTGCCTGACCGCGGCGCCGGCCGCCTTCGACCCGGCCGCCGCCCGGGAGCTGGCCGCCGCCATCACCCTCCGCTGAGGCGGACACGCGGAAACGCGCTGCCCGGCATGTCGGTCCGTGCTGCAGGAACCGCCCACCCCCACCAGGCATAAGCAGCCCGGCAATACTTGTACGTATAACCACAAAAAAAGCACGACAACAACCACCCATACAGATAAAATAACCCCCCAAAAACAAGCTTAAAATAAGCATAAAAAGCATTGTACTTGCATTTAAAAAACTTAGATGTACATTTGGTTTTACAAGAGGCATCACATGCACCCCTTCAACCCCATCTCCGGTTCACGCCGCCCCCGGCACCTGGCCGTTTACGACTATTTGGCGGGAAAGCTCAAGAGCAATGAATGCCAGGCGGGCGACCGCTTGGAGACGGATGCTGAACTGGCGGCAAAATTCAAGATCAGCCGCCAAACCGTGCTGCGGGCCATCCAGCAGTTGCAGACCGAGAAACGCATTGTCCGCCATCAGGGCAAGGGCACTTTCGTTTCCACCCCGCCGGCCACGGCCCCGTCACCGGCGGCCGCCCGGCGGACAGTCGGATTGGTTGCGGCCAATCTTGCGGACAGCTTGGGCCACCAAGTCGCCCTGGGCGCGGAAGCGGCCTTGCGCCGGCGCGGTTACGACCTCGTCCTCTGCAACTCCAATTATGACATCTTGAGCGAGGCGGCCCACCTCCGCCGCCTGAAAAGCCATGGGGTCGCCGGTGTCTTGCTGATTCCCTACCTGCCCCCGCACAATGAGGCATTAGTCAAACAAATGATGCAGGATGCGAACACGCCCACCCCCGTGGTCTGCATCGACATCGGATTCAAGAAGCTCGCCCCCCCCTTGATCACCGCCGACAATTACCAGGCCGCCTATGACGCCGTCAATTACCTGATCTCCCTGGGGCACCAGCGCATTGCCTTCATTGTCAACACCATCGACCGCATCGACACGGTCCAGACCATCCGGGAGCGTTACCAGGGGTACCGCCGCGCCCTGGCCGACCATGGCCTCCCGTTTGACCGGGAACTGATCCAGGAAGTCGGGGCGAAGTTCTCCGCCATGCGCCCCCGCGACGTCGGCCTGGAAGCCTACGGCTACGAGCCGATGCACAAGCTGCTGTGCCTGAAGGCGCCGCCGACAGCGGTCTTCCTGTTGTGGGACGAGCTGGCGCCCGGCGCCATGAACGCCGTCATCAACAGCGGCCTGCGGGTGCCGCAGGATGTCTCCTTCGTCAGCTTCAACGACGATGATTTCGCCGCCTTCCTGCCCGCGCCCCTGACCACCCTCCGGCAGCCGGGCGAGGCCATGGGCCGGGAAGCCGCCACCCTGGTCATGGACCTGGCCGAGGGCAAGCCCAACCTCGTCACCCAGCACCGGCTGCCCGCCAAGTTGATCCTGCGTTCGAGCGCCTGCCCGCCCGGCGGCAACGACGCTGTTGCCGCCCTGGAAAATTGTTTCCCAGCTTCCGCATGAGATCAGCTAAAAATCCCGCACCAAGGAGGACCGCCATGCAATGATCTGGACGGTTTCAAATCTGTCATGTTCCTTTTCGAGTTGAAGATCCGTCATGTGTCGATATCGAGATCCAGACCGTGAGTAAAAATTCCATCTGTCAAGGAGTATTGAAATGAATGTAACAATGACATTGGGTGTGGGATTGTTGTTGGCGGGATTGACCGCCCGGGCGGACATCATCGCCGACTGGCAGTTTACCGAAGGAAACTTTCTTGCCGATTCTTCGCCGTCAGGCGGACACACGCTCATGAAAATCGGCACGGTCGGTGACACCGGCGGGGTTGCCACATTCAGCGCCGCCGGGCTTTTAGCGACAACGACCAATCTGGATTTGACCGGCTATAACAAGATTCGAATCAGTTGGACCTGGCTGGTTCAGAACGACAATCTCGGCTTTCTCGTTGACCACGGGTGGAATAATGCCGGTGGAATCTTACTGGACGCAAACGAGGCTGGTGCCGGCCTTGGCCGTGCGGGTATCCGGCCCAGTGACCTCGGCTGGGTCGTCGATGAGTATGTGCATGCCCATGGCGCCGAGAACACGACGTGGGAAAATTTCGCCGTCGAGTTTGATTTGACCGCAGCAACCGCTAACGAAGCCGTCCAAGTTTTCAAAAATGGGTCTCCCACCGGATACCCAGTAAGTTTTGGCAGCATCCCCTCCGTCTTTGCCAATAGCCTCCTCCAAATCGGTGGCTCAACCAACAATGGAACGACCTATAATGGTCTCGGTATGGTCGGCCAACTTGACAGACTGACGATCGAATCAATTCCCGAACCGGGGATGATCGCGCTGTTGGCGACCAGCGGTCTGTTCTATTGCGCTCGGCGGAAGCGGAAGTGAAAACAAATCATCTTTTCCATTGAGAGAGGGGCAATTAGCTTTTTCAGAAGCGAAAGGCAATCACCGTGCCCCTCTCCCGATGGAAGTCCGAGCGTTATACTGCCCTAGGCTTAACGTGTTAATTAAAGCCAACCGAACACAGTATAAACTCAGGAAAATACACAATGCGTCTTAAATTAGTTTTATTGTCATTTTTTTCGATTTTATTTTTTCATCTTGCGGCAGATGCTGAAAACCGTACCTGCGTGACCATCGCCAAATGCCGCCAACCACCGGCCATCGACGGAAAAATAGATGCTTCGGAATGGAAAAATGCGGCGGTAATCAGCAATTTTTTGGGAGCCGACGGCATTTCCACGGCCAATCCTAACACCATCGCCTATGTCATGGCGGATGACCTCAATTTGTATGTGGCCGTCGAATGTTCCGAACCCAATCCCCAATTACCGCGTGGGTTTGTTCGGGCACCTGGCGACCGGGCTTTCGAAGACGATTCCGTCCAGGTCTACATTGCACCGGAGAACCTGCAGCGGGCCCAAATGTCCAATGTGAAACTGGGCGGCTATGAAGGATCGTATAACAATTGGTACGTCAACATCAAGGCCTACTATGAGTTCACCGTAAACTGTATGGGTAGCACGGCCGAGGCATGGAACGACGTCAGGGACTGGAACGCACCGTGGACGGTTAAAACCGGTAAAAAGCCTGGCGCGTGGACGGCAGAGATGGCAATTCCGTTTGCGTCCGTCGGGTTGAAAACGTTCCCAGCAAATATGATGCTGGGGTTCAATATCTTCCGTAATCGTGCGGCCGTACAAACCGGCTGGATTGCCCCTTGCTACGGGGGCTATACCCCCATGCCGATCGGCGCGATCTATCTGACCGAAAATCATTCCGTGGCGCGACAGGCATTGATTGATCCCCCCAAACCTGGCAAACCGAACGAGCTCAAATTTGAGTTAAGAAACAATTCAGGAAAAACGGAGACCATTGAAGTCGCGGTCACCGGAACCCCCTTAAAAACGTTGACGTTGAAGGCACAAGACCGCATGACCGTGATGCAGCCCTATGCCTTAAACGGTGAAGGTCCGCTGACGGCGGAATATTCGGTCCGGGTTCAAGGTGAAACAATCCCGATGCTGTCAGGTAAGGTCGGCGTGTTCGCTCCATCCCTCCAGCAACTGATGCTGCGATACTTTGCGGTTCCCGGACAGGTTTACGGCGACATTCATTTGGAGCCGGGCAATCAAGCCGTTCGTGCCGTTTTGACGACAGACGCAGGTTCCAGGATCAAATGTTCCGAAGCCAATTTAGCCGGCAAACCCGGAGTTACCCTTGTTCTTCCCGTTACGGGCAAGCCCGGCGACAAGGTGTCCGCCAAGCTGCAATTATTTTCCAAGGAAAATTCACTCCTCGCCGAGAAAACACTTGATTCGGTAATCCCGCCGCCACCGGCATGGTTGAACTCCAAAGCTGGGTTGCCGCTCGCTCAACCGCTACCACCCTATGAGCCGATTTCGGTAACCGGCAAGAGCATAAAGATGATCGGCAAAAATATCCAATATGATGATTTTGCCCTCCCCTCCGGCGTCACCACGGCCGGGATGGAGATTTTGGCCGCGCCCATGAAGCTGTTGGTTAAGTCCAACGGCGCGGAGGTCAACTGGCAGTCAAAGAAGTGGCGGATACTGGAACAAGACATCCTGCATGTCAAGCTAGAAAGCATTTGGTGCAACAAAAATTTAGAACTGAAAGTTATTTCCAATTTGGAATATGATGGGTTCATGTGGAATGAAGTAAGCTTAATCCCTCATGGAAAACAACCGATCGAACAGATGTCCTTGGACATACCATTAAAAAAAGACGTCTGTAAGTATGTTTATCGGCAATATGTGCAAAAGTGCAACGCCATTTCCCCGGTCGGTATGCGGGCTCCGATCGACGACAATACCTGGATCGGGGACGAAAATCGAGGAATTGCCTGGATCACTGAAAGTTTGGAATGGATAAAGGCCAAAGATTACGCGTATCAAATGGAAATCATTCCGGGGAAAACGGCGTCTCTCTGGCGTTCCAGTTTCATCGATACACCGACCTCTCTCACGCAACCCTATACCTTTGGATTTGCACTGCATATCACCCCGACCAAGCCGATTTCCCTGCGAAAAATCAATGTCCAACAATTCGACGACCCTGATATTCCAGACAAACCATCGCCCAATGCGATCATCATGCCGGCCAAAAAGCTGATCAATCCGGCATGCGGCACTTTCGAATGTTGGGTGAAACCAACGTTTGAGGTGAAAACCAATTCTGCCTCATCCATATTTATGGACGTATGTACCCCCGGCGGCATGTCCTGGCATGATCAATTTGGAACTTCAGCCGGGACGATCAAGATAAATTATAATGGGGCGATCAAAAATTTCACCGTCGCCATCATGGATGAACTCGGCGAACATCCGATATCACTTGACGCGCCGGGAACCTTGACGCCGGGGAGCTGGAACTATCTCAAACTGTCCTGGGGGGATAAATTGTCCCTAAACGTCAACGGTAATGTCTCGGAAATGAACGCCAAAGGCGCCTTTGGCGGAGACGTGACCATGCACAGCATCAATTTATGGATCCGTAATTTCCAGATCGATGAGGTCAGAATATCGAATATCCAACGGCCGGGACATGACGTGCCCAAGACCGGCTTTTCGCCTGACAAGGACACGCTTCTGCTTTACAAAGGAGAAAATCTTGAACATCCAGAAATGATGGCGATGCCGGGCAGGAAGATGGCGGAAGTTTGGGCCTGCGAACGGGTTCCTGGCAAGTTCGGCAACGCCATCGCTCCCGTCACGAACCTTACGCGACTTGAGATGCTTGAAAAGTTTGGCAAAAAGATCATCGGACAACATGAAGCCTGGTCGCGTTTTCAGGGCTACCCGGATCTCGGCCGGCTCGACTGGCTGAAAGCGCTTTCCAGCGCCTGCCATTCCCGGGGCATGAGATTTACCCTGTATTTTTCGCAGCAGGTATCGGATGCCTGCCCAGAGTGGAAAGGAATGGAGTGGGATTTCACTTTGGGGCCGCCGCCAGTAAGTGGTTACACGCGAAGCGATATTTCGCAATCCTGTTATATCGGATGCGGAAACGGACCCTTTAGAGATTTGATCCTTGATGGTGTCGCCAAACTGGCGGACCAGGCCGGCATTGACGGCGTTTTCATGGATGGAACGACCATGGCCTGGCCCTGTGAAAACCCGACGCATCCGGGATGCGGGGTCAATCGCGGCGACGGCACCTACCAGCAACACAAGCCGGTCAGGGCGGTCAGGGAGTTCATGAAACGAATCCGCAATATTTTCGTCCAACGGGGTAAGGAGGTTTACATGTCGGCGCACTGCGGCGGCACGTTGAACATCGCCACGCTCTCTTTTTGTGACACGTATCTTGAAGGCGAAACCCTGCACCGTTATAAGTCCGGATTTAGGTTGACGCCGGATGTCTTCGCTTCCGGCTACATGAGCAAACAGTTCGGTTTGCGGGGGTTGTTTGATCCTGGTCCGCGATCCTCTTACGACCTCGCCCTTGCAGTTTCGCTTGTCCACGATACCATGGTACTTAATGAGCAGGCCGGCATTTATGACGCATTAGCGGACTATCAGGACGAGCAAACCAGTTTCATTCCCTACTGGGATAAGTCATCGCTTTACCAGGTGACCCCGAGTCAGGTTTTGAGCAGCGTGTATTTAAATAAAAATAAAGCGATGATGGTGTTTGGATCCCAGACGGAAAAGGATGTTAATTGTATTGCCGATATCTCAGGATTACTAAAAAAGCTTCCTACCGACGTTCAGGTATGTGATGCCATGAGCAATGAAAAAATTGAAATCAAAGATGGCAAGATTTGTTTAGCCATACCGGGCCGTGAATGGCGGATGATCGAAATAATAAGAAAATGACATTTATGCTATATCTTCAAACCCGCATGACCGGAGGATTGGCATGAGAGCGAAAAGGGCGTTGTCATTCACTCTGATTGAATTGTTGGTTGTTATCGCCATCATTGCGATCCTGGCGGCCATGCTGTTACCGTCCTTGAGCAGCGCAAGAGGAATGGCCAAAAGAAGTGCCTGCGCCAGCAACCTCAAACAACTCGGCATCTGTTTCCAGTTGTATGTCGACGAACAAGATGGTTTCCCAGCAATGGTCGGGGCGCTTGGGCCCGGAAATACGATTGACAATTGGGGTGGCAATCCCACCTTCGGCTATGAAAGGCCGTTGAACTATCTGTTCGGAGTCAGTGGAAGCACAGCTATCGTACCGTGCCCCACAAGGCTTAAAGTTTTTCAGTGTCCGGCGGACAATGGATTGAAAAACATTTATTATGGGTATGATCTGATGCCGACCTACTTTGATGTCGCCGGCACCAGCTATTCTTACAATGCGGGCTGCAACGGCACCGATTTCACTAACGGTTTGTATGGTAAAAAACCGTCCATGATCGCACGCCCATCGTATACCATTATGTGCAATGATCAACCCTTTAATCGGTTCTTTTGGAACGCCAGTCCTTATGTTTTAGGCACGTGGCATAACGACGCGTTCGGCTACGGAAACGTTCTTTTTGTCGATGGGCATGTTAATTTTCTGCAAGCCACCAACAATTGCCCGAACTATTATCAAGGTAATGGCTGGACTTTTTTATGTTCCCCTTAACCATTAAAATAAAATATGCGTCACTTGTTTTCGCGGCCATTTTTTTTTGCCGAGCAGGGGTGGCGCTGGATATTACACCAAGAAAATACACATGTTATAAAACCAGCACACCGATCACGATGGATGCGATTTTAAATGAACCTGCTTGGAAAAACGCGGTTCCTATTAATGATTGGACGATCTGCGTTGACGAGAAAAAAACTTACCAGTCGGCAACCGTTAAGACAACCGCGTGGATATGCTGGGATGATACTTACCTTTATCTGGCGTGGGAGTGCCGGGATCAGGATATAAGCGGTAAAACGACAAAAAAAGATGACGCAGTGTGGGAAGACGATGCATTTGAAATTCACATCGACCCTGACGGAGACGGAAAAGATTACGTCGAGATAGAAATAAACCCGCTCAACAATTGCCTTGACCTTCTCATACCAAAGCCGAGGATGGCATCATGGAAGGAAGAAGCGCAGTTCAATGTTGTCGGCATGCGATGGGTGACAAGAATTTACGGAACACTCAATTATAAATGCGACACCGATGATAAATGGGTGGGAGAAATAAGAATTCCGTTTGCCAGCCTTTCGGCGGTTACAACCACACGTCCCGTAAACCTTCCCCCCAAGAACGGGGATGGATGGAGAATCCAATGCTATCGTGCTGAGCGTGGCGGTACAGTGCGGGGCGGAGTGGAATGGAGCGCATGGTCGCCAACAAAAGCACCACACCTTCTGGACGAGTTTGCATTTATTACGTTTTTAAATCAAAAACCTTAAAACAAAAAATATCCATGCAACTCAACAAGACCGGCTATCTCGACAAGGTGATGGGTTGCTGGCTGGGCAAGAATGCCGGCGGCACCCTGGGCATGCCGACGGAATGGTTCCGCCAGGTCAACCATGTCACCTTTTATACCCAGGATCTCAAGGGGGAACCCGTCCCCAACGACGACCTCGACCTGCAACTGGTATGGCTCCATGCCTTGGAAACCCATGGCATTGACCTCAATTCCCGGACGTTGGCCGACTACTGGCTGCTGTATGTAACGCCGCACTATTCGGAGTATGGCACCGGCAAGAGCAATCTCCGGTTCGGCCTGCCGCCGCCGCTTTCGGGCTCGGTGGACAACGCCTACAAGGACAGTTGCGGCGCCTTCATCCGTTCGGAGATCTGGGCCTGCATCGCCCCCGGCCTGCCCGCCGTGGCCGCCCGCTACGCCTATGAGGACGCGATTGTCGACCACGGCAACGGCGAGGGCACGTATGCGGAAGTATTCACCGCCGCCCTGCAGAGCGCCGCCTTCGTGGTCAGCGACCTCCGGCAACTGGTCCGGATCGCCCTGTCGTATCTGCCGTCCGAGTGCGGCGTGGCGCGGGCGGTACGGACGGTGGTCACTCTCGTGGATGCGGGCAAGGAGTGGCTGGAAATCCGGGATGAGATCCTAAGAAGCCACCGCGGCTCGGCCTTTTTCAACCTGGCCTCCAAGATCAGCCCGGACGATATCGCCAAAGGGTTCTTTGACGGGCAGCAGGGGTATGACGCCCCCTCCAACATCGCCATCGTCGTCCTGGCCCTGCTGGCGGGCGGCGACGATTTCGGCCGGGTCCTCTGCACCGCCGTGAACTGCGGCGAGGACACCGATTGCACGGCCGCAACGGCCGGCGCCACCTGGGGAATCATCCACGGCGCCACGGCGATCCCCGAACGGTGGGTCACGCCCATCGGCCGGGAGATCCGGACCCTGTGCGTAAACAATGCCGAGCTCTACCCGCCGCCGCCCAAAACCATTGAGGAGTTGACGGAGCGCACGGCCCGGATGGCGGCACAACTATTGGCGCGGCACCCGACCATGCGACTGGTGGACACTGTGGACACTGTGGACACTGTGGACACTGTGGACACTGTGGACGCCGACGCCCTCGTCAGTCCGGACTATGGCGCCGCGCTTTATGACTCGCCCAACGGCCCCAAATTTGAGTTTGAGCTGTTCACCGTCCGTCTCGATTATGGCGACGGCCCGTTCGTCCGCAATGGCGAGGCCAAGACGTTGGCCGTCACCATCAGGAGCAAGGTGCACATTCCGGCGGCCATGTCCCTGCACTGGTATCTGCCGGAGGGCTGGAGCGTGGCGCCGACCGCCGATGCCGGGGTGATCGTGCAGCAGGCGTGGTACAACGAGGCCGTCACCCTGCGGTTCACCTTTGCCTGCGACCGGATCCGGCAGGTCACCAACCGACTGGTGCTGGAACTCACCGCCGCCAACCGCGCCTGCGTGCTGCACGTGCCGGTGACCTTTTTGGACGGCAACGTCCGCCCGGTCGTCGCGACGGGATGACTTCCCTGGAACGAGGCCTGCCGTTTGTCGCGCAGCGGAAACGTTTTGGCGTTTGGGTTGCCTTGCGGCCGGTTTCCTTCAGGTGCTTCATGCTCTTCATGGTGAAAACGGAGATCTTACGTGCATCTGATTGACTGGGTGATCATGGTCCTGCCCCTGGCGGTGTGTTGCGGCATTGCCGTGTATTCCCGGCGCTACATTCGCAGCGTGGCCGACTTCATGGCCGGCGGGCGCAATGCCGGACGCTTTCTCCTCTGCACGGCCCGCAGCGAGCAGGGATCGGGCGTGGTGGTGTATGTGGCGGTGTTCCAAATGTTCTTTGTCTCGGGGTTCACCCTCGGCTGGTGGGGGCTGCTCTCCGTGCCCGTCGGCCTGCTGGTGGCGATCAGCGGCTTTGTCATCTACCGCTACCGCCAGACGCGCGCCATGACCCTGGCGCAGTTTTTTGAGATGCGCTACACCCGCAAGTTCCGCCTGTTTACGGGCGCCCTGGCGTTTTTTGCCGGCCTGATCAACTTCGGCATCATTCCGGTCACCGGGGCGCGGTTCATGGTCTATTTCCTGGAACTGCCGCAGAAGGTCCACCACTTTTCCATGAACGTGCCGACCCACTTGATCCTGATGGCCGTTTTCCTGACCCTCTGCACGGTGATGACCACGGTTGGCGGCCAGATTTCCGTGCTGCTGTCCGATTGCGCCCAGGGCATGATTTCGCAACTCTTTTTCGTCTTCATCTCGCTGGTGGTGATCGTGTTCTTTTTCAGTTGGTCCGATACCAGCCAGATGCTGCTGGCCACCGAGCCGGGGAAATCGCTGGTCAATCCCTTTGATTCCTTCTCGCTCAAAGATTTCAATATCTGGTACGTGCTGATGGGAATTGGCGTCGGCATCTATTCGACCATGGCGTGGCAGAACAGCCATGCGTTCAATTCCTCATCGGCGACGCCGCATGAGTCCCGGATGGGGAGTATTTTGGGCGGTTGGCGCACCTTTGCCCAAGGAGTAATGATCACCCTGTTGGCGGTGTGCGCCATGACCTATCTCAAAAGCCCGGCCGGGGCGACGGTGGTGCAGGCGTCCCTGGCCCAGATCGGCGATTCCAGCGTGGCGGATCAGATGCGCATCCCCGTCGCCCTGTCCCACCTGCTGCCCATGGTGGTCAAGGGTATGCTGCTGGCCATCTGCCTAATGGGAATCATCTCCGGCGATGGCATTCACCTGCATTCCTGGAGCAGTATTTTTGTCCAGGATGTCGTCATGCCGCTGTGCAAGAACCCGCTGTCGGTCAAACAGCATTTGCTGCTGCTGCGGTGCGGGGTCATCGGAGTGGCCGTGTTCGCCTTCCTGTTTGGCGCGTTGTTCCCGCAGACGGAATACATCGCGTTGTGGTTTACGGTGACCCAGGCGATCTTCACAGGGGGCGCGGGCGCGGCCATTATTGGCGGACTCTACTGGAGCCGGGGCACAAGTGCCGGCGCCTGGACGGGCATGCTGGTGGGGTCCCTGCTCTCGGTGGGCGGCATTGGCGTGCGGCTCTATTATCAAAAGATGTTGGGACAAGAGTTCTTACTCAATGGCATGCAAATTTCGTTTTACGCGACGCTGGCCGCCCTGCTCAGCTATGTGGTGGTGTCGCTGCTGACCTGTAAAAAACCGCACAACATGGACCGGTTGTTGCACCGTGGGGACTATGCGGTGGAGCCCGAGGCGGCCGGGGAAGCGGTTCACGAGGCGCCTCACAAGGTCCGTTGGTTGTACCGGATCATCGGCATTGACGCGCACTTCAACCGCATGGACCGCTGGATCACCGTCGGCATCTTTGTCTGGTCGATGTTCTGGTTCCTGTTGTTTGTGGTGGGCACCGCGGTTTATTTTGTTCATCCGTGGTCCAACAAGCTGTGGGCGGGCTACTGGCTGGTCACCGGGATTTTCCTGCCCATGGTGGTCGGCGTTGTCACCACCGTCTGGTTCACCATTGGGTGCTGGCAGGACATGCGGCTGTTTTTCCGCCGCCTGCGCGAGGAAACGGTGGATGCCCGGGACGACGGCTCCGTGCCCCATGATGAAATGGCCAGAGGCAAAGTAAACTAGTTTTTCTACAAACACGATTATGTCCCGTTCTACAGAAAGACGTTTGACCACGGTTATATTGATCGGCCTTGACCGGCGGCCGAGCCGGGCAGGGTCCCTCCGTCCGCAATCCACCACGAAAATAGTTGCCCCTACATGAAGAAAACCGCCGCTCCCAGGCGCGCCGCCAAGCCGGCCGCCGGCAACCGCCAGCTCCTCTATGTCCTGAGCACGCACTGGGACCGCGAGTGGTACCAGCCGCTGATGGTCTACCGCGACCGCCTGGTCCACCTCATGGACCGCCTCCTGGACGGCTGGAACAACGGCACCCTGCAGGGCCCCCTCCAGTCCGACGGCCAAAGCATCCTGCTGGAGGATTACACCGAGATCCGCCGCAGCCGCACCGACGAGGTGCGCCGCCGGGTCGCCGAGGGCAAGATCAACGCCGGCCCCTGGTACGTGATGCCCGACGAGTTCCTGGTTTCCGGCGAATCGCTGGTGCGCAACCTGCGCCTGGGCCGCGAGGTGGTGCGCGACTGGGGCGGCACGCCGTCCGACGCCGGCTATGTCTGCGACATCTTCGGCCACAACTCGCAACTGCCGCAGATCTTTGCCGGCTTTGGCATCACCGGCGCCTATATCTGGCGCGGTGTCAATGACACCAGCCAGCGCCTCTTCTGGTGGGAGGCCGCCGACGGCACGCGCCTGCCGGCCTACAAATTCCAGTTCAACGGCTACTGCTGCTATGCCTTCAAGGTCCGCCACGCCAACGACCACAAGTTCGTCCCCACCGCCGAAGCGGTGCAGGCCGACCTGCTTGCCTTTGCCCATGAAGAGGCGGCCGCCACCGCCACCGGACCGGTGCTGCTCTTCGACGGCGGCGACCACCTGGAATGGAACCCCGCGGTCTACGCCCACATGCAGGCGGCGGTGAAGGCGGGACTGCCCGGCTTCACCTTCCGGCACGGCACCCTCGACGAGCATCTGGACCAGCTGCGGCCCCAGTTTGACCGCGTCACGGCGGTGCTGCGCGGCGAACTCCGCGACCCCGGCCGCTGGGAAGACAAGAAAACCGACCAGCAGTGGCTCATCCCCGGCGTCCTCTCCAGCCGGGTCTGGATCAAGCAGGCCAACGCCGACTGCCAGAATCTGCTCTGCCACTGGGCCGAGCCGTTCAACGCCCTGGCCCACACCGGCCTCGGCGGCGATGACCGCGCCGATTTCCTCCGCGAAGCGTGGAAGTGGCTGATCCAAAATCATCCCCACGACTCCATCTGCGGGTGCAGCATCGACCAGGTCCACGAGGACATGAAGTACCGTTTCAGCCAGAGCCGGACCATCGGCGAGCGGGTGACCCGCACGGCCCTGCGCCGGCTGGCGGCGGCGATCACCGGCGAGATCAGGGACGGCGAGGCCGCGCTGAGCGTCTTCAACCCGTTGCCGCGCGACCTGGACGAGACCGTCGAGGTCACGGTCGAGCTGCCGCCCGACTGGCCGCAGTTCGCCGACTCCTTCTGGTTTGAGGGACGCAACGCCTTCCGCGTGTTCGCCGCCGACGGCGCGGAAATCCCCTACCAGTTGTTGTCGCAGACGCCGCCGCGCACCCGCTGCCGCGAATATCCGATGAACTTCCCCGAGAATGTCCAGGTGCGCGAAGTCCGCATCAGCCTGCCCCTGCGCCTGCCGGCGCTGGGCGGGGTGTCCCTCGCCATCCGCCGCGAGGCGCCGGGACTGCCGGTGCGGCACCCGGCGGTGCCCGGCCTGGCCACCAGCGAACGCTCCATGGCCAACGGCATCCTCGCCGTCGCCATCGCCGACAACGGCACACTGGCCATCACCGACCTGCGGACCGGCGCCGTCTACGAGCGCGGCCTCACCTTTGAGGACACCGCCGACATCGGCGACGGCTGGTACCACGGCCGCGCCGTCAATGACGCCACCTTCGTTTCCAGCGCCTGCGCCAGCGAGATCGCCCTGGTCGCCAACGGCAACCAGCTCGCCACCTTCCGCATCCGCACCACGATGCCGGTGCCCGCGGAGTTCGATTTCGCCGCCATGCGCCGCACCGAGACGCGGGCCATGCTGGTCATTGACAGCCTGGTCTCCCTGCGCCCCGGCGCCGACCGCGTCGAGATCACGACCACCGTCACCAACCCGGCCAAGGACCACCGGCTGCGGGTGCTCTTCCCCAGCGGCGCGGCGGCCGCCAAGACCTACCTGGCCGACGCGCCGTTCGACGTCATCGAACGCCTGATCGCCCTGCGTGCCGACAACCACCTGTACCGCGAGCCCGAGATCGAGACCAAGCCGCAACAGAGCTGGACCGCCGTGTCCCAAAAGGGCCGCGGCCTGGCCGTGGTCAGCACGGGGCTGCTGGAAACCGCCGTGCGCGACCTGCCGGAACGTCCGCTGGCGCTGACCCTGTTCCGCGGCACCCGCCGCACCGTCCTCACCGACGGCGAACCGGAAGGCCAGCTCAACAGCATGCCGCTGAGTTTCCATTACTGGCTGGTGCCGCTCACCGGGGCCCCCGACCGCCGCCGGCTCGCCGAGTATGGCATCCAGGTGGGCGCCGGCCTGCGCGACGTCTGCCTGCAGGCCGTCGACCACCGGCTGGTGCGCGCCGAACTGTCGGCGGAGCCCGATGCCGCGGCCCTCACGGCCGGCCTGTTCCGGCTCGACGGCGGCGCCGTGCTCACCAGCGCCCGCCAGGTTGCCGGCACCCTGGAAGTCCGCGTCTTCAACCCTGGAACCGCCGCCACCGTGATGACGCTCGTCCCCGGCCCCGCCCTGCTCCGCCCCGGCGCCGCCTGGCGCCCCGTGGACCTGGAAAGCCGCCCCGCCGGCGCCGGCGGCCGCCTCACCGCCAAGGGCGTCAAGGTGACCCTCGGCCCCAAGAAGATCGTCACCCTGCAAATTGGGCGGGCAGAGGCGTAATACCGTTTGGGCGGGCAGAGGCGCCCGCCCCTACTGAACCCCACAAAACCGTTTCTTCCGAACCCGGAAATTCATCCCCATGACCACCGCCACCGCTGCCGCCGACTATCCGTTCCTCTGGGGCGCCCAATACTACCGGGCGCCCACGCCCGGCCCGGACTGCTGGGAGGCCGACCTGCGGCGGATGCGCGAACTGGGCTTCCGCGACGCCAAATTCTGGGTGCAGTGGCGCTGGAGCGAGCGGCGGCCCGGCGAGTATTATTGGGACGACCTCGACCGGCTCATGCAGCTGGCGGAGCAGAACGGGCTGCGGGTCACCCTCAATCTGATCCTGGACACCTCGCCCCAGTGGCTCTTCGAACAGCACCCGGACGCCTATATGATCGACGCCCGCGGCCTTCAGGTTCCCTGCAAGCCCAATGTCTGCCGGCAGATCGGCGGTTACCCCGGCCCCTGCTACTCGCACCCCCAGGCGCTGGCCGCCCGGCAGCGTTTCTTCGCCGCCGCCGCGGAACATTTCCGCGCCTTCCCGGCGCTGGCCATGTGGGACGTTTGGAACGAGCCGGAGCACAGCCTGCACAGCCGCGCCGCCGATGCCCTCACCCAGGTCTGCTACTGCCCCCATTGCCAGGCCGCCTTCCGCAACTGGCTGCGGCGCAAATATCAGACCATTGAAAAACTCAACGCCGTCTGGGGCCGCTGCTATTGGGAGTTCACGGAGTGCGAGGCCCCCGTCTGGCCCCATTGCGTGGCCGATTTCATCGACTGGCGCGAGTTCCACCTCGACAAGATGGCCGGCGAAGCCGCCTGGCGCCTCGACACCGTCAAACAGCACGACCCCAAGCGCGTGCGCTACCTGCATGTGGTGCCCGACACCACCCTCTGCTTCAACCCGGTCACCGGCGTGGACGACTTCCAAGTGGCCGAATCGTGCCAGGTCTTCGGCGCCTCCATGAACAACGATCCGTTCACCGTGGCCCAGGTGGTCTCCGCCGCCCAGGGCCGCGTTGCCTACAACGCCGAATGGCACGTCAACTGGGGCATGACCAGCCTGCATCCGCGGATCATCGAACTGCCGCTGTTCCTCCGGGAGATTCTGCCCCAGCTCGGCTGGGGGGTCAAGGGCTTCCTCTTCTGGCAGTTCCACGCCGAGGTCCTCGGCATCGAGGCGCCGGCCTGGGGGCTGGTGCGCACCGACGGCAGCGACCGGCCGGTGACCCGCGCCGCCCGCGACTTCATGGCCAAACTGGCGCCCCACCTCGACGCTCTGCGCCAGGCTGAAGCGCCGGCCGCCCGCGCCCCCATCGGCGTCTGGCGCAGCCGGGCCAATGACCTCTTCCACTTTGCCATGCACGACAACTTCCAGTCCCTGGCCGCGGACGTCACCGGCTTCATCAATTCCCTGTACTGGAACAACCTGCCCCTGCGCATCGTGTCCGGCCAGCAGCTGGCCGCCGGCGCCCTGGACGGCCTGCGCCTGCTCATTCTGCCGTGCGGCTATTATCTGGGCCAGGCCGAAGCCCAAGCCCTGGACGCCTGGGTGCGCGCCGGCGGCGTGCTGCTCGGCGAGGCGCACACCGGCGGCTACGACGCCGACCGCAACCGCCACAGCACCGCCTGCCCCGGCCTTGGCCTGGCCGCCAGCTGGGGCCTCCGCGAAGAAGAGGCCACCTCGAGCTTCCACCTCAGCCTCGAACAGAAAACCGGCGGCGCCACCGGGGCCACCGGCGACGCCCTCAAGGCCCTGCAGGCCGCCGGCGGCGCCACCGGCGACGAGTTCTTCCCGTTCACCCTGACGGATGGCACCGAAATCTGGGGGGCCCGCCAATTCGCGGCGCTGGCCGGCGACAACCTCACCGTCGAAGGCACCTTCAACGGCGTGCCCTGCCTGGTTTCCAAGGCCGTCGGCAAGGGACGCCTCTTCTATGCCGGCACGCGCCTGGGCCAGGCGGCCGCCGCCAAGGACGGCGGCGGTCTCCGCAAGCTGCTGCTCAAGGTCGCGGCCGTCGCCGGCGTCACCCCCGCCGCGGCCACCCCCGCCGGCGCCCCCGAAAGTGTCCGGGTGGACGTCTTGCGCGACCCCGTCGGCGCCCCCGCCTTCCTGGTCACCACCAGCCGCGGCCAAGCCGCGGCGACCCTGGTGGTCCCCGGCGTCCCCGGCCGCTGGCGCGGCCTCTACCTCGGCGGCACCGGCACCGCCGCGGCCGACGGTGTGCTGGCCGTGGAACTGCCGGCCGGCCAGGCCGAACTGTGGGTGCGGGATCCGGCGTGAGGCGTGAGGCGTGAGGCGTGAGGCGTGAGGCGTGAAGCGTGAAGCGTGAAGCGTAACGCGTAACGCGTGAAACGCGAGGCGCGGCTGGATTATCCGGAGGCGGCCGCCGGCCGGTAGGAGGGCGGCGTGAGGAACCCGCCGCACTCCACGGCGCCTTCCGGCGCAGGTTCCCCGAGGCGGCAGCCTCCCCCGGAGTGACGGCGGCTTCGACGCCGCCCTGGTCTTGTCTTCTCTCTCATCCCGCTCCGCCGGCCTTGCATGCCCCGGCTTTCCATTTATACTGGCTGTTTTTCACGGGTCACGGGTCACGTTTCACGCATCACGTTTCACGCATCACGTTTCACGCATCACGTTTCACGCATCACGTTTCACACTCCCCCACTCATCCCCCCATGATTCTCTTTGGCAACCCCATTCTGCGCCGTGAACTTCAAGCCCATTGCCGGAACCGGCGCAGCCTGGTGTTCGCCCTGGTGCTGCTGGGGTTGCTGAGCGCCATCCTGCTGGTCCTGTGGCCGCGCAGCGGCATCTTCTCCGAGACTTCCGGCAACGAGATCTTCTCGGTGTTCCTGGGCGGCAACCTGTTGTTGATGATCCTGATGACCCCGGGCTTCACCTCCACCTGCATCACCAGCGAACGCGAACACGGCTCCTTCGACGTGCTGTTCACCTCGCTGCTGACCCCGGGCGAGATCCTGACCGGCAAGCTGGCGGCCTCCCTCGGCATGGCCTTCCTGCTGCTGCTGGTGTCGCTGCCGGTGACCGCGGTGTGCGCGCTCAGCGGCGGCATCTCGCTGCCCACCCTGGCCAAGGCCTGCACGGTGATCGCCGCCGCCACCCTGGTCTACGGGCTGCTCGGCCTGGCCGCCAGCGCGGTCTGCCGGCGCGGCTACGCGGCGCTGGTCACCACCTATGTCGGCATCCTCCTGCTGGCCGGGGCGACCTGGCTGCCCGCCGCCCTGCTGACCCAGTATCCGCAGCTCGCCCCGACCCTGCGCTCGATCCGGGCGTTGAGCCCGTTCGAGGCCCTGTTCGCCCTCAACTACGCCGAACGCTACACCCTCGCCGTCGGCGGCGCCGCCACCGCGGACACAGTGTTCCAGACCTACCTGGCCGGCATGGCCGGCCTGGGGGTGCTGTTTTTCCTGGTGTTCAGCATCTTCATCTTCAAGCCGCTGCGCTCCCGCCCGCCCAAGCAGGCCGAACATTTTGACGACACCAAAACCGCCATCCGCCGCAAGCTTGGCTTCCCGTTCTACCTGATCGACCCGTTGCGGCGGCGCAAGCCGATCCGGCGCGGCCAGAACCCGGTGTTCGTCGCCGAGATGCGCAGCAAGCTGTTCGGCAACCCCAAGTTCATCATCCGCGGCCTGGCGGTCTGCATGTCGGTCAGCCTGGGGCTGCTGATCCTGATCGCCAACCAGTACGGCACCTTCCTGGACGCCGACAAGCTGCGGGTGGCGGCCATCATCTTCCAGCTCGGGGTGCTCGCCTTCCTGGCCCCGGCCATCAGCAGCGGCAGCATCACCGACGAAATCTCCAGCGGCACCCTGCTGCTGCTGCGCCTGACCCCGCTCTCCGCCACCCGCGTGGTGCTGGGCAAGCTCAAGGCCTCGTTCCTCTACGTGCTGATCTTCCTGGTCAGCAGCCTGCCGGTGCTGGGGGCTTTGGCCTACCTGGAAAGCACCGCCGCCTACTGGCGCCTGGCCGCCTGGGGAGCCGTGCTGGTCCTCGCCACCGTCGTCCTGACCGCCGCCGGCCTGACCGCCTCGTCGCTCTGCCGCAACACCGCCGCCGCCACCGCCGCCAGCTACCTGTTCGCCTGCGCGCTGTGCCTGGCCCCCCTCGGCGTCTTCCTTCTCGGCAGCCGCGTTTCCCCCGAAATGCAGAGCTGGGTGCTGACCCTCAACCCGGTCGCCGCCGCCCTCCAGATCACCTCCGACACCGCCTTTGCCGGCCTGCCCGCCCTGGGCGGTCGCAAGCTGTGGCAGAATCACCTGCTGGCCATGAGCGCCCTCACCCTGCTGCTGGTGATGGTCGCCTCCTGGCGCGTGCACCGCCTCTTCCGCCAGCGCGATTGAGCGGCCCGCGGAAGCACGAAGGTTGCATTAATCCGAGCCCGGAACAACGTGACGGGTCATCGGACCATTGCCCAATCTCACGCCCCGTCCTGGCGGGCAAAGGACAGCACGGTCTGGCCGTAGCGGCGCTGGCGCAGCAGGCGCCAGGGCGACAGGGGATGCCAGGCCGGCACCACATCGTCGGCGTGTTCCAGCACCAGCAGCGCCTGCGGTCCCGCCCAACGTGCGAACTCCGCATCGGCGACCAGTTCCCGCGCCCCGTAACCGCCCGCGGGCGGATGATAGGGCGGATCGGCAAAAATCAGGTCAAAGGTTCCGGCCTCGGCGGCCAGTTGCCGGGGCACCTGCCGCACCTCCGCGGTCAGCACCCGCCCCTCGGCCGCCACCCCGGCGTGCTGCAGCCCGTTCCGGATGGTCGCCCAGTTGTCCTCCAACAGCGGGGACAGCCGTTTCTGCTGTTCGACCCAGACTGCGGCCACGGCGCCGCGGCTGAGCGCTTCCAGCCCGAGCGCACCGCTGCCCGCGAACAGGTCCAGCACCCGCTGCCCGCCCAGGTCGCCGAGCATGCTGAACAACGATTCCTTGACCCGGTCGGCCGTCGGCCGCGTGTCCAACCCCGGCGGCGCCTTCAGCCGCAACCCGCCGCAAATGCCACTGATGATGCGCATGCCGGTACTGTAATGCCGTCCCCCACCGCCGGCCGGCGGCCACGCGGAGCGCAACCGCCTGTATAGTTTCCGATGCCTTCCGCCCCACGGAATCAGGAGACAACCATGACCCTGCCGGCCTACCGGGAAATCCGGAACCTCCCCTACTACGATCCCGACTGGACGGGGTCCGGCGACGCCGCCTACCGCCAGGAACGCTGCACCCTGGACCTCTACACCCCGGTACAGCCGGGGTACGCGACCATCGTCTGGTTCCACGGCGGCGGCCTGCAGGCCGGGGAAAAGGAAATTCCCGAAATCCTCAAGAACCGCGGAGTGGCCGTGGCGGCGCCGAATTACCGCTTGTCGTCCGCCCGGGCCCGTTGCCCCGACTACCTTGAGGATGCGGCGGCGGCGGTGGCCTGGGTGCTCCGCCATGTCGCCGGGTACGGCGGGGATCCGGCGCGAGTCTATGTCAGCGGCGGTTCCGGCGGCGCTTACCTGGCG
>Ga0265297_10004256_pt1 | contig 23765 bp, 25 predicted proteins | sample Munlanlwell13791_FD_192502 | JGI IMG/M metagenome (GOLD analysis project Ga0265297, IMG submission 192502) | Leachate microbial communities from a municipal landfill in Southern Ontario, Canada - Leachate well 137-91 | ecosystem: Engineered > Solid waste > Landfill > Unclassified | place... | reverse complement strand
TCGCTGAATCGTACATTAAGTCGCTCACCCCGCTTCGTTTCACTTCGCGGGATATCGCTGAATCGTACATTAAGTCGCTCACCCCGCTTCGTTTCACTTCGCGGGATATCGCTGAATCGTACATTAAGGAGCTCAAAAAAAATCCGCCGTTTTTGCGGCGGATTCTTGTAAAACTCTGTCGATCGCTGCTTATCTCTTCGTCCACTGGAAGCGCTTGCGGGCGCCCTTCTGCCCGTATTTCTTGCGCTCTTTTGTGCGAGGATCTCTCGTCAGATAACCGCCTTTTCTTAAAATGTGGTGGAACTCGGTATCGATATGTGACAAGGCGCGCGAAATACCATGCCTTAACGCGCCAGCCTGGCCGGTCAATCCTCCTCCATCCACAAGGGCCGTCACATCGTATTTATTCTTCGTGTTGGTGGCCTCAAAAGGCTGATGCACGATGATCCGGTCCGTTTCTCTGACAAAGTATTTGTCGAAAGCGCGCTTGTTGACCACAATCTTACCGCCGCCGGGGATCATACGAACCCTGGCGACCGCTTCCTTGCGCCTTCCTGTTGCGATAAAAACAATGTTTTCTGTGGGCATATCAGACCTCTAAAGAAACAAATTTAATTTTTTTATAAGGATGTTCGCTCCCCGGAAAAACTCTCAGTTTTTTGAGCATATCGCGGCTCAAGGGGCCTGATGGCAACATCCTGCGCACGGCGTGCCTTATGACATCGGCCGGCTTGGTCTCCAGCATCTTTTCAAGGCTTGTGCTCTTGAGACCCCCCGGATAGCCTGAAAAACGAAGATACTGCTTTTCCTTGAGCTTCCTGCCTGTCACGCGGATCGCCTTGGCGTTGATCACAACCACGTGGTCCCCCGTATCGAAATTGGGGGTATATCTGGGAGTATGTTTGCCGCGGATCACGGTGGCCACCCTAGCGGAGAGACGACCGAGGATCTTGCCCTTGGCATCCACCAGGAACCACTGTTTCTGGGCGGCATTTGTGTTTGTTTGGTTCGCCATGTAGGTTTTCATAAGAGTGAAAATATAACATAAGCGTCATTTCATGTCAACCCTTTTTTTAAGAGAACCAGCTCCAGGGACCTGCCCTGGCCGATCGGCTCACGCGCCAGGACACGGGCCCTATATTCCCGGCGCAGCCTCCCCTCCACCTCTTTTTGCCCGGGAACCCCCTCATGCCACCACAAATCCTTGAAAAGGACGATTGCCTCGGGCCATGGGTCTATCTCGGCCAGGACAGCAGGCTGAACAGCCTGCCTCTGCGCTGTGACAATGACGATAGCAGGATTGGCGCTGATCACATAGGCATCCGCGGGGATCAGGTCTCCAGAAGCCCTGATGAATTCCTCTTCCCGGTAAAGGGGACTGGAAAAAACCGGATCCAGCAAACCAAGGAAAGAAAAGTATCCGGTGACAGCCAGCGCCGCCAGGCACAGCCCCTTGAGATATCCTTTCTTTTCCAGATACCTCCACACCTGCTTTAACCCAGCGGCCGCCAAAACCGTCAAAGGCAGATAGACGCTCATGGCGTAACGGTCGGAGACGCCGATATAATATGAGGCATACAGGAGAAAGAAAAAAAGGATCCAGACAAAAGCCCAGACAAAAACCCGTCGACGTGTTTTCCAAAGAACCAGAGAACCCCAGACAGCAAAGAGTGTCAGGACCCAGGGAAAATACCCCAGAAACCAGGAGGCCAGATTGGCCCCAACATGCGCCTTGACAGACGCGGCAGCCCCCTGCCACGCCCCGGACCATCCGGGGACAGGGAATACGAAAATGTTGGCGTAAATCTGCAGGAACAGCGCAAGGGCCAGAAAACCGCAGAAAAAAAGATCCCTGCCCCTGAAGCGCCGCCCGGCGCAGACAAGGAAAAAAGGAAGCAGAAACACATTTTCAGGCCGCGTGTAAACGGCAAGGCCCGCCGCGGACAAAAACATACCGAAAAAAGCCGGCTTGCCGATTTTGCGAAAAAGCAGGGCGCAAGACAAAGCCAGGACCGTAAAAAAAACAGAAGGTATTTCCAGGGCAGTCGTCCCGCTGTATTTCAAATGAACAGGCAGCACGCAAAACAGAGACGCGGCCAAAAGGGCCGTCGTTTCATCGTCAAATAACAGAAAAACAAACACAAAAACAAGCGCCAGGGTCAAAACAGACAAGACAACCGTAAGCCCGAAAGCCAGGGGTTGACTGAACCCGAAAACGGAAAAGAGCGCGCTGAGCAAAACATGATAAACCGGGGGCCAGAATGACAAAATGCCCACATCGCAGTGACCCGGCCCTCCGCAGGCCGTCATCCAGAGCCGGCCGGAAACAGACAGGTTTTGGGCGATGTTGAGATGATCGACCTCATCAAAGAACACATGATGCATGTGCGGCACGCCGTAAGTTCGCACGAGAGCCCCTGCCGCCAGGATCAGCGCCAGCGCGATCAGGCTCCTTGAGGAAAGTCCGGCGAAGGCCTTTGGAATGTCCTTAAAGGCAAAAACGAATGCGGCCGCGAAGGCCACAAACAGCATCTGCGCGAACCAGGGATAAAAGGCGCTAAAAAAATGGAGAAAAAATTTTTCCATAGATTATCGGGCTCGTTTCCACAGCCAACCTTCCAGAAAAATGGCGGCCGCGCCCGCCAAAAGAAAGGCCAGACAGACAACAAAGGGCACGCGGGCGGCTTTGATGCTTCGTTTTTCAGAAGCCTGAGGATTTGACAACAGGACGGCAATTTCTGTCTCGTCCGTCTTTCTCAAGTCATAGGCCCGCCTCACAGACTCCAGGGCATCGGCGGAAAGGCCGTCGGCATCCTTAAACCAAAGCACCCAATGGGCGCTGGCGATCTGGTCAAAATCCCGGAAAGGCCGGACTTCGGAAAGCATGGCGGATGATGTGGCCCTCCCGGCCAGCACAGCAACCAGCCCCCCGCCATAATCATAATTGGAGTAAAGAATATCGTCGGGATCTGAACGCTCCACGACAAGGCGCGCGCATTCATCGATCCATTTGGGATAATAGATCGTCTCCGCCTTGATTCCCGCCCGGGCCGGCTCCCTGCCCATCCAATACATAACAGGGGTATCCGCCCAGGTCCAACGCGCCCTGCTACCTTCAGGATCCCAGGAAATTTTAGGCCCGAATACCTGGAAAATCAGCACCATGGCTATGAGGGCGGCAGGCCGCACCTTTACGGAAATCTTGCTCCAAATGAAATCCACAAAGGCGGCAGCAAAAAAAGAAAAGAATACTATGCCGTGCCCCGACAGAAGCCGGCTGCGATGCGTAACCATCAAAAAAAGAAAAATCCCCGCCAAAAGGCGGAAGAAACGGAAAATGCCGGCCCTGCGCGCGGACAGCCAAAATCCCGCCAGGGCGCCGAGCATAAGAAGAGGGTCAAAACTGAGATAATAAAAATCCAGGGGCTTCACGAGCCGCACAAAAGAAAGAAAGCGCGCCTGATGCGCGAGGATGGGAAGGCTGAGGACAAAAGCCGCGAAAACGGCCTTCCAGACATCCCTGCGCTTTTCCAGCGCTCCCCACAACAAGAGCGCCCCCAAAAATAACCAGGGCATAAGGCTGTGCGTGTAGAAAGCGGCGGTCAGGGCCAGACAGGAAGAAACGGGTCTATCTTTGAGGAGGGCGTAAAAAGCCAGAAGGCCGAAACAAAAGGCAAGGGTGAAAGGAATATTGTTGATGACGGCCAGATACAGGGATTCCGAGGAAAGAAGGAAAAAAGACGCCCAGAAAGCCATGCGTGGGCCTGCCTGCCGGCGAATGAGCAGCCACGCGCTTCCAAGGAAAAACGGATACACCAGGACATTGGAAAGCCTGGCTACGGAAATCAGGTCCGCACCCAGGCTGTGCAGGAGCCATTCCAGGATATGCCATAAAGGCGGGTACAAGTGCGGCCTGCCTACAGGCGCGTACTCCCAGAAAGCCTCGCCGACCCATCCCCCCGCTTCGCTGAAACCCCGCAGGACGGACAAATGGTAATAATCATCCAGAAAAAGGGGAAATCTGTGCCAGGCGGAAAATTGAAACAACAGGACGGTCAAAAAAATCAGGAAAGAAAAGAAATCCCAGCGGAAGACGCGGGCAAGTGAATCTTTTGATTCTCCAAGCGATTCATTCTTCATAAAAGCAAAAGAACTGGCGTTGTCCCTTGGGCCTTGTCAAAGCACCCCTCGGGCCAAAAAAGATCAGTCTTTCCCGTAACAAACCTCTGTCAGATAAAGCCCCTGGGGAGGCGCGCACGGACCGGCAAAGCGCCTGTCCCGTTTTTCCAGGATATCCTTCACGTCTCCCGCAGCCAGTTTCCCGCGGCCGACTTCGATCAAGGTACCCGCGATATTACGCACCATACCTCTTACGAACCCGCGCGCCTGGATCTCGATGGTGATCAACCGGACGCCTTTTAAGAACGGCAGGATGTCTGACCCAAGAGATTCGCGGACCTTGATTTTCATGACCTCTGCGGTGGATTTCCGCGCGCTCCTGTCAGAGGCCTGAAAAGAGGAAAAATCATGTTTTCCGACGAGGCACGTCGCGGAACGGCGCATCAGGCGAACGGACAGGTCATATTTGGTCAGGCAGACATACCTTTTCAAAAAAACGGAACGTTCTGTTTGAGGAAGAATGACGTAGTGATATGTTTTTGATCGGGCGCAAAACCGCGCGTGGAATCCGGAAGCAACGGACTCTGAGGCAGTAACGGAAATATCCTGCGGCAGGAACCTGTTCAAAGCGTTCCTCAAAGGGACAGCGGGGATCTTGCTGGTCGTCGAACAGTGGACCGCCTGGGCCACAGCGTGAACGCCGGAATCGGTCCTGCCGGAGCTCTCGGCGCAAACCTTGTGGCCGACGACCCTTTCCATCGCCTTTTCCAGTTCCTCCTGGACGGTCTTCAATCGGGGGGATTGTCTGGGCGCGCCGCCACGGCTGGTCTGCCTCTGCCAGCCGGCATACCGGGTTCCGTCATACTGAAGGGTCAGCTTGAAGGTAGGCATAAAAAAATCGTTATAGTATTATTGAGTTTTAGCGCTATAGGGCAAAAGCGGCAACCCTATAACCCAATAACGCTATAACGATATTATCTTTTGATCAATAACTCGGCGATCTGAACCGCGTTCGTGGCCGCGCCCTTACGCAGGTTATCGGCGACAATCCACATCCACATCCCCTTGTCGTTATAAGGGTCCTTGCGGAGGCGGCCGACAAAAACTTCATCCTTGCCCTCGATCTCCACAGGCAGCGGAAATCCGCAGCCCTTGACATCATCCATGACCTTGATCCCTTCGGACTGGGAGAGGATTTTTTTGGCCTCTTCGATGTCCACGGGCCGCTTCGTCTCCAGATACACGGATTCGCTGTGGCTGGTGCGCACAGGCACGCGCACAGTCGTGGCCGACACCATGATCTTCTCGGAATGAAGGATCTTGTGCGTCTCTTTGATCATCTTCCATTCTTCGCTGGTGTAATCACAGTCGGCAAACCCGCCGATCTGCGGGAAGATGTTGAAGGCGATCCTTTGCGGCAGGGCCTCAGGCCTGACATCCTCATGCCCGGCCAAAACAGCCCGGGTCTGTTCAAAAAGTTCAGTAACAGCCTTGCTGCCGGCGCCTGAAGCCGCCTGATAGGTTGAGACGATCACGCGTTTGATCTTATAAAGCTTATGGATCGGCGCCAAAGCCACGACCATCTGAATAGTGGAACAATTCGGATTGGCGATAATCCCCCTGCCCTTTTTGGCCAGCTTGATATCCCTGGGATTGACCTCAGGCACAACCAGGGGCACATCAGGCTCCATGCGGAAATCAGCCCCGTTGTCGATCACGATCGCGCCGCGCTTGACGGCTTCCGGCGCGTAAGTAACGGCCGCACCTTTTTCGCCTTCGGTTCCGGCAAACAAGGCAATGTCAACGCCTTCAAAAGACTCCGGAGAAATAGCCTCCACATGGTAAGAGGAACCATCGACAACGATATCGCGTTCGCTCCTGGCCAGGACCTTAAGGGTTCCCACAGGAAAATTCCTGGATTTAAGCACCCTGAGCATTTCAATGCCCACAGCGCCTACCCCCACCACCGCGATATGATATTTTGCTTTTTTTCTCATGATTTTCCTCGTTAAATTTTCAACGGCAGCGTCTCAAAGGTTCTTAACGACCATATCTCCGATCTGCGTCGTTGAATATCCCATTTTCCCGGCCGCCAGGCTCTTGACTTCCGTCTGAACAAGCTTGATCACGGCGTTTTCAATGGCCCGCGCGGCTTTTATTTCTCCCAGGCTTTCCATCATCATACCCGCGGCGCAAATCGCGGCCAGCGGATTAATGACATTTTTTCCCGTGTATTTCGGAGCGGAGCCCCCGATGGGCTCAAACATGGAAACGCCGTCCGGATTCATATTGCCCCCGGCCGCAATTCCCATACCCCCCTGGATCATCGCCCCTAAGTCCGTGATGATATCTCCGAACATATTGTCGGTCACGATCACGTCGAACCACTCCGGATTTTTGACAAACCACATGGTTGTCGCGTCCACATGCGCGTAGTCCGTTTTGACATCAGGGTATTCCCTGGCCACTTCGTTAAACGTTCTCTGCCACAGGTCCCAGGCAAAGGTCAAAACGTTCGTCTTGCCGCAAAGCGTCAGCTGTTTCCTCCTATTGCGTTTGCGGGTGTATTCAAAGGCGTAACGGATGCAGCGCTCCACCCCCTTCCTGGTATTATAGGAAAGCTGGATCGCCACTTCGTCCTTGGTGCCCTTGTTCTGGAATTCACCCATGCCCTTATAGAGGCCCTCACTGTTCTCGCGAATAACCACAAAATCGATATCTTCCGGCTTCTTGTCCTTTAAAGGACAAAAAATGGAATTGTAAAGTTTGACAGGCCTCAGATTAATGTATTGGTCGAGCGCGAACCTGAGTTTCAGCAAAACACCTGTTTCTATGATGCCGGGCTTTACATCCGGGTCGCCGACAGCCCCCAGATAGATCGCCTGATACGTCTTGAGTTCCTCGACGTCTTTATCCTCAACGAGCTTTCCGGTCTTCAAATACCGCTTGCCGCTGAAATCGAATTCTTTTGTCTGGTACTGAAAACCGAATTTTTCGCCCGCCGCCTTAAGGACCTTCAATCCCTCAGCCACCACTTCAGGCCCTGTCCCATCGCCGGGAATCACTGCTATCTTATACATCTGAAACCTCCAATAAAAAACGAAGAATTAAGAATTTGATCCTTCCTTCTTCATTTTTCATTCTTAATTGTTTTTGATTTCACCCAATTCACAAGCCCGCCCTTTTCGACGATCTGGCAGACAAAATCCGGGAATGGAGCCGACTGGTAAACCTTTCCCTGCGTCAGATTCCTGATCTCGCCCTTGCCGAGGTCCGCTTCCAGCTCGTCTCCCGCGCGAATCTCGCCGGCTTCCTTCAGGGCGATGATGGGCAGGCCGATATTGATGCTGTTGCGGTAAAAAATCCGCGCGAAATTTTTGGCAATAACAAGGGAAACTCCGCAACCCTTGAGAGAAATGGGCGCGTGTTCACGCGAAGAACCGCAGCCGAAGTTTGTTCCTGCGACGACAATGTCCCCCGGTTTCACTTTTTTCGGGAAATCGGCATCCAGGATCTCCATGCAATGGCTTCCCAGTTCCTTGGGGTCAACGGTATTCAGATAACGGGCGGAAATAATATCGTCCGTATTGACGTTCTCCCCGAAAATGTGCGCCTTCCCTTTAATAATCATAGAAATCAATGATGAATCAAATCAAATTTTGTTTCAAACTCTGAATTCTTAATTTTTAATTCTTCGTTCCTACGGCATCCGGGTGCGTGATCAATCCTGTCACAGCTGATGCCGCCGCCACCGCCGGATTGCATAGAAAGACCGAACTGTCCTTGCTGCCCATGCGGCCCATAAAATTCCTGTTGGTCGTGGCCAGGCACGCCTCCCCATCCGCCAGGATCCCCATATGGCCGCCGAGACAGGGACCGCAAGTCGGCGTGGAAACAACTCCCCCCGCCTTGACAAAAATCTCAAGCAACCCTTCCTTCATGGCCTGCAGGTAGATCTCCTGCGTGGCGGGGATCACGATGAGACGAACGCGGGAAGAAACTTTCTTTCCCTTCAGGATTTTCGCCGCGATCCGCAAATCGGAGATACGGCCGTTCGTGCAGGAGCCGATCACCACCTGGTCCACTTTCACCCGGCCGGCCTTGCTGACCGGCTTGATATTGCTGGGCAGATGAGGCAGGGCCACGACAGGCTCCCAATTTGTGACATCATACTCGCGGACAGCCGCGTAAACAGCGCCTTTATCCGAATGCAATTCTTTGAACAAGGACTCCCAGTCCTTCTTTTTCCTATGCCCGTCCGGCCGGCTCATCGCGTATTCCAAAGTCAATTCATCCGGAGCGATAATGCCGGACTTTCCGCCGGCCTCAATGGCCATATTACACATCGCAAAGCGGTCATCCATCGGCAATTTCTCGATGGCTGGCCCGGCGAATTCCATGTCCCTGTACTGCGCGCCTTCAACGCCGATATCCCCGATAATGCTCAAAATCAGGTCCTTGCCGCTGACCCATCTGGGAAGCTTGCCGCGAAACACAAATTTCATTCCCTCGGACACCTTGAGCCACACATGCCCGGACATCCAGGCGACAGCCAGGTCCGTGGACCCGACGCCTGTGGAAAAAGCTCCCAGCGCTCCATAGGTACAGGTGTGTGAGTCGGCGCCGATGATCAGATCTCCGGTCTTGACCAGGCCCATTTGCGGAAGGAGCGCGTGCTCGATCCCCATGCGGCCCACTTCGTAATAATGGCGGATCTTGTGCCTGGCGGCAAACTCCCTGAGCCGCTTGGCCTGTTGAGCGCTTTTAATGTCCTTGGCAGGGGTGAAATGATCCGGGATGAGGGCGATCTTTCCGGGGTCAAAAACCTTCGCGAACCCGGATTTCTCGAATTCCTCAATGGCGATCGGCGCGGTGATATCGTTGCCTAAGGTAAAATCGACCTTGGCCCAGATGAACTCATCTGTTTTAACTTCTTTTTTCCCGCAATGCCTGGCTAATATTTTTTGAGTAATTGTCTGAGGCATATTTCATTCACCTGCGGCGAGTTGCACAATCTTAATTTTTGAACTCTTTCACGACGACCGTGGCATTATGGCCGCCGAAGCCCAGGGCGTTGGACATCGCCGCTTTCACGGTAACAGCCCTGGCCCTGTTCGGCACATAGTCCAGATCGCACTCGGGATCTTTATTCTCAAGATTGATCGTTGGAGGAACCAGGCTGTGGCGCATGACCAGGCAGCAAACGATGAACTCCACCCCTCCGGCGGCGCCCAGCAGATGGCCCGTCATGGATTTCGTCGAGCTGATCGCCACTTTATGGGCATGGGCCCCAAAGGTCTTCTTGATCGCAAGGGTTTCAATCTTGTCGTTCAGAAAAGTCGAGGTACCATGGGCGTTGATATAATCGATATCTTCGGGTTTGAGACCGGCGTCTTTTAGGGACGCGCGCATGGCCCGCACGCACCCGTCGCCCGAAGGATCCGGCGCCGTAATATGGTAGGCATCCCCCGACATTCCATAACCGCCGACTTCGCAATAAATTTTCGCGCCACGCTTAAGCGCGTGATCCCTCTCTTCAAGGATCACAATCCCCGCGCCTTCACCCATGACAAACCCATCGCGCTCCAGGTCAAAAGGCCTGGAGGCCCTCTGCGGCTCGGCATTGCGGCAGGACAGGCTCTTGAGCGCGCAAAATCCGCCGATGCCCATGGGCGTAACAGCCCCTTCCGTGCCTCCTGCGATCATAACATCCGCGTCGCCGTACTGGATGATGCGCGTCGCGTCTCCAATGGCATGGTTGCCCGTGGCGCAGGCTGTCGCCACGCAGCTGTTGGGGCCCTTGAATCCGAACTTCATCGAAACATGACCCGAGGCCTCGTTAACGATCAGCATAGGGATCAAAAAAGGCGTCAACTTGGACGGCCCTCTTTCCAGAAGGACTTTGTGCTGTTCTTCTATGATCCTCAAACTGCCGATCCCCGAACCAATCAAGACGCCGCAGCGCTCCAAATCAATCGACTCTGCCTTAAATCCCGCGTCCGTGTAAGCTTCCGTCGCGGCAGCCATCGCGTAATGGACGAATTTCTCGGTGTGCTTGACTTCTTTTTTGCTCATGAAGGTTTCGGGGTCGAATCCCTTGATCTGTCCGGCGATTTGCGCGTCGAAAGCGGTGGTGTCAAAATACGTGATTTTGTCAACACCGCTGACGCCGGAAATCAGGGATTTCCAGAATTCAGGCACCGTATTGCCCACAGGCGTCAAAGCCCCTACCCCTGTCACCACGACTCTTCGTTTCATCAATAAGCCCTCATGATCTTATCCATCTGTTTTGCGGCCTTTTAATCGGACAGCAAAGGGAAAAAAACCGGCCCTAATAAATACCCCGACTCTCATTAAGGAAAAGTCGGGGTATGGAATCTTATGATCAATACGCAATCCGCCAGGTTATTTTTCTCTGCGCAATCCGCAGTCCGCTCCTGATTGAGGCCGAACAATGAAGTCTAAGAAAATATTCCCGCCTTCATTTCTTCGCGATCTTCTCTTCAATATATTTAACAGCATCCCCGACGGTCGTCATCTTCTCGGCGTCCTCATCCGGAATCTCGATGCCGAATTCCTCTTCCAGCGCCATAACGAGCTCGACGGTGTCCAGGGAATCCGCACCCAGATCTTCGACAAAAGAAGCCTCAGGCGTTACCTCTTCAGGCTTGACGCCCAACTGCTCTGCGATGATCGACTTGACTTTGTTCACTGCATCTGTCATTCTTCTCCTCCTGTTTGCCTTAGAAAAGGCGCGTAAGTCACGTTGGTGATGCCTTACATACACATGCCGCCGTCCACAACCATCGTTTGCCCCGTGATATAATTCGCGTCTTCGGACGCCAAAAACAGACACGCCTGAGCCACATCGCGGGGAACACCTAATCTATTCAAAGGGATATTAGCCAGCATCGCCTTGCGTTGCTCTTCGCTCAGCTTATCCGTCATGGCAGTCTGGATAAAACCGGGGGCAACGGCATTAACATTAATATTACGGGAGGCCAGTTCCCTGGCCACAGATTTCGTAAAACTGATGATGCCGCCTTTGGAAGCTGCGTAATTAGCCTGGCCGGCATTCCCCATAATGCCAATGATCGACGCGATACTGACAATTTTGCCGCCCCTCTGTTTGATCATGGGCTTGGAGACGGCCTTGGTGCAGTTAAAAACGCCTTTCAAATTCACCGCCAGCACTTTATCCCAGTCATCTTCGCTCATTCTGAGCAAAAGATTGTCCTTCGTTATGCCGGCATTGTTAACTAATATATCAAGACGTTTAAAATTGTCAAGGAATAAATTCACCATATCTTCAACCGCTTTATAGACAGTGACATCCGTCGCAAAACTCATGCTTTTTCGGCCCAGAGATTCAATCTCTTTCTGCGTGGCCTGGGCTGTTTCCAGGTTCACGTCGCAGATGGCCACGTCCGCCCCCGACTGCGCCAGGAGCAGGGCGATTTCACGGCCGATTCCCCTGGCCCCTCCGGTTACCAAAGCTGTTTTTCCCTGTAGTTTCATCTGATCCTCCGCTGCCTTTCTCTAAGCGCCGGCCCCTTCTCCTGCGAGGGCCTCCATCTCAGGCCATCGCCCGGCGTTGATCACGCGGACACTGGCGTCGATTTTTTTCATCAGGCCCTTCAAAACAGAGCCGGGGCCTATTTCGTAAAACTCATCCATCCCCTGTCCCAGCAAATATCTCATGGAGGCCTCCCAGTAGGTGGGAGAATTCACCTGCCGGATAAGATTCTTTTTGACCACCTCAGGATCTCCCTGCTGTCTGGCGTCGACATTGCTGATCAGGGGAACAGTGGCCTTTTGAAAAGGGATCTCTTCGATCTCCGAGCGCAGTCCTTCGGCCGCTTCATTCATCAGGGAACAATGAAAAGCGCCGCTGACATCCAGGGGAATGACACGCTTGGCGCCCGCCTGCATCGCCTGCGACGAGACCGTTTCCGCGCCCGGCTCACGGCAAGAGACAATGATCTGACCAGGCGCGTTCATGTTGGCGATTTCACAGCCGGAAATGCCGCAAACCTTCTCAACCTTCTCCTTCTCCAGCCCCAGGATACAAAGCATTTTCCCCGGATGCTTGCGCGCCGCTTCCTCCATCAGCTGACCTCGTTTGCGCACCAGGCGCAAAGCATCTTTAAAACGAACGATGCCCGATGCCACCAGGGCCGCGTACTCCCCCAGGCTCAGGCCCGCCGTATAGGAAGGCTTCAGGTCAGGCCGCAACGCCTCTAAAACGACAAGACTGGCAATGCTGGCCGTCAAAACCGCCGGCTGACAATTTTCCGTGCGGGTCAACTCCTCAAAAGGCCCTTCAAAACACAGCCTGGAAAGCCCAAGGCCCAAAACGCTGTCGGCCTCCTCAAAAACCTCCCTGGCCCTGGGAAAATTGTTGTAGAGATCAAGACCCATACCGACAAACTGGGCGCCCTGACCTGGGAATAGAAAAGCGATTTTCCTCATAGATTTTTGAAGTCAAATGCGGACAGTCCGGGCATTATTTTTGCCACTCGATAACCACCGCGCCCCACACCAGCCCCGCTCCGAACGCGTCCAAAACAACGATATCTCCGCCCTTGATACGGCCGGACTGATACGCTTCGCAGAGGGCCACCGCGGTCGCAGCAGAAGACATATTTCCGTATTTGGCGACATTAAAGAAGATTTTTTCCGAGGGGAGCTTCATCTTGCGGGCCACGGCGTCGAGGATGCGCTTGTTCGCCTGATGGGGTATAAAACAATCGATGTCTTCAACCTTCAGCTTGCAATTTTTAAGCGCGCGACAGGCGGCGTCCGACATGATCTTGACCGCGAGTTTGAAAACCTCGTTGCCGCGCATTTTGATGTAATGCTGCCGTTCGTCCACCGTCTGACGGTTAGCGGGCTTCCTGCTGCCTCCGGCCGGAATCATCAGTAACTCCGACATCGAACCGTTGCTTCCCAGATAGCTGGCCATGATGCCGCCGCTTTCTACCGGCGCCAGCACCGCGGCCCCGGCCCCGTCCCCGAAAAGCACGCAGGTATTCCTGTCCTCCCAGTCCGTAACACTGGAAAGTTTCTCGGCACCGATGACAAGCGCGTTCTTGTAAACCCCTGTCTTCAAAAACTGCTGGGCCATGACCAGCCCGTAGACAAAACCCGCGCAGGCGGCGCTAATGTCAAAACAGGCGGCGTTGACCGCCCCGAGCATATCCTGCAAAAGACAGGCCGTGGCGGGAAAGGGCATATCAGGCGTCACGGTCGCCACAATGATCAGATCAATATCTTCCGGCTTAAGCCCGGCATCCTTCAAAGCGTTTTGCGCCGCGTTAAAAGCCAGCGTGCTGGTAAATTCCGAAGCCGCGGCAATGCGTCTTTCTTTGATACCGGTCCGGGTCGTGATCCATTCATCGCTGGTCTCGACCATCCCCTCCAGATCCTTATTGGTCAAGACCTTCCTGGGAACATAATACCCGAGGCCGATGATCCCGATCTTCTGTTTGGTTTTTTTCATCTTACGCGCGAGAAAGCAGTTTTTTGGCCTGTTCGGTGATATTCTCGTTGATATTGCGTTCGACCTCATCCTTGGCGAACCGGATGGCATTCATGACCGCCTTGGCGGTCGAGCGTCCGTGGCCGATGATCACGATGCCGTCGACGCCCAGCAAAGGGGCCCCGCCGTATTCGGAATAGTCGATCTTCTTCTTGAATCGTTTAAAACAGGGCCTCGCCAGAAGATAACCCAGCTTACCCCAGATGCTCGATAAAAGTTCCTTGCGCAGAAAATAAGCGATCGTCTCGGAGATGCTTTCGGACACCTTCAGCGTCACGTTCCCGACAAACCCGTCACAGACGATCACGTCGCAATGACCGGAAAAAATATCACGGCCTTCCACGTTCCCGATGAAATTGATCGGGGCCTGCTCTAAAAGCTGATACGTTTCCTTCATGAACTCCGTGCCCTTGCTCTCCTCTTCGCCGACATTCAGCAGGCCCACGCGCGGATTTTTTTTGCCCAGGATCTGTTCATAATACGCGCTGCCCATCAGGCCGTATTGAAGCAGATGGACCGGCTTTGGGTCAATGTTGGCGCCGGCGTCTATGATCAGCGACACGCCCAGAAGACTCGGCATGACGATCGCGATCCCCGGCCGCTCGATGGTCTCCAGAAGGCCCAGCTTAAGGGTCCCTCCGCAAACGACAGCCCCTGTGTTGCCGGCGCTGAAAAACGCGTCGGCTTTTTTATCCTTGCAGAGGCCGAGACCGAGGCTGATCGAGGAATTTCTTTTCTTGCGGATTGCTGCGGCAGGGGGCTCATGCATCTCGACAATTTCATCGGCATGAACGATTTCAATACGGGAGGCGTCAAATTTCCTGTGCTTGGCAAGCTCGGCCTTGATACGGTCAGCCGGACCCACCAGATAGACGAACACGTCGAACTTTCTCACGGCCTGCACGACACCCTGGACAACGACTCCAGGAGCAAAATCTCCCCCCATGGCATCAACGGCTACCTTGACCATGCTCACCTTTCGGCCTTTTTCTTCTTTTCTTCCTTCTTGGCCCTCTTGGCTTCAAAATTCAGCACGGGTTTCCCATTATAATACCCGCAAACCGTACAAATACGATGCGGCAGTTTCGGAGATTTACACTGGCTGCAAACCATCAACTGGACGGTTTCCAGCTTCCAATGTGTTCTTCTCCTGCGGCCCCGGGCCTTTGAATGTCTTCGTCTTGGATTTGGCATGTGATCGCTCCTTGGTCGTTCGCAACTGACAAGTAAAAAATCAAAACCCTTCTTATTGCTTCTTCTTAAATCATTCGTCGCGCTTGCATAGACAAGCGCCTTTGTTCAGATCCGCGCCGCAACGCGGGCACAAACCCTTGCAATCCTGGCGGCAGAGTATCTTTTGAGAAAAGCCCAGAATCAACTCTTCCCGGATATCTTCGTCAATATCGACGACTGTCTCCTCCATGTCCAGGGAATAGGCCAGCTTAAAGGCTTTGTCCAAATCCTCGGTGAAATCCTCATAACAGCGCGCGCACGTCAGGCGCATTTTTGACTGGACGGAAACCTCAAGAAGGGCCAATCCGCTGTCGCGCCTGGCCTCCACGCGGATCAGCAAAGGTTCCACAAAGCGGATGCCCGGGCCGTTGACATCCTGCGCTTCGGCGTTCCAGGATGCCGTCAAAATCGTGGGCCGCTCTTCGGAAAGCCTGGCCAGATCGATCTTCATAGAGAGACCCAAATCTTACCCGAACGCTACGCCCGGCCCTTTTTCTGTTTTCTTTTCAAGGCCTCTTCCACACATTCAGGAACAAAAGCGGAAAGATTGGCGCCCAGGGCGCCGGCCTCTTTTAATAATGTTGAAGAAACATAGCTGTAGGATTCCGAAGGCATCAAAAAAAGCGTCTCGATCGAGTCATCCAGTTTCCTGTTGGTCAGGGCCATCTGGAATTCGTATTCGAAATCCGACAGCATCCTTAAACCCCTGATCAGGATGGACGCTTTGCGCGAACGGGCAAATTCCACAGCCAATCCGTCGAAACTCATGATGGAAACACCCGCGACGTCCTCCAGGGATTTCTTCAGAAGGCCGACCCTCTCTTTGGCTGAAAAAAGAGGCTTTTTGCCGGGGTTATCGGCAACAGCCACCGTCACTTCCCCAAAGAGTCGAACAGCCCTTTTGATGACATCGATATGGCCGTAGGTAACCGGATCAAACGTCCCTGGATAAACGGCTTTCTGGCACATGGATTTTACCTTTCTTCAATGAGCAGACGGCTTAGGGGATACGCAAGAAATAAGTCGCAGGCAAAGCTGTCTGCGGAATTGAACCCTCGCGCCGCGTTTTGCTCAAAAATCCACACCCCGGCACTTCTGTAAAAAAGTGCCGGAGAGATCAAATGCGGGCTACCTCATTTGAAAAACGGAGACAGTGATGTCTCCGTATTTCATCTTTTTGATGAGAGTATAGGCCTCTTCTGCCCCATCCAGGGCATCTGTTTTGGCATGCTCCACAACTACCAAACCGAGAGGGGTTAATATACCACCTAAGGCTATGACTTTCAAGGCTTTTTTTGCCAGGTCCTTATGATAAGGAGGGTCGATAAACACACAATCGAACCTGACCTTCTTTTTAGACAATATCTTAAGCGCCCGGAAGGCGTCATTGACATAACAGAAAACGCCCTGCCGGCCATCCTCTCCCATCTGACGCAAATTCCGTCTGATAATGGAAACACAGCGTTTATCCTCATCGATGAAATACACCATTTTTGCCCCACGGGAAAGACTCTCCAATCCCATGGCCCCGCTTCCGGAAAACAGATCAAGAACCCTGCTGCCTTTAATGACCCCGGAAAGAACATTAAAAATGGCCTGCCGGACCTTATCCTGGGTAGGCCGGATATGGCTGGGGAAAGAGAGCAACCGCCCCTTATGCGCGCCGGCAATGATTCTCATGAAGAGACCCTCCCCTTGAACCCGGCGTAGAGATGACTGATCTCGATATTTCTTTTTGAAAAACCACAGCCACCCCGGCATTCCTTAAAAAAACGCCTGTATTTCGCCTTTTTCCGGTAATCCATGAATTTTCCCGAAAACCAGATGTCCTTGAAGGAATCCTCGTAAATGTTGCCGATTTCCAGCCTGTTGAGATTGCAACAAAGGCTGACCTTGCCGTCCAGCGTGATAAAAGCGTAATACCATCCGACAAAACAGGGCTTGGGGTTTGCCGGCACTTTTTTGGCACGAGGTCCAGGAACCGCCTGTGCCAGAAAAAGATCTCCGCGCAAATCCTGGCCTCTGGAAGCGTCCCCGGCACCGAGATTCGCTCCGATTGCGATCTTTTGATTATTCCTGTGCAGGGACATCCTGTGAAAAATAACACGGCCGCCCTGCCTGGCGGCAAACTTCGACACCTCCCGCGCCTGGCGAAAATTCAGCTTATTCAAAACAACAAGAAATTGCAGCGTCGGAGAAGCAAGGGAATCCGCGTTCCTGGACAAGGCAATGGACTGAATATTTTCAAGAACCCGTCTGAAAACAGCCGGTCTTTTTGAAGACGCGCGGACCTGCAAAGCGCCATAAGTGGCCTGATCAACAGAAGGCAGGTTAATGACCAGCTTGGCGGCCCTCAAGACATAAGGAACCAGTTCCCTGCGAAAAGTCGCGTTCGTAAAAAGGGCGACAGAAAGCCCTTTACGCGTAATATGATCGATGATGTCCCTGAAGCGGGAATGGGCCGTAGGTTCCCCCTCTCCTGAGAGATAAATCGCATCAACCCCCATGGCAGCCGCATCGTCCACAATGGCACGGATTTTCGAAAAACTCATTTCCGTAGGGCGTCGCAGGTCTTTTAGCCTTCCATGGTACCGGCAATACTTACAGGAAAGATTACACTTGTCGGTAATATACAGGTGGACAACCTGAGGCCCGACAAAAACCCTGTCTTTAAGGGCGCCGGCCAGCCGCAGGACGTCTCTGCTGCCACGGCCTGTCTGTTTTTTATGAAATGGTTTATCCATGGATCCTGTCTATCGTTCTCCAGGCAACGGCCATCGGTCGATTTTCGCCTCAACCGCCTTCACTTCACGCCTGGCGAGCTCGGCATCCCAAATCTGCACCCCGAGAAATTGTCCCAGGATCTGGGCATCCTTGCGCAATTTTTCAAGGCTGCCGTGATCTACGACATTGACGCGACTGGCATCATCCAGCACGGCGTTTAATTCGTAACTGTAGTAGGAACTTTTATTCCCCCGGCAATGCTCCGAAAGGATCTGCAGGGCACGGATCCTGCACAAATCGACAACAAAACTCCCCTTGTCTTTGCCTGGCTTGCCGCGCCCCTTGCGAAAAGCGCCTTTTGTCTTGTCAAAAACTATCGGCCGTTCCGCTTTATAAAAAGCCATTATCCCAATCGCAGAAAAAATCAGGCCGAACAAGGCGTTCCAGATCAAAGGCGCCTGAAAAGCCTTGTGATGAGATAAGGCGGCCAAGGGGATCCCGGCGAATGCCATACCGAAAAAAATAAAAAAAGAACAAAAGAGCTTCATGCCCAACGTTGTCTTGAATTCCATCCGCAGCGAATCGATCTTCCTGATCCCGTGTGAGCAGAAATTGCTCCCTCCTGATTCCAAAGGGACCCAGGCTGTCGCCAGGGCAAGGGGATCGCCAAACACGGACGGATCAACGGGTTTTTCCTCTCCGACCAACAGCCGCGACAGAAACTCACCCCATTTACTGGCCATATTTTTCCTTTCCATGCTGCCGCTAATGAGCTATTTTAATTCCTCTATGTTGTTTAAAAAAGTAAATTTAGCATCCAAGTTTTTGAGAACGCTGGAAAACGAACGGTCTGAAAAAAAGATCCTGTCTTTCCTTTCTTTCATCTGAGTTAATATTTTAAGTATATTCTCGGAATTCTGATATCTATTTTCTAAATCCTTATAAAATTTCATATCGTCATCATTTAGAGCACAATCTAAACATACTAAAGAATTCAAAAATATTCCAAATTCAGGGTTCAGTATTTTATCTTCCTCAAGGGTTAATTCTTTAGAGAAAAAAGCCATGATTTCGTTCATTTGAACCTCTTTAGTAATGATTTTTTTGTAAAAGAAATAATTTTTCTTATAAATTAATATCAAAAGAAAAATTATTTCTGGATACAAACAATTTATTGGTGGCGTCATTTGCAGAATAACAACAAAGGTTGTGAAAATTTTCTCTGCTTCTCTTAATGTAAGATTGAATTTTTGCATTAAAAAAATGAAATGTTTTTCTATTGTCTCTGCTTTTTCTGCCACAATAATACTCTTGCCTTCCTCCCTTGTTTTAAAATAAGAGGCCACATCAAATCGATAAAATAATTCATGACAATAATCGTCTACTCTGGGGTTCGGCAATGTAAAGCTCATGTCAATAAAACGCTTTAAATATCCATCTGCATCGATTTCTTCGCCATAAATATGTTTTATGCTTGTTTTAATCTGTCTTTCGTCCAATGAAAGCACAAAAATTATTCCATCAATATCAAATAAATGTTTTATTGTTTCTAAAACTTCTATTGCATAATTCGGACGACATCTGTCAAGTTCATCTATAAAAATAAATAACGGTTTTTCTCCAGCTATTATTTTTGTGTTTTGTCTTAAAATTTCTTTAAATTCCTTAAGCAAATCTTTTGTCTTCGAATACTCCTCGATTGTTGTTTGTACAGTTTTCTCAAGAAAATTTGAAATCATGTCTTCACGAAAGTCATCTATCTTTAATATTCCCGAAGCTGCAATCTTTACGATTGCTGGTAAAGCTGTTTTAATTACCTTACCACTAATTTCTAAAAATTTTTCATATGAACCTGAAGCTAATGTTTTCTTTTTCTCAGGCATTAGCTTAAGCTTCGCTTCCATTGCCATTCTTAGCTCAGCTATTAAACAAGCAAGAGAATTATCAACATAATCACTCTCCCAAGCATTAAATATAATTGTATTTATATCAATTTTCTTTAAATAATGAGACCAAAATTTTACAAAGGTTGTTTTCCCTTGTCCATATGGCGCATTGATTATAAATACGAAAGACTCGTTAATATTTTTGAAAATAGCTGATAGGTTTATTATTGTTTTCTCGCGATCAAGCTTGTCATGTTTAAAAATATCATCAGGGTCTATTTCTATTGCAACTGGCTTTAGACGCATACTTTCTCCTTCTGTCGCTTCGTACTTGGTATCTTCATGCCTGCTATTGATTACTCTTTCTAGTCAAACAATAAGTTTTATCAAAGAGTTTAGCAAAAACTTCATTAGTCCGTCACCAGTTAATTCATAAGAGAAATTATACGCTATTAGCTATAAGCCAATTCTTCATTCTTAATTCTTAATTTTTAATTGTTCTATCTCGTCTGTTGCCTGATGCCTACTGACCCGATGCCTGAAATCACCCCACCTCAATAAATCTCTCAAATTCCGAAAACCGACGGTGCATCTGCCGCTTGAGCTCGGCGTTCTTGGGATCAGCCAATTTAGGGTCGCGCTCCAGGACATGATGCGCGTCTTCACGGGCGGCTTTCAAAAGGTGCATCTGGGCCAGAGGATCGGCAATCTTCAGATTCGTCAGGCCATGTTGCCTTTCCCCGAAAAATTCTCCCGGGCCGCGGATCTTTAAATCTTCTTCGGCGATCTGGAAGCCGTCTGTTGTCTGAGTGAAGGCCTTCAGCCGCGCCTGGGCATCTTCGGTCCTGGGGTCAGCCAACAGCAGACATTGCGATTCATAGCTCCCCCTGCCTATGCGCCCCCTCATCTGATGCAGCTGGGCCAGGCCAAAACGTTCCGCGTGCTCAATAACCATGACTGTCGCGTTAGGAACATCGATACCAACCTCAAGGACCGTGGTCGCCACAAGGATATCCAGCCTGCCTTCCCTGAAACCCGACATCGCCTTTTCCTGTTCGCATCTTTTCATCTTCCCGTGCACCAGCCCGATTTTCAAATCCTTAAAGACATCATTTTTAAACTCTTTATACATGGTTTTGGCCGCGCTCAATTCCAGCCGCTCGCTTTCTTCAACAAGAGGATAAATCAGAAAAGCCTGCCGTCCCTGACAAACCTGGCCCCGGACCATTTCATACACCTGGGACCGGTTCTCCCGGGAAAACAACCTTGTTTCGATCCTGCCGCGTCCTTTCGGCATTTCAGTGATGACGGAGATATCGAGATCTCCAAAAAGCGTCAGGGAGAGCGTGCGGGGGATAGGCGTCGCCGTCATGATCAGGACATCGGGATTGACGCCTTTTTGAGGCAGAAGGGCCCGCTGGGAAACGCCGAATTTATGCTGTTCGTCGATAATGATGAGCCCCAGCTTCCCGAAAGCAACCCCTTCCTGAAGAAGCGCGTGCGTGCCGATCACAATGTCCAGCTCCCCTGCTTTTATCTTGCGCAGCACGTCTTTCTTTTCTTCCTCGCTTAAACTGCTGGTCAGCATTCCGATTTTAATATTTTTCTGATGGCTGAGGCCAGACAACAGATGCGTGATTTTTTCAAAATGCTGCTGCGCAAGAATCTCGGTCGGAACCATCAACGCCGTCTGATGGCCCGATGAGGCGGCAATCAACGCGCTCAGAAGGGCGACGACGGTCTTGCCGCAGCCGACGTCTCCCTGCATCAGCCTCTGCATCGGCATCGGGGCGCTCATATCCTTTTTGATCTCCTCAAGGACAAGGCGCTGCGAAAATGTCAGCGAAAAAGGCAGGACCGCCGTGAAAGAACCGATGAGACCCTCATCCACGGAAAAAGCGATCCCTTTTTTATCCCTGCGTTTAAGCTTGCGAAGGATCAGCGGGATCTGATACAAAAAGAATTCTTCGAAAGAAAGCCTTTGGTAGGCCTGGGAGCGCAAGAGCGCGCTCTCAGGAAAATGGATGTGCAAAAGGCTTTGGGCGATATTAAGGAAATGATGTTTTGTCCGGATATCAAAAGGCAGGCTTTCCCTGAGGTTTCGGACATGCAAGTCCAGGCAGGACTTTACCAGTTTACGGAAAACCCTTTGAGAAAATCCTTGCGGCAGGGAATAAACAGGCACAATGCGCCCAATATCAAGGCCTGCATCCTTGTCCTCTAAGACCTCGAAATCCGGAGAAGAGAGCTGGATCCTGTCCTTGTAAAGCTCGGCCTTGCCGTAAAGGATAACCTGGTCGCCGGGATTAAAATATCTCTCCAGATAGGCCTGATTAAACCAGACGGCAAAAAGTCGCCCCGAATCGTCGGCGACGGAAATTTCAAAAATACCGAAACTTCGCCGCTTGAAACTTCGCCTGGACTTCTTCGAAAGGATCTCGCCTTTGACGGAAACAAAGGAACCGATCTCGATCTCGCGGATAGGCTGGAAATGAGACCTGTCTTCATAGCGTCTGGGAAAATGATACAGGAGGTCTTCGAAAGTGCGGATACAGGCCTTAGCCAGAATCTCCGCCCGCTTCGGCCCGATGCCTTTGGCGTACTGGACCGAAGAGCTTAAGGAAGGGATCATACACTAAAGGATTTTTTAAGAAACGCAGTCACTGCCGGAGCATCCCGTCCGGTTGCCGCTGGCATTGAATGTATAAACGGCATTACCGCCGTTCACACCGATCGTAAAAGATCCTGCGCCTGCGCTAACCCGGTAATTGCGGAAATAGGCATCCTGGATTTTAAGACCGAGCTGGGAATTGGTCGTGGCTGTGTTTGTCGTAGCGCGATAGGCCCGGAAGGTCAGGAAATAAAGCTGTTCAGCGGCCACGATAGCCTGGACTTGCGCGATAGCGCTCCTCAACTCACCCCTGCGCCTCTGGACATGAAAACCGCTATAGCCCAGCGTGGCAAGAATCCCAAGGACGACAACAGCCACGATCAATTCAGTAAGGGTAAAACCGGAATTTTTTCTCAATGGATATTCCCTCTTAATAGGCGGAGGTATTAGTGATAACGCCTGTCGCCAGGTTGATTTCGATATATCTGCCACCTCTGGTCGCCCGGCAAGTGCTGGGATTCGTGGAGCCGGCAGGAGAAAAGGTGTAGTTGAAATAACGGTCAGGCCTGGAGTTGGGGTTGCTGAGGCCGAACTGGCTCCATTTATTATTGTCGATACCGACGATCGCTTCTCCGTCATCCCTGGCCCTCTGGTATCCCGCGTAGGCCTTATAAATGATTTCCCTGGCTTCCGCGCCCCGGCTGCGCTCGGCAATCGCGATAACCCTCGAATAAGCCATGCCTGCCAGGATCCCTATAACGACCAGAGCCAGCATGATCTCAACCAGGGTGAATCCTGCGCGAGACTTCATCGCGTCTGAAAGCGTCGCGTTTCTTTGAACACGTCGGAAAATCATGATAAATCAATTGTAATACAAAAGACCCTCAAATGCAATAGCACAGAAAGCAGCACCATAACAAAAACTTCTTCCCTTGATCTTAATCATATTCAAGCTGAAGGCTTTAGCATCTTTTTTGTCTAAAAAATGCGGGGCTCTCCCCTAAAAAAACAACCCCCGCGATATCCGCGGGGGTTGCATATTTAAGAGGCGCCGTTCTACTCTCCCAGGTCCTTGCGAACCAAGTACCATCGACCTTGAGAAGCTTAACTACCGTATTCGGAATGGGAACGGGTGTATCCTTCTCAGCATGGACGCCTCAAAATTTGACAAATCAAATTTTGGCTCTTGAGAATATCTCAGATCCTTCGTCGCTTTCGCTCCTCAAGGATCATTGTTTCAAATATTTACATATTTGAAACAATGACAATTCTTATCAGTTTTTCTCGAAGACATCGAGCATTCTCTTAAAGAACATTAAGTGGTCAAGCCGATCGACAATTAGTTTCCTTTAAGCTAAAATCCTTACGGATCTTACACTTAGGACCTATTAACCCGGTAGTCTTCCGGGTGTCTTCACTCGTCTTGCGACGAGAGGGAAGTCTATTCTTTGGGCGAGCTTGGCGCTTATATGCCTTCAGCGCTTATCTCTTCCGAACATGACTACCCAGCCTTTGCCCCTGGCGGGACAGCTGGAACACCAGAGGTTCGTTTGTCCTGGTCCTCTCGTACTAAGGACAACTCCCATCAAACTTCCTTGCGCCCACACTGGATAGAGACCGAACTGTCTCACGACGTTCTGAACCCAACTCA
>Ga0265297_10004254_pt1 | contig 23771 bp, 19 predicted proteins | sample Munlanlwell13791_FD_192502 | JGI IMG/M metagenome (GOLD analysis project Ga0265297, IMG submission 192502) | Leachate microbial communities from a municipal landfill in Southern Ontario, Canada - Leachate well 137-91 | ecosystem: Engineered > Solid waste > Landfill > Unclassified | place... | reverse complement strand
CAAGGCGGGGATCGTGCCGTTGCATATCTGGCTGCCCTTGGCGCATCCGCAGGCGCCAAGCCACATCTCAAGCATCATGTCGGGCGTTATGATAAAAACAGCTATTTACGGGATCATCCGCTTTGTGATATTTATACTGGGGGTCAGTTCGCCCTGGTGGGGCGTGTTGATCCTGGTTTTAGCGGTAATTTCCTGCCTTGCGGGGGTCGTCTATGCGCTTATGGACCACGACCTTAAAAGGCTGCTGGCGTTCCACAGCATTGAAAATATCGGGATCATCCTTTTAGGTGTAGGGCTTTCAGTCTTTTTTGTAGGCCTGAATATGCCTTATTTGGCGCTGTTTTCGCTGATAGCCGGTTTGTATCATTTGATCAATCACGCGATCTTTAAAGGCCTGCTGTTTTTGTGTGCCGGAAGCGTTTATAAGGCTACGGGGACCCGCGATATTGAGAAATTAGGCGGCCTGATCAAAAAAATGCCGCAGACCTCGGTATACTTTTTATTGGGTGCGATGGCGATCTCGGCACTTCCGCCCCTTAACGGCTTTGTCAGCGAATGGCTGACCCTGCAGGCTTTCTTTTTAGGCGCCCTAAATGTAGCGGGAGGCGCAAAGCTCTTTCTGGGGGTATGCGCTTCTCTATTGGCCCTGACAAGCGGCCTGGCCGCCGCCTGTTTCGTCAAGGCATTCGGCATAACGTTTTTGGCGCAACCCAGGAGCCATCACGCGGCAGAGGCAAAAGAGGTCCCTTTATCCATGAAGGCGGGGATGTTTTTCTTAGCCTTTCTTACGATCGTCTTTGGTTTATCCGCTACGGGGATAATAAGACTATTAACGCAGGTTGCCGGAGCCGCTACCGGATTAGATACCGGGGATCTGAGTTTTTCTTTAAATAATTTTGCCTTCAGCCCGCAGCCGGATAGGGGTATTTATCTTTCTGTGCCCTTGTTAGCCCTGGTGCTTGTGCTCTTGGGAATGGCTGGTTTCGTCATATACAGGCTGCTTGGCAGAAAAAAGACAGTGATCTATAAGACCTGGAATTGCGGGTATTATAAGTTGGATGCGCGTAACGAATACACCGCTACCGCCTTTTCAAAGCCGTTCCGGATCGCCTTTGGTTTTTTTCTCATGCCTTACCGCAAGACGCAAAAAATAAGGGAATCGTTCTATCATGTCAAGTCCTTCGCTTATGAAACGCATACGACTCCGGTGTTTAGAAAATACATCTATGAACCGGTACTCGCAGCTGTTTTTAAATTGGCAAGGTCAATGCGCAAAATACAGCCGGGCAGCATCCACCTGTATCTCGGGTATATTTTTATCACTTTATTGGCGCTGATCATATTCATACATAAATTCTAAATGAAGATAATAATCGTCGCTTTTCAATTGATACTGTCTATCCTGGCCGCCCCGCTTATAAGCGGATTGATTTCCAAAATAAAGAATAATATCAGGATGCGCCGGGGACAGGGTATTTTTCAGCCATACTATAACCTGGCTAAGTTGTTTTCCAAAGACGAGGTGATTTCAGAGACTGCCTCCTGGATCTTCAGAGTAACCCCCGTTATAGTGCTTTCTTCCGCGCTCAGCGCCATGGTATTGATGCCGATGCTTATCTTTTCAAGCCCTATGCGGCAAATGGGCGATTTACTGGCGCTTATATTTATTTTTTCCCTCGGCCGGTTTTTCCTGGCGCTGTCAGCGCTGGATGCCGGAAGCCCTTTCGGCGGGATGGGTTCATCCAGGGAGATGTTCATTTCAAGCCTCTCTGAGCCTGCCTTCTGTTTGGCGGTATTTGCGCTTTCTTTGCAGTTCGGTACGACGGATATTTCGGCGCTTAGCGGGAGCCATGCTGTTTTTGTGTCGAGCGTTGTTGCCGCGGCAGCTTTATTGCTGGTTACTGTTGCCGAGACTTCGCGCATACCGGTTGATAATCAGGAAACTCATCTGGAGCTGACTATGGTCCATGAGGCAATGGTCCTGGAATATTCCGGGCGTTCGCTTGCCCTGATAGAGCTGGCTTCCTATATAAAGCAGATGGTTCTGTTTTTCCTCATCGCTCAAATCATTTTTCCTATCGCCGTGCCGGAGTTAGATAATCTCACTCAGGGATTCCTTTGGTTATCATGGTATGCTGCGAGGATCATGATCATAGCTGCTATTATAGCCGTGATTGAGGTCGCAGTCGCCAAGATGCGGCTGTTCAGGGTAGCGGATTTCCTGGGGTTTGCTTTTGTGTTAGGGGTCATTGCGGTAGTATGCGCGATGCTGGGGGTTTAGCATGCACGAACCGGTCCTTCTTTTGATCTTAGTTGCCTCATACCTTATGGTCGTTGCCAAAAGGGTGCCCGCGTTAATAAGCAGCTTCCGTTATCAATCTTTTTTTCTTTTTTTGATGACCATGATCTCAGGTTTTGAGGAAAGGCACCCCGCCTTATATCTTGTTGCGATGCTTATTTTAGTATTGAAAGTCTTTGTCATACCTTATGTCTTAAACCTCATAGCAAAGAGGATAAATGTGGATGAGAACCTCGGGCTTTTTGTCAATGCGCAGCTTTCACTCATTATCGCGCTGCTGTTCACCTATTGCGCGTGGGTTTTCTCCGGACTCATCATGTTCGGGCAGGATTATAAACTGTTCGCTATGACGGTAGCTTTTTCCGTGATATTTACCGGTGCCTTTTTGATGATTTTCCGCATGAAGGCGTTTGCGCAGGTGGCCGGGCTTTTGGTAATGGAAAACGGAGTATTCCTTTTTGCCTCATTTGTTTTGGGGGGAATGCCTTTTTTTGTGGAAATTGCGATTTTCCTGGATGTATTCGTAAGTGTGATCATTATGGGCCTTTTCGTTTACAGGATCAATAAGCTCTTCACGCATATTGACGTGAACAAGCTTTCACGCCTGAAAGGTTGATTTCATGGAAATATTCATAATCCTGGGGATCCCGCTTTTCCTGGTCGCGACAGCGTTGTTCACTGGCAGGCAAAGGTTTTTCGGGATAGCCAACTGCCTTGGTTATCTGGTGGTATTGTTTGAGGCCGTGCTGCTTTTTAAGAAAATAATCTTATCCGGCAATCTTAAGCTGTGGGGTGATTTTATTTACCTTGATCCCTTAAGCGGGTTTTTCATCCTGGTCATTTCCATCGTAGCCTTTGCGGCAGCGCTTTATTCCATAGGTTACGTCAGAAGGGACATCGAGCAGGGATTGATCTCCGAGAGGAAGGCCGGGGTATATTATCTCTTTTTCAATTTATTCTGCCTCTCTATGCTTTTTGTCCCAGCGGTGAACAACTTAGGCATGCTTTGGGTAACGATAGAGATGACTACGCTGATCTCCGCGTTCCTCGTGGGTTTTTATAACTCCAAAGAATCAGTTGAGGCGGCGTGGAAATATATCATTATCTGTTCCGTAGGCATAGTGCTGGCGCTCTTAGGTACGATCCTTTTTTCCTGCGCTTTTTCAGTCGCAGGTTTGAGCAAGAGCCTTAACTGGTCGGATATGTTCCCCGTTGCGCATATCCTGGATAAGAACATCCTGAAAGTAGCGTTCATTTTTATACTTGTGGGGTATGGGACTAAGGCGGGCCTGGCGCCCATGCATACCTGGCTGCCTGACGCGCATAGCCAGGCGGTAGCCCCGGTAAGCGCGCTTCTTTCCGGAGTCCTGTTAAAGACGGCTATCTATGCCATCTTAAGGTTCGGTCTTATCGTGATCAAGGGCGTGGGTTTGGCCTATTTCTCAAATTTAATGATCATTTTGGGAATGATCTCCCTGGGCCTGGCCTGCGGCTTTATCCTGGTCCAAAAAGATTTAAAGCGGCTTCTTGCTTATAGCAGTATTGAACACGTAGGTATAATCGCAGTAGGTTTTGGCCTCGGTTCGCCGCTGGCCGTTGCGGGTGCCTTTCTGCATGTTTTTAATCACGCGATAGTAAAGTCACTCATGTTTTTCGGGGCAGGAAATATCGTCTCGCTTTACGGGAAACACAATATAAATGCGATCAGGGGAGTGCTTAAGGCGCTGCCGTTTACAGGTATTATGGTATTAATGGGGTGTTTTGCGCTTACCGGGTTCCCGCCATTTTCCGTTTTTATCAGCGAATTCCTTATCTTGATTACGGCGTTCGTTAATGGCTCATATTTGATGGCCGGCTTAATGCTATTGTTCCTTTCGGTTATTTTTGGGGCATTCATACATCATTTTGGAAAAATGCTCTTCGGTAATTTGCCGAAAAACATGCTTACGGCTCATGAGCCATTAAGCGAGAAACTGGCGTTGCTTTTTTTGTTTTTTCTAACCTGCGCACCTGGGATCGCGCTTATTTTTAAAGGCAAGGATTTATTATGGATAGCCCAGAGATTATTACAGGGGTAAAGACCAGGTTTCCTGGCTTTGCCCCGCTTTCAGTCGAGCAAAATTATCCTGATCAGGTGACTGTCAAGGTATGCCCGGGAGATTTCCTGGAGGCGTGCCTGGCCTTGCATAAGATCCTTCCCTCTCCGGTGATGACGCTTTTTGCAAGCGATGAGCGCGGGGATCATGCTAAATTCGTGATTAATTGTATATTTGTAAATTTAAGAAAGAGCCAATGGGTTATAGTAAGTATGGATATCCCTCAGGAAAACCCTTTTTTTGCATCCCTTGCAAAAGACATGCATTCTGCGATGCTCTTTGAAAGGGAGGTTTGGGAAATGTTCGGTATTGAGCCGAAGGGCAATCCTGACTTGAGGCGGCTGCGTTTGCACGATGAGGTCTGGCCCTCGGGCAATTATCCATTGAGGAAAGATTTCAAGGAAATAAGGCCCGGCGGCGTAAGCGATTATAAATTCTGCCGGGTAGAAGGGGAAGGGGTATTTGAAGTGCCGGTTGGGCCTGTTCACGCCGGGATCATCGGGCCGGGGCACTTTCGTTTTAGCGTTGCGGGAGAACCGATCATAAACCTGGAGCTAAGGCTCGGTTTTACGCACAGGGGAATAGAAAAGCTTTTTGAAGGCAAACCCTATCCTGATGCCCTGCGGTTGTCGGAATGCGTTTCCGGGGATTCGTGTTTCGCGCACAGCCTTGCATTTGCCAGGGCGGCAGAAAAAATTTCCGGAACATCCGTTCCTGTCCGGGCAGAATATATAAGAGGGATATTTTTAGAGCTTGAACGCATGTACAACCACGTAAACGATATCGGAGGGATTGCGCTTGACGTAGGTTTCAGTTTCCCGTCAGCATTCGCCTCCATCATTAAAGAGGCGATCCTTCAGTTGAACTTCGGGCTTACCGGAAGCAGATACCTCAAGAATGTCAATGCTGTGGGAGGGATTTCGATAGATATTGGCATAGATAAGAAAAAGATGTTCCTGAGTTCGCTTAAGGGCATAAAAAAAGATTTTGACGAGCTGGTTAAAATATTGTATTCAAGTGTTTCTTTTATGGACAGAGTAGATTCAACGGGCGCGTTGCATAAGAAAACAGCCCTGGATCTGGGAGCGGTGGGACTCGTCGCCCGCGCCTCCGGGATACCGACTGATTTAAGAAAATATTTCCCCGGTATTCATAAAGAAGCCAAATTCAAGATGGCAATGCAGGAAACAGGCGATGTCCTCTCCAGGCTGCGTGTCAGGGTCTTTGAGTTCCGGGAATCGTGCCGCTTGATCGAAGAATTTACCGGAAAACTTAAAAGTGGGCAGGACAATATCAATAACAAGCCGGGGATAAGGGGAGGAAGCGCCCTGGGTTATACGGAAGGCTGGAGAGGCCCTGTACTCTATTGGCTTGAAACAGGCCGGGAGGGCCTGTTAAAAAGGTGCAAAGTCACAGACCCTTCTTTCCTTAACTGGCAGGGCCTTTCATACGCGGTATTAGGCAATATAATCCCTGATTTCCCGCTTTGCAACAAGAGTTTCGATCTGTCTTATCCGGGGAACGACCTTTAACGCATGATAAATATACTAAAAAACAGGATACTAAAAGGTGTTATGACAAGGTTGATAGAGCCGGGATTGTCAGAAGAGGCGTGCCAGGCCGGTTCAGAATTAAAGGCACTGATCCGCAAGAAATTCGGCAGGTCTTTGCACATCCGGCAGGTAGATACCGGTTCCTGCGGTGCCTGCGAATCGGAGATAATCTCGGCGAATAACCCGATTTATGACCTGCAGCGTTTTGGGATAAGTTTTGTGGCTTCGCCGCGCCACGCCGATGCCCTTTTAGTCACAGGCCCGGTATCAAAAAATATGCTCATCGCGCTTAATGAAACTTATAAAGCGATGCCTGAACCGAAGTTTGTCATTACAGTCGGAGATTGCGCGCAGGACGGGGGATTATTTAAAGGCTCCTACTATACCTGCGGAGCAGTAAAAGATATAGTCCCGGTTGCGCTGCATATCCCGGGGTGCCCTGCGGCCCCCATGGACATAATAAAGGCATTGCTGGGTTTCTACAAAAGGCGGCTTTCTTAATATTAATTGCCCGTCCGGCTTGAGTATAGTAAACTATACTCGAAATAAGCGTAGATAACAATATAGTTGCGGTTCAATAAAGCTTATGCTGGGGATTTTTAAGAAGATATTTACCTTTCCATTTTATTCCAGAAATAAGCCTGTCCTTCTGACGCTGGGCATTTCCTTCCTGAACAGGGCCTGGTTATTCGCTTTTGTTTACCTGGGGCTGCGGTTCTTCCCGTCAAGAGAGGTTTATGACCTGCTGGAGAAGAGCCCCGGCCTGAAGCCGTTTTTGGACGGTTTTTTACGATGGGACAGCGGCTGGTATGTGCATATCGTAAAGAACGGGTATGAATATATAGAAGGCAGCTATTGCAACGTGGCCTTTTTCCCGCTGTATCCGTTGATCGTCAAATTGGCGGATAATATTATCTGTTCTCCGGCTGTTTCCGCGATCATCATCTCAAACGCGTGCTTCCTGTTGGGTATGATAATGCTTTACAGGCTGGCTGAAAAAAAGTTCAATGATGCCTGCGCGTTAAAGACGGTAATACTCTTTTCTTTATTCCCTTTTTCATTCTTTTTCTCCGCAGCTTATTCCGAATCCTTATTCCTGCTCTTGGCTATTTGCAGTTTTTACTTTGCGGAAGAAAAAAAATGGGCTGCAGCCTCGTTGTGCGCGATGTTTGCTTCGGCAGCAAGGGTCACGGGTGTTTTTCTGCTGCCTGCGCTCCTTTTGCGGTATCTGGAAGAGATCGATTTTGATTTTCGCAAAATCAAGCCTGATATAGCCTATATTGCTATTATCCCTTTGGGCCTGCTATCGTTCATGTTTTTCCTGAACTATAAATTCGGCGATCCGCTCCTTTTCTTAAAAGTCCAGTCCGTCTGGGAAAGGCAGTTATTCAGTTTTAACCATCATATGTATGCCTTTAAGCGTGTGTTAACCGATTATAAAGGCAACCTGTATTTTTTTTATATGGTTTTAACGCTTCTTTTTACCGGATCGCTATGGCCGGTAGCCAGGCGCCTGGGTTTTTCCTACGCGGTGTTTTCTTTCTTTATGATATTTATACCGTTCGTAGCCGGACTTGAAGGGATGGGGAGGTTTTTAAGCACCGTTTTTCCCAGTTTTATGGCCGCCTGTTCAATCAGGAATAAATACTTATTCTTTGCCCTTTGCGCGATTTCTACGTTATTGTTGATGATATTCAGCTTCATTTTCAGCCATTGGGGCTGGATGACTTAAGTATTGACCCCCGTTGTTTCTAGGATTACAATATTGGCACATCATGATGAAAAGGCAGATCATTCTTTTATTATTTCTGGTATCGTTGCCTTTGGCAGGAGTTTATGCCTCTCCGGCAGAAGATTCCTATAACGAAGGTGGAGGTGGCATTATGAGGTTAAGCAGTCCGGATTTTAAGAATGATGAATTTATCCCGGAGAAATTTACCTGCGAAGGAGAAGATATAAATCCTTCTTTAGTCATTGAAGGTATCCCCGGAGGTGCAAAGAGCCTGGTCCTCATAGTGGACGATCCGGACGCTCCTGCAGGGACCTGGGTGCACTGGATGGTTTTTGATATCCCCGTATTGTCCAGGATAGAAGAAAACAGCGTCCCCGGCAAATTGGGGATCACAAATTCAGGCAAAAAAGACTATCATGGGCCTTGCCCGCCATCAGGCGTTCACCGTTATTATTTTAAGATTTACGCGCTTGATACCCTGCTTAACCTTAAGGAAGGGGTGAACAGGGGGGTGCTTGAGAAGGCAATGCAGAAGCATGTGCTTGATCAGGCCCAGCTGCGCGGTTTCTATAGAAAAAAGAACTAAAAAAAGAATTATTGCGTCAGTTTAAAAATAATCCCCGTTTTGTCTTCCCAGACGATCCTGAAATGTTTCCTGTCTTGAATGATCTGATAATATAGCGGGAACGTCTTGCGCGTATATCCGTAGCCCACCTTAAAAACTTCTCTCAGTGGTTCGTAGGGCCTCTCAATCCTGCCGGCGGCTAAATCCTGGTAAATAAGGAAAGCCTTGGGATAGCCGTAGAACATGTAAATGGGGTCCAGCACAGAAATATATTTATTCTTCGGGTTATAGCACATAAAGAACGGGGAATCCGCCCATGAAGAGTGATATATCGTTTCTCTTTCGGGGATATTCCTTTTCATCCAGTATGCGGCATTTTCGTAATCGCTGTTGCGGCTGGATGAATAGATTATATATTCTTGTATCCAGCCTACGGCCTTCGGGAAAATTATCAGGTTGGCCGCCACAAATAAACCGATAAATACCGCTGTCCCCGCCAGCACCGTTTTTCTTCCCATTCCTTGCGTAAGGTCTTTTACGTAACAAGCTAGAAACACGAAAAAGAAAACATTCACCGGATACCAATACCTGTTGCTTGAGAAAGAAAGCAGCAGGTAGATGTTGCTTACTGCCAGCCAGACAAACGTGGAAAGGCTGTATTTTTTCACCGCCAACAACGAGCACCATAAGACGAAATTAATGGCAAAGAATACCGGGAAATTATTCACGAATGCAAAACTCAAGAGAGGGGAATTAAATTCTCCTCCAAAGCTCATATTCACTTTAGTGAGGGTATAAAACGGCACAAGGACGCCGTTTAGATGGAAAGAAAGGAAATTGCCGGGGAAATTCGGGTGAATGAACATGCCCAGCATTACTCCTATTAGAACAGTATAGATATTGCGCAAAGAAAAATCTTTATCGACGCAGAACCTTATTGTTTCGCAGATGATGACGAAAGGAAAAAGCATAAAGAACGAAATATGCGTCAACGGATATATCAACGATACAATAAAAAGCGCCGCAAACCTTTTATTGAGCATAAAATATATTGCAAGCAACGTAAGGATATTCGAAAACGTGTAGGAACGGAATTGAAAAAAATACGCGATGAACGTGGAAGAGAATACGGGTAAAAAGAGGAAGATAGCGGCGAGGAAGTCCGGGAGGTGCTTCCTTAAGATAAATGCGTATACGGCTATGAAGATTACATTATAAAATATCGTTGCGTATTTTCCCGCAATTATCAAGCTGTCGGTCAAATAAAAAAAGGGTACGGAACAAAGATGAAACAGGAAATCTTTATCGGAAAAGAAATTCTTGAATACGGAGAATTCCGTCCAGGGGAACGGGTATCTGAGTCCGGAATTCTTTATTAAATTGGAAACGGCCGCATGATAATAGCTGTCGGGGTCGCAAAACGCAGGGATAACGGATTGGATAAAGGCAAAGAAAGATAAAAGGCAGGCGCCCGAGAAGATCAGGGCTAAGTTGGTAGAAAAGAATTTTTTAATCCTATACATGGGTTCTTTAAAAGAAAATTATTGGAAAACAAGCTTAAGCTATCATATGGGGCTAAAATTGTCAACCCCCGTCTTGATTACTTTTACCGGACGCAGGGTCCGTTGATAAAGCGGATTCAAGAAGAGATCTTGAGCATTCTAAGAACGGCTGAATGCCTTGACACCAGGATAAAATATGGTATAATACATACGGTAGTTCAATAGGGAATTACCAAAAAACAAAGGCGTTTAGATGCCGAAGTGTCGGCGCTAAACGCCTTATTTTTTTAAAAAATTATGGCTAAATATATTTTTGTGACCGGCGGAGTGATTTCAAGCCTTGGCAAGGGGATCACCTCGGCTTCTATAGGCAAGATCCTTGAGTCGCGCGGGCTTAAAGTGAGCCTGATGAAGTTTGATCCCTATATCAATGTTGACCCCGGGACAATGAACCCTTATCAGCACGGAGAGGTCTATGTGACCGAAGACGGAGCGGAGACGGATCTGGACCTCGGCCACTACGAAAGATTCACCAGGGCCAGAATGACTAAATTCAACAACGCCACTACCGGGCAGGTGTATAACGCGGTAATCTCCCGGGAGAGAAGAGGGGATTACCTGGGAAAAACCATTCAGGTCATCCCCCATATCACCGCGGAGATAAAAGAGAGGGTTAAAAAAGTCGCTTCGGTTTCCGGAGCGGATGTAGTTATCGTTGAGGTTGGGGGTACGGTAGGCGATATAGAGAGCCTCCCGTTTCTGGAAGCAGCAAGACAGTTCGCCTTGGATGCCGGCAAAGAGAACGTTATCTACATACACGTCACTCTGGTGCCTTATATAAAAGCCGCGGGAGAAATGAAAACAAAGCCCACGCAGCATAGCGTCGGGACACTCCGCGAGATAGGCATACAGCCGGATATCCTTATCTGCAGGACGGAAAAGCAGCTTTCGGAGGACATGAAGGATAAAATATCGCTCTTCTGCAATGTCAGGAAGGACGCGGTAATTGAAGCGTACGATGTCGGTTCTATCTATGAGGTGCCGCTTGTTTTTAAAAACCAGGGTTTGGATTTAATAATCTTGGGGTATTTTAACTTAAGATGCCGTTCCACAGACCTCGAGGAATGGCAGAAGGACGTGGTTGATAGAGCGATCAGGCCTAAACAAAGCGTTAAGATCGCATTTGTGGGAAAATATATCACCCTTCAGGACGCATATAAATCGGTATACGAGGCATTAACGCATGCCGGCATAGCAAACGACTGCAAGGTCGAGCTGGAGAGGGTTGATTCCGAAGATATCGAGAAAGACGGAGCGGAAGGTTTTTTAAAAAATGTATCCGGGGTGCTCGTGCCGGGAGGTTTTGGATACAGAGGCATAGAGGGGAAGATCAAAGCCATTGAATTTGCGAGAGAAAACGATATCCCGTTCCTGGGGCTTTGTCTGGGTATGCAGTGCGCGGTTATTGAATTCGCCAGGCACGCCTGCGGGCTCAAAGGCGCAAACTCGACTGAATTCGCCAAACACACGAAATACCCCGTGATCAGCCTTCTGGAAGAACAGCATAAAATAAAAGACATGGGCGGCACCATGCGGCTGGGCTCTTATCCTTGCAGCATCAAAAAAGATACGCTTGCCTTTAAGCTCTACAAAAACCGCCTCATACATGAACGGCACCGCCACAGGTACGAATTTAATGACAAATATAAAAAATTGCTGGAGTCAAAGGGAATGGTTTTTTCAGGCATCTATCCTAAGGGTAATTTAGCCGAGATAATAGAATTGAAGGGCCGGCGGTTTTTCATTGCCGTGCAGTTCCACCCCGAATTTAAATCCAGGCCGGATGAAGCCCATCCCCTGTTTAAAGGATTTATCTATGCCGGCATTGAGGCTAAAAAAAGCCGTTCTTTACAAAGCCCGCCTTCTATATTATAATAACTCAGTTTTTAGAGGAAAATAGAATGCCCAGAACAGGTTTCGATAACGATAAATATCTTAAAGAGCAGACTGCGGCAATACTCGACCGGGTCAAGAAATTTGACAATAAACTTTACCTTGAATTCGGCGGAAAGTTATGTTTTGATTACCACGCAGCGCGCGTCCTTCCCGGATATGATCCGAACGTTAAAATAAGATTACTTCAGCAGTTAAGCGATAAAATAGATATCGTTCTTTGCATATACGCCTCGGACATTGAAAAAGGCAGAGTGAGAGGGGATTTTGGGATAACCTATGACTCAGCCACCTTGAAATTGATAGATGACTTGCGTAAATGGGGCCTGGATATCCTCGCTGTCGTAATTACACGTTTCGCCAACCAGCCGTCAGCGGTCATTTTCAAGAATAAGCTGGAACACAGAGGCGTTAAGGTCTATTTGCACTATCCTATCGCAGGCTACCCTGCAGACGTGGATTTAGCCGTGAGCGACGAAGGGTTCGGTAAGAATGATTATATTGAATCAAAAAACCCAATAGTCGTTGTTACCGCCCCAGGGCCCAACAGCGGAAAGTTAGCCACCTGCCTGTCACAGCTTTATCAGGAACATAAGCGGGGAGTAAACGCTGGTTACGCTAAATTTGAGACATTCCCTATTTGGAACCTGCCTTTAAAGCATCCGGTAAATGTCGCTTATGAGGCCGCTACCGCCGATATCCAGGATTTTAACCTCGTCGATCCGTTCCACCTGAACACCTATAATGAGACAGCCATAAACTATAACCGCGATGTGGAAAGCTTCCCCATACTGAAACTGATCTTAAACAGGATTTTTAATAAAGGGGCGGAGCTGCCCGTATATAACTCACCCACGGATATGGGCGTCAACCGCGCCGGATTCGGCATCATTGATGATAAAGCGGTCCAGGAGGCGGCAAAGCAGGAGTTGATCAGGAGGTATTTCAGGTATAATACGGAATTCCTTCAGGGCATAGAAAAAAAATCCACTGTCGAGAGGGTAATGCTCCTTATGGAGGGGTTGGGGGTAAAGCTGATAGACAGGGCTGTCGTTGAAGTCTCAAGAAAAACTGCGCAGGAGGCCGAAGCAAAAGGCAAGGGCAACGAAGGGATATATTGCGGTGCGGCGATAGAGCTGCACGACGGGCGCATCGTCACGGGGAAAAACTCCAGGCTCATGCATGCTGCTTCAAGCTTGATAATAAACGCGATAAAGACCATGGCAAAGATTCCTGATGAGATATTATTGCTGTCACCGCATTTAATAAGTCAGATCTCTAAGCTAAAGAAAGGGATTATGAATTTTGAGTCGGAAAGCCTGGATTTAGAAGAGATGCTGATAGCCCTCTCAATAAGCGCCACCACAAACCATACCGCGGAATTGGCAATGCAGAAGCTGACAGAATTAAGGGGATGCGAAATGCATATGACGCATATCCCTTCTCCCGGAGACGAAGAAGGAATCAAACGCCTGGGAGTGAATTTGACCACAGACGGTAAATTCTCCTCACGTAACCTGTTTGTAACTTAATCCATGGAAGCAATATTAGCTTTTGAAGACGGGAAAATATTCAAAGGGAGGTCTTTCGGCGCATCAGGCGAAAGATACGGCGAGGTTGTCTTTAACACAAGCATGTCCGGTTATCAGGAGATATTGACCGACCCGTCCTATAAAGGCCAGATAGTGACTATGACCTACCCTTTGATAGGGAACTACGGCGTTAACCCGGAAGACGCCGAGTCTCGCAGGCCCTTTGTCGAAGGCTTCGTGGTCAGAGAGTACAGTAAGATTTCAAGCAACTGGCGCGCCCGGCAGTCTTTGGGCGAATACCTCAAAGATAACGGTATCGTCGGCATCGAAGGGGTGGATACGCGGGCGATAACTCTGCACATAAGGCAGGCCGGAGCGATGAAAGCGGTTTTATCAACCATTGACCCGGATGAAGAGAGCCTGGTTAAGAAGGCAAAGGGTTCCGAAGGCCTGATCGGCCGGGACCTGGTCAGGGAAGTCATCTGTCAGAAGGCCTATGAGTGGAGCGCATCCGGAAAATACAAAGTAGTTGCCGTGGATTGCGGCATAAAATTCAATATGCTCAGGATCCTCGAGCAAAATGGCTGCAGGGTGACGGTCGTGCCTGCCACCGCTACTAGCGGGGAAATACTGGCTTTAAAACCGGACGGGCTCCTGCTTTCTAACGGGCCCGGAGATCCCGCAGCCCTGCCTTATGTTGTCAGGACAACCAGAGAATTGCTGGCTAAGCTGCCGATCTTCGGTATTTGCCTGGGACATCAGATGCTCGGGCAGGCATTCGGAGGAAAGACCTTCAAGTTGAAATTCGGTCATCATGGCGCTAATCAGCCGGTTAAGGATATAAAAACAGGGAAGGTCGCGATTTCAGTGCAGAACCACGGTTTTTGCGTGGATATCAACACGCTCGATAAAAAGCAAATCGAGATAACGCATGTGAATTTAAATGACAACACGCTTGAGGGCATGCGGCATAAGAAATTACCGGTTTTTTCGGTGCAGTTCCATCCCGAGGCATCTCCCGGCCCGCATGACGCCAATTATCTGTTCAGGGAATTTATAAAGTTGATGGCGAAATCAAAAAATAAAAAATAGCCGTGTCCAAACGTAAAGATATTAAAAAGATTTTAATCATCGGGTCAGGGCCCATTGTGATAGGGCAGGCCTGCGAATTTGATTATTCCGGCACCCAGGCCTGCAAGGTCCTGAAGCAGGAAGGGTTTGAAGTTGTCCTGATCAATTCTAACCCCGCGACGATCATGACCGACCCGCAGGTTGCCTCAAGGACCTACATAGAGCCTATTACCCCGGATATGGTCGCAAAGGTCATAGAAAAAGAAAGGCCGGACGCCCTACTGCCTACTCTCGGAGGGCAAACCGCTTTGAACACCACGGTTGCTTTGGCAGAGAATGGTATATTGAAGAAATACAAGGTGGAAACGATCGGTGCCAATATTAAAGCGATAAAAAAGGCTGAAGACAGGGAACTCTTTAAAAAGGCGATGGAAAAAATAGGGCTTGATCTGCCCAGGAGCGGGCAGGCGTATAGCCTGAAAGAGGCCTTTTCTATCGCAAAAAAAATAGGTTTTCCCCTCATTATCAGGCCCAGCTTTACCCTCGCGGGAACAGGAGGCAGTATCGCTTATAATATGGAGGAGTTTGCTGGCCTGGCTTCAAAAGGGCTGGAATCCAGCATGATCAGCGAAATACTGATCGAGGAGTCGGTCATAGGGTGGAAGGAATTTGAATTAGAGGTGATGCGCGACCTTAAAGATAATGTCGTGATCATCTGTTCCATAGAGAATTTCGACCCTATGGGGATACATACGGGGGACAGTATTACCGTTGCCCCGGCCCAGACCCTGACCGATAAAGAATACCAGAAGATGAGGGACGCTGCCTGCGCGTGTATCAGGGAAATAGGTGTTGAGACCGGCGGTTCGAATATCCAGTTTGCGGTCCATCCTGAAACAGGGAGGATGGTGGTGATCGAAATGAATCCCAGGGTTTCCCGCAGTTCGGCATTAGCATCCAAGGCCACAGGTTTTCCCATCGCCAAGATCGCGGCGAAGCTGGCTGTCGGGTTCACGTTGGATGAGATCTCCAACGATATTACCAGAGAGACCCCCGCCTGTTTTGAGCCGGCAATTGATTATTGCGTGGTCAAGATCCCGCGCTTACATTTGAAAAATTCCCTTCGGCAAGCCCGGTCCTGACGATCTCCATGAAATCGGTCGGGGAGGTTATGGCTATTGGCAGGACTTTTAAAGAGGCCCTTCAGAAGGGCTTAAGGTCTCTTGAAATAAAAAAATCAGGGCTCGAAAGCCTGCTTTTTAAGGATGCGCGGCAGGCGCTGTTTGATAACGTAAGCCTGGAAACCATCCATGAGAATTTAAGGACCTCCACCGCTGAAAGGATATTTCATATCGCAGACGCCTTCAGGCTGGGGATCGACCTGGAGAAAATTTACGAGCTGACCAGCGTCGACCGCTGGTTTCTGCATAATATTAAGGAAATAACTGATCTGGAAAGAAAAATCGCTCAGAGCAAAGGCAATATAGACAGGGGCCTTTTGGCTGAAGCAAAGCAATTCGGTTTTAGCGACAAGCAGCTGGCCGGTCTCTTAGACAGGAAAGAAGAAGAGATCTTTTCTTTGCGCAAGTCCCTCGATATAGAACCCGCCTATAAATTAGTGGATACCTGTGCCGCAGAATTTGAGGCCTTTACGCCTTATTATTATTCCAGTTATGACAGGTAGCCCGGATAAGGTAATAATATGCCTGCTACGATAAAATTTTTGGGAGGAGTGAGGACCGTCACCGGTTCCTGCCACCGCGTGACTTGCGGGAGATCGGAGATCCTGCTTGATATGGGGTTGTTCCAGGGGCACAGGGACGAGTTCTACGAGATAAATACCACGTTCCATTACAATCCCAACAGGATCAGCGCCTTGATCTTGTCGCACGCCCATATAGACCATTGCGGCAATATTCCCAGCCTCATCAGGAAAGGATTGCGTTGTAAGATCTACACCACGCACGCCACAAAAGACCTATCCAGGCTCATGCTTGAGGATTCCGGGAAGATCCAGGAAGAAGACATAAGGTACCTGAATAAGATAAACAGAAGGCTGGGCCTGCCCTTGAGAAAACCGTTATACACAAAGAAAGAAGCGAGCAAGGCCACAAGGAAGTTCCATCCTCTTTCATACGGCCACAGGTTCTGCGTGACCAAAGACATATTTGTTACCCTTTTTGACGCCGGACATATACTTGGGTCAAGCATTATCGTCCTGGATATCAAAGACGGCGATGAGTTCATACGTTTAGGGTACGCGGTTGATCTAGGGAGGAAAGGGCTTCCTCTGCTCAATGACCCGGTGATCCCTAAGGACCTGGACTACCTTATACTGGAAAGCACTTATGGAGGCAGGCTGCATTCTCCTATCCAGGATGCCAAATCAAAACTCAAGGAGGCTATTAACCGTACTGTAGAACGCAAGGGAAAAGTGATCATTCCCTCTTTCACCCTTGAGCGCACGCAGGAGGTCATTTATTTCCTGAATGAGCTTTTGAAGGAAAAGGCGATACCGTTCATTCCTATCTACGTTGACAGCCCCCTGGCAACGGACATTACCGAAGTATTCCAATTCCATCTCGATTATCTTAATGACGAGGCAAAAGACGCCATAAAGCAGGGCAGGAGCCCCTTTGAATTCCTGAACCTGAGGTATGTGCGTGACCAGAAAGAATCAAAGAGGCTTAACAGCGACAAGCGGCCCATGATCATTATTTCGGGCAGCGGTATGTGCGAATCAGGCAGGGTCCTGCATCACCTTAAGAATAACATTGAGGAATCCAGGAATACCGTTTTAGTTGTCGGGTATATGGCGAAGGATACCCTGGGCAGACAGATAGTCGATAAACAACGTTACGTGCGCATTTTCGGCGTTGAATACGAATTGAACGCCGAGGTCGTAGTCATTAACGCGTTTTCCGGACACGCGGATAAGAATGAGTTGCTGGAGTTTGTTTCGGGATGCCTGCCTCTTAAGCGTATTTTTCTTGTCCACGGCGATTTGGAGCAGTCTCAGATGCTTTTTGATGCCCTGGCTTCCATGGGCCTGGATGCGTATATCCCTTCTAAAGACGAAGAAATCTTGCTGGAATAGGAATTGTGTGGTAATATTACTTTTCACGATATTTTGCCTCGTAGGGCTCGGCGTAAAATTAAGGTTTGCACCGCACATAGTGCGGTGTGATTTTGGCATAAGCACCCGAGGTATGCCAAAATCAACCCAGAGGCAGTTTTAATTTTAAGGAGGGTAACAAGATGGCTGGTGGAAAAGCGACTGCAAAAAAAGACGAACAACTTAAAGTATCCGAAGGTCAATTGGTTAAAACAGGCACGATCCTTTCAAGGCACATCAATGTCTATAAGGCCGGAAGGAACACTAAAGGCGAAGGCTCCATATTCGCCCTTTGCCCAGGCAAGGTCCATTTTTCAAGAAAGAAGACGCCTCACGGAAAATTCAGGACGTTCATCAATGTCCTGCCTGTCGCAAAAGAATAAACCGAAGGGATGAGGATAAATAATCCGGGCGGCAAAAGTTTTTTGGGGGATGCCGGGAAATACTCTGCCGCTAAATACCTGCTTTCCCTGGCCGATTCGGCATTTTCCCTTTTATTCCTTTTTTTGCTAGCAAGGTCAGGGCTTTCCGGGGCGATCGGAGACGGCGTCAGGGTTTTTACGTCCGGTAATTTCCTCGCCCTGCCCGCATACCTGCTTGCCGTTTCCGTAATATACTACATTTTCAGCTTTCCGTTAAACCTCTACCGCACTTTTATACTCGAACATAAATTCCGTCTATCCAACCAGAAAATAAAAGATTGGGCGCTTGATCAGCTAAAGGCCGGTATAATCTTTTATCTGATCTCCCTGCTGTTGTTTGGGGCCTTTTATTTTATCCTCGGGGTTAATCCTCGCTTATGGTGGGCAGTTATGTCTGCTTTCTGGATATTCTTTAGTTTGATTTTATCCCGGTTAATGCCCATCATTATCATCCCTTTGTTTTTCAAATATAAGAAGATCACCGATGAGTCTTTGAGAGGCCGGATAATAAGCCTTGCGCGGAGAATGAAGGTCGGGATACTCGACGTCTACGAGATAAATTTCAGTAAAAAAACCCTTAAGGCCAACGCCGCTTTTGTAGGTTTTGGCGCTTCCAAGCGGGTGTTGCTGGCAGATACGCTGGCACAGAAGTACAGCCATGATGAGATCGAGGTAATACTCGCGCATGAATTCGCGCACTATAAGCTCAAGCACCTGCTTAAACTTATATGCATAAATTCTTTTTCAACGGTGATTACATTTTACGCGATGTACAAAACAAGCCATTCGGTATTAGGCTGGTTCGGGTTTTCTTCGCTCGGTGATTTTGCGGCCATGCCCGTAGTTTTGATTTACCTTTTGTCATTGGAGCTAGTGATGCGGCCGTTACTGAATTATTATAGTAGAAGGATGGAGAAGAACGCCGATATCCTGGCGCTTAAGGCAACAGGGTCAAAAGACGCCTTTATTTCGATGATGGAAAAGCTGAGCTCGCAAAACCTCTCCGATACGGATCCCCAACCCTTAATAAAATTTTTCTTTTTTGACCACCCACCCTCAAGCGAGCGTATCGCCCTTGCAAAATCATATAAATAAACAGGGATGTTTTAATCAGAAACCGAGGTTCATGAACAGCGGCAGGGCCTTATCAACGACTTCCGGATCGAATTGTTTACCGGATTGTTTTTTTATCTCTTTGCAGGCGGCCGCGGTATCGAGCGGGTTGCGGTAAGGCCGGTTTGAAGTCATAGCGTCAAAGGCATCGCAGACGGCCAGTATCCTGGAGCCCAGGTGGATTTCGTCTTTCTTCAATCCGAAAGGATAGCCTTTGCCGTCGTATCTTTCGTGATGCCCGGACGCGATAGGAGTGATGTCCCATAAGGTTTCAATCATGTTCATTATTTCGTAGGTCGAGTGGGCATGCATTTTGATCCTGCGGAATTCTCCCGGAGTAAGCTTGGTGGATTTATCAAGCACCTTCCTGGGGACATTGAGTTTGCCGATATCATGTATAAGGCCCGCCCACCTGATACGCGTTATATCGTCATGCTCCAGGCCCATAGACAGGCCCACGGACATGGCATAGCGGGAAACACGCAGGGAGTGTCCGGCGGTAAAGGGGTGTTTCATATCGATTATCTGCGCGATCGCCTCAAGGGCTTTACCGATCGAGTCGTTCTTTGAATTAATATGCAGCATTCCCACCATATTCTGCACATCTTTGAATATCGAAGGCAGCGTTGCGCTTGAAGAAACCTTATTAAAAAAGCGGTTTTTAGCCAGCACTTCAAAGGCGATAGCGAATAGCTGCTGAGAATATTCCTTATTGATGTTCGAGGCCATTTTATCTTTAAGTATCTTTAATTTCTTTATGCCTCCCAGCTGCAGATAAATATCGATAGAATCGGCTATACGGATCACCTGAGAGCCCCAGGGAATGGATTTTCCGGATTTGGCCCTGGGATATCCCATACCGTTAAGCCACTCATGATGGTCCAGGATCAATCTTGCGGATTCGTCCATTTGCGGGATATTTGAGATAAGCTGAGCACCTACGATAGGGTGTGATAGAAGGATATTCCTGCTGGTTTTGTCCCTGCGTTTTAAATAATGGATTATGTGGATAGGGAATCCGATGCCGCCTATATCATGAAGGAGCGCGGCATAGAAGAGCTGTTTTAACTGTTCCGGCCCAATGAAATTCTTCGCGGATAACGCGCAGATTATTGCCACGCGCCAGGAGTGATATATCTTTTTATTATCATCCACATCGATGATATACGGGAGTATGACAACAAGTTCATTAACGGTCTTGGTAGGATTGATTTTCATCAGTTGCGCCTCAAAAAGTCAAGTATTACCTTTGCCGCCCTTGCGCTCGCGCCTTCTTCTCCGAGCGCAAGCCTTACCGCGGCAAGTTCATCCTTTAGGTTCTTTGCTTCGGAAGAGCTTTTAATGATCCTGAGCGCCTCTTTCGCGATGTCACCGGGCGAAGCCCTGAACTGAATGAATTCCGAAACCACCCTTTTTTTAGCCACGATATTTGCCATGGCGATAAAAGGGACTTTTACCTGCGGCCGGTAAAGAAGATAATTTAGCAGATTCATTTTATAGATCACCGCAAAGGGTGAGCCGATTATCGTTGCCTCAAGAGTTGCCGTGCCGGAGGCTACAAGGCAAAAATCCGCCGCCGCGAGAGTATCATAGGTCATCCCCTCGACAATCCTTAAATCCAGGCCCCTGTTGCCGATTATGCGGTTGTAGATACCGATATCGACCTGTGCGGGCTTGGCGATCAGGAACTGAACTTTGCCCAGGTCGTGATTGATGAGAGCCGCGCTCTTAAGCATCACAGGGAGTATATTGTTTATTTCTTGCACGCGCGAACCGGGTAAAAGCGCCACCGTGATCTTCGATGAGTCCAGGTTTAACCTGAAAAAAAAATCCTTCTTTTGTAAGACCGGCCTTACGATATCCAGCAGGGGATGGCCGACGAAATCCGTGCTAATCCCGTATTTATTGTAAAACTCCCTTTCGAACTCAAAGAAGACCACCATTTTATCCACGAATTTCTTGATAGTCTCAGCCCTTCCCTGCCTGGATGCCCAGATCTGCGGGCTTATGTAATAAATGACGGGGATTGCCTTATTAATGGATTTAGCCAGCCTCAGATTAAATCCGGAAAAATCCACAAGTATTATAGCATCTGGTTTTTCGGACTTGATCTTTTTGAGGATCTCGGTCTTTAGATTGAGGAATTTGGGTAATTTCAAGAGCACATCGAACAGGCCTATCACGGAAAGGCCTTTGATATCATGGAAGATAGAAGCCCCTGCGGCCTTAAGGAATGTGCCGCCGACCGCGGAAAACTTGACCGAAGGGTCCATTGCCTTTATCGCCTTGACCAGGGCAGCAGCGTTTAAGTCCCCGGAGGTTTCTCCCGCTACGATTAAGATATGTTTTTGTTTGTCCATATCTGATCCTGAATTCTTAAGGCAACCGCAAGGGCATCGCGCGCTATGGGCCCGGAAACCAACGGCTGCGTATGTTCTCTTACGCAGGAAACGAACGATTCCAGCTCTTTCTTCAGGGGCTGTTCTTTTTCGATAGGGAGGTCTTCCTTCAGGATCTGCGGCCCTGCCTTCTTGTAAACAGAGGCCTTTGCTTCCTTATAATCAAGAGATATGTAAGTATTCTCCTGGAATATACGTATCTTGCGCATTACTTCATCGGATACACGGCTTGCGGTGATATTCGCCACGCAGCCGTTGTTGAAGGTGATGCGGGCGTTAGCGATGTCTTCGAATCGGGTCAAAACATTTATACCTACCGATTCGATGGTTTTTATGCCCGAGCGCACAAGCCCCAGGACGATATCAATATCATGGATCATGATGTCAAGTACCGCGCCCACATCAAGAGAGCGGTTAGGGAAAGGGCTTAGCCTGTGACATTCTATAAACTTAGGATTATCAATAAGTTTTAACGTTGCTCCAAAGGCGGAATTAAAGCGCTCAATATGCCCGACCTGAAGGATAAGGTTATTGTCCCGGGCGACCTTGATTAAGGAATCGGCTTCTTCCAGGTTTGGGGTGAAAGGCTTCTCAATGAGGGTGTGGATGTTCTGCTTTAGGAAATCCCCGCCTACTTTGTAATGTAAGTTTGTAGGAACGGCTATGCTTACCGCATCCACTTTGCCGAAGAGCTGCCGGTAATCCGTGAATGACGCGACGCCAAGCAGCCGGGATATTTCCGCCGCCCGCTTCCCGTCGATATCACATATGGCTATAAGAGAGCAATCCGGGATCTCCTTGTAGATCCTGGCATGAATGCTGCCTAAATGGCCCGTTCCGATAACAGCGACCCTGGGTTTATGCATAGAAGAATAATATCAAACAGTCCCTTGCCTTGCAACTAAAATCTTTTCTTTTGCCTGCGCCTGCCTGCCGATTAAAATATATGTTATCTTTGCTCGACAAAGGGGCCGGCATATGCTATAATCCAACCTTTGCGGAAGGAAATGAAATGAAAGAATATTTAAGACTGCTCCAATTTGTAAAGCCTTATAAGGCAAGGTTTAGCATAGCGGTCGTATGTATGACGTTCTCCGCTATCTTTGACGGCATATCGCTTGCGATGATAGTGCCGCTTGCGGATAAAGTGCTGACTAACAAGAAAATCATCATGCCCGCCCAGGTACCTGCTTTTTTCTCAAATTTCCTGGAGGTAATAAACAACACCGAGCCCAAGGTTCTGCTTACTTATATGGCCTTGGGGATAATCGTTTTATTCTTTTTTAAAGGCCTTTTCGGTTACCTGCAGGGCTATTATATGTCTGATATCGGCCAGCTGGTAGTCAGGGATATAAGGGCGAAGCTTTATGCCAAGTTCAACGATCTTTCGCTCGATTATTTTACCCACAAGCGCGGCGGAGAGTTGATCTCCCGCATAACCAATGACGTAAAGCTTGTGGAAAATTCGGTGTCCTACGGCTCGACTGATTTGATCTATCAGACGCTTCAGGTGGTCATATTCCTATTCTTGACGGTATTCATTTACGCGAAAATGGCCGCGATCATCCTGATCATCGCGCCGTTAATCGCCTTTCTCATCACAAAGGTGGGGCGGGGCTTAAGGAAGATATCCAGGCAATCGCAGGAGAAGATGGCGGATATCAACGCCCTGCTTTATGAAACGATCCTGGGCGCCAGGATCGTCAAGGCCTTTAATATGGAACGGTATGAGGTCGATAAGTTTAATAAAGTCAACCGGGATTATTACAAGCTTTCCATGAAATCCATAAAAAGGATGCTTTTGTTGTCTCCGAGCACGGAATTTTTAGGCTGCGTGGCCGGTATCTTCGTGTTTTTCTGGGGAGGCAGGGAGGTGATCGAAGGAAAACTTTCCTTCGGCGTTTTCGGCCTGTTCCTGGGGTCGCTGCTTTCAATTATCAGGCCGCTTAAAAAACTAAGCCAGGTGCATTCTTTGAACCAGCAGGCGATCGCGGCAAGCACGCGCATATATGAAGTCCTGGATACAAAGCCTACAGTGAACGAAGAGCCGGGCGCTAAGGAGCTGGGAGGTTTTAAGGACTCTATTCTCTTCGAGGACGTGTGGTTTAAGTACGCTGATAACGAGATCTTAAAAGGCATAAACCTTGAGGTATCAAGGGGTGAGATCCTGGCGATCGTAGGGCCAAGCGGTACGGGTAAAACAACACTCGTAGACCTTATCCCGCGTTTTTACGATCCGAAAAAAGGAAAGGTCCTGATCGACGGGGTTGATATAAAAGGCCTGAGCTTTAAATCGCTGCGCAGCCAAATAGGGATAGTCTCGCAGGAGACGATACTTTTTAATGATTCTATCTTAGGCAACATCGCTTACGGAAAGCAGGGCGCTAAAAAAGAAGAGATTATTGATGCGGCAAGGCAG
>Ga0265297_10004253_pt1 | contig 23774 bp, 24 predicted proteins | sample Munlanlwell13791_FD_192502 | JGI IMG/M metagenome (GOLD analysis project Ga0265297, IMG submission 192502) | Leachate microbial communities from a municipal landfill in Southern Ontario, Canada - Leachate well 137-91 | ecosystem: Engineered > Solid waste > Landfill > Unclassified | place... | reverse complement strand
AGTATATCCAAAACGCTGATATCCGCAGCTATCGCGCCTGCGTCTTTTATGGCCTGGCAGAAAAACTGATTAAACAGTCCGCCGGGATAAAAAAGTTGTTCGGATATAATATTGCTTAAGGTCTTGACTGTTATCTTCTCGGTGCCATAGGCGCTTGCGAAACGTATCTTATCAATAATAGTGTTTAAATAAAAAGGGTGACCTCCTGTAAATGAGATCATGTAATCCACAAGACCCTTGGATATCTTTACCCCTTTGCTCTTTGTGAGTATAAAATCCCTCGCGCGGGCCGCGTCGAAAGGTCCTATATCAATTACCTTGAACCCCCCAAAAAGCAGTGAAAGCCTCTGATCCAATATCTTTTTAGCGCTCATTGAGGCCGAGCTTGAAAACACAAAAAGGGTCTTCTGCTGTACCATGATCTTGCGGCCTAATATCTGATACGGCTTGTCAACGGCGAAATGAGCGAAACGATCGAACTCATCCACAACAATCACGATAAAACAACCCGACTCCGCCGACAAAAACGCCGGAATATCCCAAACCTCTGAAAAGGCGTCTTGTATATTACCCTCCGCGACCAACGCAAATATCCTGTCAGCCAAATCAAGGCTTTTAGGAAATACATCTCTGGATAAGGCCATTATTTTGGCAGTATCCATAAGCCTGTCCGCATCAATACGTTTCTTCAGCGCATTGTAAAAGGCGCTGTTGACAAAATTCACCACGAAATCCTTCACGCCACCCGAATGAAGGTCAACATATATGGGCAGGATATCCTTCTCGCTGCTTAACCTGTTCAAGAAATTAAGCAACAAAGAACTTTTGCCGATAAGACTGCTGCCGATAACCGAGATATTTTGCCTATAGCCCTGCTTAAGATTACTGGCACTTTTCTCGAGGCTGGATAACAAATCCTCTCTGGCAAAAAAATCCTTGCCTATGACCGGTTCGGTATAATATTTCATGGCAAATAATAATAAGGGTTTACGGGTTCACAGCCTTTGCGTACCTGAAAATGCAGGGATGCCTGCCTGGACCTGGCTGAACATCCGGACTTCGCTATCACTTGATTCTGCTGGACATATTCCCCTGAATGAACAAGATTCTCCGTATTATATGAATAAAGGGTGGAGTAACCGTTACCATGATCAATGATCAGTGTTTTTCCCATCCCCTTGACCTTATCATCCGAAAATACAACCCTGCCCGCGCGAGACGCCACGACAGGACTGCCTGCGGGCGCGGCAATATCGACACCTTTATTTTTCACGTGGTTAGAAATTGACCCAAAATAGGATATTACGCTTCCGCGGACCGGCCAGGCATAACCCGCCTTGCTAACACGCTCATCGGAAACTACCGGGACCGCGGCAATATGATTCTTAGCGCCAGGTATAAATATATCCTGCCCCTGTTTGATAAGCGAAGGGTCGCTTATATTGTTGGCAACAATGATATTATTAATATCGACACTATACGCCTTGGCGATCCTCCACAGCGTTTCATCCTTGCTCACAATATGATATATGCCTCTCGAATACAATTCAGGACCAGGCACAACATGCCTTGCACCGGGAGTTAAGGCGCATCCGCCGCACAATAATGAAATGAAAACAACTGCGAAAACGCTATTCATCAGAAGTCTACGATCTTTCCCCGGTATGCCAATCCAATATAGGCACACACCGGCCAATTTTAGAAACACCAAAGCAGGCAGCGTTAACTCGGCGCCCTACACTCAACTTCGTTCGTTCCGGGTCGGCCATTCGCCCTTAAAATACTCCTCTTTGTCGCATTTTATTGCAGGGCTCTCTTTGAGTCCCTGCAAAAACCCGATTCGCAAAATCACTGGAGCGGGGAACGGGACTCGAACCCGCGACGTCAAGCTTGGGAAGCTTGCATTCTACCACTGAATTACCCCCGCTCAACAAATTACATCTTAATCCCAAACCAGCATCCCTCATAACACCCGCAAATAATCCCGCGTCTTTATCAGAGACAAGGATTAGATATAAAAATTATCGCACTGTTAAAAATAACAGCTCTTTTTGAATAACCTGTATCTCTTGGATATCGACTTCTTATCCTGCCTGCTAAGACTATTAATATCATAATCCTCAACAGCGAATGAGGCCATAACGCTGCCATAGGCAAGTGACTTTTTGATCGCGGAATCGTCAAATCTGTTAACCCCTGCAAGATACCCCAAAACCCCTCCCGCAAACGTATCGCCGGCGCCGGTAGGGTCTACCACATCCTCCATTGGGTATGCCGGGCACGAGAACGAACAACTCCTTGACACAAAAAATGAACCGTTAGAGCCCTTTTTTATGATGGCCTTTCCGGCACCTAATGAGATAATCCTCTTGCCCGCCTTAAGCAGATTATTCTCTTCTGTGAGCTGGCGCGCCTCATGCTCATTAATGATCAGTATATCAAGCTTCTTTAAAACCTTGAAGAGCGCCTTTCGCTTGTTTTCGATCCAAAAATTCATGGTATCCGCGGCGACCAGCCTGGCCTTTGTCTGCGCCAGCACAGACAACTGGAGCTCTGGATCGATATTTGCCAAAAAAAGCACGCTCTCTTTTTTATAGGAACACGGTATGCTCGGGTTAAAAGTATTGAGGAGGTTTAAATGGGTTGCTATAGTCTTGGCTCCGTCAAGTCCGCTATCATAGGCACCTTCCCACCGGAAGCTCTTGCCGGATTCTATCTTCAATCCTTCGGTACAGATATTCTTTCTCCGGAAAAGCCTTAAATACTTATCTGGGAAATCATCTCCGACAATGGCAACTAATTTTACACCTGTAAAATAAGATGCCGACAGGGAAAAATAGGTCGCTGAACCGCCCGGGGCGTTGATGTTACTGCCATAAGGCGTTACCACATTATCGATAGCGACTGTACCCGTCACCACTATACCCATCAGATACCCTCCGATATCTTGAGCGGGCAATATTCACCGCACATAGTGCATACATCGCCCTGCCTGGCGTAAAATCTCTTGTGCAGCCTGTCCGCTTTTTCTGGATCGATAGATGAGTTTATGTGTCTTTTCCAGTCCCTCTTCCTGCGAAAAACAGATATTGTCTTATCCCAATCCATGGCCCCTTTGATCCCTTTGGCAATATCCGCGCTGTGCGCGGCGATCTTATAAGCTATCAGCCCTTCTTTAACATCCTCAATAGTAGGGATACTAAGATGTTCGGCAGGCGTGACATAACAGAGAAAATCAGCTCCACAATAACTAGCCATGGCGGCGCCTATTGCCGATGATATATGGTCATAACCAGGCGCAATATCTGTCACAATGGGACCAAGCACATAGAATGGGGCCTTACCGCATATCCTCTTTTGGGCCTTCACATTGTATTCGATCTGATTTATAGGGACATGGCCAGGGCCTTCTATCATGACCTGCACTCCTTCAGCGCGCGCCTTCCTTGCCAATGCGCCTAATATCTTCAGCTCTGCCATCTGCGGCCTATCAGAGGCATCACATACAGAACCGGGCCTTAATCCATCGCCCAAACTCAAACATATATCAAATCTCTTCGCTATCGCTATAACCTGGTTAAAGTTTTCATAGAGAGGATTTTCCTTTTTGTTCCTGGCCATCCAATCAGCTATCAGGGCACCCCCCCTGCTGACAATGCCGGCAACGCGTTTGTCTTTTCTCAAAATATCTATGACGGACATTGTAACACCGGCATGGATGGTAAAAAAATCAACGCCATCACTGGCTTGAGCCTCTATAACATCGAGTATATCCTTTAAAGCGGCGTCGGAAAATTCAAGACCCTTTGCCTTCATATTAACAGCAGTCTCATAAAGCGGGACTGTGCCGACGGGCACGGGAGACTCGGCCAGGATGGCCTTTCTTATTTGGCGAAGGTTGGCACTTGTGCTAAGGTCCATAACGGTATCAGCATGGTATCTAACGCAGACCTCAAGTTTTTTAAGCTCTTCTTTAACCGAGCCCGCATAAGGAGAGGTGCCTATATTGGCATTAACCTTGGTATAGAGCCCCCCGCCAATAGCGCAGGGGATTTTAAGTCTGCGCGTCTTGTTGCATGGCACAACAATGGTGCCCTTTTTGAGACCATCGGCAATGAATCTCCCGGTAACGCCCTCTCTCTTGGCAACCGTTCTAACAAGCCGTGTCACTTGATTTTTTTTTGCCCGCTCGATTTGTGTCATCTGAAATATTTTTCCGTTAATCTCTTTTCCTCGGCATACAGCTCGAACCTAACAGCCTTGAAGCGTGCGCCTGCAGGACCCTTAAACAGTTTTAAAAATTCCTCAAGGACGCGCAAGGCCTCCTTGACCCTTTGCATATTGGCAAAAAAAACACCTTCATATGAATGTCTTTTTTCAAGCGCGCAAAAATCAGTGCCACAATCACCTTTAATGTCTCGTGAACTGTATAATAAAGACCTGCCTATCCCGGAGGAATTGACTATATCCTGCACACGGTGCCTTAGCCTTTTTAAGGCCCTGGTTGAGGCCGTGTCATTGAACATAAAACGCGTAATCTCCTCGCAGACCCTTAAGCCTTCGGCCGCCCTGTTAGCATTGACATCAATAATACGCAAAACATTTTTATCGATCACGATGACCTGTTGTATCGGCCTGATATCCGATTTATTATACCGCTGGCGGAATAACCTTTTAAATACTTGATCCTTTTAACCTCTCCTCCGTAGGAGCTTACAAGCCCGGCGCCAACAATCTCTTCAATCTTGTAATCAGCCCCCTTCAGGATAATATCGGGTCTTAAATATCCGATAATCTCTGCCGGGGTATCCTGCCCGAAAGAGGTTACAAAATCCACGCTTGACAAGCCTGCCAGCACACCCATCCTTTCCTTCAAGGTGCATATCGGGCGACCAGGGCCCTTTAACCTCATCACCGATCTATCATTATTTACGGCAACGATTAGGATATCCGAGGTTTTTTTCGCCTCTTCAAGATACCTCACATGGCCATAATGCAATACATCAAAACAGCCGTTCGTAAACCCGATCCTTCTGCCGCGGCGCCTTAAACGGTTGATTATCAATTTTAAACGTTTAGCACTTTTGATCTTTGGATGTGCCATATCAAAAAACGCCTTATCCCCGGTTCCTGCCTTAAGCCTTTTTTTATTTGCCAAACAGGTTTTGCTCGGCAAGTTCGCACATTATGTGGCCAATTACTATATGCGCCTCCTGTACCCTGGCGGTATTATCAGAAGGCACTGTTAATGCCAAGTCGGTAATGGTTGCCATCTCACCGCCTCCAGAGCCTGTCAGGGCTATGGTCTTAAGGCCCATCTTTTTAGCCTCAAGAAGCCCGGCGATAACGTTCCTGGCATTTCCACTCGTTGATATGCCTATTACTATGTCATTGTCCGAGCCCACCGCCTCCATCTGCCTTGAAAATATCTCTTCATATCCGTAGTCATTGGCTATGGACGTAATTATCGAGGTATTGGTAGTAAGAGCGATCGCCGCCAGACCTTGCCTCTCAAGCTTAAAACGGCCCACAAACTCCGCGGCTATATGCTGTGAATCAGCGGCGCTACCTCCATTGCCAAACAATATGACCTTGCCGCCTTTTTTAAGACTGGATGCTATCATGCCGGAGGCGGTCTTTATCTGTTTTGACAATTTCTGCAAGACAGCCTCTTTCACCCTAATTGACTCCTTGATAATTTCTTTTATTATATCAGCCATTCAAAACTCCTATAGGATTTTCAACCCGCAAACAAAGTATATGCCCTATGCGGATCAAGTTATGGGCGGTAGCTCTTTTTGCGATAGCGCCTCAAAAAATCAAGCAGGGCCGTATCGCCAGACAGGTCAGGGTATTATCCGAAAAACACCTTGGCTACATTATACAAATCCATGTCAACGGTTTTGAGCTCGGAAACACCCATGCTCAAAGGAACCGCGACGATCCTGCTTCCGTTCAGGCTGACCATATTGCCAAATTTTTTACCATTAACAAGCTCCATTGCCATAACGCCAAATCTTGTTCCCAATACCCTGTCCATAGCTGTCGGGGATCCGCCCCTTTGTATATGGCCAAGCACCGCAGCCCTTGTCTCAATGCCTGTCTCCTTTTCTATCATCTGGGCGAGCTGGTTGCCGATGCCACCAAGCCTGACATGGCCAAAGGCATCAAGCTCATTTTTCTGCAGCACCATATCGCTTTCCTTGAGTTGCGCGCCTTCAGCAACAACAACAATACTGAACTGCTTACCTTTCTTGTGGCGCTTGCTAAGGATAGCGCAAACCTCTTTTATGTCAATGCGCTCTTCGGGGATCAATACAACATCAGCACCGCCGGCTATACCGGAATATGTGGCTATCCAGCCCGCGTGACGACCCATAACCTCACAAACGATTATCCTGTGATGGCTCTCGGCTGTCGTATGGAGCCTGTCAATACATTCCGTGACAATGTTAATCGCCGTGTCAAAACCAAAGGTAAAATCGGTAGCATTCAGGTCATTGTCTATAGTCTTGGGAACCCCTACGATATCAAGCCCTTCCTTATTAAGCTTGTTGGCCACGCCGAGCGTGTCCTCGCCGCCAACCGCGATAAGGGCATCCAGTTTTAATTTCTTATAGTTCTCGATAACCTTTTTGACATCTTCGGGCTTCTTATACGGGTTGGTCCTGCTCGTGCCTAATATTGTCCCTCCCCTATGCAGGATGCCGGAAACGGCATTCGCGTCAAGGGGGATCGTCTCGTTCTCGATTAAACCCTTCCAACCGTTCTTTATGCCTAATATATCATAACCTAACTGCAAGCCCCTTCTCGTAACCGCCCTTATAACAGGATTTAATCCTGGGCAATCCCCACCCCCTGTTAATATTGCCACCTTTTTCATTCTCATTGCTCCTTTGCTTTTACGTCCGGCGCCCGCCGTTCTAAACCAACCTGTCTTTAATACGCGCAATAAAATACGCCGCGGCTTAGACTAATAGGCTCGCGCCTTACGCCGTTATTAACCTTCGTTTTCGCCTAAAAGCCTTTCAACATAACTTGTGTCTATCCTGCCCCTAAGGAAAGCGTCGTCCGACATCACCCTTCTATGAAACGGTATCGTTGTCTTCAGCGGGGAGATAGAAAACTCATCAAGCGCCCTTTGCATTATATATATGGCCTCATTACGCGTCCTGCCGTGTGCTATGATCTTGGCGATCATGGAATCGTAGAAAGGAGGTATCACATATCCGGCGTATATATGGCTGTCCACCCTGACTCCTCTGCCGCCCGGGGCGTGAAACCTCTCGATCGTACCGGGTGAAGGCATAAAATTATTGTCAGGATCCTCCGCGTTAATCCTGCATTCTATCGCGTGACCCTCTATTCTTATATCGGACTGATCATAGCCTAACTTCTCTCCCGAGGCAATCCTGATCTGCTCCTTAATAAGATCTATCCCTGTGGTCATCTCGGTGACAGGATGCTCTACCTGAATACGGGCGTTCATCTCCATAAAATAAAAATTATCGTCTTTGTCAAGCAGGAATTCCATTGTCCCAGCATTCATATATCCTACCGCTTTAGCGCCTTTTACGGCCAGCTCCCCGATCTTTTTTCTCAATTTGGAATCCAACGACGCGGAAGGAGATTCCTCGATAAGTTTCTGATGGCGCCTTTGGATAGTGCAATCCCTCTCGCCGAGGTGGACAACGTGATCATATCCGTCCGCGAGTATCTGGAATTCTATGTGCCTTGGGTTTTCTATGCACTTTTCTATATAAACATCCGGTATCCCAAACGCGGCCTCCGCCTCCGACTGGGCCATATAAAAAGCGCTTGCCAGCCTTATGTCACTATGCGCGACCCTCATGCCCTTGCCCCCTCCGCCCGCGCTAGCTTTAATAATAACGGGATATCTCATGTCCCTGGCTATCTTTAATGCCTCGTCCTTTGACTTTACTACCCCTTTACTGCCGGGGATGATTGGTATACCGGCCTTTTTCATGGCAATCTTGGCCGACATCTTATCTCCGAGAAGTTTCATGCTTTCAGGCCTGGGTCCGATGAACTTTATCTGGCAGGACTCGCACACCTCGGCAAAATGGGGGTTTTCCGCCAAAAATCCATATCCCGGGTGTATGGCCTCGACATCCGTGATCTCCGCAGCGCTTATTATCGAAGGGACATTCAGATAAGATTTTGAGGACGGCGCGCTGCCGATGCATATGGCCTCATCGGCAAATTTAACATGGAAGGAATTGATATCAGCCTCGGAATAAACCGCAACCGTCCTGATACCAAGCTCCTTACACGTCCGTATAATCCTTAAGGCAATCTCGCCCCTATTGGCAATTAATATTTTAGAAAACATGGTTTTAAGAGGGTTCTACCAACAACAATATCTGCCCGAATTCGATCGGATCAGCGTTCTCAACCAATATATCCACCACCTTACCTTTTACCTCGGACTTTATCTCGTTCATAAGCTTCATGGCCTCGATTATGCACACTACCTGGCCGACCTCTATCTCCTGACCCACCTCGACAAAGGCAGCGGCATCAGGCGACGGGGCGCGGTAGAATGTGCCGACTATCGGGGCCTTTATCTCGATAACATTTAAGGGCTTTTTTTCCTTAAGATACTCCTGCGCGGAAGACGTATTTGTCCCGCTAAGATTCTGCGCGGCGGACGGTTGCTGTATTGCCTGGGCCGGTTCGGATTTGAGGGTCTTGCGCAGTTTTATCTTTTGGTCCCCTTTTTCTATCTCTATCTCTGCCAGACCGTGCTCTTCCATCAAACCTATGATTTCCTTAATCTCTTTTAAATTCATGTGATCTCCTGATTTTAAAACCGGCAAAGGCCCTGATAAACCATTAAAAATCACTCCAGAGGCATGATAAAACCTTCTTGCACGGTAAGCCTATGCCCTCTCCAAATACTCACCTGTTCTGGTGTCCACCTTTATGCTGTCGCCTGAATTGACAAAAAGTGGCACCTGAACCATCGCGCCGGTCTCTATGGTGGCCGGTTTAAAAGCCGACTTTGCTGTATCGCCCTTTATGCCGGGCTCTGTATGCTCAATCTTGAATACTACCGAGACGGGCAAAGCCACATCAACGATCTGATCCTTATGCCACAATGAATTGATCTCAAGCCCTTCCTTTAAAAATTTCTTGTTGTCGCCCAAAACCTCTCCGGGCATTGAGACCTCTTCATAGTCTTCACTGCACATAAAAAAATACAGATTACCGCTATTATATGTAAACTGTATTTTCTTAGCAATAATCCAGGCGTCTTCAACCTTTTCCCCCGCCCTGAATGTCTTCTCCAATACCGCTTTGGTGCGAAGGTTTTTAAGCCTTGTCCTTACGAAAGCGCCGCCTTTGCCGGGCTTTATGTGTTGAAACTCAATAATCTGATAAAGCACCTTATCCAATACTATCGCTATACCATTTTTAAAATCACTCGTATCGATCATCTTCTCCTGACGCCTCCTCTTACCTCTCTATCAACAAGCAAAATCTTATGTTGTTAAGACCTCATACCCATTATCTGTTACCAGGACCGTATCCTCTATTCTGACACCAAATTTGCCAGGCAGGTAAATGCCCGGTTCAACAGAAAAAACCATACCCGGCCTCAACCTTGAGTTATTCTTAGAACAAATACGGGGCAATTCGTGAATATCAATGCCTATACCATGACCTGTCGCGTGACCAAAATATTTTTCAAAACCTTTATCAGAAATATACGACCTGGCCGCCTTGTCGATATCTGATATCCTTGCGCCAGGCCTGATTTTCTCTATAGCCTTTAGCTGGGCTGTTCTTACTATATTATATATAGTATTAGCAGATTTGGATATTTTACCCACAAAGAACATTCTTGTCAAGTCAGAACTATAACCCCCTATCCGGGCCCCAAAATCAACCATAACCAAATCAGGGTCTTCAAATACCCTCTTTGAAGGCCTGCCATGAGGCATACTTGTATTTGGCCCGGACAAGACTATAGTGTCAAATGACGGTTTCTCGGCGCCTAAATTCGCGAGATGGTAATTGACCCGTCCGGCCGTCTGCCTCTCGTTTCTGCCAGGCACTATATCCTTAGAGATGAATTTAAGCGCCTCCTTCGCTACGCGCGCTGGACCCTTTATGGCCCGTATCTCGCAGGCATCTTTAATCATCCTTAATCTTTCGATAAGGTATGAGCTCTTAAGCAACTTAAGGTGGCAGGCGCCTTCGAACAACTCGCTATCCCTTACCGTCATATGATGCGGCTCAAAACCTACCTTGCGGGCCCGTGACTTCTTTATGATATGAGCGAATTTTTCATGAATACACGACCCCCCGGATATTATCTCAAAACCTCCCGCCGCGGACCTGGCCTCTTCTTCATACCTGAAATCAGTAATAATACAGCAGTCTGAAAGGGTCAGGACAAGAAGTGAATCGCGGCCCTCAAAACCGCTTAGATAAAAGATATTAGCCGGATTCGAAACAAGTAACGCCCCAAGGCCTGAACGTTTTAACGCACGCCTGACTCTATCTAATCTGCTAATCATATCATATAGCGCAATCCATTATAACCGCGTATAGCCGGCGCGCGCAACAAGACTCCCGATCCCGATAAATGTATAATATTACCAGAGACCCGATAAGACCATCTCGCGCAGGACCCCTTTCTTTTTAGACAATACACTTTATAGAATAAGCGCGGAGGCGGCCTCTAAACCAAGAATATAGCTATTCACGCCGAAACCTGATATCTGGCCTGATACGGCAGGGGCGATAATAGACTTATGCCTAAACTCTTCCCGCGCGTAAATATTTGATATGTGCACCTCCACAACCGGTATATCAACAGCGCTTACTGCGTCCCTGATCGCGACGCTTGTATGCGTATACGCGGCGGGATTAATAATTATAGCGCCAAAACCCAAGGCCTTGGCATCCTGTATCCTTTGGACAAGCTCCCCCTCATGATTAGACTGAAAAAAATCAACTACTACCCCTATACCCCTGGCCTTTTCCATCAATAACTGGTTTATCTGCTCAAGGCTCGTCTGGCCGTAAACAGATTTTTCTCTTGCCCCTAACAGATTTAAATTCGGTCCGTTAAGTACCAGTATTTTTTTCATAAAATTATCTCCTATCGTTTGTTATCCTATCCCGCGCGATCCGGCAAGCCCGCGCTATACCCGGCTTGCGGTATCAGCTGAAAATAACCTTCTTTGAAACCCGTATATAAAACCGCCTATAATGCTGTAGATTAGAAGCGAGACAAGAACCATGATAGACAAGGCCAAGGCCTTTTCCGGGTCCATATAGGGGCTTAAAAGATAGACATACCCCCCCTCCCTTATGCCCAAGCCGTTCAATGAAGGGATCAATGTAAGTATACCTACAACCGGAACAACAATGAAAAATACCCCTATACCCACATCGTGGATACCGAGCGCCCTGGCCAATATATACGTCGCCATCACTGATAATACCTGCACCACAATTGACAAGGCCAGGCTCTGCAAAAGTATCAATCGACGCTTTGAATAGATATTTAAAAAATCATAGCCGCTCCTTGCCTTGTCATACCAGGATGTTTCTTTAAATGGCAACAAAATAAATGACAGGCGTCTGGCTGAATTTCTATGCAAAAGCATCCAGACAAATATTACGCTTACAAGAAATATCATGTAAGCGGCGGATATTACCAATCTGTTAAATATCCTGTGATTAAAAAAAGTTATTGTTATAACAGGTATAAGCGTGAAGGGTATCATGGCAAGCATCCTGTCCATAAAAACGCCTGCCAGCGATCCCGCTCTCCTGCCGGACTTTTTTCCGATATAATAAGCCTTAAAAACATCTCCGCCAAACGACGTAGGCAGAAAATTGTTAAAAAAATAACCGATAAATGTCAGGTAAACCGACTCCTTCACGCTGATACGTATCAACTGCGCGGACAGCACAATCTTAAGCCTTAAGGCTATGAGATACGCCACAACAAGAAAAAGAGACATGCTATAAAATACCAGGGTCTTTTCCGAGCTGATTATAGCGGCATACATATCCGGCAATCCGCGCCGCATAAACCAAAAGAGCAGGCATAGTAAAAAAAAACTGACAAGTATACGTAAGATATTGAGGGATTTGGTTTTCACAAATTAACAGTATAGCAAATGAAGGCTTTAAAGTAAAGAAAATACAAACAGCTTCTCGGCAGCTTGACCGGGCGACGGGTGGCCTGTTAAATAGCAAACGGCATTATTCCGTCTTGCCGTACGCGCTTATACCGCCAAAACCTGCGCGATACACCTGTTTCATTCGGGCGGGGGAGGGGTCTGGGATCTCTGCGTTTCCAACAATGAAACGGAACCCTTAAGAGATCCGAGTATCTGACGGTATTCATCCGAGGCACTTGATAATAGGGCCCTTGCCCTCTCTATCCTGTTTTCAAGAATACTGCCCATCTGCTCAATATTCCTTTTGATATCAATAAGATAATGGGTAAGGCGTTCCATGTCTACGGAAGAGGCATATTGCAGGTGAAGACTGAAAAACATAAGTATATAGGGCAAAAGCATGCTGTATGAGACTAGGATAACATTTTTTGAATAAGCGTTAATATGCGCATTCCTGCAAAGAGAATACATTGAATCAGGTATGGCGCCTATAGCCCATGGCGTGGTAATATTCGGGTCTAAGTACTGGCTGATCTCCGCAACCCTTCTGCCTACCTCTTTCTGCGCCTGGTGCATAAGCCTTTCAAGCCTACCAGGATCCTGTTCGTTCGAAACAGCTTCAAGTAATTCGGTGGAAGACCATTTTGAATCTATGGGCATGACCTTCTTATCTGACAGGATAAGTCCGAACTCAACCTCTTTGCCCTTGATCTTAAAATTGGCCTTTATCATGTCCGGCGGGAATACGCTAAGTGTCTGTCTCAAAATATTTTCACCGGCAATACCCTTTTGCTTGGAACCAGCGATAACACCCTCAAGCCTCTTCAGTGATTGAAAATTTTCCATCTCCCGCTTACTGGACTCCTCATATTGCTGCCTGATCATATCAACGGCGCGTGAAGTAGACTCAAGGTTACGATATATCGAATCCGACGTCTTACAATCATCCTTAACTGAATCCTTAAGCTCCTGCACAGTCTGCTGGTGCAGCTTCTGGTTGTTTTCAACAGTCGCTATCAGTGATTTTAACGCGCCCACATCCGAAACAAGGGTCAGGCCTTCACGCCAAAAATTGTCCTTCCTGCCTGATAAGACCCTGTACAGCGCCAGGCCCATAACCGCAACGGCCAGAATAGATAACAGCACGATCACCGCAAGTATTATACTCATTTTAAAGGCTCTTTCTTAGACAACTCCACATACTGCATCCTAAGATTATAAAGCATATCGGCCAAAATCTTGCCTTCATTGGCGTCAAGATTATTCTGTGTCTTCCGGCTGATCATATCAAGCGTATCAATCATATATTTTGCATGGGCGAGATCCGGCTCTTTTTTGCTGTTCACCGGGTTGGGGACATGGCCTAAGGCTATTAAAGCCTGCATACCAAGTCCTGTTATAAAAAAAACAAAATCCCCTCCTTTATCCTCTAACGTATCTGACATATCCCGCATCGTTTTATCCATAATTTATGTCCTTTCCATGAAAAAAAACTTAATATTTTAGTCAGTCTAACCGGCATGGCCGCGTATTTTTATCAAACGGATAATATCAGGCACAGCGTCCTCCGCCGCTTTTTCTCCGACGGATATAATGTGCGCTGCCTTATCAAATGCCATCTGATCTACCTCTTCACCCAAGGGAACGTTGATAACCACATCTGCGGACATAGTCTCATGCCTATTGAGTTCACTACCGATGATCTGCATTGACTGAAAGAGCACCTGGAATATATTCGTAATTCTGCCCTTTTTGACACAATAACCGACATCAACAGCAACGATAAAATCAGCGCCCATGGCCTTGGCAACCTCTGAAGGCACAGTATTTCTCAATCCCCCGTCAACAAGAAGCCTTCCATCAACGCGCACGGGGATAAATACCCCAGGGACAGAACAGCTTGCCCTTATGGCCCTAACAAGACTGCCCGACCTTATAATCACCTCATCACCATTTTCAATATCAGTAGCTATCACCGCGAATTCTTTCCTGATATCGGAAAACCCCTTTCCATCTAAAAGCCTCTCGATGATACGCTCAAGGTTTATTCCGTCTAAAAATCCTATTTTTGAAATAGCAAAATCGCTTAAATCCTTCCATGTCGTCTTAAGGGCAGTTTCCTCTACCATGTCAAGCGGCAGGCCCAAGGCGTAGATAGCAGCCATAAGCGACCCTATGCTTGTGCCGGCAACGATATCAAACGACATATTGTAACGTCTAAGCACTTTCAAAACACCTATATGGGCTATCCCTCTTGCCGCGCCCCCACCCAATACAAGGGCTATCTTGCTTTTATCCATACGAAGATTTACTCCATTATTATACCGGCATAACCGACAACACTCTCGTAATCACCCGTGATGTCCCCGCTTGTGGCATATCTTATAAGCCTTGCCGAACCAGCGCCCATTTTCTTAGCCGCTGATACAGCTATAATGATACCGGCACAACCGCACATACTTATGTTATAACGGCATACCGACTCATAAAGCAAAGACTCATCAAGTTTCAAGATGGCCTCTATAGCGATATTGTCCTTTTTTACGACGATATCATAAGGCTCATAATGGGTCATGTCACTACTTGCTACTAACAATATGTCCCTGCCGGTCTTTTTTTTAGCGCTGACTATAGCCTCTGCAATCTGCTGATACTGCGACACATCCCCGCCATGCAATATAATAGGGACTATCTTTAAATCGCGCCTGAAATACTGCAGTATCGGCAATTGCACCTCCACAGAGTGTTCGCGTAAATGGGCCGTCTTGTCATCCGTGATCAACCCGCAAGCCTGACGTATGGCCAGGGACAAGACCTCATCAACCGCTATATCACCCAAAGGGGTATGCCATCTGCCGCTTCCATAAAGAGCGAAAGGACTGCCGCTGCAAGCATGATTAGGTCCTAATATCACAACAGTATCGGCAATACGCACACCGGAAAAAACCTGGGCAGATACGGCACCCGAATATATATAACCGGCGTGCGGAGAAATTACCGCCAGCGCGGCGCTTTTGCGGTTAAAAGATATCTCTGCCCCGGAAAGAAATCCCTCTATGCCTTTCTTGTCCGCGGGATAAAATCTGCCCGCCACAATAGATTGCCTGGTCATCTAATCACGGCCTTTTTCCGGTAATATCTTGGAGACGACGCAGGCGGCGGGAGTCAGGTATATATTAGACAGCTGTATCACATCATCTCTCTTAATATTATTTATGATGGCAGGATAGAGAAGATAATGCTGAAATCCTAAACCGTAAAGCTCGTCGAGTGCTATCTTTTGGGCAAAGACTCCCGCTGTCTGCAATTCAACATAATATTGGGAAAGCAGGGCATTCTTCGCGGAGTCTATCTCCTCTTGCGTGATATCACCTAAGTTTACCGCCTCTATCTGGGCAAAAATACTCTCATTTATCGCGTCTAAGTGTTGTGCTGATGAGGCTGCGTAAAATATAAATGAACCTGTATCTATCCCTGTCATGCCAAATACCCCAATCGTGTATGCCGCACCCTGCTGATTCCTTACATTATTGTATAACCTGCCTGCAGGACCTGAAAATACGGATGAAAGCACCTGAAGCGGGTATCTTTGAGGCTCTGTTATCCCGGGGGCCCTGAAACCTGCCATAACAACCGATTGCTCTTTATCCATACTACCCGATATCTCAATCTTTTTATCAAGCGGTTTCAGTGTATTTTTACGCCTATCAGGGCCGGTCCTAAAGTTAACCCCCCTAAGCCTTGACTCTATAAATGAGCAAGCCTCATCTTTATTCACATCCCCGCAAACAGCAATCACGATATTAGGGCCTGCGCAAAATTCCCTATAAAAATTGACCACATCCTTACGCGTTATTCGCTCAAGGGACTCCGGGCTTCCGAGCTGGTCCATACCATACGGGCTGCCTTCAAAAAGGCTATGCTTAAGGACCTTTCCGGCGCGAAGAAAGATATCGTCATCCCTTAGGCTGATCTGCGCCAGAATATCGTCCTTAAGGGCCTTGAGTTTATCTTTCGGGAAAGCGGGCCTTAAGATAATGTCTGATAATATGTCAACCCCCTTTTTAAAATCCTCTTTCATCACCTCGAGCGACAAGCCTATACTATTATTTCCGCTGTAGGATGTCAGGCTTCCGCCGGTTGATTCGATAGCGTAAAATAGATCAGCCTGACTTCGACCGGCGGTTCCCTTTAATAGCATCCGGGAAACGATATTTGATATGCCGTTATTTTGAACACATTCCACGTATAGACCGGCTTTCATGCAGGCCTGGATCGAAACAATGGGCAGGCTTTTGTCTTCAGCCACGATAAGCCTGATACCGTTCTTAAGTGTCCGCATCGAGACCTTTCTCGCTTCAGGCTGTGCCGGGCATTCCTTGTCTCGCGCCTCATTTTTCGGACGCACCGGCGGCCTAAGGCTAAGCTTCGTCATTACCTGCCTTCTTATGTATTTATTTGCCACATAGGCCAGGTCTTCGGAGGTCACAGACATGACCCCTTTTACGTAATGATCTGAAAAATCTACGTCCCCTGTCAATAACTGGCTTACGCCTAAATCAGCCGCCTGGCCTGCCTGTGTCTGTTTGCCGAATATATAGGAGCTTATAACTTGTTTTTTGGCCCTGTCGAGATCCTTTTTCTTAATCGGGCTCTTTTTTATCCCCTCAAGCACATTGAATATCTCGTCTATCACCTTCTCCTCATTATCAGGCTCCAATGTCGCTCCTATCAAAAAAAGCCCCGGATGAAAAGGAGTATAGTTGCAGGCGTCAATAGCATAGACCAATCTTAACCTGTCGCGCAATGCCTCATACAATAAAGACGATCTCCCTGTGCCAAGTATAACAGCCAGCGTATCAAGGGCAAATATATCAGCTTCCGACAAGGACACGGAATGGAAACCGATAAGTAAAGACGTCTTTGATACCGGGTATTCAATCGCATCCAGACGCATCGTGATCTGGGCAGGTTCCCGGGCAAGAGACGGGATAGCGACCGGCCTGCGTTTGAGTTTGCCAAAACTATCCCCTATCACCTGCCGGACACTGCCAATATCAAAATTACCAACGACAACCAGAACCATATTATTAGGGACATAAAATTGCCGATAATAGCCAACGATATCATCTCTGATTATCGTGTCAAATATATCGTTATATCCGATTATAGGATCGCGGTAAGGGTGTATTACATAGGCCCTTTGCCAGAATTGCGTTGATAAGTATTTGTCGGGATTATCGTTAATATAACGCGCCTCGGTCCTTATTACCTCTTTTTCCTTCTCCAGTTCCGAGTTGTCAAAGCGCGGATCAGATATGATATTATAAAATATCTCAAGCAACGCTTTTATATTATCCGCGGCGCCCTGCATTTTAAAAGCGGTGTAATCAAGCGTCGTATACGCGTCTATACCAGCGCCAAGAGCCTTTATACGCAACAATACCTCCTGCGCTGACATAGTGGAGGTACCCTTAAATATCATATGCTCTATAAGATGGGTTATGCCTGAACCGGCATATCGTTCTTCCGTCGCGGAACCTGCCCGCACGTAGACCTGCGCCGAAAAGGTCGGCGTCTTATTGTCGTGTTTAAGGATAACAGTAAGACCGTTGGCCAACACATACCTTGTCACGTCGGAATGTAGAAACTCATACTCCTGGGGATAGCAGTCAGGGCAGAAAAACAGGGCCATATATACCAAAAATGACACGCATGATAATATAATGGCCCTGTGCTTCATAAATAATTAAAATCTTCTCTTCTTCTTTCGTGCTTCTCTAATCTTGCGGCGCTTTTTAACACTTGGCTTTTCGTAATGCTTACGCGCCTTGACCTCCCTGATAATACCCTCGCGTTCTATCTTTTTTTTGAATCGGCGCAGGGCGCGCTCAAGAGGCTCATTCTCTTTAATATGTATTTTCGGCACAGCTTAATTCACCCCCTTGCATCCGCGCACAAACTGTATCCCGGTAAAAACACATGATTTTTTCGCGGCGTGAATTTATCCAAAGTACGCGTGTGATAACCACACGCTGTGAATATGTTAATAGTCAAGATTGTTTAAATTATATCACAAGAGGGTAAAATTACAAGCACATTTTTATAGCGCATTTTTAGAGTCTTCTGATATAGCTTAAATATTTCCGGCAGGGTATGCGGTCGGAAAATAATCCGGGTTAAAAACTCCCGTTAGAGATTATGTTTCTTATAGGCAGTCTAAAGCTGTAGGCAGCAATACCGCGTAATTGGAGGTAACTATTTTTCAAAAGAGATGTTAATCCGCAGGGTAAGCTGTTGTTCTTTCATGGATTCATGAAACGCCGGGAAAGGCGATGCCCGCTCTATGCTGGATAAGGCGTGCCTCTGAAGTATGGGATTTTTTGTCGATCTTTCGGCTATTATACCTGCGTTTAAAAGGCGGCCGCTCCTTGACAGAATAAAGATCAGACAGACCTCTCCCTGCACAAAATAATCGGGTTTATTGGCCTGTGCTGTTTTATATATGCACGACCTTACCGCATTATAATAATCAAGGTATACAGGCTCTGATGAAAGATCTTTTTTATCATCAGCTATGAGCATGGACGAAACCACGCCATTATATCGTGCTGACACCTTGTTATCCACGGGTATCGGAAGGGATCTGTCAAGGTCAGATCTCTCCGGTAAAGTACCTATGGGCCTGGCCGCATGAACGGTATCCTCTTTCAAGGGCTGTTGCTTGACCGGGTCTGGAGAAGAGGCCGTGGACAGGTGTTTTTTAACAGCCCTATGGCCTGATATACCGGTATGTCTTGCCTTTTGGCGCTCGGCTACAAGCCTTGAATAGACAGGCGCCTTTTTTTCAGGACTGTACACAAATTCAGTCTCTGCATCAGACATTCTCACCTTGACATTTTCCCTTTTAAACGGCAAAGGCGCCGCAATAAAAACGTGAAGAATGAGTGAAACCGCTAAGGCGTTTATAAAAACCCTGTCTGATGGCATCTTGGTTTTATTATAATACCGCGTATTCACGCCTGTCAAGGCGGTAGTTAGAACTCAAACCTTATTCCGGCGACAAAATTCCTCTCCGGGGCGGGATAATAATTCCGGGTATCATACATCGTGCTTCTTATCCCATACTCTGAATATCTTTCGTTAAACACATTATTCACTTTACAGAACGCTGTAAGCTCCTTATATTCTAACGAACAGCCGGCATCGGCTACCACATACCCCTTAAGATATCCTTTGCAATTATCCTGATCACTTATGAACCTGCTTTTGCCCGTGTCCCTTAAGTCTAAGTTGAAAGAAAACAATCCCAAACGCAGCCCGGCGCCGGCGGCAAAGACATGCCTCGCTACGCCCGGGACATCATTACCGTCAAACCGGCCCCCGCTAAAACTTGCCTTTGTAAAGGTATACGAACCGTAAAGGCTTATGTGTTTATTAATAAACACATCCAGCCTTGTCTCAAACCCTCTTCTCTTCGTATCATCGTTATAATTTCTGTTTTCATACAAATACGGATCAAGATATATCTCGTCTTCCGTATCCATCCAGAACCCTGCCGACTTGACAACGGCTAAGGCCCCAAAAGCGATATCAAGGCCAGCTGTAAAAGAATAACCTTCCTGCGGCCTCAAGGACGTATTTATGAACCTGCCGGCAGGCCAAAGGGTCCAGTCATACAGGAGAAACTCGTCTGTTGCCGGCAGCCTGAAGCTTTTGCTGAAATTCAAATAGGCCTTGTTTGTCTCAAAGAACACATACGACAAACCGGCATTTATTGCCTCCGCATCCATGGTCTTTTTGTCGTCAACATTCGTATAATATCCCTGATAATCATTATAAACAAATCCGTATTCAGCCTCCTCATACCGATAGCCGGCGCTTATAAATAACGGCTTTACCGGGTTGACCTCGGCCTGGGCATAATAACCCTTTGATTGCTTTTTGATATCACTTGCCCCTGTAAGAGAGTCCGCGGCCCTGGCATAATCACGCGCCTCGTTTGTATCCTTATAATAATCAAACCCGGCCACGACCTTATACTTATCACGTATATTCACTACTAAATTAGGCGTAATATTATATGTCTCGATCTCGGTCTTGCCCGTGTCCTTGTTTGATGACGCCCAATCGCTGGTGCTGCTCCTGCGCCTTGCGCCGAAACCGCTGGCAAGTATTATATTGTCATTTATCTTTATCTGGGGATAGGCATGGAGATACCAATCCTGCTGGCTTAGACTGTCATCTTTATACTTTGAATCCCTGCGCGATCGGGTTTTCAAATCGTCTTCAGAAAGCGCGCCGGGAAGCCCGAGGTCAAGCTCATTATAATGGGCGTCGAAATCGCATGTGATATTATCAGTCATGTCATATCTAAGGGAGCCAAAAAAATCAGTGCCCTTGACATAAGAATTCTGCCTGTAACCATCGCTTTTATCCCTGCGGGCATTTACTATAATGCCGATATTGTCCGGGACAGGGCGGTCTGTGCTAAACTGGTAAATCCGGCATAGCTGGCAAACCTCTGCTCCAATTTCACACTATACGGTTTGACGGATCTCTTGGTTATTATATTTATGACACCGCCCGCGGCATTGTCCCCGTAAAGAACCGAACCCGAGCCCTTAACTATCTCTATCCTCTCTATGACCTCTTTGGGTATCTGATACCAATCGACACCGCTTAAATCCGTTGAGTTTACTCTCCTGCCATCGACCAGGACCAGTGTGTTCATCTGCGCTGTCTCGCCAAAACCCCTAAGATCAACCGAGGCCTTGACACCGTTTCCGTAATAATCACTTACACATACACCCGTCTGACGGCGCAATATATCAAGAACCGGGCCTTTATCGCCATTTATCTCATCACTGGTAATAACCGAAAAGGAGCTTGTTATACCATTCATCCCTGTCTCAAACCTGAAAGGTGTTACCACGATCGGTTCAAGCTGGATTGCCGCTTTGTCATCAGAGACGGCATTGCCCGCATAAACAACCAAAAAAACCACTGTAATCAATGTCCTGCGCATCGGTTTCCATCCTCCTTTTTAAGGTATTCGGGCTTTAACCGCTGCGCGACAGCCGCGGAATTTCACCGCAGTTTCCCTTTTGTTAAAAAACCCCGGCACGGATACGGCTTGCGCCAAGCAAGCATATCCATACCGGGGCTGCACCCTGTTTCGCCCTCTCCGACCGAGAAGAGCTGTATACCCTGTATACGGAAAGACGGCCCTTTCTCCGAGGCATCTATCCATTATTATGCAGGCAGGTCTTCTGACTCATGGCAATCTACTAACCATTCCTTCCCGGCAATTACAGCCAGTGGATTATCATGGCTTTCGTTCCATACACAGCGGCGGGACCGTATCCGATTCTAACGGATTTCCCTTTTAAGGCTTTCGCGGCCTGCATATCAAATTTTTTACAATTATACCCTTTACAATCTTAATGTCAACATAAAGTTTATGCGCCCAGCTGAGGGATGGGGAAAACCGGCTTAATATTTAACATTCTCTTTAAAAGGGCGGCGGGACAGGCTTATCGAGAACACCTCGAGAATGGTATAACTATTGGCCTTCCGGATAATATCGCGTTATCAACCACGCATGCCGCGTTAAAAACACTCTCAAGAATATCATACCTTAGGATACATTGCGGGATATCGAAATCCACAGCTGATCCATTATGGATAAGAAGGAGCCTGTCGCAATATTGAGAGGCCAGATTCAGGTCATGCATAGCGCATATTATACTAAGCCCTGATTCACGTTGAAGAGACCTGATCAGGTCAAGGATATCGGTCTGATAACCAATGTCAAGATGAGCAGTCGGCTCATCAAGCAAAAGCAACTCCGGCTCCTGCGCAAGGGCGCGGGCTATCAATACGCGCTGGCCTTCTCCGGCGCTTAGGCAATGAATGAGTTTATCCTTCAACCGCGTCAGACCTGTCAACTCCAGGGCGCGCCTGACCTTCTCGAGATCTTTTTTCTTCTCATGCCCGAAGAATCCGATATAGGGGTTTCTACCCATAAGCACTATCTCTTCTACGGTAAAAGAAAATATGCTTAGTATACCCCGGCCAGCCATGGCAACACGCCTTGCCAGGACAGCCCTATCCATGGCATGTATATCCTGCGCGCCTAACAAGACAGTGCCTTTAAACGGTTTTATTATATGTGAGATGGTTTTTAAAAGCGTTGTCTTGCCGGAACCGTTAGGCCCGATAATACCTATGAACTCCCCTTTATTCGATTCAAAGGAGATACCCCGTATAACGGCCTTTGCGCCATATCCGCTTTCTATGTTCTTAACCTGCAAAAAATTCATATAGGCTCTTTTCGGTTAGACATCATCGCAAATTAACAACTCAAGCCTCCTTAAGCCGATATCGGCGGGCCATAAGATACGCCATAAAAATCGCGGTTCAATCCGGTACCTTGGAGCGCCTAAGAAGTAATATGAAAAAAGGCCCTCCGCAAACAGCGGTTATTACCCCAATCGGCAACTCCATCGGGTATGCCAGTCTCCTTGCCGCAATATCGCATAATACAAGATATATGCCGCCGCATAAGGCACTGGCAGGTATAAGCCTTCTGTGGTCAGGACCGGTTATCCTCCTCGCTATATGCGGTATAATCAATCCGACAAAACCTATCATCCCGCATACAGAAACAATAGAGGCTGTCATAACGGATGAAATAATAAAAAAAAATATCTTCGTCTTTTCTACATCAAGACCCATAGAAAGGGCCTCTTCTTCGCCAATACTCATAATATTAAGGTGCCTTGCCAATATAACGCTGATAATGATACCCGACAGGGATATCGCTAACACAGCAGACAGCAGGCGCGGGTCATAGACCTGGGTATTGCCAAGAAGCCACCACAAAGCGCTGTGGAGGCCTTCACGCTCGGCGGCGGAGACTATGTACATGATCACCCCCGATAACATGGATGTGACAATAACCCCGGATAGCAAGAGGTCTTCTGTGCCTACTCTTGAACCTTTTTTGGATAAAAAATACACAAACATAATTGAACAAAGTCCAAAGGCAAATGCAGATAACGGAATTGAAAGGCTTCCCAGTATCGGTATATTAAGCCCCAACATAATAGCAATAACAGCGCCTAGGCCTGAACCGCTTGATATACCCAGAATATAGGGGTCGGCCAGAGGATTTTTTAAAAGCCCCTGCAGTATTGCGCCTACAACAGCCAAAGAAGCGCCCGCGGATACCGCAAGCAGAACCCTGCCGATCCTTAGCATCAATATGCCCTTCATACCTGGGCTGAATAAGGAACCCATTGGAATTGTTACACTCCCCATGACAAGGGATAAAAAGACCGAGGCAATAAGCGTTAAAACAAGCAGGGCCAATGCTCTCGCGTAATCAGCGTTCATAGAAACTCTCATATAATTTGATTAAGCCTTGGGCGACCCTGGGGCCGGGCCTTAATATAATATCAGGGTCTATGTCGGCATATACCCTGCCGTCCTTAATGGCACGTATATCCTGCCAACCCATCCTTTTAAAAACATTGCGCTCTACCCAGGTGTCGGATTTCATATAGGCCAGTATTATCCTGTCGGGGTTTTCGAATATAACCT
>Ga0265297_10004252_pt1 | contig 23781 bp, 26 predicted proteins | sample Munlanlwell13791_FD_192502 | JGI IMG/M metagenome (GOLD analysis project Ga0265297, IMG submission 192502) | Leachate microbial communities from a municipal landfill in Southern Ontario, Canada - Leachate well 137-91 | ecosystem: Engineered > Solid waste > Landfill > Unclassified | place... | reverse complement strand
TGTCGCGGGTCGGTGCCGGTTGGATGGCCCCAGTTTATCACGCTTTAGGCCTGTCAACTTCGGTCATCGTCCATGAGAACGCCTATATTTATGATCCTGAATATACTGATGACAGCCAATACGACGATCGCCTTAAACATTTCCGTCGCCTGCCGCGCCGTGAAGCTTATCGGGCCGACATCACTTATGGTACCAATAATGAATTTGGTTTTGATTATTTAAGAGACAATATGGTCGGCGATTTGAGCCAGACCGTCCAGCGGCCTTTGCATTACGCCATCGTCGATGAGGTTGACTCGATCCTGATCGATGAAGCTCGGACGCCGCTTATTATCTCCGCCCCGGCCGAGGAATCAACTGATAAATATTTTAAATTCGCCCAGTTAGTCGAACGCCTGGAAGAAAATGATGATTATAATGTCGATGAGAAGATGCGGGCGGCGACTCTGACCGAGGCCGGTATCGCCAAGATGGAAAAATGGCTGGGGATCGAGAATATCTATGTCGCCGGCGGCGTCAAAGAGGTCCATCACATGGAGCAAGCTTTGAAAGCGCGCGTCCTCTTCAAACGCGACAAGGATTATGTCGTTAAGGACGACGAGATTATCATCGTCGATGAATTTACCGGCCGCTTGATGCCGGGCCGGCGTTATAGCGAAGGCCTGCATCAGGCGATCGAAGCCAAGGAAGGCGTCAAGGTCCAGAAAGAATCCCAGACCATGGCTACGATCACTTTTCAGAATCTTTTCCGCCTGTATGAAAAATTAGCCGGCATGACCGGTACGGCTGTTACGGAAGCGGAAGAATTCCATAAGATCTATAATTTAGAAACGATTGTTATCCCGACCAATAAGCCTAATATCCGCCAGGATCTCAATGACCTGATCTATCGGACCGAAGAAGATAAGTATAGGGCGGTTATCAAGAACATCAAAGAGCGTCATGAGAAGGGCCAGCCGATCTTAGTCGGCACGATCTCGATCGAAAAGAACGAAGTCTTGGCTGACATGATGGAGCGCGAGGGCTTGCACCCGGAAGTCTTAAATGCCAAGAACCACCTGAAAGAAGCGCAGATCATCGCCCAGGCCGGTAAGAAGGGGGCGATCACTTTAGCTACTAATATGGCCGGTCGTGGCGTTGATATTATTTTAGGTGGTAATCCACCGGAAGCAGACGAACAGGCCGCCGTCCTGGCCCTAGGCGGTCTCCATGTCATCGGCACCGAGCGCCATGAATCGCGGCGCATTGATAATCAGCTCCGCGGTCGCGCTGGCCGTCAGGGCGATCCAGGTTCGTCGCAATTCTTCGTTTCGACCGATGACGACCTGATGCGCATCTTCGGCGGCGACCGGATGAAAAATTTGATGCAGACTTTGCGGGTGCCGGCGGATGTTCCGATCGAGAACCAGATGATCTCCCGTTCGATCGAATCGGCTCAGAAGAAAGTCGAAGGCAATAATTTTGATTTGCGCAAGCACTTAGTCGAATACGACGATGTCATCAACAAGCATCGGGAGGCGATTTATCGTCGCCGCCGGGAAATCTTGGAATTAGCGGAAGGGAAAACCGCGGTGGCCGAAGAGAGCAGAGTCGGAGCCGAGGAAATAGGCGCCAACGAAGCGGCCAAGGATATTGAAGCCGCGGAAATCAAAGAAACTAAACCCAAGGTCTTGTCAGAAATAGTCTTGAACATGGTCGCGGCCGAAATCACCGGCGTCGTCAATTTCCATACGACCGGCGATAATGCGGCCGAATGGAATATTAACGAGATCTTTGAGGTAATGCGGACGATCGTTGATCCGGAGCCAGAGCTTAAATATGAATTAGAGAAGATTGCCAAGGGGGAAGGCCAGAGGGATAAATTAAGACAACGATTAATCGATTATCTCTTAGCCGAGAGCCGGCAAGCTTATGAAGGCTTAAAGCAGAAGTTTCAGCAGGCGGGCATTATTTTTGAGGAAGTGGAGAAGGGCGTCTTAGTCCGTTCGATCGACCAGATGTGGGTCGAGCACTTGGAAACCATGGATTATCTGCGTCGCGGCATCGGTTTGCGCGGCTATGGCCAACGCGATCCGCTGGTCGAATATAAGAAAGAAGCTTATCGCCTCTATCACGAGCTTAATGACCTGATCCAGAAGCAGATCGTCTATTCGATCTATAAGACGGCGGCGGCTTTAGCGGCCACGCCGAATCTGGTAAGCCTGATGGCTGGAGGCGAGAGCGAACGGCCTTTGAATTTTCAGGGTGCGGCCAAGGAGATGGATAAGCAAGCTCGGGCTAATGATAATTTTGACCTTGTCCACGAAAAAGCCAAGGACGAGAGCGGCCACAAGGTCGGTCGCAATGATCCTTGTCCGTGCGGCAGCGGCAAGAAGTATAAGTTCTGTCACGGACGTGACCGAACATGAAATAGTATGAAAACCCTCCTCACCCTTTCAATCGTCCAGCAAAACCAGCGAGTATTATTGGGCTTGAAAAAGCGCGGTTTCGGAGCGGGAAGGTGGAATGGTTTTGGTGGCAAGCTCGAAGGCGAGGAAACCATCGAAGCCGCGGCCATCCGCGAACTGTATGAAGAAGCCGGAGTAAGCGCCCGATCTGTCGATAAGCTGGGCATCTTAGAATTTTCTTTTGCCAATGAGCCTAAAGTCTTAGAAATGCACATTTTTCGCGTCACGGAATTTAGCGGTGAACTGCTGGAGAGCGAAGAAATGAAGCCGCGATGGTTTAACGTTGATAAAATCCCTTTTCCTGATATGTGGTCGGATGATATTTATTGGTTTCCTCATTTTTTGGCCGGAAAAAAATTCCGGGGTCGTTTCCACTTTGATCGCCCCTCAGACGCCAAATACCAAGCGAAAATTTTAGAGATGGAGTTAAATGAGGCCGAGGAGTTGTAAAGATATCAAATAATATGGACAACTTAGAAGAGCGAATCAAGAAAATAGAAGATAGAAACCTAAAAGTCGAAGCTGATAAGGCCTGGGAGACGAGTTGGGCTAGGCGCGGCTTGCTGATGATCTTTACTTATTTGGCCATCGGCATCTATATGAGAGCGATTGCGATCGGACAGCCTTGGCTTAATGCCGTTGTTCCTACTTTCGGTTTCATGCTTTCGACTCTTACCATCCCTTTTTTCAAGAAGATTTGGTTAAAGAGAAAGAAATTAGGTTGAAAGAATAAAAAACAAATTTATGACCCTTCCCGAGCTACAACAATTCATCAAGACCGAAGACGGCCGTTTGCGGACTCGTTTCGGCTATGCTGATGAAGAGAAGCGCGTCTTAGCCAGGATGGTCAAGATCAGCGAGGAAGTAGGCGAATTGAGCGATGAGGTCTTGAAGCATAGCGCTCTGCAAAGAGAGGATAAATTGGCTGGCCACGATCCGGAAAATTTGAGTGGGGAATTCGCGGACGTAATCATAACCACGTTGCTCCTAGCGGAAACGATGCGAGTCGATATTGAGGCGGCGCTAGTTAAAAAGATTGAGAAAATAAACGCGCGCTATAAATAATAATAAGTTGGGATAAAGGTTATTTCTCAGGAATCCAGGAATAGACTATAATTAAAATAGGAAATTAAACATTAAGCCTATGAATGATTTCATTGAAATCAAGCCCAGCCCTAAGCACGGCAAAGGCCTGTTCGCCCTGAAGGATTTTTCCGCCGGCGAAGCGGTTTTCGTTCTCAAGCCGGGTCGGGTTGTCAATCATGAAGAGATTGGCCGCTTATCCCGGTTTGAGAAGATGCATCTTGATCAAATCGGTAATAATCAATATGAGATTATCGAGCCGCCCGGTTGTTATGCCAACCATTCTTGCGCGCCTAATCTAGTAGAAAGGGATCGGACTGGTTATGCCTTGGCTGATATCAAGGCCGGCGAGGAAATTACGATCGATTATGATCAGATCGCTTATTTAGAAGAGCCTTTTACTTGCCATTGCGGTCACCCCAATTGTCGCGGCCTAATCCATGGCAAGACTAATATCTAAATATATGACTGAAGGCGAACAATTCAGCCTGATTCCAGAATTCGATAAAGCCGCCCGAGAGGAAGAAGCGACCCGTCGGGCTAAAAAACAACAAGAAGAGGAGGACAAAGAGCGAGAAGAGAAAATGATCCAGGAAACTTTGACGCGCAGTGAATGGGATCATCTGTCAGGGAAAGAACCGTTAGATTCCGGAGAAATCAACTTAGAGCCGGAAAATTCAGCCGGCATGGTCTCGCTAGGCGCCGTCGAAGGCAGTCAAAAAAAAGAGGAAATATCCGAAAGTGGTCCGGAAACCAAGCCTGAAGCTAGAATAGAAGAGCCTGACAGCCCTTGGGAAGATATTAACGCGCCGATTACCAATGAGATCATGAAATCCAGAAAAAAGCGGAAACGGTTAATTTAAAAAAAGCCGCCCTTCGCTTTTAAATTAAATTCGGAAACGGGCAGGCCGTCAAACCAACTTGTAAATAAAGTTATTAATAAATTAAATTAAATTAAAATCTATGCTTACCTGGATTATCTTGGGAGCGATCATCTTAATCATCTTGATCATTATCTCCCTTTACAACGGCTTGATCCGTCTAAAGAATCGCGTCTCCGAAGCGTATAGCGATATGGACGTGCAAATGAAGCGGCGTTATGACCTGATCCCGAACCTCGTGGAAATGGTCAAAGGCTATGCCGCCCATGAGCGCGAGACTTTGGAAAAAGTAATCGCCGCTCGCAACCAAGCTATGAATATCGGAGCTGAGGATGCCGAAAAAAAATTGGCGGCCGAGAACAACCTGTCCGCGACTTTGAAATCGATCTTCGCCTTAGCGGAGAATTATCCCGATCTCAAAGCCAATCAGAATTTCTTGGAACTGCAGAGGGAATTGACCGATACCGAAGACAAGATCATGGCTTCCCGTCGCTTCTATAATACTAATGTCCGCGACTTCAATACGAAATTACAGGTTTTTCCGACTAATATCTTCGGCCGGATGCTAGGCTTCAAGGAATTCAAATTTTTTGAGGTGGCCGAGGCTAAGGAAAAAGAGCCGGTAGCGGTTAAATTCTAATCTTTGAACTGGATATTTGAATATTCGGGGTTGGTGTCAGCCCTGTAAATTTTTATGGCTAGTCTTTATACCCAAAGCGATGCTAATCGCCGCAAAACCTGGCTGCTTTTAAGCGTCTTCTTCATCGTCATCATCCTAATCGGCTATGTTTTCAGCTACTCGATGCAGGATTCTAGTATTTTGTATGGCGCCGTCATTTTTAGTTTCATTTTCAGCTTTATCAGTTATTGGTATAGCGATAAGATGGTCCTAGCCATGTCCGGCGCCCGGGCGGTCGATCACGACAGCACCCGTGAGCTTTATCATGTCGTCGAGAATCTCTGTATTAGCGCCGGCCTGCCGGTGCCCAAGATCTATATCATCGAAGATAGTGCCCCGAACGCCTTTGCGACCGGCCGTGATAAGGATCACGCGGTCATCGCAGTAACGACCGGCTTGTTACAAAAATTAGAAAAGGCCGAGCTGGAGGGCGTGATCGCTCACGAATTATCCCATATTGGTAATCGCGATATCTTATTAGCGACTCTAGTAACAGTCTTGGTCGGTATCATCGTTCTTTTGGCCGATTGGTTCCGACGCTGGTCATTTTTCGGCGGTCGCCGCCGGAGTAACAATGAAGAAGGCGGAGGGCAGATAGCTCTCATCATCACGATTGCCGCTGTCGTTCTCTCGATCCTGGCGCCTCTGTTTGCCTATTTGATGCAATTCGCGATCTCGCGCAAGCGTGAGTTTCTAGCTGACGCTGATGGGGCGCTCCTCACCCGTTATCCCGAAGGCTTAGCCCGGGCCCTGGAAAAGATTTCGGCCGATCAAGAGCCTTTGGAGGTGGCTAACCGGGCCACGGCCCATCTCTATATTGCTTCACCTTTTAAGGAAGATAGTTCTCGGAAAAATAAAATCGGCTGGCTAGCCGGTCTGCTAATGACTCACCCCCCGATCGAGGAGAGAATAAAGAGATTAAGGGGAATGGCTTAAATAATCAAGTTTAGTATAAAAAAAAGACTCTCTTTGGGAGAGTCTTTTTCGTAAAGAGCTTGGCTTAGAGATTTTTAGAAAGCCGCTAAGAATATAATTAACAAGCCGAATAGAAGAGCGATAATATGCCCTAAATAGCTGGACGCTCCATGGTTCATTCCACCCGAGAGACTGTAGTTTTTAAAATTGGATTTATCAAATTCATACGGTTTCGATTCTAATACTTTTTTCTTTTTCCAAGGGCGATACCAAGTGGGAGGTAAGATCGATATCTGAGTCGGGATGCTACGCCGGTAAAAATTACTGCGCCAACTCCAAACCCAGATAGTTAGAAAGAATGCCAAAGTAATAATTCCAACCAAGTAACCGACAAGATCATCGCCCAATATTTTCCAGGCCACCATAAACATGGTAAATTTTCCGACGTTAGTCTGGGAAATTTTATCGATGTGGCTGGCTAAGGCACCTAGACTGGTGTCTACAGCTGAGCCGATTTCCTTGCCTATACTGACGTATTGGCCGATTTTTTCGATATTTTTTTCCATTCCCTGGATTTTAGAATCATTTTCCAACTTTTGGAGGGCAGCTGGCGGAATATCAGATTTGCGCACCCAGATTAGTACGCTTTTTGTTTTGATGACAGAATCATTTTTAGTACTGTCAGCGTTGGTAGCACTTACCGGCTTAATCAAACTGATCAGTAAGGCGATAGCGATAAAAAATAATTTCTTCATGTCAGGATTTGTTTAAGCGATTACTAATAGAATTATCATCATAACAAACAAGAAAATCGGGCCCCAAACGACTTGTTGACCAGTGCTCGGATACTCGAGTTCACAATCGAAGATATTTTCGTTATCCTTTCGCTTTTTCAAGTTAAATTGAGGCACGCCTATTCGTCCCCACCATTTGGCAAATAGGAAAAAAACTAGGATCAATATCGGTAAACCGAAAAGTAATCTGATTAAAGCTTTACCCATTACTTTGTAGGCAATCATTGTCAGAGTGAATTTTCCGGCATCGGTTTTAGCGATTTGTTCTGACCGGTTAGTCAGGGAGGTTAAGGCATCGTTGACGGCGGTTCCGATCTCTCGGCTCAAGCCGGCGATTCGGCTGGCGGAGCCGACATTCGGATTGACGCCCAGGTTAGGACCGTATCTTCTTTCTAAATCAGATAGGAGCCCGGGGCAGTAGGTTTCCATATCGGCCCGGTACAGGCAGATAAATTTATCGCTGGTGTCTGACTGTTGAGCAGCGATTGGCTTCGGCCACATATAGAGCGACAGAAGAAGGGTAACAACAAAAAACAGTTTTTTCATGTTTTCGCTTTTAGGTTAATTATTCGGTTAATTGTCAAAGTTCTGGACAATACTTGTTTTCACGCAAATATCGTTTAACCTTAGCATATTAATTTATTTTTGTCAATATTTATTAATCTTTTCGCTTATACTATAATTATATTATATAAATCAGCTAATATTATGAAAAAAATTGAACTTTTAGCTCCGGCCGGGAATTTGGATAAACTGAAAACCGCTTTTTTGTATGGCGCGGACGCAGTTTATTTGGGTATTCCGGATTTTTCGTTGCGGGTGAGAATAAATGATTTTAATTTGGAAACCTTGAAAGCCGGCATTAAATACGCCCACGAATTAAAGAAAAAAGTTTATGTAACGGTTAATATTTTTGCGCATAACAAGCATTTGAAGAAACTGCCGCCTTATTTAAGATTGCTTAAGAAGTTAAAAGTCGCCGCCTTGATAATTTCTGACCCGGGAATTTTGGAGCTGGCCAAAAAATATTGTCCGGGCGTGCCTCTTCATCTTTCGACCCAGGCCAATTGTACTAATGCCGCCGCCGCTAAGTTTTGGGCGCCAAGGCATAAAGCGGATCATCTTGGGTCGGGAGGTGACTTTAGACGAGATCAAGGAGATCAGACGAGCGGTGCCGAGGGTCGAACTGGAATATTTTGTCCACGGGGCGATGTGCATGGCTTATTCGGGCCGTTGTTTCTTATCGAAAGAACTGACTGGCCGGAGCGGCAATTTAGGCGATTGCGCCCAACCTTGCCGCTGGCCTTATGAAGTCAGCCTTAAAACCGAAAAACATGAGAACTTTTTTGAACTAGTCGAAGAACAACATGGCACCTATCTGCTTAATTCTCAAGATCTTTGTTTGGTCAAATATCTGCCGGAATTGATCAAGGCCGGCGTGACTAGCTTTAAGATTGAAGGCCGAGCTAAGAGCGTCTATTATCTGGCCACGATAGTCGGAATTTATCGGGCGGCTTTAAATGCGACCCAAAAGATGAAAAGTCCGGCGCTTTTAAAGAAGAAGTTGGATTATTTTTATCAAGAATTGGAAAGCAAGATAATCAATCGCGGTTATACGACCGGTTTTCTTTTAGGTAAAAAAGCCGGGCAAAATATTAATGACGCCCATAATAAAGTGGCTTGGGAGTTCTGTGGCCAGACTTTGGCTTGGGCAGAAGGTTTGGCTTTAGTTAAGGTTCATAATACGATTTTAGCCAATGATAAGCTAGAGATTATTAAGCCGGATTATGATATAATAAGCTTGCGTCCCGAAGTTCTATTTGATGCCAAAACCGCTCAGGAAATAAAGGAAGCCCACGGTGGCGGCGGCGGTCAGATGATCATAATCGAAACGCCAAAAGTTCCGGCCGCTACGGTTTGGCGCCGGGCGTTATAATTTTTTATCTTATGATCGCTTATCTCCAAGGTCCAGTCATAAATAAGGGTTTGAACCAGATTATCGTCTTAGTCGGCGGCGTCGGTTATCAAGTTTTCGTTAATGAAAACTTTTTAAGCGAAATAAAGGCCGGCCAAGAAATTGAAGTCCACATCTATCACGTCGTGCGCGAAGAGGCTTCGGATCTTTATGGTTTTAAGACCCGCGAAGATTTGGAATTATTCGAATTATTATTATCAGTTTCCGGCGTCGGCCCGAAATCGGCGTTAGCGGTCTTGGCGATCGCGAGCGCTAGCGATATCAAGGAAGCGATTATCCGCGACAACGCCGATCTTCTGACTAAGGTATCAGGCATCGGCAAGAAAACAGCCGAGCGCGTGGTCTTAGAGTTGAAAAATAAGATTGCTAAGCTAGGCGGCCATATCGATTTGAGCGGCGCCGGCGGCTTAGGGGCGGGGGACGAACTGGAAGCCTTGATGTCTTTAGGCTTTTCCTTGCCGCAGGCTCGGGAAGCTTTGAATGCCGTCGCTCCGGAAATCAAGGACAGCCGTGAGCGTCTAAAGACGGCTCTAGCCAATTTAGCCCGTAAATAAGCTTTATTTTATAGAAAATCGGCCCGAAAAACCGGCTTTACAGCCCTTAGTTTTTAAGTTAGGATAAAGAGACATAAATCTATGGCGATCAACGACAAAAGAACTATCACAAAACAAGATGTTGATTTTCCGGCCTGGTATCAGGACGTCGTCAAAGAGGCGGAATTAGCTGAAGTTTCCGAAGTGCGCGGTTGCGGCATCGTCCGGCCTTATGGCTTGAAGATCTGGGAACTGATCAAGGAAGAGTTGAGCCGGCGCTTTGAAGCGGATGGCGTAGAGAATGTTTATTTTCCGATCTTCGTGCCTTTGGAAAATCTAGAAGCGGAAAAGGATCACGTCGAAGGCTTTTCGCCGGAATTGGCGATCGTCACTCATGCCGGCGGCGAGGAACTGGCCAATAAGTTGGCGGTGCGGCCGACCAGCGAAGCGGCCATGTATAAGACTTATGCCAAATGGATCCAGAGCTATAAGGATCTGCCTTTGCGCTTGAATCAATGGGCCAATGTCGTCCGTTGGGAAAAACGTCCTCGGGCTTTCTTACGCTGGAGCGAGTTTTTATGGCAGGAAGGCCATACAGTCTTCGCGACTGAAGATGAAGCTCGAGCTGAAGTCCGGAAGATGTTGGGAGTCTATAAAGATTTATATGAATATCTAGCCATTCCGGCTTTCTGCGGCCAGAAATCCGAGAGCGAAAAATTTGCCGGAGCGGTTACGACTTTGACGGCTGAAGTCATGGCCCGGGATGGTAAGGCCATCCAAGGCGCGACCAGCCATTATTTAGGGACTAATTTTGCCAAAGTCTTTGATGTTAAATATCTAGGTGCTGACGGAGAATTCCATTTTGGCCATCAGAATAGCTGGGGCTTGTCATGGCGGGCTGTCGGCGCCGTCATCATGGTCCATGGCGATGACAATGGTTTGCGCTTGCCTCCGAATATCGCCCCGACCCAGGTCGTGATCGTGCCGATCTATAAGGATGAGGCCGGCCGGCAAAGCGTATTAGCTTATTGCGGAAAGATTGAAAAAGATTTGCAGAAAAAATACCGGGTCAAGATTGACAGCCGCGAAGCGCAGACTCCGGGTTTCAAGTTTAATTATTGGGAAGTGCGCGGCGTTCCAGTCCGTCTGGAAATCGGGCCGCAAGAAGCAGACAGCGGGAAGGTGACGGTTTTCCGCCGCGATGATAATAGCAAGGAAAGCGTGGCTTTGGCTGATTTGAATAAATATATTGCCAAGCTGATGAAATCCATCCATAAGAATCTATATAAGCAAGCGGCCGAGTTTTCCAAGGTCCATATCCATCGGATCAAGGATTGGTCGGAAATCAAGGGCCAGGTCGGTTGGTTCGAGGCCAGCTGGAGCGAAGATCCGGCGACTGAGAAGCAATTGAAAGAGAAATATGGGATCGTTTCCCGCGTTCTTCTGGATAAATCCGCCGGTGCCAAACCGCGGAACAAGAAATGCTTTATCAGCGGCCAAGCGGCCAAACATGACTGGCTCTTCGCCAAATGTTATTAGTTTTTATCTTAATTTGAGCATCTTTCGAGGATTATGTTTAAAAAATTTTTAGGAAAATTCAGCCATGACCTGGGGATTGACTTGGGAACCAAGAATACCCTGGTTTATGTCAGCGACAAGGGAATTGTCGTCAATGAGCCGAGTGTGGTCGCCATCAATAAGCGGACGCACGAGATTTTAGAGGTGGGCGAAGAAGCCAGGAAGATGGTCGGCAAGACTCCGGGCCATATCGAAACCATCAAACCTTTGGTTGATGGCGTGATTTCCGATTTCGAGATTACCGAAAAGATGCTCAAGTATTTTATCAATAAAGTCCATAGCGAGAATTTCGTCCTGGTGCCGCGGCCGCGGGTAGTTATCGGCATTCCTTTGGATTTGACCGAGGTGGAAAAGAAAGCGGTCGAAGATGCCGCTCGTTCCGCCGGGGCGCGCAAGGTTTATTTGATCGAAGAAGCTTTGGCGGCGGCTATCGGCGCGCGTTTGCCGGTGACTGAAGCGACGGCCACGATGATCGTCGATATCGGCGGCGGCACGACCGAGATCGCCGTCATCTCCTTGTCTGGCGTCGTTACTTGGAAATCCTTGCGAGTCGCCGGCAACGAATTCGACAATAATATCATCGAATATATCCGCGAAGAATTCAATATCTTAATCGGTGAACAGCTGGCCGAGGAGATTAAGGTCAAGATCGGTTCGGCGGTTTCCCAAAAAGAAATGAAAGAGATCGAAGTCCGCGGCCGTGATCTTTTAAACGGTTTGCCGAAAGCGGTGATGGTAACTGATTCCCAGATCCGGGGCGCGATCAGCCGGACGGTCAATAATATTATCGAGAATATCAAGATCATCTTGGAAACTACACCGCCGGAACTCGTATCGGATATCTATGAAAAGGGAATTTACCTATCTGGTGGCGGGGCTCTGTTGCGCGGTTTAGACCAGGCAATTTCCCAGGCCGCCCGGATTCCGGTCAAGATCGTGGACGATCCTTTGACTTGCGTCGCTCGGGGCACCGGCATCCTGATCAGCGATAAGGAGCTGCTGGCTAAAGTGACTTCGCCTCTAGAAAGCGAGCGTTAGATTCAGTCCCTATTACTATGGTTAAAATCTGGCAAAAGAAGAAATTGATAATCTTAGCGGTCGCTTTAGGGCTGCTAATTTTTTTTCAATTCCTCGGCCTCTTACGGCCGCTGGAAAATTCGATAGTATCAGCTAGTTCCGGCTTAGCCGGACGTCTCCATGGCCTGAGTGTCCGCTGGCATTCTTCTTACAGCGAACGCTGGCACCAGGAAAACCTCAATCTTAACATCAGCCAATTAGAGCAAGAAGTCGGCCGTCTGACCGTCGCTAATGCCAAGCTCCAGGAATTACAGGATGAAAATAATAAACTGCGGAAATATCTCAATTTCCTGGTGCCCGGGAAGTATAAATATGTCATGGCCAATATCATTTCCCAGCCGGCCCTCTTGGGCGCGGCTGAGGCCGAAACCGAATTAATCTTAGATAAAGGCACTAAAGACGGGCTCAAGGACGGTCTAGCAATCGTTAACGAGGACGGTTTGATCATCGGTAAGATCGTCGAAACCGAAGATAACACCGTTCGAGCCTGTCTGGTGACTAATTATAATTGTCGCCTGGCGGCCACGATCCAGAACCAAACCCGGACGATTGGCTTGACCGATGGTAATCTTGGTTTGACGATCAAGATGAACTTCATTCCTCAGAGCGAGAAGATAAGTATCGGCGATACAGTCATCACCTCCGGTTTGGGTGGAAGTATCCCCCGCGGTTTAGTGATCGGCAAAGTTATCCAGGTTGATAATAAGAGCAATGAGATTTGGCAGGAAGTCAATATCGAGCCCTTGCTTAATATGGATAATCTGACCACGGTTTCGATCATTATCCCTTAAGCTTATGGGTCGGCGCTTACTTATCATTTTTATATTTTTAGTCCTGGCCTGGCTGATCGTAATGGGCCAATTGTCTCTTATCGATTCCTTACCTGGTTTCGCCAACAAGATAAATCTGATCCTGTTTTTTATTGTCTTAGTCCTGTTCTTCTTGGATTTGGATAATACTCTGCTTGCCGCTCTGGCTCTGGGCGTCTTTTGGGATATTTTTTCCTTTGCGCCTTTTGGTTTTAATCTTTTCCTTTTGCTGGTGTCGGTCTTTGTTCTCCATATCTTACTGAGGAATTGGTTTACCAACCGTTCTTTCTACACCTTGGCCGCTCTGAATGCTTTGGCGGTCACTTTGTACGGCCTTTTAAGCGTTCTTCTGGCCTGGTTGATCGCCGCTCTTGGTCCGGATAAAGCTGTCCCTGGTTTGATCTATTGGTATTTTTGGCGCGATCTGTTCCAGGAACTTATTTTTAGCACGGTTCTGTCCTTGGTTTTCTTCAATCTTTTGACCATCCTGGGGCGGCGTCTTCAGCCTTTTTTCTTGGCGAAAGGCCGAAATTAAGTTATGATGGTAGCGTTAATAAATTATTAAATTTCTCCTATGGCTTTCTCTATAATCACGATCGGCGGCGCCACTGAAGACATTATCTTTTATACGGCCGAAGGTTTGGAATTAAATAATCGGCACGATCTCTTGCGTCAGCATCTTTTGGCCTTCGAAGCGGGAGCCAAGATTAAGATTGACCGTTCGTGGCCGAGTTTTGGTGGCGGAGCCGCCAACGCCGCTGTCAATTTTGTAGGTTTAGGCCTTAAAACAGCGGCCTACCTGTGCTTAGGCCGAGATTTCCGGGGGCAACAAGTCAGAGATAATCTGAAACGTCGCGGAGTCGAGACCAAGCTTATCAACTACTCCGAGCACCAGGCTACTGGCTTTTCCTTTGTCCTGATCGACCATAAGAGCAAGGAACGGATCATCTTTTCGGCTCGCGGCGCCAATGCCGATCTTAAGATCAAGCCCGATGACCTGAAGATGTTTAGGCGGGCTAAGTGGCTTTACATCACTTCTTTGAGCGGCGCTTGGCAATTCAATCTAAAAGAAATCTTCAAGGTCAAAGGACCGCAGATCGCTTGGAATCCGGGAGAAGTCCAGATCAAGGCCGGGGCCAGCCGCTTAAAATCTTTCCTAGCCAAAACTGATTTTTTATTCTTGAATAAAGACGAGGCGATCGAACTCGCTCTGAGTTTGCCCAAGTTTCGCCATCTCCACCCTCATCATCACTTCTTTGAGAAGATCGAAAATATCGTGACGATCATTAAAGGCTTAGGACCGAAGCGTCTGGTCATTACTGATGGCCGGATCGGCGCTTATTATTATGACGGCGGCGCCCTGTATTTCCAGAAGGCGGTCAAAGAAAAGAAAAAAGTGGATGTGACCGGCGTCGGCGACGCTTTTAATTCTTCGGTAATCGCTGGCTGGGAACTGTATGATAATGATATTAAGAAAGCGATGAATCTGGCGGCGCGCAACGCGGCCGCCAAGATCGCTCACTTAGGAGCGCAGTCCGGCTTGTTGAAATTAAGGAAATAATCTATGATCGAAGGCGTAACCATCAAAGTAATAAATAAGTACGAAGACGAAAGGGGTTGGCTGATGGAAATTTTCCGTCAGGATGAATGCCCGGTTGAGCCCCTTATGTCCTATGTCAGCCTGACTAAGCCTGGAGTCATCCGCGGTCCGCACGAACACGAATACCAGACCGATGCTTTCGTTTTCATCGGTCCCGGCACCTTTGCCTTGCATCTCTGGGATCGGCGGGAAAATTCGGCGACCAAGGGCGAAAAGATGATTATCGAAGTTGGGGAGAATAATCCCCGCTTGGTCACGGTGCCGCCGGGGGTCGTCCATGGCTATAAATGTATTTCCGAAATTCCGGCCTTGAGCATCAATTTGCCGGACAAATTATACCGAGGCGAAGGCAAGAAAGAGGAAGTTGACGAGATCCGTTGGGAAAAGGATCCCAATAGTCCTTATAAGATCGAATAAATATATGTGCGTATTCTGCCAGATCATCAGCCAGGAAATCCCCAGCTATAAAGTCTATGAAGATGAAAAGACTTTAGCTTTTTTAGATAATCATCCCACTAATCCTGGCCATACCTTGGTCGTGCCTAGATCTCATTATGCCAATTTGGAAGAGATCAGCGATGAAGATCTCTGTGCCTTGATCATGACTGTCCGTAAGGTCGGCCGGATTTTGAAAGAAAAGCTAGGTGCGATCGGTTATAATGTGCTTGAAAATAATGATCCAGTCTCTGGCCAGATAGTCAATCATTTGCATTTTCATATCATTCCGCGCACGGCTGACGACGGTTTGAAATTATGGCACGGCCATGATTATCAGCCGGGTGAAATCGAAGCCATTGTCAAGAAACTAACCAGCCTATGAAAATCTTAATTACCGGCGGCGCCGGTTTTATCGGTTCCAACTTCATCCATTACTGGCTTAAAGCTTATCCGCAAGACGAGATCGTCAATCTCGACCTTTTGACTTACGCCGGCAATTTGGACAATCTGAAAGATATCGAAACCCAGCCGAATTATCGTTTTGTCCAGGGTGATATCAGCGATGCCACTCTGGTCGAAAGTTTGATGCCAGGCGTGGGACTGATCGTCCATTTCGCGGCTGAAAGCCATGTCGACCGCTCGATCAAGGATAGCGCCGCTTTTGTCAAAACCAATGTCCTAGGCACTCAAGTCCTGCTCGAGGCCGCTAAGAATAATGGCAATATCCGTTTTCATCATATTTCCACCGATGAAGTTTTCGGCTCATTGGCTCTAGCTGATCCTAAATTTACGGAAAGCACGCCGTATGACCCGCGTTCACCTTATAGCGCCTCCAAAGCCGCTTCGGATCATCTGGTCCGCGCTTATTTCCATACCCATAAATTGCCGATCACCATTTCTAATTGTTCCAATAATTACGGCCCTTATCAATTTCCGGAAAAATTCATTCCTTTGTTTATCACTAACCTCATGGAAGGGAAGAAGGTGCCGGTCTATGGCCAAGGCGCTAATATCCGGGATTGGATCCATGTCGATGACCATAATCACGGCGTTGATCTGATTATTAAGAAGGGCCGGATCGGGGAAACGTATTGCTTGGGTGGTGGCAATGAAAAAAGCAATTTAGAAATTACCAAGCTGATTTTGCAGGCGATGGGGCAGAGCGAAGAGGTGATCGAATACGTCGGCGATCGCCCCGGGCATGATCTGCGTTATGCCATTGATTATGCTAAAGCCCAGGATGAATTAGGTTTCAGGCCGCGCCAAGATTTCAGTGCCGGCTTAGCGGCCACGATCAAATGGTATCAGGATAATCGCGCCTGGTGGGAGAAATTAAAAAAATAAAATCGGAGATTTAATAAAAAGTCCGAATCTAAATAAATCATATGCCTAAGAAAATCTTTATCATCGAGGATGATACCAATATCCTCTACGCTCTCGAGGCGCAATTCGCGGCCGAAGGCTTTGTTACAGAAACTAGTAATGGCGAGGAAGAACCGGAAGAGATCTTCAATCGGATGCGCCGTTTTTCTCCGAGTTATATTATCCTGGATGTGATCTTGCCGACGACTGACGGCTTCGATATCCTGAAGAAGATCCGTGAAGACGAGGAATTGGACGAGGCTCAGATTTTCGTCTTTACCGATATCAGCGATGAGGATAACAAGCATCGTTCGCTCGAAATGGGCGCGGATTATTTTTTCTTCAAGGATGACTTTGATACTTATGAATTCGTCGAAAAGGTTAAAAAGATCGTCAACAATGCTGACCGGGAAAAGGAAGATGAAAGCGATGACGACCGAGACTATAATGAATAAGTTATTAACTAGTATTAGGGATCAAAAAAGGCACTATCAATTCGATAGTGCCTTTTGAATGCTAAATTTTATTTTTGTCAAGTCTTAAATTTCAAAATCTAAGTTTATTTGAATTTGACTAATCTCCTAAAAGTAGCTAAAATTAATCATTATGTTTATCAAACGGATCGGGATCGATCTCGGCACAACTTATACTCTCGTCCACCTACCTAAGCGCGGCATCGTTATCAACGAGCCGAGCGTGGTGGCTGTGTCTTTGGATGACAAGAAGATCCTGGCGGTCGGCAATGAAGCTAAGGATATGTTGGGTCGGACCCCGGACACGATTATGGCGGTTAAACCTCTAAAAGACGGCGTCATCGCTGATTATAAGGCGACTGAAGCCATGATCCGTTATTTTATCAACAAGAGCTTGGGTGGCGTGCGTTTATTCCGTCCGGAGGTGATGGTAGCCGTTCCGGCTGGCATTTCTTCCACGGAAAGACGAGCGGTTATCGAAGCTACGATCGCGGCCGGGGCTAAAGCCGCTTATATTATCAAGGAACCGGTAGCGGCTGCGATTGGTGCGGATATCCCGATCGGTTCAGCGACTGGCCATATGATTGTCGACATCGGCGGTGGCACCGCCGAAATGGCCGTTATTTCTTTGGGCGGCATTGTCGCCTCGTCTTCGGTCCGGGTCGGCGGTAACCGCTTAGATGCTTCGATCTTAGAACATATTCGCCGCAAATATAACCTAGCGATTGGCGAACGGACGGCCGAAGAAGTCAAGATCAATATCGGTTCAGCTTTATACGTCGAGGACAAGTTATTTATGGAAGTCCGCGGTCGAGATATCGTAACCGGTTTACCTCGGAGCCTGACAGTTTCCAGCGATGACGTGACTGAAGCCATCCAGACTGAATTAGAAATGATCATTGGCGCCATCAAGAAAGTTTTGCATAAGACGCCGCCGGAGTTGGCGGCTGATATCATGGATAAGGGGATCATTCTGTCCGGCGGTAGCGCTTTGCTCCGCAATATCGATCAGCTGATTGCCCGGACGATGGGCGTGCCGGCTTACGTAGCTGATGATGCCTTGCTGTGCGTAGTCAAAGGCACGGGTGTGGCCTTAGAGAACCTGGATTCCTATAAGCGTAGCATCTTGGCGACCAAATAAATTTTAACATATATGACTATTGGGATCGACGCTTCACGCGCTAACCGTCGATACAAGACCGGTACCGAATGGTATTCATTTTATGTTATCAAGAATTTGGCCGATTTGGATCATGATAACCGTTATGTTCTCTATACTAGCGATGATCCGGCATCCGAGCTTAAAGCCGTTGTCCTCGATCATCCCAATTTTTCTATCAAGGTCCTAAGGTGGCCTTTTCATTTTTTTTGGACATTGGGTCGCCTGTCGATCGAAATGATCTTTGCCCGGCCGGATATCCTGTTCGTCCCGGCCCATACTTTGCCGCTCTTCCAGCCGCGGAAGACGATCACCACTATCCATGATATTGCCTTCCGTCGAGAACGGGCTCTGTATTATGAGAAAAAATTACCCACTTCGACCCGTTTAGGTCAGATTTTGTTAAATAGCTTAGTAAAATTAATTACCTTTTCTAAATACGAGCCGAACTCGGTCGATTACCTGGATTGGTCGACCCGCTATGCCTTTAAAAGAGCGAAGAAGATTATCACCGTGTCTGATTTTACCAAGCAAGAAATCTTAGAATTATATCCCCAGGCCAAAGCGGCTAGTATCGTCGCTATCCATAACGGTTATAATGATCATATCTATCATCATATCGATGATCCGGAGCGGATCGATGATATCCTAAGTAAGTATGGCTTAGAGCGGCCGTATTTTTTGTATGTCGGCCGTTTGGAAAAGAAAAAGAATACCCCCGCTCTGATCGAGGCTTTTGCCTTGTTCAAAGAACGTAATCCCGGTTTTAACCATGAATTAGTCCTGATCGGCAGCGCTAATTACGGTTTCGATGAAGTCAAATACGTCATTGAGGAATTCAATCTCAATAAGGATGTCATTATGCCGGGTTGGGTGGAAGAGCATGATCTGCCCTATATCTATAATGGGGCGGTGGCTTTTATTTTTCCGACTAAGCATGAAGGTTTTGGTATCCCGATTATCCAGTCTCTGGCCTGCGGTCTGCCCACAGCCGTTTCCGATATCCCCGTCTTGCGGGAGGTGGCCGGCGATTCCGTCCTTTACTTTGATCCCAATAATCGCCAGAGCATCTGCCAAGCCCTAGAAAGGCTGGTGACCGATCAGATCCTAAGGGCTGATCTGATCCAGCGCGGCTATGAACGGGCTAAAGAGTTCAGTTGGCGCAAATGTGCCGAGGAAACCTGGCGGGAGATCTTGAGTTTATAAGTTGGCGTAAAAAGGATATTTCCGTTCTAGTCCAAGCTTTTTAGCCGCCGTTTTTACTGGCGATTTAAAGCTTTTTTTTAAATCCGCTTTGTGCTAAGATTTAGATGTTATGAAGAAATCCGTGACATCTTTTTTTGTATCGCTCGGCCTGGCTTCTTTATTCGTTTTTGTTTATCAGCCCTTGGCTCTCTGGGCGGCCACTCCGAATGATCCGTATTACGTCTATCAATGGTATCTCCCTAAGATCGGTGCTGATTTGGCTTGGGACAAGATAAATAGCAGTCCGAATATTACCATCGCCGTCATTGATTCCGGTGTCCAGATCGATCATCCGGATTTGAAAGATAATATCTGGGCTAATGAGAAAGAGATCGCCGGTAATGGGATCGATGATGACCGTAACGGTTTTATCGACGATGTCCAGGGTTGGGATTTTATCGAGAATAAATCTGACCCGCGGCCGAAATTCGCGGCCGATTGGACCGAGGCCGGGATTTCGCACGGCACGATCGTGGCCGGTATCATCGCCGCCGTCGGCCAGAATAATCAAGGGATCACCGGCCTTACTTGGCATGCCAAGATCATGCCCTTGCGGGTTTTGGATGACAAGGGCGAGGGGCGTCTGAGCGATGTCGTCCGGGCGGTCGATTACGCTGTTAATAACGGCGCCGATATCATCAATCTGAGTTTTGTCAGCTTTAATTATAGCGAAGCCCTGCAAGCCGCCATCCGCCGCGCTTATCAAGCTGGCGTGATCGTAGTCGCGGCGGCCGGAAATGAACAATCCGGCGGTAGCGGCTATAATACCGATAAGAATCCGATTTATCCGGCCTGTTATGATGGTTTTAACGGTGAGAATATGGTCTTAGGGATAGCGGCTACCGACGCTTTGGATCAGAAGGCTAAATTTTCCAGTTATGGCTTCAAGTGCGTCGATCTAACCGCTCCCGGGGTCAGTTTCTTCAGTACGATCACCAAAGGCGGTAATCCAATCGATAAAGATAAGATCTATGACGGTTTCTGGTCCGGGACCTCAATGGCCGCTCCGGTGGCCGTAGGGACGATCGCCTTGATCGAGGAAATCAACCCCGAGCTAAGCCGCCAGGAAGTGATCGATATCTTATTCAATTCGGCTACCAATATCAACCGTCTTAACCCCGAGCTAGAGGGCCAGCTTGGCCATGGCCGGATCAATGTCGCCCTAGCGGTCGATATCGCCCAGGAAAAATTACTGATCAAGTCCGGCAAGATCTTAGTGGCGCCGGTCAAGGGAAACAATAAATTAGAAATCGTTAATGGCGACGGGGCGGTTTTCAAGGATCTGAGCTTTGGCAATATCGGTCGGGTATCCCTTATCAGCGGCGATCCGAATGGCGACGGTACGGCCGAAATCATCACTGTCCCCGGGCCGGGAAGCGAACCTGTGGTCCAGATCTATAACCAAGGCGGCAAGCTCTTAAAACAATTGCTTTTAGCCGATAAGAATTTTAAAAATGGCCTCAGCCTGGCCGCCGGCGATGTCGATGGCGACGGTCTGGACGAGATCCTGACGATCGCGGCCGCCGGCGGTTCGAGCCAGCTTAAGATCTTTAATTATAAAGGCCAGCTGAAAAAGCAGTTTTACGTGGATGCCAAGAAATATAAAGGCGGTTTTAATCTGGCGGTCGGTGATTTGGATGGTGCCGGCAACCCGGAAATCGTGGTTGCTTATGGCGCCGGTGCCAAGCCGCAGGTCAAGATCTTTGATTACCAAGGCCGTTTGCAAGGCGGGTTCCTAGCCTATGAAAGCAATTTCAAGGGCGGGGTCCGAGTCGCCGTGGCCAATATCGACGGCCGGAACAACCATAATAAGCAGGAAATAATCGTCGCTCCCGGTCCCGGTCGCCTACCTTTGGTCAAGGTTTTCGATAACCATGCTAAATTAAGGCTTAAGTTTGAAGCCTATAATTCCAATTGGCAGGGCGGGGTGAATGTGGCCGCCGGTGATATCAATAATGACGGCCGGGCGGAGATCATTACCGGGGCTTATCCCGGAGCCGCTCCCCATATCCGGACTTTCGATGCTAAGGGCGGATTGATCGATTCTTTCTATGTCTACAACGAGAAATTTACGGGCGGGGCTAGTGTCGGCTTTATCAAGATCAATAACTAATAAATAATAATCTTATGGCGCAAAAAATCATCTTTGACAAAAAAAATGTCTTAGTGGCCGGAGGGGCTGGTTTTATCGGCTCTCAGCTTTGCGATGAGCTGGTCAAGACTAGCAAAGTCATCTGCGTCGATAATTTTTCTTCCGGGACGGAAAAGAATATCGATCATCTCTTGGCTAATCCGGATTTCGCCTTTATCAATCATGACCTGTCTTTGCCCCTGGAGTTAGAGAGCCAGTCGGAATTGAAAAAATTCAAGATCGAATTCCAGGGTCTCCAAGAAATCTATAATTTGGCTTGTCCGATTTCACCGCGTAATTTTTTAGAGAATCGGCTAGACATCCTTTTGGCTAATTCTTTCGCGGTCAAGAATCTCTTGGATTATGCGGTCAAATATGGTGCTAAATTTTTACAATTTTCTTCTTCAGTCGTTTATGGCAGTCGCCAGACCAGCCAAAGCCTGCAGGTTAAAGAAGATGATCTCGGGGTTGTGGATAACTTATCAGATCGGAGCGCCTATGATGAAGGCGAAAGATTCGCAGAAACCATGGTTTTTAATTATCGCCAGCTCTATGGCATCGACGCCAAGATTATTCGCTTGTTCCGGACCTATGGCCCGCGGATGCCGCTCGATGACGATCAAATGATTCCGGACATGGTCTTGAATGCTTTAAGCGGTCAAGATCTGCTTATTTTCGGTGGTCCGGATTTTTCTTCGTCTTTTTGCTATATCGACGACGTGATTGACGGCGCTCTTAAGGTCATGAATTCATCTCTCTCCGGGCCGGTCAATATCGGTTCAGATATTGATGTAAAATTAGCCGATTTGGCCGAATTAATCATTAAAGAAACTGCTTCTCAATCTAAAGTCGTCTTTGGCGATAAAAAGCTTTTTGTCAGTGAATTACTCTTGCCGGACATCCATAAAGCTCGGAATGAGCTCAATTGGATGCCGGTCGTCACCTTAGAGAATGGCATCAAGAAGACGGTCTTTGATCTGCGAGCCAATACCCAATTGCGAGGTTTGGCTGGCTAAGGGTCGAGCTCTAAAGCTATGAGTCGGAAAGAGAAGACAGCCGTCTGTCCAACTGATAGTTTTAATTAAAAAAAGCCGCTGGATATTTATCTGTTTGCGGCTTTTTTGAAAAAGTTGTATAATAGAAATAATTAAAAAATAAAGATAAAATTAATTTATTTTTTATCTTCGTTAAGGGGGAACTATGCCTCATTGTTTACAATTAAGTCAAATTAATGAGTTAAAATTTTTTAGTAGTTTTTAAAGGCGCTGTTTAAGCGTTTTTATTTTAAGTATTTCAAGAAAAAGCAGCTAAAACCGTTCTTTTTTCCGTAAAAAATTAGTAAATTAGTTAAATTAAAAATAATTATCTTACTACCTCGACCTTTTTATACGCTTAGTTTTTGATTCTTATTTTAAGCTTTGAATAAGCAGTTATTAATTTAAATATAAAAATAAATTTAAAAAATAAAATTAGGGTGGCAAGACCCGCTTCGCTGGAGTCTAAGCGAGGCGAGCTATTCTTCCGCGCTAATTTCAAAAGTATGAAAAATAAAATGTTAAATTTGCTTAGAAGCAAATTGCTCGCGGTAGGAGTTGCTATTGGAGTATTTGCTTTAGTATTTTTAGCGGCGGCAACCGCTAATGCAGCCTGTACCTTAACAAGCGTAGATGAGCCTGACAATTTGGAGTATATCGGAGGCGCCTCTTATGCTGTTACTATTTCGGTTGCTCCTGGGGATACTTGCGGTACTAACGGAGCTGTTTTTACTGGATATTATCTCTTTGATTCAGATAATGATGGTGATTTTACTGATGAGGGCGCCTTCCAATCATTTGGCTCTACCTCACCTTTAGTAGATTCACCTAGTTATGTTATTGATTGGGACACGACCGCTAGAACGGCCGCCAGTAACACTAGATATATGATCAGGGTCATTGCGGGTGGTGGGGCTTCGCCCATTACTTTGACTCCGGCCATAACTTATGGCATTGATCATACGGCCCCAGTAAAAGATGGTATTATTACTAAAGATAACAATAAAAACGGACATATCGATGCCATTGAGCTTACCTTTACGGAAGATTACGGCATGGATACTTCAAGAACCAGCACTTCCGGTTTCACTGTAGCTGGTTACACTGTCGGCGCTACCGGAACTTGGAATGAGCAAACTTTCCGTATTCCATTAACGGAATTAGGAACCGGTGATACTGATGCCATTCCTAATGTAGCCTATACAAATCCTGGTGATGCAACCGGTTTACAAGATCTTGCCGGTAATGATTTGGCGAATTTTGGAGCAATAGCCGCTAGTGATGGCGCCGCTCCCGCTCCGGTCAGTGCGGTTTTTCAAGATAATGATAATAATGGCACGGTCGACCGGATTGTCGTCACCCTTTCTGAACCAGTGGCTGACGATGATTATACCTTTGATGCCGCTGATTGGACCTTTGCCAATAATACCGATTTAAATTTTAGCGATCCAACATCAATTACTACTCCTGGCGGTGGAGAAACCCTCACCTTAGGAGTAACTGCTGACGCCGGTGAGACTGGAATCACTACTACCCCACAGATTGTTTATACTGATAATGGTGGGAAT
>Ga0265297_10004251_pt1 | contig 23781 bp, 16 predicted proteins | sample Munlanlwell13791_FD_192502 | JGI IMG/M metagenome (GOLD analysis project Ga0265297, IMG submission 192502) | Leachate microbial communities from a municipal landfill in Southern Ontario, Canada - Leachate well 137-91 | ecosystem: Engineered > Solid waste > Landfill > Unclassified | place... | reverse complement strand
GGGATAAGAATCGATTCCAGCAGAGACATAAAAACCTCCTGTAGTAAATATTTTCGTTTTTGAAAGTATTATAAAGCCGCCCGCTGGCCTGTCAAGGTTATTGCCCGCGTCGTCTCCATCAAAGCGAAATCAAGGCGAAAGCAAAGCGAAAGAACAATTCTCATTGCGTTGCCGCGATATCTGAATATAATAAAATCATTTCCAGCAAGCGTGTACCGTCACTCGCCAGGAGAGCCATGATGATAAAATATCCGGAATTGATCTTCGAGCAAATGGAGATCGGGCCGATGCAAAATTTTCAATATTTCATCGGCGACGCCCAAAGCCGGGAAGTCGGCATTGTCGACCCGGCCTGGGACATTGATTTTCTGCGCGCGCGGGCTCAGCAGTCCGGTTACCAAATCACCTGCGCGCTTCTCACCCACGGCCATTACGACCACACGACCGGAGTCAATGAGCTCTTATCCACGCACAACATTCCTGTTTATCTCTCCAAACACGAGGCCCTCATTTACCGCCCGGCCTGCAAAAATCTGCGAATGGTGGAAGACCGCGAAAAAATCACTATCGGAAAGATCCAAATCGAATGCCTCCGGACCCCGGGCCACTCGCCGGGCTGTCAATGTTTCAAATACAAGGATATCCTGATGACCGGCGACACGTTGTTCATCAATGGCTGCGGGCGCTGTGACTTGCCGGGAGGAAACCCGGAGAAGATGTATCATTCTCTCTACGACACCCTGCTCAAACTCCCCGATTCAACCGTTATTTATCCCGGGCACCGCTACGGCCCCGTCCCCTTTGCCACGCTCGCCGAACAAAAAAAGACCAACCCCTATCTGAAGAGCCGCGACAAAAAAGAGTTCATCGACGAGCGCAGGTAATAGCCGCAAGCGGCGGACAAGGCACGGCGATGAGCGGTCAAGTTATGCTTTCTTTGTAAAAAACGTGCCGCGGAATTGGACAGCAGTTTTACGAGCGGCGCGGACAGCGGGGCTTAAGAGTTTTGGCCCGGATTGAAACTAGCGAATAAAACTTTCCGGTACAGCCAGCTATACAAACGAAAAGGGAGAAATTTCCGCAGGACGTACAAGACCTGACTTTCGATATCGGGGATATTTCGGAAGGACGGATTTTTGGCATTGATCAATTTTTCGGCCAGGATCGCGACCTCTTCCGGATCCTTGTAGCAATCATTCACATAGTCCATGACCCTTTTTTTAAGGAACTGTCCAAGCGTATAATACGGGCTGTCCGGATGGTCGTAATGGTGGGCATAACGGGCGTTTTCATGAAAAATTTTTGTTTTATAGGTGCCTGGCTCGATCAAGAGCACGTCAATACCGAAAAATTTCAATTCATGCCGCAGGCTTTCCGAAAAACCCTCCAGCGCCCATTTGCTCGCGTTATAGGCGCCGAAACACGGGGAGGAATATAATCCCGCGACACTGGAAACATTGATGATCTTCCCCTCTTTGCGGGGGCGCATAAAGGGGATAACCGCGCGCGTGACGTTTTGCACGCCGAAGAAATTCGTTTCCATCTGCTGGCGTATTTCTTCTTCGGTTAAACTCTCAAAAAAACCGCCGATGCCGTAACCGGCATTGTTAATCAACACGTCAACATAACCGTACTTCACGCCGATCTGCTGCACCAGGGCGTCAATCGAGGCCTTATCCGTGACATCAAGCCGGAACAGGTCAACTTCTCCGCCGCGCCGCGTGACTTCATCCCGCAAGGCGCCGCTTTTATTGAGGTCACGCATGGTCGCGATCACCCGATGGCCCTTCGCAGCCAAACGGCTGGCCATCAAGAGGCCGAAGCCGCTTGAACAACCGGTGATGAGAATAATTTTTGAATGGGAATCTGCGGGCATGGATTTAGGAATTTAAGGAATGTTATTAGGGATAAATAACAAGCACCAGATGACAAACAAATCACAAATCACAAGCACCAAATGAGAAACAAATTACAAACTCCAAGCACCAAATGACAAACAAATCACAAACTCCAAGCACCAAATGACAAACAAATTACAAACACCAAATCGCAAACAAATCACAAGCACCAAATGACAAACAAATCACCAGCGCCAAATGACAAACGAGCTTCAAGCCTAAAGAACAAAATTGAATTTCGATATTGTTTTCAATTTGGTTCCTGATTTTGGGAATTTCCTTCAGGTTATCAGCCCTTAATGCTTTTCTGGATCAACAAAGAATCGACTAAGGTGAGCGCGATCATCGCCTCGGCCACCGGAACAACCCGCGGACACACGCAGGGATCGTGGCGTCCTTTCACCTGAACCTTGGTGGCCCGTTTATTCAGATTGATTGTTGCTTGTTCTTGGGCGATAGATGAGGGTGGTTTGACGGCAACCCGCAAAATAATATCTTCGCCGTTTGAGATCCCGCCGAGTATGCCGCCGGCATGGTTGGTCTTGGTGCGCACCCGCCCCTTTTGCGAATAGAAGATATCATTGTGTTCGGAACCGAGCATCGTCGCCGCGGCGAAACCATCCCCGAATTCCACGCCGCGCACCGTCCCGATGGACATTAGGGCCTGGGCTAAGCGCGCGTTGAGCTTATCAAAAACCGGATCCCCGAGCCCCGCCGGGCATCCCGTTACCCGCGCCTCCACGATCCCGCCGACCGAGTCGGAATTTCGGGCCGCCTCTTCGATTTTCCGGATCATTTTCTTGGCGGCGGCCAGGTCCGGGGCCCGCACGATATTTTTTTCGATCACGGAAAGATCAATAGTCTGAGCGTAGATGTCCCCCACGGCCAGCGTATAGGCGATCACCCGGATCTTGTGCTGGGCAAGAATTTTCTTGGCGACGGCGCCGGCCGCGACCCGGCAGGCCGTCTCCCGGCCCGACGAACGCCCGCTTCCGCGATGATCCCGGATGCCGTATTTCATTAAGTAGGTATAGTCCGCGTGGCCCGGGCGGAAGACATCCTTGATGTTCTCATAATCCTCCGAGCGATGATCCGCATTGCGGATCAAAATCGCCAGCGGCGCTCCGGTCGTTTTTCCCTCGAAGACGCCGGATAATATTTCCACGCGGTCCCTCTCCTGCCGGGCCGTGGTGATCCGGCTTTGGCCGGGACGGCGGCGGTCCATTTCGGCCTGAATGTCCTTGGCGCAGATCGGAATTAACGGCACAACGCCATCAATAACCACGCCCACCGCCGGGCCGTGGCTTTCGCCAAACGTCGTGATCCTGAATAATTTTCCGAAAGAATTTCCGCTCATAATTATCTCCTCACTGAAAAAATTATCGCATAAAAACCAGAAGGACACAAGCGCAGAGGATACTTTGTTGAAATGAAACGCGACCGGGGAAAGACGGCCAAAACGTTTTACGGGACAGGACCCCGCGCCAGCTTACGCCATCCAGGGCCGGTCTTTTTTTATCCGTTGTTCGTATTCGGCGATCTTATCGGCAAACTGCATTGTCCAGCCGATCTGGTCCAGCCCGTTCACCAGACAGTATTTCGCGAACGGGCCGATATCAAAGACGTAGACCCGCCCGTCGGGGCTGGCCAACGTTTGTTTTTCCAAGTCAACGGACGCGGTCAGTCCGGCCCGCCCGGAAATTTCCCGGAACAATTCGTCGACTTGCCCCGCGGCAAGACGGATGGGCAGAATACCGTTTTTGAAGCAATTATTATAAAAGATGTCGGCGAAGCTGGGCGCGATAATCACCTTAAAGCCGTAATCCGCCAGCGCCCAAGGCGCGTGTTCGCGGCTTGACCCGCAGCCAAAATTATCCCGAGCCAGCAGGATGCTGGCCTTGCGGTAGTCCGGCTTATTCAAAATAAAATCCGGGTTCTCTTTGGTCCCTTCATAATCCAGATAGCGCCATTCGTGAAACAAGTGGACGCCGAAACCCGTTCGCTCGATCTTCTTCAGGAACTGTTTGGGTATGATGGCGTCCGTGTCAATATTGGCGCGATCAATCGGAACAATAATGCCGGTATGTTTTTTAAAAGGTTTCATGGTTAATTTTGTTAAACACAGATGAACACAGACTTAAAACAGATGAACACCGATATCGGTGCCTAGTGAGGTTTTATCTGTGATAATCTGTGTTTCCAATCTGTAATAATCTGTGTTTCCAATCTGTGTTCATCTGTGTGTCAAATATTTCCGCACGTCCGCGATATGTCCTTCCAGCGCGGCAACCGCGGCCATCTCCGGGCTCATCAAATGCGTCCGCCCGCCCGGGCCTTGGCGGCCTTCAAAATTCCGATTACTGGACGAGGCGCAGCGCTCCCCCGGTTCGAGCTGATCGTCGTTCATCCCCAAACACATCGAACAGCCGGAGAAACGCCATTCAAAACCGGCCGCGGTAAAAATTTTGTGCAGGCCTTCCTTCTCGGCTTCCCGGCGCACTCTCTCCGACCCCGGGACAACGATCGCCTGGGTCTTGGCGTGGACCGGTTTTCCCTTCACGATCCCGGCGGCCGCCCGCAAATCTTCGATCCGGCCGTTCGTACAGGAACCGATAAAAACTTTATCGATGGCCAATGAGGTCATCGGCGTGCCGGGTTTCAGGCCCATGTATTTTAAAGCATTTTCGGCCGCGGACTTTTCGACCGGGTCCGAAAAAATTTTCGGATCAGGCACCGCTTCATTTACGGACACAACCTGACCGGGGCTGGTCCCCCAGGTTACCTGCGGCTGGATGTCTTTTGCCTTGATGTCAAAACCTTTATCATATTGCGCCCCGGAATCACTGGGCAGAGTTTTCCAATACCGGACGGCGTTGTCCCAATCTTTGTCCTTGGGCGCGAACGTCCGCCCCTGGATATATTCGAAAGTCGTCTCGTCCGGAGCGATCATTCCGGCCCGGGCGCCGGCTTCAATGCTCATATTGCAGACCGTCATCCGTCCTTCCATAGAGAGATCGCGAATCGCGCTTCCGCTATATTCGACGACGTAACCGGTGGCGCCGGCCGTGCCGATCTTTCCGATGATGTAGAGAATAATATCTTTGGCCGTGACCCCCGGCCCGCGTTTTCCGACGACACGGATGAGCATCGTCTTGGACTTGTTTTGCTGAAGCGTCTGCGTGGACAACACATGTTCCACTTCGGAGGTGCCGATCCCAAAAGCCAGGGAGCCGAAAGCGCCGTGCGTGGCGGTGTGCGAATCGCCGCAAACGATGACCATGCCCGGCAGGGTGATTCCGAGTTCCGGGCCGATCACATGCACAATCCCCTGGTCCGCATGGGTGAAATCATACAACGGAACGCCGAATTCTTTGCAATTTTTGGACAGGGTTTCCATTTGCCGCCGGGAAATCCCATCCATCTTGTTCCAGTCCCGCGTGCGCGTTGAGACATTGTGGTCCATCGTCGCGAACGTCTTTTGGGGACAGCGGACCTTTCGTTTCGCCAGGCGCAGCCCCTCAAAGGCCTGCGGGCTGGTGACCTCGTGGATCAGATGGCGGTCCACATAAATGACGGATGTATCGCCCTGGCTTTCCCGGACGAGGTGGTCATCCCAAATTTTTTCATACATGGTCTTAGCCATAAGATGTCTTCCTTAAAAACACACCGTGAGAACAGCAAGGGTTGATTCTACAAAAACAACCTGCAAATGTCAACGAATGTTTTGCCTCCGCGGCTCCGACGGAGCGGATCCCGCGGAAAATTTTTACGGATCTAGCCCGGGGCCCGCGTCTTGAGCAGTTTGCGCAAGACCGCCGGCAAGATCCCGCCGTGACGGAAATAATCCACCTCGACCGGCGTATCCAGGCGGCAAACGGCCGTGAACCGTTTTTGCGCCCCGGTGTGGCTCGTCGCCACGACAGCGATGTCTTGGCGCGGCTTGAGGCCCTCACCGATGTCCGTGAAATCAAACAGCTCGCTTCCCGTTAATCCCAACGCCTCGACGGAATCGCCGGGCTTGAATTCCAGCGGCAGGATCCCCATGCCCGCCAGATTACTGCGGTGGATCCGCTCAAAACTTTTTGCCAGCACGGCGCGAACCCCTAAAAGCGCTGTCCCCTTCGCCGCCCAATCCCGGCTCGAGCCGGTCCCGTATTCACTGCCGGCCAAAACGATAAGCGGGATCCCGTCCTTTTTGTAAGAAAGCGCGGCGTCAAAAATGCTCAGCGTTTCATTTTTAGGAAAATAAATCGTGCGCGACCCCTCGCTCCCCGGGACCAGCAAATTGCGGAAACGGATGTTGGCGAACGTCCCGCGCGTCATCACCTGGTCATTTCCCCGGCGGGAACCGTAGCTGTTGAAATCCGCCGGCTTGACCCCAATCTCCTTAAGATATAAACCCGCCGGGCTCTCCACGGCAATGTCGCCGGCCGGCGAAATATGATCCGTGGTGACCGAATCCCCGGCCATCACCAAGACCCTCGCTCCCCGGATGGCGCGTATGGGGGCGGACCCGGTCGTCATGCCCGTGAAAAACGGCGGCTCCTGAATATACGTGCTCTGGCTATTCCAGGCGTAAAGGTCGCCGTGGGGCGCTTTGATCTCATTCCAATTTTTATTTCCCTTCGCGATATTTTTATACCGGCTATGAAAGGCCTTGGCCTTGACGAATTTTAAGACCATCTGATTGATCTCATGATCATCCGGCCAGATATCATTCAAATAAACCGCCTGCCCCGCTTCATCCCGGCCGATCGGTTCAGTCGTCAAGTCAATATCCACCCGGCCGGCCAAGGCATAGGCGATGACCAGCGCTGGACTACACAAATAATTTGCCCGCGTCAAAGGATTAATGCGGCCTTCAAAATTACGATTCCCGCTTAGGACACTGGCGGCCACCAAATTGTTCTCGCGAACCGCCCTGGCGACATCCTCGGGCAAAGGGCCGCTATTGCCGATGCAAGTCGCGCATCCGTAACCGACGATATGAAAGCCCAGCTTTTCGAAATACGGTATCAGGCCCGCCTGGCGCAGATATTCCTCCACGACCGGAGAGCCGGGAGTGAAACTCGTTTTGACGGCGCGCGAAACCTTCAAACCTTTTTCCGACGCGTTTCGCGCCAGGATCCCCGCGCCAATCAGCAACGAAGGGTTGGACGTGTTGGTGCAACTGGTGATCGCCGCGATCACCACGGAACCGTGAGTAACCGCGGTTTTCGTGTTGCCCAGAACCGCGCTCTGTTTTAAATCCGCCGCGTTGAGGCCGTAACCGCGGCCCTTGACCGGCGCCGTCAGGGTCTGCGAGAAGGCGCGTTTCATTTCGCTAAGCGGGATCCGGTCCTGCGGCCGTTTGGGCCCGGCCAAACACGGTTCGACACTGGTCAGATCCAATTCCAGGGTATCCGTGAAGAGCGTATTTCCCGTCGGAGCTTCGGCAAACATCCCCTGCTCCTTCATGTAACGTTCTAGCAAATCGACTTCCTCGGCCTTCCGGCCGGTCATTTTGTAATAACTCAGGGTTTCCCCATCAATCGGAAAAATCCCTATCGTCGCGCCGTATTCCGGGCACATGTTGGAGATCGTCGCGCGGTCCGGCAGGGATAAGTTCCCGACCCCTTCTCCGTAAAATTCGACAAACGTCCCGACCACGCCTCGCTGGCGCAGCATCTGGGTAATGGTCAGGACAAGATCCGTCGCGTTCACACCCTGTTTGAGCCTTCCGCTTAACCGGAAACCCACCACATCCGGCAATAACAGGTACAGAGGTTCTCCGAGCATCACGGCCTCGGCTTCTATCCCCCCCACCCCCCAGCCGACGATACCCAGGCCATTGATCATCGTCGTGTGGCTATCCGTTCCGACTAAACTGTCCGGATAAACCAGCACCTCAGCGGAGGTCTTCGTTTTCAAAACGCCCTTGGCTAAATATTCCAGATTGATCTGGTGGATGATCCCCACCGACGGAGGAATGACCCGAAAATTCTTAAATGCGCCCTGCCCCCATTTCAGGAATTCATAACGCTCCCGGTTGCGCTTAAACTCTTTGGACACGTTTATTTCCATGGCCTTCTTGGACGCGAAGGCGTCGACCTGCAGAGAATGATCAATGATCAGGTCGCAGGGGATCCGGGGATTGATCTTGCGGTCATCTCCGCCGAGACGCTTCATCGCCGAGCGCATCGCCGCCAGGTCCACCACGCAGGGGACGCCGGTAAAATCCTGCAGGATCACCCTTCCGGGCTTGAACGCCACTTCGGACTTTTTATTCAGATGGGGGGTCCACCCGGATAGCGTTTCAATATCCTTAAAAGTTATTTGATACCCGTCGTAATTGCGCAAAGCGCATTCCAAGAGCACCTTGATTGAAAAAGGCAGGCGGGACGGATCCGGCAAGCCCAGCTTGGTTATTTTCGCCAAATGATAAAACGATACCGCCGAGGATTTTGTTCGGAGGGTCTTCTTAACCGCCTGCGTATCTTTCGCGCTATTCATCAATTTTCATCTCCCAATCGGATCGAACCGATTCCTATTTCAATAATTGAAGGTATTATATAGAAAGCCTTTCGCCGCGTCAATAGACGAGTCTGCAATCTATCCGGCGAAGGCGACCGTCCGGGGGTGAAAACGACACTGACCCAAGGTTCGCGAGAAAAAATCTTGCTTTACCTCCCGGTTAGGTTTAGTATACAAGCTAAATAATTCATTCGAAACGAAATCCTCATGAAAATTTCGATATTCAACCCATCTTTCGGCGATGATTTTGTCCGCGTGGCGCGCTGGGCCGCAAAATCCCGCGGGCGTGTCCAACGCCATCCGGAATATTTATTGACGGCCGCGCAAATCCTGATTGATCACGGGCACGACGTCACTTTCCTGGAGGCGGCGGCCCGTAACCTCACTTTCGAGCAATCCTGCGCTATTCTGGAGGAATTTCACCCGGAATTAGTGGTCATTCACGCGACAACCCCCTCAATTTATAATGATATCGAGCAGGCAAAAGCCATCAAGGAGCGGACCGGTTGCCGCGTTGCCTTCGTAGGACAACACGTAACCGCCGAACCCGACAATACCTTTGAAATCGGCCAAGGAGTTGTGGATTATATCTTGCGGGGTGAATATGATTACACTCTCCGTGATGTCGCGAATGGGCTTTCTGCTCCCCTTATTCAGGGGCTTACTTGGAATGACGGTAAAAAGACGGTTCATAACCCTAGCCGCCCTCCACTTGACGTCAATGAGCTCCCTTTCCCGGCTTGGCAGCTTATTAAACCGGAATGGTATCCGGACGCCGGAAAGAAATTCCCTTTTCTGACCTTAATGACCGGCCGGGGATGCAATAACGCCTGTTCCTTTTGCCGCGACCCGCAACTCATGTACGGATATCGGATCCGCTGCCGAAGCGCCGAGAAAGTCGCGGACGAAATAGAATACGACTTAGCCGTTCACCCCCAGATTCGCGAGATTATGTTCGAAACCGACACGTTCGCGGCGAACAAACAGCATGTCCGGGATGTCTGCCAGGAGATCATGAAACGCGGCCTTCATCGCCGAATTTCCTGGTCCTGCAATATGCGCATTGATACGGACCTGGAACTCCTGCCTTTGATGCGCCAGGCCGGGTGCCGGATGTTGATGACCGGGTTCGAGTTCGGGTACGATGAAGGATTCCGCGCCGTGCGCAAAGGCGGGGTCAATATTGAGATGGCCCAAAAAATGGCCGAGCGCGCCAAACAGCTCGGCTTCATCGTTCATGGTTGTTTTATGATCGGGGCTCCCGGAGAAACCCGAGCGACGGCCCGGCAGACGATCGATTTTGCGAAATCTCTGCCCATGGACACCATCCAGATAACGGGCATCGCCTGTTATCCCGGGACCACAATATATAAATGGGCCAAAGAGAACAACTTTCTGCTGGCCGCTGATTGGCGGGAATGGCTCACGGCCGAGCGTGAGCAGAAAACCCTGCTGAATTATCCGCAGTTATCTCATAAAGAGATCGACGAATTCATCGATATCGGATTGCGCGAGTTCTATTTGCGGCCGAAGCAAATCTGGCAGATGCTCGTTTCAATCCGCAGCCTCGGCGACCTTCTACGGAAACTTTACGGGTTGAAGGCCTTTCTGGGATATTTCTTTAAAAAGATTTTCGCGCGGCCGAATTCATAATTTCAAAAACGTGTTTGACTCCGCGCCGGCCCTGTGTTAAATTTAAAAAAATTATTATCCGGAAAATTAATAAGGAGGTCACTACATGGCAAGCATCGTAACCGAACCCTGCATCAAATGTAAATACACCAATTGCGTTATGGTTTGCCCGGTTGAAGCGTTCCGGGAGGACAAAGAAATGTTAGTCATCGATCCTGAGGTCTGCATTGACTGCGGCGCCTGTATTCCCGAGTGCCCGGTGCAGGCGATCTACATGCAGGACGAAGTCCCGGCGAAATGGAAAAATTTTATCGCGCTCAACGCGGAAAAGGCCAAGGTCTTGCCGGTCATCACCGACAAGAAAAAACCGTTGGCGGAAAAATAGATCCCCCGATCGGCGAGGAAATCACCGAGGGGCGGCTCAGGCGAGCCGCCCCTCTTTTTTTTAACTTTATTTCTTCCCTCCGTCTCGCGCGCCGTAAGCGCCGGTCGGTAACCGGCCATTGCGCCCTAAACGAGGGGCCGTCAGATCTTCGAGACCAGCTCCGTAATCGCCCGGCCGATCCGCGTGAAATCCCGGGAGGCCAGCCAATCTTTCCGAAAAACACTTTCGCCGAACGCGACCGCGCCGGCCCCATTGGCAAAATATTCTTTGATATTATCGGGAGTAATCCCGCCGCAGGCGAGAAGTTCGATGTCCCGGAAAGGGCCTTTTATTTCTTTGATATACGCCGGCCCAAAAAATTTGATCGGAAAAACTTTGACCATCGTTGCCCCGCTTCGCCAGGCGTCAAAGATCTCTTGCGGGGTCAAGGCGCCCGGAAAAAACGGAACGCCGTTATCCACGCAATACCCGGCCACACTGCGCACCAGGGTCGGAGAGACAATAAATGTTGCCCCGGCCTCCAGCGCCCGTTTCAGATCGCTGTCCGTCAGGACAGTCCCCGCCCCAACCGTCAAACGACCTTTCGCCGACTGGACCATCCGCGTGATTATTTTCTCCGCGTTGGCCGAATTCATGGTCACCTCAACTGTCCGCAGGCCGGAGGAGATGATGGTTTCCACCAACGGTTCAACCACGTCCAATTCAATGGAGCGCAATATTCCAAAAAGCGGTCTCTCTTTGAAACGTTCAATGTCCATAGGCACTCTGTGCTCTTATTCCAAGGCCGTGTTCACCAGGCTCTCATAAAATTCACGGTAATCTTCTTTCTTGTCGCTGTTGCGCAAGGCCATCGCCGAGCGCGGATGCTCGTTCATCATACCGGCGATCGCGTAGGGAATAATATATCCCCACTCGATCTTGTTCCTTAACGGGATAAACTCGCGCGATATCAAATCCAGAATAGGGCGGATATCAAACTTCGGGTTTTTCAGGAAACCCACCAGCAGTTCCAGCGGGCAATTGCCGGCGGCCCGGCCGATCCCATAGACAGTCGCGTCGAGATAATTCGCGTTATGGATAATGGCTTCGATGGTATTGCCAAACGCCAATTGCTGGTGATTGTGCCCGTGAAAACCCACCTCCCGCGTCTTAAGAATGCCTTTGAATTTTTTCACCAGGATCTCGGTTGTTTCCTGGTAAAGGGCGCCGAAACTATCCACGATATAAACGACATCCACCCGGCTCTCTTCTTCGATTTGGTGGAGCGCTTCGTCCAATTCCACTCCCTGGTCTTTGGATATCGCCATGATATTGATCGTCGTCTCATACTTTTTATCCGCGAAATGATTGACCATCGCGATGGCCTTATCAATATCCTTGACATACGCTGCCACGCGGATCATCTTCACCGGGCTCTGGGACGCGGGTTTCACATCATCAACGTTGACCCTCCCGATATCCACCATGACCGCGATCTTGGTCCTGGACTCAATGCCTTCGATGACCCGGTTGAGATCATCATCGTCGCAGAATTTCCAGATGCCGTAATCCTTGGACGAGAACAGCTCCCGCGAATTCTTATAGCCTAATTCGATATAATCCACGCCGGCCGCCGAAACGGCGCGGTAAACTTCCCGGACAAAACGATGGTCAAAATCATGGTTATTGATAAGCCCTCCGTCACGAATAGTGCAATCCAGGACCTTGATCTGTTCACGAAACATGTTTCCTCCTTTGATATAACGTCCTCTTAAAGATGTTTTCGCTTTTGATAAACCTCTATAAAATGCTCAATCGAGCGGTCGTAGTCCGGCTCCACGTCTTGCGGAAAATAACAGGCCGGCAAAGCCCCCTTGGCGCGATGATAACGAATGCATTCACAGCAGACCCCCTTGCGGGCACAGCCGGGATAACTGCAGTTGCAGGCGTCTAAATTTCGTTTCTTGTTCACACAGTCCATGATTCTTCACCTCGGCTTAGCTGGATGGATTTTTCAAAATTCTTCCCTGGGTTTTTCCCCGAAAAAAATAATAGGTTATTTTACCCTAACTGTCTTACGGACACAAGATTTTAAAAAAGCAAGGCGGGCGGGCGCGGGCGTAAGCGTTGGGCGGGCGGTGTGCGGAACTTTTTCCTTAAAACCTAAATGAACTTCAATCCCCGTAACATACGCGCACAGATCGTTTCGAACTCTTTTCGGTTCACCTGTTGATTCAAGAGAACAACAATGTAAATATATTTCCCTTTCTTGAAATAGATCTGGGCATTAATCACATTGACTAAATTTTTTTCCGTCGGCTCCATCACAAAATCTATCCGCACTCCCCTGGCCCACCCTATTTTGTACGGAAGGGTCCGCTTCGTATATTTGTACCGCCAATGATATTGCGGGTGTTTCAGCCACGGCGTTTCCGCGAAATTCCGCCTTCGCTTGATCATCTGCTGTATCTCGGCGGTTCGGGCGTGAACCGGCGGCAGGGCCAAAAACATCACGTCTTCCAAGGATAGATTGCTTTGATTTTTATATCGGGTGATCAGCAGGCCCCCTTTAACCGCGGTTTGGTTTCCTTGCGGAGAGCCGATCTGAATGAACCAATCCGTCGGCTCGGTCTTCCCCTCCTTGCCCAAGATCGTCTGGTGGTTCCAGTCCGCAGGATACAGGATCTGATACCCCAGCTGTCTGTTTCGGTGCATTAACCATTTCGATTTCCCGGAAGAAGAATAAAGATACACCAGGGCCAAAAGAATAACCAGCGCGGCAAAGCCGAACTTTTTTCCCTTGCTCATGTGCGCGATCCTTTCATCATAAATGACCCGCTGAAAACCGAATGCCTGCGGCTCGCCGGAAAACGAATGATTAGGCCGGGAGGTCTCACCGGGAGAGAAAAATCTTCAATTTTCAATACCACAAAAGCATTCTACGTCCAGGCGACGCGCGTCGCAAGACAAAAGGACACTATTTCAAGTTCCGGTTTAAAACGCCGCGGCAGGACGAAGCGGTGACTGGAGGAAATCATCTAAACGTGAGCGGACTTTTTCGGGAATGGCGCTAAAGGCAATGCCGATCCGGTATTCATTGTCCCCTAAATAGAAACTTGAGCGGACTTCACCCCGGAGTTCAAGCGGTTCATAAAAATTGACCGAGTCGATCGGATTGGATTCGAAAATAATCAGCTTAAAGGAAAGTTTTGTCCCTACGGGTAAATAATGCTCGGTTAACAACGACAGGCCTCCCACGCTCAAATCAAAGGTCTTGGCCTCAAATTCTCTGTCCCCCATCAAGGAGCTTAAGTCAAAAGGTTCAACAATGCGGTAAAGGGCGGACAAGCACACTTGTAATCGCTGGAATTTACGTCTTTCTATCCGGTAAGCGGTATACATGCTCTTATCCTTTCACGTCCCTTAAACAGAAAAACCACGTTGGGGTGTTTGAACACCCTTTCCGTGGCTTTTGTTTAAATTCTTAACTACAGTGCAAGTATAGCTGATGGGGAAGCAAAATTCAAGCGCGGCGGCGTTGGCGGACGGAAGACTGGAGACTGGAGACTGAAAACTGGGGGTAGCTCAAGAGACAAGTTTGAGCCGGAAACACAAGTTCAGGGAAGTTCAGGAAACACAAGTTCAGGGGACGCAATGGCAAAGTTCAAGGAAGTTCAGGGTACGCAATACTTATTTTGAATGCCAAAGCTCCCGCCCGGAATTCTTTTCGAAGTTCCGGCATTTCCGCTTGAAGTTCCGGGCACTTCCTTGCCAAAATTCAATGCTGTCGTTTCTCAAATTAGGTATGTGTCCGCGAAACTGGTGGGAACTGCTACGTGTTCGAACTGCCTCGCGGAACTGCCTCCTTCAGCTTTTACTCAACTCCATCTCCTCTTCCTTCACAGCCGGGGCAAGGCCCAAAAGCGGTAGGATGCTTGGAATGGGAACAATATTGATTATCACAGGCGTAAAGCCTGTGATACCTTTATCAATTATATTCTGTACTTGCGCGGGGTCAAATTTAATCGTGACACCGCTTCCCTGCCGCTCGACCTCGATTTCGTTCATATCGATCCCACCGGGGGGCTCAGTTTCAGGTTCTCCTGGAACCATGGTGCCGGAGGAGCCGCCGTCGCCTGCCGGTTTTATATTAGTGCTGTCGATCTCATTGGCTTCTTTTTCTGACGTTCCCATCATGGCGGGGTCGGAAGGAGTAATTTCAATCCTGGCTGGTGTTGTAACCCTCCAATCTGCTTGATATTCATTAACCACCCACTCACCGTCACGATACTCCCTTCCACCCCAAGGATTAGCCTCATTACCCGGCCACGGATCATAATACCCTTCTTCAGGTATGTAATGAACAGTAATCTTTCCGTTCAGATCAATAGTTCTTTTAATATCTTCACCAGTAATTAAATCATGATGCGCTGGATCTAATTTTGATTTTATCAGCATCCACGCCTTTACGTATTCGTTGTTCCCATCTAATTTCCTTAAGGCTTCGACCGCGGAACGGCAGACACTACTATCAGAATTTTTCAGCATCCCTATCAACGGCTTAACAGCACGATTGTCGCCTAATTTACCTAAAGCTTCAGCCGCAGAACGACGGACAAAGCTCTCGTGATCAGTAAGCCTTTCAATCAACGGCTCAACGGCCCGCTGGTCGCCTAATTCTCCTAAAGCTTCAGCCGCATATCGACGGACATATTCATAATCAGAAAGCCTTTCAAGCAACGGCTCAACCGCCCGTTTGTCACCCAATTTCCCTAAGGCTTCAGCTGCGGAACTGCGAACAGCATATTCAGCATCTTCTAGCCTTTCAATCAACGGCTCAACGGCTCGCTTGTCGCCTTTTTCCCCCAAGCGTTGAGCGGCCTTCTTTCTATTCTCCGAACTTTTATCTCCCAAATGCCTAATCAATCCCGAAACTTTATTCCAGCTAATTAAGTTTTTTAACCAAAGTAACCCCGCCGCCGCCGCGATGGTCAACACAGGATGCTCCGAAACCCACTCCCCAACATTCGCAAACATGGTGTGCATATCAAACATGCCGATGCTTGCTTGACTTGTCACTTCCCCACCCTCGATGCCGTAGTTGGTGCCGTCGGATAATGCGCCCGCTATCGGAGCCAAGGGAACAAACGGAAGCAAGCCCATCGTGCCGGAGGATGAATCCAGCTTTTCCCCGCGAACGATTTCGAGGTGTTCGGGAATTCTTTCTTTACGACGATATTTATAACGATCGTATGACGGATTATTCCAAGAATCAGGATTACTTCCAACTTTAATAGTTTCCTGAAAAGTAAACTCAACATCCTCTCCACTAGGATATAAAAAATGATCATTCCAACCTTCTCCTTCAATTTCTCCACCATATTGAACAACAAACTCATGATGCACAACACCAAAATCAGAACCCTCATCCAAAAACAATTGTGCCTGAGCTATCACTTCATATGTAATCAAATGATGATATTTAGGATCAGTTTTTGATTCGATGAGTTTTCGGACTTCTCTTTGGCGTGCTTCTTCCGCTTCTCTTTTCGCTTTCTTCGCTGCTGCTTTTTCTGCTTCGATGTCTGCAAGTTTCCTCCCGCGGGTAATTTTGAGCCCTGGAGAATAGCTTTCTTCTATTCTTTTACCAAGATTTTCTCCATGAGCAAAAATGGTTCGCACCTCGCCATTTGAATCTATAACTTGAAAAGATGAAATCAACGTCTCTGATGGCCAAAACCCAGAACTAGGTATATCCGTAAGTTTCAAGCTCCCTTTCACTACGTCAAGTCCATCAAATTTGAGTCTTATATCTTCTGGAGAATACTCCACCTGAAAATCATACCCTGAATCCAACATTGCCTGAGCTTCAGTCACGAGAGAATCAGTAATTAAATGCGGATATTTTGTTTTAGTCTCAATTAATTTCCTTATCCTCAATCTTTCTGCTGCTACTCGTCCTCCTTCCTCTCTTTTTTTCATTCTTTGAACACGCACTTTAGCGTATATGCTCCCTCCTATTACCACCGCAACAGCGGCTGCGATAGTAAAGCCAACAGGGGAAGAAATCCAATCCCCAATATTCGCAAACATGGTGTGCATATCAAACATCCCGATGCTTACATTCGCCGTCACCTGCCCGCCCTCGATGCCGTAGGTGGTGCCCGCTTCTAAAGCACCCTTGAGGCCAGGTAACGCAGGCAGAGCAACAAGCCCTGCTAAACCAGCGCCCTTGCCATAATTTTCACCAGGCAGACTAGTTCCAGAATCTTTCTTAGGTATTTCAGCAGTATCAGCAGACTTTTCCCTCTGCGGTTTGACTTCGACTTCGGCTTTGTGCTTTTGACCGCCAGTTGCATCCTTTTCTCGAAGCGCAAGTTCAGCGGTTCGGGGATCTGCCGACTGAAGAGGAATTGTGTTCAGCTTTTCCCCGCCGGAAAAATATTTTCGGGGAATAGGCTGTTTCGAAATTTCATCGTAATCTTCCCTTATATAATCGTAAACGCCCTTTTTGTAGGCTTCCATGTAGCGGGCGTAGATCTTGTCTTTGATCTCTTTGTCTTCAATATCAACGCCGTCAATGAGCTTTTTATCCGCGTAGGCTTTTGAAAGCAGTCCTTCTTTTATCGTTTCCTTGTACCATTTAGCTAGAATGAGTGAATTGTAAATTTGTCGTAAAGGCGCGAAATTCTTTCCTTCATTGACTTCACGTTCGATCTCAGGAAGAATGATTTCGCGGATGATTTGGGAAGATAAATTATTTGTTGAGGTCACTACATCACCGGTCACCAGGTCACCTGACGTAACTTGTACTCTTGCCTGTGAAACAGCACTGCTTCGCTGTGTGCTCTTGTGCTCTTGTGACTTTTGTTGCTGCGCAACAAAATCAACATCAAGCATCACCTTCAACTTCGTTTCGACGATATACACCGTATTCCCGCTTTCATACACGACAGCTTTTTCCGGCAGGATCCATACCTTATTAAAGGTGTCAACGGGGATATCCGTCGTGCCATATTTTTCCCGCGCCATTTTGTAAATCTTGTCCCAGAATTTTTTGCCCAGGTCTTTTTCGGGATGCACAAGTGAGGCTGTCAGCTGTTTTAAAATATAATCCTGCGCGAGCATGTCGCGGCCGAGCTCTGTTTTTCCTAATGCCTCAGGAATGATCCTGTCTTTTTCATGCGGAGAAAGGTTGACCCACAAGTCATCTTTGGGGATAGTCATGGAAGCCAGAAAATATTTGACCAGCTTTTCTGTCTCGGCTTTCAGCTTATCTTTTGAGAATTGCGCATTGCCCTCAGCAATAATAAAATCAAACGCCAAAGGATTGTCAGGGTGTATCGTCATCCCCTCTAACAGGACAGGCATGAACGCGGGCGACGGGGCGACCATCGCTCCCGGAACAGGCAAATTGAGAAGATTCAGTGTCTGCGCGTAACTGGGCGGAATAAGTGTTGTAAAGAGAAATGTGAAGGCGATAAACGCGCAAAGTGTTTTGAAAACCGGGTTAACTTTTCTTGTGTGGGCGTATGAAACCATGGGTAGCTCCTTTTATTGGAATAATGTTTTCGGTCATCCTTCTTCCTCTTCACTACGTTGGGGGTTCCCAGGATGACAATAAGTGTCATTTCCTGACACTCAATTTATTTAAAATAAAAAAAATTATTTAAAGATAATTTTTTGAAATTATTTTTAGTAGAAAGAATTGCTTCTTAGAAAGGAAAGCGTTGATCTTATTACTTTTGATCAACTTTGAACCGTGGCTTGTTTAATGATTGATCAAATTACTGCGTGAAACAATCGGGGTAAAATAACGCTTTCTTCTGTTGCTGAAAATATAGCATACAGATATAGGATATGCAAATATTGGATAAATGGCAAATTGACTAAATTGATGGTGCCGTTCGATTTATTTCTATGACTTAGGCCTACGGTATAAATCATTAGAAATAATCGCCCCGCGGGCCCGACGGTTCTTGCCGGGGGAGCCGGGGCTTCCTTGTTAATTTCAAGAAAACCCGGGCCGGGAACGATTTCTTTAATAATTTTAATTTAATGAGCTTAAATATTCCAACGCATCATTTGCTTCAACATCGCCGATTTCGTAAAGGTTAATTGGCCTTATATCCATAATAATGGGCACAAGCCCGTCAAAATCCACATTGATGCTGCGCATCGACTCATCCTGTATTATAAGAGGAATGCCGTCCTGATCCCTGTTTATTCTCAAGGCAATCCTATTAGGATTAAGATCGATCCCTCCGGGAGTTAGCCCAGCAGTCTCGTCTGATGCGGCTTCCTTTTCTGCTGCCGAGGCTTGATCCGCATTCCCGGCTTCTCTAAAAAGATCAGTTTCGGAAACCTCGCCAAAATAATCATTGAGCAACATCGTCCCTATCAGATAATAGGCTATCGTATGACGGCCCGACAAATCATTTTCAAGCCGATTAATCGCATCAGCAAGGAAATGGCTTGCCTCAGCAAACAGTGCCTTTACAAGCCAACGGGGCTCATCCTTCAAAATCTTATTCAGCCCGGGATGATTTTTAAACAATTCCGGCATTTTTCTTCTGACTTCTAAGAAATTTTTTACGCTGGGGTTGTCCATGTCGTAATGCAATTCGAATTCAAGCTCTCCGCCCGATCCTCTTCTTATCTCCATGTCAAACAAATCATTCCTCACAATCTCAAGCAGTATCCCATGCAAAAATTTTCCCAATTCGTAAGTTATGTCTACTCTCGCCGGAGAATTATCCGGCAAGTCAACGCCCCGGACATCAAAAACTTTTATGCTGCCGTCCTTCATTCTCATAAAATTTCTTAACAAAGCGTCTCCGTGCGCATATCGAGGCAAAAAACTTGGCGTGATTCCTTCCATAAAAACAGGATTTGCTTCAAGAGCATAAACCAAATTCGGAGCATTTGCATAAGCATGCCCGTTAATTGAAATCGTAGACCTATTCCATATTTCGTTAAATAAACTTGCGATATCCCGATGTCGTCCGTTGCCGAACTTAAACGGCCGGTTCTTTATTAATCTTTCATATACTTCACCTTCCTGCCTCTTAAGAAGACCCATCCGGTAATTCAATCGAGACACATGAACACGCTTGATGTAATCTTCCGGAAGATCCAGCCTCCCTTGCGAATAAAATTGTTCAGCCATTAAGTCTAACATGTTTTCCAAATCCTCAAGAAACGCCTCCGGACCGCCCTCCGGGTGTTCAAGATGATAAAGAGAAAGCGGCCTGCCGTCCTTTAAGTATTCCAACGTGTAATAAACAAGCCCTTCTTTTTCTTCGTAGTCATAGACTTCCGGAATTTTGCTGGCCCCTAACGGCGGCAAGTTTTCTTTTAACTCTCTCAATCGTTTTACTTGCGACTGCAGCCAGGGTATTCCGTTAGAGCCTATCCCGGCCCACGTTGCAAACTTAAGGATGATCTCTCTTCCGTCCTTATCCCTTACTAAATAAGTTCCGGCGCTGCTTCCTCCCCCCACGAGCTTTTTGAGTATTTTGTACCTGTCTCTGATTTCTTTCGGAATAATGGACGTGCTGTGAATATCTTTTGTTGTAAGTTTGGCAGCCAAAACCTCTCTCTCCCAGTCCATTTTTGAACGCTCAATTCCACCGGATATTAAGGCAATGCGCGCATCATCCAATTCCTCAAAACCTTCTTTGCCTTTTAATTTTTCCAGCGAATCCCTTAAGCCTTGCCGTATTGCGCCGACGAAAACATCATCCTCGCCTTCTCGTCCTTCTATTTTCGCAAATTTTTCCCCGAGACTGCTGACCAAGACGATATGTTCAACCCAAAGATCAAAAATATAATCTTGAACCAGGGCCCCCATTGACCTTCCGAATTCATAACCGAGGCTCTTTACAAATTCAACAGCATCGGAATTCCCCGCATTCACCGCCCGGGTGATCCCTTCCAACAACAACCTTATGGCTAGTGCTTGGAGTTTTTTGCCCTGATCATCTTTTTGTTCATGCATGACAATTTCGCATATTTCATCTGCATTCTTAAACGCGTCTCCATCTCCATATTTTATAAATAATGCGGCTACTTCTCGGTTCCTTTCATTTTGTAAAAAAGACTTTGCGATCTTATCTCCCGCAAATAATTCAATATTATAAACGTCACCGCTGTCTTTCTTAGGCTTGCCGCCTTTGATTGATCTTCCCGTATAAATCCATTCACCGGTTTCTCCTTTTCGAATAAGGTTAAAACCTAATTCAAGCAATGCATTATGGTCCGTATATAGTTCACCATTCATGATAACTGCACCGTTTGTCCCAGTGCCTAAAATGAAAGCCATGCCGTGTTTTCCGCGATTGGAGCCCGACCGGTTAAACTCTCCAAGCACCGCCGCTGCGCAGTCATTGTATACGCTTACTTCAAAAAATATTTGCTCCCCGTCAGAAAATTTTTCCTTAATAAGGGCCTTGAAACGTTTTTTGATTTCTTCAGCGAAAGGATAGTTGTCGAAAGGAAGATTCAGGGAGGCGAACGGAGTGCCGACAATCCCTTTTCCGGAATCAACGGGGCCGGCAAAGGCAACACCGATTTTTACAACCCGCCCGATATCGTCGATACCTTCAAGGACTTCTTCGATCTTCGCCATTATTCCATCTATTACCTGCTCGCTGGTTGCCGCGTCGCCATACTTCTGTCTCCACTGGAGCTCTTCCGCTCGATTTACAATATAACCTGCCCCTGAAATCAAGGCGGCCCCAATCTTTGTCCCCCCCAGGCTTATCCCTATCGAATACAGGTCCTCCGGTATCCGGTTGTCTTTAACAATTCCCATTTGCTTTAACAGCAAATAAGTGCCTCTTTCAACAGCGCTGCTCTTTAAATCACTCTGCATATAACTGTCTTGCGGCCTTGGCTCTTGGTATTGTGCTTTTTCACCTTGTATTTTAGGCGACTCTTTCCCGGTAACCTCAGACCAAACTTTAGCTATTTTTTGAGCCCATAAAAATTTTGTCAATCTCTGCGGCCCGTTTAACTGATGAATTCCTGAGGAGTTATTTCCCAGCAGTGTTGCAACCCCGGATGCAACATCATCTATTAAGATCGGGCCTTTCCAGGAATACCGGTCAGCGACAACAACCCTTCCTTCTTCCAGCGCGCTTATTACTTTGGCCGCAAATGTTTCTTTGCCGGTTTCCCCGTTATAACCGTAAAGCTCGCCCAATCTCAAAACCATGGGCGGGATCTTTGTGAAGTTGCTTAAGGTTGCCTGCTCTCCCTCCAGCTTTGTTTTTCCATAATAATTTACGGGATTTGCCTGATCAGAAACTTTGTAAGGATCGGTGCTCCTTCCATCAAAAACATTATCCGATGATATATAGACAAATTTTCCCTGGAAACATTTAGCGATGTAGTTAACGGCTTCAACGTTCAGAGCGCGAGCTCTTCCTCGTTCTTGGGCAGCGGAATCAACATCTGTCCATCCCGCCGCATAAATAACTATGTCATTATCTGAAACGGTTTCAAAATACCTGCTAACGTCCTCTTCATTTGTAACGTCAAGTTTGACCAAACCCATTTCCTCTGCTTTCTCAAAACCCGTGCCGACAACCTCAGCGTATGAACTTTTCAAACTTTCGTACAATTTACGGCCCAAAAATGATGTCGCTCCGATAACATGAACTTTTTGCAAACGAGTAAATTTTCTTATGTTCTGCAACCTGACCGAGATCTCCCTTGGGTCCGTAGGAGGCCTTACCGGACTCCCGCCTGCCCTTAATGCTTCCTCAAAAGATTTCGCCGGCCCACCTTGGCCAGGAATAATATCGATTCTTTCCGCAAGGGTTGTGCCGGCAAGGCTTGTCGTGTATCCGCCGGAAAAATATTTCCTCGGAATCAATTGGCCGGTTTGAGCGTCATAGTCTTCACGAATAAAGTCATATACTCCATGCTTAAAGGCCTCAAGGTATCTGTTGTAAATTTTTTGCGAAATGTCTTTTTCTTCCAGGTCGATACCTACAATCTTATCTTTATTAACGTAGTTTCGTCCTAGCAACTTTTCCTTGAGTGTATTCTTGTACCACGTTGCCAGGATTAAGGCATTTTGAATTTGCCTTAACCGCGCAAAATTCTTTCCGCTGTTAACTTCCTTTTCTATTTCCGGAATGATGATCTCTCGTAATACCTGGGTAGGGATAGCGCTCGCTTTATTGGTTTCACTTAAATCGGCAGGATTTTGATTATTTTTTGCCAACACCGCTGGGGCCTTATAATCTTCTTCCAGCATAACCTTTAGGTGGCTTTCAACAACAAAAGCATATTCCCCTGTTTGATAAACGGTAGCCCTTTCCGGCACAATCCATACCTTGCTGAAGGTATTCAAGGGGATTTCCGTCGTGCCAAACCGCTTGTGCGCCTGGTCATAAACTCTTTGCCAAAATTGCTCACCCAAGTCATTCTCCGGAAAAATGAGCGAAGCAGTCAACTGTTTTAAAATATAATCTTCGCTAAGAAGGTCGCGGCCCATCTCCGTCTGTCCGAATTTTTCGGGAATAATCCTGTCCCCTTCATATGGCGATAAATTGACCCACAGATCCTCTTCTTTTGTTGTAAGAGAAGCCAAAAAATACTTGATAAGTTTTAATGCCTCATCCTGATAAGCTTGGCCCTTCAATTCAGAATCTCCGGAACTCAGAAGAAAATCAAACCTGGATGGATTTTCCGAATATATTTTAATGCCGATTATTTGGGCTGGATTGTGTGCCTGGCTGACATTGACCATAGAGCCAATATCCGGCAAATCAAGCAAAGATGCTTCATTTTCCGTGCCTACTTTATGCGCTGAAGACAAACTATCTGCGGATGAAATTTGAGTAAAATTAAAAATACTCAAAAGAATATTACATGCCGCGAATACAGCAAGTATGGACCTAACTCGGATTTTGATTGGATAAAACGGCATAAAATACCTCTGCACAGTTATACTTATATGGTGGTAAGTATATAATATAAGACTGGCGAAAACAAATTTCCTGAAACATGAAGATTTTGCTGCTTTTTAAGTGAAAACCGCGGATTTTATAATTCTAGAATATGTTTTCCCAAGGAAATGCCTTTGTCCGGCATCCGGAAGGTCCACGATCGCGGCCTGCGCCGTTAACGGCAGAAAAGACAAGGCCATGGCCAAAACGAATACGAACCGTTTCATTACCGACTCTTTCCTCTTGTTCGAAAATGAAACCCGTGCTGTTATTATTTTACTTTCTGAAATTAACATCCCGCAGGACCATTTTTTTTAAACGAGGGAATTCTGGCGGACAATTTTTATTCTGTTAATAGGACAAACCTCACCCAACCAGGACAGGAAAAAGACTACGCAGGGAGTTCTGGGGA
>Ga0265297_10004250_pt1 | contig 23781 bp, 30 predicted proteins | sample Munlanlwell13791_FD_192502 | JGI IMG/M metagenome (GOLD analysis project Ga0265297, IMG submission 192502) | Leachate microbial communities from a municipal landfill in Southern Ontario, Canada - Leachate well 137-91 | ecosystem: Engineered > Solid waste > Landfill > Unclassified | place... | reverse complement strand
AAAATCGCAAGATTTTGCTTGGGCTCGCGAAAGAATTTGGCTATTTCTTACGAAACAGCCAGAAAGCGAAAATTAGTTAAAGCTAAAATTAGGCAGTGACCCGGGTCCGAATCCCGGTCGGGGTATAACAATTACTACCCTCTTTTTACCAGCAGATTTGTTGGTTAATAGAGCCTCTTTTTATTTTAATTATACAAAGAGTATTCTAGTATAAATTTTTATCGGTCTAGTTAGGCACTACAAATTTTTGAAAGAATATTGGAACATCTTTAAAATTAAGTAAGGCTAAGGATTATATTTGCGAAAGATTATAATCGGTTATGAAACCATTAATCATTCTGTTGATTTTTTCAATAGTTTTGTTTTTAGGGTGTGTTACTAATACTCAGGATCAGGCAAAGCAACAATATATTTCACTTTCTCAAAAATCTATTTTGGATCCACATAATTATTATGCACAATATGAGTATGTAACTGCAAATCCAAACGAAACTGCTAAAATAGATCAAATGAATCTTTTTGTTTTAAGTGATATGAATAAGCTTGATATGAAATTAGAGTTTTCTGCAAGCATGGCTATCTCAAAAGATCCAATAAATACCCAAATATTCTTTCTTTCAGAGTTCAATAAATCCTATATTTGTTTAAATGGAAAATGTACTGAAGCTCCTTCGACTCAAAATTCTAATCCTTTTCCAACAAAAGAACAATTGGAAAAAACAATAACTGATGCTAACTTAACTATAAAACTTATGCCAAAAGTAGCTGATTTTCCTGAAGAAGCAAGTTGCTTTGAAGTTGTTGGTCAAAATATGGTCAATTGTTATTTGAATGATGGAGTGATTGCATACTTTGGCGGTACAGATGGGAAAGGATATATGAAACTTAAAACCATTCAAAGAAACATTCTAACTGATAATAATTTCTTACTTCCAAGTGTACCAATAAAATGATTTGTATCATTTTTTTATTCAAACCAGTATTGTCCTTTGTTGTTGTAGTGTGAGTTTTGTTCTAACCATTTTCTTGTGCTTTCTATTCCGCCTAGTTTTTCGATGCAGTAGTAACAACATTTTGCTGTATAGCTGTAGTTGAATATTAGTTTGAATTTTTTTACTGTGCCGTTTACTCTGCAGTGTGCACAAGTTTTCTTATCATATATTTGTGTCATTGTTTTTTCACTTTCTTTCTTTTTCAAAGATTAATTTGAGCTCATAGTAGAATGCTCTTAGTTCCATGTCTGAGAGTATTCTTTCTGTTGGTAGAGTTTTTAGAAAATTAATTGCTTGATACATTATTCCACCTCATTAGAATTCTCTTGCTGTTTGAGTTACTTAAAAACTTTTAGTTTTTTTATTCCAAAAAAATTGGAAAAATTCCGACAAAATTGGAATCATTGGACAAAGCATTTAAATATTGTGGAGTGAGGAAGATGATTTTAAGAGAAAAAAATTCTCAAGGAGGAATAATTGATGAGAAAAAGTTTAGCAATTTTAACAATCATGCTGTTAGCAACACAAATGGTTTTCGCAGCATCAGTAAGCGACATTACCGAACCCATAATGAAAATATATGATCTAATCAAAGGAGTCGTTTCCGTTGTGGGAATAATTGCTCTAACAATCGCAGGAGCAATGTACATGTTCTCAGGCTCAAACATACAAGCTCGAGAAAATTCAAAATCAATGGTGTCATATGCGATAGTCGGACTCGTGTTAGTTTGGGTAGCTCCATTAATTGTTGGTTACTTGACAGCACCCGCATTATAGGTGGTACAAAATGGTTAAGTGGTTTGAAATATTTTTTCCAGCATTGTTCGTAATAAGTGCAATAACACCCTATGCACACGCAATAACAGTAAGAATAGATTTAGCAGGCGTAATCAATGCAATAAACGGAGGAACATCAAGTAACTCAACCGCATTAACCACTACCACTAATACACTAAATGGAACTTTACTAGACATACCAACACAATTACTCAACTTATTGTTAGCGAGTATAAAAAATTCTTTAATAAATTTCAACAATACCCTAAACGACCTAACCCAACAACTATTGGCTACCAATCCAGACCCGACCGGAATGATGGGTTGGTGGCAATCAGTAGTAATAATCATCTCCTCACTATACTTGTTACTTTTTTTAATAATTGGATTACAATTTTTGTTATCAAGTGATAATCCTACAAGAAGAGAAGAGAGTAAACAAAATCTAAAAAATGCAGTAATAATGATAATCGGCGTAAACATTTCATTTTATTTGTATAAATTAGTTTTGGAATTATCTACTGGAATAACTAGTTTTATGTGGAGTGTTGGTTTTGAACAATTCTTTCAAAATGATTTGTTCGCATCAACAAGCATAATTTTCTTATCATTAAATATTTTCTCAATCGGACTCGCATTACTAACTTTATTTGTTAGATATTTGTTTTTACTCGCAGGAGTTGCACTCTTTCCGATTGGAATATTTTTGTATCTTACTCCTAAGTTTGAAACTTGGGGAAAAATGATATTCAACTTCCTCGGAGTAATGCTCGCACTACAATTCATTGATGTAATAATTATAATTTCCACTCAACAAGTTTTAATTCAACTTGCAGGAAATGCAGGAACTCCTCTAATACTTCCACTCGGATTTGTAGTAATCGCACTAACTAATACTCTTGCAATAATTTACGCACTAGTAAAATCAGCACTAACAATTACAACAAATGCACCCGCCCTAAACCTCGCACTAAGCACACTGACTGGGAATATTGTTGGAGCAATTGGAAGTGCAAAACAAACAGGGGCAGTGAGTCCAAATGTCTTATGAAATACCAAAAAACTTAAAGTACGAAGAAAAATTTATCTTCAACCTGTCTTTATCACAAGCAGGGTATTTGGGAATATTTGGAGCAATCGGAGCACTAATATTTCTAAAAACTCCATTAATGTTTGAAATTAAATTAGGAATTGGATTAACCTTTTTAGGAATTGGTGCAGGATTTGCATTCTTTAACTTACGCGAACACCTAACTACATTTGCGAATTTTGTTTTGCGACCCAAAGAACTCGGATACTTAGACAAAGAAATGGAAAAATTCATCGAAGTAAACAAAATAACAGACGACACTTTGTTTTTGACTAATGGATCTACAAAAGCAATTTTACAAATCCAACCAATTAACTTTCACATTCTAGATGTTCGTCATCAAGAAGCAATAATATCAGCATACAAAGACTTCCTCAACTCTCTAGACTTTCCAATCCAAATAGTAATGAGAACCGTAAACTTATCTCTTGAAGAATATTTGAAAACTCTTGAAAATAAAGTAAAAAAGTCAAAGAAAGAAAAATTACAAAAACAATTCAACGACTTCAAAGAATTCGTAACTTCCTTTATTGAAACCCATGCAGTAAAGAATAGATTATTTTACATAGTAATTCCTTCGGATGAAAAAAATTCAAAGTACGCTTTAAGCCAATTAGATATTCGAACAACTCTTTGTCAAGAAAAACTCAAAGCGTGTAACTTGACAACAAAAAGATTGAATACTAATGAACTCGTTTCAATGCTTTCAAGTTACTTTGAAGGATTTATTGAAACCCAAAACCAATACCTCTCACCCTTATCAATGCTAGAAAAACAAAAGGGGGTGACTGCGTGACTGAAGAAGACCAACAAGCAACACCAAGAATGTTGCCCATAATTTTGTACAACGGAAAAAAGTATTTCGTTGACCACAGACTAAGAGAAATGAGAAACGTGAACAATCCACATGACTACATCAACTACTAAAGGAGGTTGAGAAGATGTTAGAAAAATTAATGAAAATAATAGAAGAAAAATTTGGAAAAACTAAACAATTGAAAATAACTGAAAGTGAAAACAATGAGCTTCATACGAACCAAAACAATCAAAGGGAATCAGTACAGCTACCTAGTGGAGAATAAAAGAATAAACGGAAAAGTTGTACAAAAAAACTTACAATACTTAGGGAGGGTTAAAAATGAAAGAACTAGCGAAATTACTCAAACCATCATATGTAAAGAACGAATTCGACTGCCTCAAAGTTAACGAACAACTAACAAGAACAATCATGGCAGTAGGATACCCAAGAACAATTAGAGAAGGTTGGTTGGATTCAATTATTTCAAGCGAAGGTAATTTTGACGTGTCCATGCACATTAAACCCTCTCACATCTCCACAATCATAACACAACTTAATCAAGAACTCGTAAAACAAGAATCAGATTTAGTTGCGGCTCAAATGAAAGGAATAGTAAACCCCTCACTCAAATTACAACACCAAGACACTTTGAATGTTTTAGAAAAGTTACAAAAAGGAGAAGAAAAACTATTCAATCTTTCATTGTATTTGGGGGCTCGTGCGTATGATAAAGAAAAACTTGATTTATTAACTAAAAAGATTTTAGCAGAATTAAACTCAATAATGGTAATACCAAAAATACCTTTTTTGAAAATGAATGAAGGGGCAAAAGCACTCTACCCAATACAAGAAGACAAACTCAATATAAACAGAAACATTCCCTCAGATGCTTTAGCCGCCTGTTTTCCATTCACCACAGCTTACTTGAATATTGACCAGCAAGGAATTTTATTTGGATTAAATAAAATAAATAACATTCCAATTATTTTAGATCCTTTTAGTTTCGCAAATTATAATGGTTTAATTATCGGAACTTCAGGCGGAGGAAAAAGCGTAACAGCCAAATTATTTATTATAAGAAATATTTTGCGTGGTGTAAAAACAATAATGATTGACCCACAAGGAGAATACGTTGACCTAACAAAAACTTACAATGGTCAATTAGTTGAAATTAAAAGAGATTCAGAATCAATAATCAATCCATTCGATTTAATGGATTCAGATTTAGGAGAAAAAACAATCTCCTTAATGGATTTATTCAAAATCCTTTGCGGAGAATTAACAGAAGTTCAAAAAAACATTTTAGATAAAGCAGTTCACATAATTTATCAAGACAAAGGAATTCTTCCAGATGATGCAAGTACTTGGACTAAAGAACCACCAATTATGGAAGACTTGTATAATGAAATTATTAAAGAAAAGAAAACAGCTTCCCGACTAGAAAGAATGACATACGAAGCACTCGAAAACAGATTGAGAATTTATGTAAAAGGATCATTTAGTTTCATCAACAAACAAACTAATCTTGATTTGACTAATGACTTAATTTGTTTTAACATTGCAAACATGCCTTCACAAATCAAACCTGTCATGATGTACCTTATTCTTGATTTTGTGCATAAGAAGATGCAAAAAGACCACGAACGAAAAACACTCATCATAGATGAAGCTTGGTCTTTGTTGCGATTCGCTGAACACTCAAAATCAATATTCGAGCTAATCAAAACTGCTCGAAAGTTCGGACTGGGGATAGTTATAATCACCCAAGAAGTTGAAGACCTCTTAACATCCCCAGCCGGAAAAACAATCCTCGCAAACACCGCATGGAAATACTTATCTCGACAAGAGCCTGCATGTATAGTAGACCTAGCAGAAAAATTCCACCTAAACCACGAAGAACAAAACTACTTACTAACTGCAATGCCGGGAGAAGGATTACTATTCGCAATGAACGACCACATACCACTTAGAGTTGTTCCCTCTCCAAGTGAGTTGGAATTAATTACAACAAATCCTGATGAGATTCGAAAGAGAGAAGAAAAGTTGAAAGAGTTAGGCACTACTGGAAAAGAAAATCTCGAAGCGTATAAGTTGGAGAAGAATTTTTATTTGTTAAAAGATTTGAATGAACAGCAAGTAGAATTTTTGAAGAGAAACAATTTTGAAGAAGCACGATTATGCGGACTTGAAAGTTCCTCAAAAGTATATTTAGTAAAGAAACCAAATTCAAGTGAAAGCATTGAACACTACTTCATGACTCAAATAATTGCAGAAGAAATTAGGCACTACACTAAAAACGTCAAAACACCACTCACAGCTGAAGCAGATGTAATATTTGAATTAGAAAAAAATGGGGTAACAGAGTGTTTTGCAATAGAAGTAGAAACAGGAGTCCAAACAAAAAAACCAGAATTCTTGCGAGAAAAAGTTGAGAAGAATAATTTAGATCCAAAAATTAAATCTTGGTGGTTTTTAGTAACAGACAAAGACGCTAGTTCCGAATATGAAAAACTTCACCAGACTTTGAGAAGAACCGAAATCAAACCTTTACTAGAAAACCTATTCAAGGGGGAATCAAAAAATGGAAAACAATCAGAAACTATTAATGCAAGCCAATAGAGCCCACGCAGTAAGAGAATCACTAGTAAACTTAATCAAAGACGGGAGAGCATACTCAGGAGAAGTAAGCAATATTTTGGAAGATTATTATAAAATACTTGATTCAGCTAAAGCGATTGATAAAGATATTGAAGCTCCTGAAGTGGATAAGTATAATCCAGTTTATTTAGCAGGAGCTCTTGAAGCTCTAACTTCAGCAATTAGAATTGCATCTGGAGAAAATGAAATTGATACTACTCAAATCAAAAATGAAAATCTTAATTTGAGAAAACAGAATTCTGAATTAACTCAATCGATTAGTAAATTAATTAGTTCTGAAGAAATGAAACCTGATGAAAAATTCCTAACATTACTCCCACTCAATTTACGGGACAGAATTATTGAAGCATACATTAGCTACAACCATGGAGCCTACGTTGCAACATGTTTACTATGCGGTACGGTAATGGAAGGTTTGATCATTGAAGCTACTGATACTAAAGCACAATTTAGAACATTGAATGAAAGAATAGCTTACTTAATATCACAACAAGAAATCAATCCTAATGAATCAGGAAAACTACTCAGCGTAATGAAAGAATACAGAGACTACTCAGCACACCCCACATCAAAACTATTTGAAAAACAAAATGCAAGTTTGTTTTTGAATGCCTTAATAATCTTGACAAAAGACTTACGGTCGAAATCATAAGGTATTTAATTAACATTAATCAGAAACTTATACATGCCGCCCTTAAGTATCTGGAAAAATTTTCTGGCAAAACTAAAACAAAAGTACCCCAATATTCAAATTGTCGGAGAAAAAGAAGAATTATTAGAGAAGGATTCAATTATTGAAACTGAGGATTTCATTTCAAAGGTTTCTTGTGGATATAGTAACTGGCAACATGGACTTTCAGTATTGGCTTTTGGTGGGACTCTAACTGACAATGAAAAAAATGATTTATTAGAGTATATTGAAAACAAATACTCGGTTTATGTGGACAAAAATAAACTAGAAAAAGCCAAATTCAGTAAAGAGTATTTTAATAAAAAAGACGCAGAATTTAGAAAATTGTTTGCTGGAACAAGCAACTTTGATCAACAATTAATCAAATACAATAAAGTCCTTGAAAAAGATTGTTTGAAAATTGAAAATTTCTTCTTTTTTTTGAGATATTTAACAATGGATGAAAAAAACACCCCAAATTTTACGCCTTCCGATGTGCAAGTATTAGCTCGAGATATTCTTGACCTAAAGCAACAAAGATTCAACGTCACTAATACTGGATATCCAAAGCGATGGATATTAATGGAAATATACAAACAGACCTGTGGATTGTTTAAAGAGACCAAAGCTGAGTCGCCTGTTAAAATTGATTTCAACAAAGTGGGACTAAAAGATGATTTCCATTCAAGACTAGTACGCCTTACAAATTTAATAGAAAACTATTTGAAAGATTATTCAAGCAACCCAAGTTATTCCAACTTTACAAAGTTTTGCAAAAATTGGCTTTCAGACTGTTATTTTCTTTTAGGGCAATACGAAAAAGCACTCAATTTATTACCATCTGTAGATTACTTCAAGCAAGATTTCAACAATGAAAAAAGATTTGTATTAAAAGAATTACTGCACAAAAACATCGATGCGTACGATTTGTTAACTGCAGGAATTCAATCAAAATCAACAAGTTATACTGAATATGCAACAAAAAATAAAAAAACCTTTATTGATTCGATAGATAATTATTTACACGACCTTTATAAGAAAAGTCCACAGACACTCGATGGATTTTATAATTCTAAATCAAAAAGCGGAAAGTATTATTTATTCAACAATGCATCAGGAGTAAGCAACTTAATTGGACAACCAATGATTTGGTTTTATGTTAACACAAGTTTAGTAAATTACCCCAAACAAAGCATAAGTGATATTTTTAGAAATTCAGAAAATATTTTGCGTGTAAGCAATGGGTTACCAAAAATAGGTGAAGGGTGGATAAGTGAAACAGAATTATATCATTTCATAAAAGACTCATTCCCTCAATATGAAGTGATTCATTCATATAAGTCGAATTGGCTAGGTAGTCAGCATTTAGATATATTTATTCCAAAATTATGCATTGGAATTGAATATCAAGGAGAACAGCACTTTGAACCCATAAAGAGATTTGGTGGGGAAGTAAAGTTTGAAGAAAATAAAAAAAGAGATTTGCAAAAAAAGGAAAAATGCAAACGCAATAATGTAACTCTGCTTGAGGTTACAAAAGACTATAATTCAAATAATCTACTGAATAAGATAAAGGAAATTGCAAAAAATAAAGCTTAGAAAGAAATTTAACTAAATACGTGTGCTATTAGTGTATGAGTTTCATTCGTTTTATTTGGGATAAAAAAGGTGTTCACAAAACATACATCGACCTTGAAGATGATTTTGAAGTAACAAAGAACAACACTCGTGAAACTTTGATTTATGGATCACTTGCAATAGAAGAATTGTGTTTTTACTTATACAAAAAGTATATCGAAAATAATTCGAACTTGACACAAAGTCGACTAATTAAGTTTAGAAATATGTCTTTTGCTGAGAAAGTTAATTCTTTGGAAATTTTAGGGGTTATTGAGTTTAGTTGTGCTAATAAAATGAAGGACATAAAAGATGTAAGAAACCATGCTGCACACAATTTAATATTTGAGGATATAATATACAAAGGAAAAAAGATGCCTGAAGGGTTACAGAAATTTAAAGAAGACTGTCTGGAGCTTTGGGAAATACTGAATAAAAAAATTGAGAGTTAATTTTGCGATAACCTACTTGTAAATTGCTTTTGTTTTTAGTTTTTGTATTTCTTTAATTAAGGTTTCTATTTGGTGGCTTTTTTGTTTGCATTCGTTTAGTAAAAAGTTTCGTTGGGTTTCTAATTGTTTGATTCTAAGTTCGAGATCCATAAAAATCACTTATAAATTGCAATAGATTTCAATTTTTGTTTGTCTACTTCTCATAATTGTTCTTCTACTACTCTTTTGATTTCAAAAAATAAAACGCATGCTTGTTCATAAAACCGATAATAATATTGAGAAAAGACCCAAAATTAAAAATCTAATTTTAGCAGAATTCAATAAAATTTAACTGCTAATAACAATTATTAATCAGTTAAATATAGTTATACTTATGGAAAAAGAAGCAATAATTATAAAGTTCATTAATTTTCCTAATTCAAAAACAATCTACCCTAGAATACAGGATTTTATAAAAAATAAAGAAGCCTTTTTTGAAAACCATTTTAATAATTATGGATATTCTGCAGATAAATTAGCATTTCAACTAAGTTTACAAAAATTTTATCAAAATGAATATTCAGATTTATATAATCAAGTAAAAGATAGATTTAATTATTTATTAATAGAAAACTCAAAACAAGGATTCAATTATGATGAATTAATGTTATTAATCTCTATTGAAGCCGAAAAACAAAGTTATGAAAAATTAAAAAGACAGATTGAATTAAGCAAACCTCAAGATTTAAGTGATTATATAGATATTTTCATCAAAATTCAAAAAGAAAAATACCAAAAAAGAATACCTCAATTTATAGACTTATTAAAAAATGAAAGTATCACCTACCCTGAAATAGGCATTATTCAATTAATTAACTCAAAATTTAACTCATTCAAAGAAAATGAACAAAAAAACATCAGTTTAAAACTAACTAATTCCAAAGAGAATTCTCTCATTAAAGCATTTATTAGTAAACACTATCAAAACATTGAAAACTATTTATATGAAAGTAATGATTCTTTTCAAGAGGTCTCTGACGAAATATCAAATGAACTTGAAATTCTTGTTCAAATAATTAATAATAGAGGATACCCAATAGAAACACCCACTTTGAAGAATCTAATAAAAAATGAATATATTGAAGAAAAATATTTGCGTTTAAAAAACAAATTAAATTATGTTAAACATAATAATATAGATAATATTGCTGAAGCTTTTATAGAAATTATGGGGGAAAATTTTTCTGAAAACATACTCCTAATTGAAAGATACTTGGATGAAAAAAAGATTGCCTACAGTAGCAATCAATTAGTTATCTTATTCAATAAAATAAAGAAAGAAAAAAATTTAAAAAAATATGAACAAACATTAATTTCATCAAATAACTTGGCACCAACTATTTCAGACATAGACTCCTTTAACGGGCATCAATTTGAAGAGTTTCTACAAAATATCTTCACAAAAAGGGGGTTTAAAGTTACAAGACACAAACTAACTAATGATCAAGGTGCTGATTTAACTATTGAAAAATTCGGTGAAAAAACAGTTATTCAAGCAAAAAGATACAAAGGGTCAGTAGGTAATGAAGCCATTCAACAAGTAGTGGCCTCAATAAAACAATATCGTGCCCATAAAGGAATGGTAGTTACAACAAGCTATTATACTAGGCAAGCAATAGAGTTAGCCAAATCAAACAATATTGAATTAATTGATAGGGATAAATTACAAGAAATTATTTATGATAATTATAACTGATCATTATGGATGCAAAAAAACAAAGTAAAGATAACTGGAACCCTTGGAGTGAAAGGTACAAAATTGCTTCAACAAAAGAGGAAAAACTCCCTGAAGAAAAAACTATAAATCAAAATAATAAACCCCAATTAAATAACATAATAATTTTATTTATCCTCGCAGTTATTTTTGCACTAATAATTTTTAACAATGGTTCAATAAAAACTGAGGCCATTGAACAACTAAACAAACCCCCATGTAATCAATACTCAAATGATGAATTGTTATTAACGAACTGTGTAATGGAGAATATTAATTATGAACGCAATGAAAAAAATTGCAATGAATTAAAAGGAACATTTTTTTGTCAAACTAATAAAAACCCCTCGAGAGTGGAAGAGCCATATTGGTGCATAGCAAATATGGCAATGTGTTTACAAGAAATTTCATTATGTGAAACTGTTGGCGAAGTTGAACAAGAGTGTTATTTAAAAGTTGCACAAGTTAATCCAAAAATTAATATAAATGATTGTAATAATTCAGGAACAGGATATATAGGGTGTTTTATGGGTCTCGCAATTAGAACTAAAAACCCAGACTTATGTAAGAATTACTTACCCGAATCTAAAAAAGAAGAATGCTATTCGAGAGTTGCTATTGTAGATACAAATTTAGAGAAATGTGATTATTCAACAACTTACTGTTTAACTAAAACTCGAAATAAAATATGTTCTTCTGAATTAGATTGCACTTATACCCTAGATGATTGTGTTATTCTAGCAACTGATGACCCGGCGGGAACGTATTCAAGCAGATGCCGTTATTATATTGCACTTCGAGATAAAAACAAAGAAATTTGCGAATTCATTTCAGATAAGCAAATGCAACAAGACTGTAAGGACCTTTTATTATATACTTAAATACATTAAAAAATCATTAAATTAATTTAAAAATAGTGCTAAATTATTGTTATTAATGGTAATGCCCTTTGAATTTAAAATAGAAAAAAAATTTGAAACTGAGTTTAAAGACTACTTTAAAGATAAAAACTTGAAAATATATACTATTAATCTCCTATGGGAAAAAGAAGCTTTCGACTTAGCCATAGTTGCTGTTGATTGGGCAAGTCGCGCTGTTTTTTTGTATTCTATCTTTAATTGGCTTAAAATGAAAGTAAAAGAAGGGAAGTCACCAAGATTTGAATTTTCGTTTGAAGATAAAAAAATTAAAACTTTTGAAGACTTTGAGGAAATAGAAGAAAACTTAAAAAAAGCAGGCATTTTAAAAAATTGATTAGCAAACATAAAATTACTTCAGATTTAGACTGAACAGAATTAAAAATTAGTTACTTGTAGATTGCTATTGTTTTTAGTTTTTGTTTGTCTGCTTCTCGTAGTTGTTCGTCTATGACTTTTCTTATTTCGAGTAGTTGTTGTGTGTTGTTTAGGAGTTCGCGGTTTTGTTTCATTATTAGTTTTTGTTGTCCTCCATCTCGTTTTACTAAGTATAATTCTCCGCTTAGGCTGGTTGAGTTTTGAATTAAATCTTCTAATTTTTCTGCACCCTTTTCTAATTTAGTTAAAATTTTTTTTAAATTAGAATTATATGTTTTTAGTGGGTCGATAGCGTAGTATCCTGTTGGGCTGAAGTTAGTTTTGGTTACAAGACCGCATAAAGCTAAGTCGCGTAGTATGTTGTAGGTTGTGCTTTTGCTTAGTCCTGTTTGGGTGATTATTGTTTCTACTTGTATGGGTTCTACTCGCCATAATAATTTGTAGACGGTGAAGTGTGGTAAGGAAAAGTCGGGAAATAGATGCTTATAGTAGTCTATGACTACATCAACATCAGGATCCATAAGACCTGACCAACCCCCGCTAGTTTTCGCATGATATATATTCGTGTTTGAGTGATTAATATTCCTAAGGTAGAAAAGAAATCAACTAAATGGTTGATTATTTTTTTTAAGTGGTTGTACATACTAATATTGCAGGCAGGTAATATAAATACTTGATTAAAAAAATTCTTTAATTTATTAAAGAAAATTACAATGATTTAAAAATTTTTTGATATAAGCCATTTTTATGAAAACCCTGCAAATTGTGCTAATGGGCTGGGAATACGACCGAATCATATACGGCTTAAAACAAAAGCCTGCAAACAAGGTGATTTTCATATCCTCTGACCCGGTTAAAACTCCTGATAAAAACTGGGGCAGAGCCTCAACAAATCTAGCCGAACAAATAGGTACATCAATAAAACCACTCGTAGATTCAGAGATTCTATTCTTTAACTATCACAATTTAGATGATTGCTTAAACAAAACAATTGCTTTAATTGAAAAAGTTGTAAAAGAATACGACGAAATCAACATTAACATTTCAGCAGGAACTACACTCTTGAAAACTTCAATGATGCTCGCGGCACAATACTATCCAATAAAACTATTCTACGTTATCCCTGGACAATATACACACCCTGGAGAAATAATCACAACCGGTGCAAGAGATTTAGTGGATTTACCAACCATAAACTTGAGTCAATTAGCTTTACCAAAAAAGAAACTAGCCGAAATATTGCTACTACTAAATGATGAGCCTCAGACTTTTACAAAATTAACAAAAAGTTATGCTAAAAATAGAGAAATCAAAGTTAATGCTGACAAATTAAAATCACTAAAATCCTGGCTATTTTATTATTTGAAAAAGCTAGAAGAACAAAACCTAATTGAAACAAAAACACAAAACAAAGAACTTTACATCTCACTAACACAAACAGGAAAATTCATCAAACTTATTTTAGAACACAAAAAGTCTTCCGACCCATATCAAACAAAACTAAGGGTAAAAAGCACAAAAAAATACTAGACAACATAGAAGACATAGACAAAATTTCACAAATGAGTAACGAAATAGAAGTCTCAAAAGCAATGGTCTACAGAGCAATAAAAGAACTCAAAGACAAAGGACTAATAGAAGAAAACGAAAAAGGATACAAACTAACACAAGCAGGAAAAATAGCAAAAATGTGATTTGTAATTTTGACAAATAAAGACTGATCTCTTTTTTTGTATTCTAATTGTGAGATTGTATTGGTTTCTGTAATCTAACCAACGAATTTTAGGGACCAAACAAGTATTTTAAGCAAAAATATGCTTCTTTTAATATATATGGAAAAAGTGCAAGTGCGTAATAAAGTGATCAGGTTCTTGAGTGGGTTTGATGAGGGGTGTAAAATTCATACAAAATTAGTAAATATTTGTGGCAAAACCGGGCAATATAATGTTCCCGATGAGCTTTTTCAAAAAAGAACACATCGGAAGAATAGAGCTTTAATTTCATGGAAAACAGTCAAGAAGAATAATCTCACATTAGAACAGCTTGAAACTTTTTCTGGCGGAATTGTTGTAGAGTTCATAAATGAGGATTACTTTCAAGAAGATAAAAATCCGAGATCATTATTTAACATTTTAAAAGGTCGATTGGGGTCTGATGATATTGTTTCTTCAATGATATCAATTAGAAATGAAGATGGTAGTTCAGCTTCAAGTTCTGCAAGAAATGCTTTTAATAAACTAATAAAAGAATTGCCTGAGTATAAAGATAATTTGATAAAAAGAAAAAAAGGAGTAGCTTGTACTGGAATTGGAAATGATAAGTGGGAAGGATATATTTATTATTCAATTAAAGGGGGACAGCAAAACACGATTTTATCCCACACCACTGCGCCTTTTCCTCAATTATTTAATCCGGCTTGTGAATTTGCAAATGAGAATATTTGCTTAGATATTGACTTAGTTTTAGCATACTTTGCAATGTTTAGTATTGATATGACAATTTTAGATAGAAATAAAAAAGAGGAATTTGATAATCTTCTGAATGATATTAAACAAGAACTGAAAAAAAGTAAATATGACTTTGGAAATCTTTTGGATTATTGTAATAACCATCCCTGTTTATTGCTTGAAACTGGTAAATTATTTGATCCCATACAAGTAGAACAAATAAATATTACTGATTTTTTAATAGATACTAAAGAAGATCCACGTAATTTGGATTTTACCCATGATGAAGCAGTAAATAAAGAAAAGTACTATTTTGATGAAACCCAAAAATGTATTCTAACCCCTTCGAGACCTAACAATGTTTTTTGGTCAAGACATTTATCAAATATGATGCAACAAAATTTTTCTTTAAAAGAATATTTTAAACATGAAGAAGAAATAATATTTAAGCGAAAAAGTAAATTAGAGAAAAATCAAAATTAAACTAGTTTTTTTTGTGCATTCTCAACTATAGATAATATTCTTTTGCTTGCCAAAGAAAAATATTCATTATTTATTTCAATCCCAACAGTTTTGTAATTATTCTTATGTCCCGCAATAACAGTTGTTCCACTTCCTAAAAATGGATCTAATAAATATCCATAATCTTTTTTTAAGTATGGAAAAATTAATTCAACAAGTTTTTCTGGATAAGGTGCCGTATGCCCAAGAATATTTTCCCCTTTAGAATTAATTTTTTTAACTGTGTCAATTACAAGAATATTTTTTGTAATTTTTGGGCGTTGGGCGTTTTTACCAAAAACTAGGATATGTTCATAACAATTTATTGGTTTAATATAACTCGGAAAAATATTTTCAGTCGAGTTACGCTTTGATTGTACTTCGCCTTTGTCCCATATGATATTGTCAAATAATTTATATCCAACCATTTCAAAGATTAAAATACTATAAAATCCCAACATCAGACGACGATTTGACATATGGGATGCCACAAACATATTATCCCTCCCAACAATATCCCCAATATTGTAAAAATAATAGGTCTCATTTTGCATTTTTTCAAATACTGACTTAGAATTTATTGCCATATCAATTAAGTAACATAAAAGAGTCGGCCATTGTGAATATTCTCTTGCATTATAATAAGGGGGCGATGTTATGGCGCCAATAATCTTTTCAGGAATATTTGATAAAATAGTTGATGAATTGCCTTCATAAATACTAAAATTTGTCTTAATAAGTTGATTTGTTGGTTTTTCTTTTTGTAAGACAATATTGCTAATAATATCTTTTAATAAGGATTTAAATAATAACTCCTTATGCTCTATAATGGTGTACATTTCAAGATTTTTAAAATTTATTTTTCTGTTAAAATCATTTTTTATGTCCATTTCGTTAATATCAGCAATATATTTAATTTTCTCTCCAGCCCATGAAAAAAATTGTACTAGCATATCAAAAATGTCATTTTTATTTGTAAAAATGTCTTTACGATATCTTCTCAATAAATCATTACTTATGGTACTGCGCCCATCGTCTAATCTTGAATAAGTATTTCTTTTAACATTTAAATAATCAAATCTTTTTCCGCGTCCAATCTTGCTTCTGCTTGGACAATTTGGATTCTGACATTCAAAACTTCTCTGCAAAATTTTTGGGTAAGAATTGCCGCGAACATTTTTTTCCATGCAATCTGGGCAAGGGAGGATTGTTTCATCCAGTTCAATCTTTTGTAATAAAAGGACTTTAGTGGAATCATTGTCAGAAATAATTAAGTCATTAAACTGAAAACCATATGAAACGCCGCTATAAAAATCTAAAATCTTTTCTTCAATTTTTGAGGTAAATTTAATATTTTTATTATTTTTAATAAAGTCACTTATTTCTTCGATTTTCTGATGTTTGTTTTTATTAAATACGCCAAAATTTAATTCTTTTTTAAACAATTCGCAATAAATTGCAATTTCAGAAATTGTGTGCCAACTATTGTCTTCAAAAATAATTGCTAAATAATGATAGTTGGCTAGATTCTCATATTCTTGATCAATAATGGATTTTAATATATTACTAGTGCCAGAATTATCTTTTCCTGCTTTTATAATCAATAATTGGTTTTTATTATCCTCATAATCATTGATTATTCCTTTATATTTGTTGGCGTTTTCTAATTTATTTTCATCCTTTATTAATCTTGATTTTATTGTTCCTAAAACTTTTTCTTTGTTTCTTTTAATTCCTTTATTTATCAGATTAATTGCTAGCAGGATATCCTCATCGCTGATAACATTTTTTTCTATGGGCTTAACATTTTCTAAGTTCCAATCTGCCAAACCCAAGATATAATTACGAACGTTATTCTTTTGTAGGGCCGATAGCTTCAGACTATTATTTTCTTTGAACATATTGATATGTTCTGTAATTTTTTTATCAGCAACTCTTGAGATGCTTAAACATAATGAAATTAACATGTCCTTTTCTATATCAAAAGGAATCTCTGAAACGAGTTCTTTTAGTTCAGTCAGATATTTTTTTGAGGTGTTCATTCATATCAAATCTATTCAATGACTTTTAATTGTATCTAACATATATTTAGGTCCCTAACTATTTAAATCTTTCGATTTATAAACATAATTTGCATAAATTAATTATGAAGATATTAAAAGAAAAATCGCGAGAATATAATAATAAAATATATTTCAAATATAAAGTTAATCTGCCGGAAAAAAGCTTAATTGAAGCTGGTTTCAATGAGGGGGACGAATTGGAAGCAGAAACAAAAAAAGGCGAAATAAAACTAAAAAAAAGATTAACACGAAAAATTGAGACAAAAAAGCCTAAACTAGGAGAAGATTAAGTTGGCTACGTATTCTCATTCTAAGTTGTGTACTTTTGAAAATTGTAAGTACAAATACAAATTACATTATGTTGATGGAATTAAACCTGAATTCAAAGCAACTATTGAGACTTTTATGGGTTCTAGAGTGCATGAGACTTTGGAAAAGTTGTACAAGGATTTAAAATTCATGAAAGAAAACTCTTTAGAGGATTTAATCAAATACTTAAACGACAGATGGGAAAGAGAATGGGCAGAAAACATTATTATCAATAAGAAAGAGTATTCAAAAGAAAATTATAAAAAAATGGCAGAAAAATTCATTACAGACTACTACAATCACCACAAGCCATTTAATGATATTACAATTATTGGTTTAGAGACAGAAGACAAGCTGAAATTCTCCAATGGTTCAAGTTATCACATTAGAATTGATAAATTTGGTTGCAAAGATAATGTGTATTATGTGTGTGATTACAAAACAAATAGTTCTATGAAAGATCAAGATGAAGCAGATGAAGATAGACAATTAGCAATGTATGCTTTATGGGTAAATAAAAAGTTCAAGGATGCAAAAAAAGTTATTCTAAAATGGCACATGCTAGCTTTTGACAAGGATGTTATTTCTGAACGAACTCCGAAAGAATTAGAAAAACTAGAAAAAGAAACGATTGATTTAATTAAGGAAATTGAAAAATGTAAAGACTTCCCAACTAATGTTACTGGTTTGTGTAATTATTGCGAGTATCAGACAATGTGTCCTGCTTTCAAACATAAAGTTGAAACTGAACAAAAAACACTAAAAGAATTTAAAGATGATGATGGAGTAAAACTAGTTGATAAATTAGCAACTCTAAAAGAACAATACAAAGCGACTGAAAACGAAATTGATGAAACTCAAAAACAATTAATTGAATTTGCAGTACAAAAAGAACTAGAAATCGTATATGGCTCTAATAAAAAAGCAAAAGTAACTGAATACTACAAACTCAAGTATCCCGAAGACAAAGAAAAGATAGTAAAACTTCTAAAAAAACATAAACTGTATGAAAAATTTATTAACATAAACTACTTGAAACTAAACTCACAAATACTTGAGGGAAACATGCCTAAAGATATTGCAAAACTTCCAGAAAAAGAAAAAGATTACAGGGTAACTTTGAGTAAGAAAGATTGATTGTTATGGACTGGTTTTCACCTCAAATGCAACATTTTCTTTTATCATTCTTTTTTTTAATTATTTTTGAAATTGTTTTTATTAGATTTCAAAAAATGAAAAAGCCAAGAGTGGAGCTTAGTTATGCATTTAATTGGAGTTTTCCAGGAAGCAGACCAGTGACTTTTTTTATTTTGCCAATATCTTTTTTGTTTTTAATTAATCTTGTTTTGTTGCCTAAGCTTGTTTTTTATCCAATAATTATTAGTTTGTTAGCTTTAATTACTCAGGTTCTTGTTGAGGAAATTCTTTTTAGAGGAATGCTTTTTGGGGGCGTGTTAAAGTTTTTAGAAGAAAAGAAGAAACTTACTAATTTGACTTTTTTATTGGCTCTTTTTGGACAAGCTTTTGTCTTTATGTTAATCCATATTACAACCAGTAACCCGGCAGGTGTTTTTGTTAGTGGAGTACTTTTTGGTTTAGTATTCCTCGCATCAAAAAAAGATATTCTTGCACCAACCATTGTGCATTTGCTCGGAAACCTAGTAGTATTCTTTGGAGCATATGCAATTTCATTTTTATAAAAAGACTACTTTTTAGTAGTCCTCTGGTTTCATAAAAGTCACCCCTTCAGAGTTTGCAATAACCCAAATGCGATTTTTTTCTATTACCCGTAGTTTGTAGTAGCCATCGTCTTCTGGATCTTTTTTGTTAAGTAGTTCAAGTCCACGAGTTATTACTTCGCGGTAGTTGTCTTTTACGTCATTGAAGAGGTTAGTGGTAAAGATGACGGGTAATTTTAGGCTTGATAAGAAACCGACTTTTACGAGTATGCCATCTTCGATGGCTTGTTCTTTTGTGTAAACGGAGATTGGTTCTCCGTACACTTCGATTAAAGAAGGTGGGTTCATTTTTTGCCACCTTCTGTTTTTAGTCGCTTGATTTCAAAGTCAAGCATCTGACTTAATCGGTTGGTTAAGTCTTGTTTGACTTTGAGCAAGTCATCGTTTTCGTTTAATTCGGCGGTTGCTATTAAGCCGAATCCTTTTGAGCCGTAGGCTTCTGTTGAAACCTTTTGCGAAACTTGTACGGTGATTTCTTTTAGTTTCATTGTGAATCACCTTTCATATGTGTGAGTAATTCATCTATTGTGAATCCTTTGCCGAATATTTCTTTTTTATTAAAATTCATTTTAATCACCTCCTGAGTGGAAAACGAATTTTTTCGACTGAAGACGTCTTGCGTTTGGTTGGAGACATTAAATCCCTTAGCAGTGAGCGACCCTGACTGCCGAGCCTCCAGCAAGGTGGTGTGAAACAGCACGAACCAACTGGCTGGGCAGTTGAAGGGGAAGGGTTTAAGTCGAGAACAAACGAGTCGAAAGAAGAAAAAATGAGTAAACGAAGGAGGGATTGAATAAGGTATAAAAAAATGGGGGGCAAAGGATGAAATGAAAATGAAATTGATTCAATGAATAGATTTAAATACATAATAGATACATATAGTAATTATGGTGATTATGTGGATATTCAAATAGATTCAAAGACTGATACAATTCGGTCAATTTCTTTAGGTAATGTGGTTATGCCCCTAAAAAGAGAATTGAGTATAAAAAAGTATGATGAACTAAAACAACATTTAGACTATCTTGAACAATTAATTGATTTGTCAGGGTTGGTTTCAGGAGATAAGATAAAAAGTGGTAACTTGTGGAATCCAAATGATTTGATAAAATTTATGGATGAAAGTTCGGAATTGCAAAAAGCAGTTTTAGAAATTTGTTCCAAATCAGATACTACCGTAAATGCTGAGGAAATGCAGGACAAACTTAAACAAAAACTTGGTTCTAAACAAAAATTGAGGGCTTTAGCAGCGGTTGGATCAGCTTTTACTCGGAGAATAAATAAGTACTACCTAGGAAAAGAAGATTTTTTTATATCTGATTGGTCTAAGAAAGATAAAAGAGTATACACAGTAAAAGATAAATATAAACAAATTTTAAAGAATTATTTTGAAAAAAAATAGGTGTTATTATGGATTATGTTAGTGCATATAATTTTTGTAAGGAAACGGTTGCAAATAGTTATTTAATTCCCTCATTAACTGACAACCAAATAGTTGAGCTAATCTCTCGGGAAGACTGGTTAATGTTTAAACTCGATTCAGAACTAGATAAAAATGAAGCGAAAATAGTTGCTAGACCAAACATATATTTGCGCATAAAAGGCACAAAATTTATTATGGGACTAACACTAAATCAAATAAAAGCAGTTAAATGGTTTATAGAAATATCAGAAGATTACAATCAACAAACAAAGACTGAATTAATAACCTTGGTTAAACAACTACCAAATGAATATTTAACTACTCTCGAAAGAAAAATAAAAGATTCTCACCCAATGCAAGTACCAAAATATTCAGATGGGGGAGTAAAATTTCAATCAAACCTAATTGAAGAAACTAAAATTGTTGCCTTATGCACTCAAGCACTTCAAATTACAGACGAAGGAAAGATAAAAACAGATTTAATTAAACAACAACAAAATAAATATTACTCTGAATTTCCTGCTATAAACTTAGCAAAAGTAGAAGATGAATTAACTGAAGAAAACATAAAAAATGCAGCAACTTTATTGTTCCCAATACTTGCAAAATGCCTTTCTATTGAACAAAGAGTAAAAATCCCTGAAGAAATAACTAACATAATAAACAAAATAAAACAACAAAAACAATGGTGGTTTTTCATTAAAAGCGATAATAGCATACTATTTAACAAATTTGAACAAAAACCAAGCACAGAAGAATTTAACATGGCCATAAAAATAATAAGAAAATCACCAGAATTCCATCAACTTGTAAAAGAATGGGGGTGTTAAAAATGATTGAAGAAAACAGTAATAAACTAAATAATGCTAGAAAAGAAATGCTATTTGGGGAACTAAGTATTCTCTCAAATAAGAAAGCATTATTAGAAAACAAATTAATTGACTTATTTCATAAAGAACTAAACCTAACTAATAATCCAAACAAATATGACTACTATCCAGCAAACCAAACTAGCAATTCATTAAGACAAAGATTCGAGGACGAAACTGGGGAAGAAAGAATTACCTCCCAAGAAAGAAAAATAGGGAACACCATAATAAGCATACCAAAATACGATGGAATAGACCTAGTACAAAATAAAGAAATACTAATAAAAATAAAAAATACAAAACTGAAAATACTAAAACAACTAAATCTAATAACACAAAAACTTAACCTAATAGAACGACAATACAGTTCGCTAGAACAACCAGAAATAACAAGAATATTCTAAATAACTCTTTAATTCGGTGCTAACTCAAAACCCGCCTCGCCCCCCTTTTGAGTAAAAGGAGTTTAATTTTTTCTTTTCTTCAAATTTGGTTGGTGGGTTGGGCTTTGTTTGTAGTGCCTAACCTTTTGGGTTTTAGTTGATTGCTTTTTCAATAAAATCTATATCAAGTTCTTGTAGCGTGTTGATTCCTACTATTCTGCAACCGTATTTTTTTGCTTTTTCTTCTAAGTTAGTTATTTTTTCTGTTTCTAGTATTTCGATTGCTACTGATTTGTCTGGTAAGTATATGTCTGCTCTGCTTTCTATGTTGATTCTTGCTTCTGTCCAGAATGGTTCGTTTAACATTTTTAAAAAGTAGCACACTTCTGATTTTTTAAATAGTGTCGTTTGCTTTCGCTTTTTGTGCTAAAGTTTATGACGTTCATTTTGTTGTTTTGTTTTAGTCTCCAGTCTACTTGCATTTAAAATTACCTTCCAATAGGAGTAAGTTTTGCTGGTTTAAGAATGCATTGGAAGTGTTTTGCCGGCGGTCGTGTAGTGCCTAACTTTTTTTATTAATCCCAGCTTTTATTTGGCTGGGATTGATATTGCTTGTTCGTTTTGTATTGTTAGCATTTTGATTGCTAGGTCTTTTTTGATTAAATCTATTTGTGCATTGATTTTTTCATCGAGATTTTGATTTAAAATAGATGCGAATGCTTGTTTGTCAAGTGGGCTGTGACATGCGTAACATTGGTTTTCGCTTGCATCGTTTTCTGTTGCACAATTAGGGTTTGGACAAATCTTTTTTGCTATGCTTGTTTTTGGATTGTTATTGAGTAGGTCTGCTTCACTTAGTGCTACATAGTATTTCATTGCTCTTGCTCCTACTGTGTGTCCTGCCATTTGTGCGGCTTTTGCTAGTCCGTATGTGTTGTACCATCTAGTGAGAGTCATTTTTCTTGAGATATATAATTTTCTTGATTTTGTTGGTGGAAGATTTATTTTTTCACAGATGTAATGGTGTATTTCTTGTTGTTGTTTGTATCCGATTGAAATTATTTTGTCGCTTGGTTTCATTTCACTTAGTCTTGTTTCTAAGTATTCTTTGAGTTGTTTGGATTCAGATTTTTCTAAAACAACTATTCTATTGCTGACATCTGTTTTTGTTCCTCTTATTCGAATTATTAGTTGTCCGTTTCTTTCATCTAAATCTTGCTTTTTTATGTCAAGTATTTCTTGAGGTCTTCCTCCCACAGAAAACCATAATCCTGCGAAAGCTAGTTGTCTTGCTGAATAATCTTTGCTCGCTTTTATGTAATCCATTACTTGTTTTTCTTCCCAAAACTCTTCTGAATCCACTGGCTTTTTTTTACCTGAATGTTTCGAACTAGTTTTCATAAAATCAGATTCAAGCAAGTCCATTAAGTCTGCCCGTTGTTCTTTTGGAAGCCGAGGCTTTATCACTAGTTTTAGAAATTGTTTTAGTTGTTTTCTATAATCTCCTGCTGAAGCAAGATTTCTACTCCTCATTCTAGTATTGAGTTTGATTACTTCAGCTTCTGTTATTTGATCCAGCGGATGATTTTCTAACATCTGACTAATACTTGATAATCGATGTACGCAAGCGTATTGTCTTCTTAGACAAGGTTCTTCTGGTAAAGCCGCGTGACGAGAATTAAACTCTCGAATCAATCCTGCATTATGTTCCCCGATTTTTTTACCTAAACGAGTTAGGTAACTTTCTAATTGTCCTTGATAATCCATACTAATATCCCTCCAATCCCAAATAAAAGGAGGGTATTAGCAAATCTACACCGGTCGGGGTATATTTTTATACTACTTATTCATTAGGTTATTTAGTGATTGTATGCATGTATTCAACCAAGGTAGAGTTTCGGCAAAAGCAAAACTTACTCCTGCAAGATTTGTTAGTAAGCGGCG
>Ga0265297_10004249_pt1 | contig 23788 bp, 15 predicted proteins | sample Munlanlwell13791_FD_192502 | JGI IMG/M metagenome (GOLD analysis project Ga0265297, IMG submission 192502) | Leachate microbial communities from a municipal landfill in Southern Ontario, Canada - Leachate well 137-91 | ecosystem: Engineered > Solid waste > Landfill > Unclassified | place... | reverse complement strand
TCAAAGTATGAGTCAGGATAGGGCAGGCATTGGTTGAGGTCGGCAGGGGAAAACCGAACACCATCGACATCGAACTCGCCCTCATGAATGTCGCAGGCGAGGGCGTCAAACTGGGAATATTGCTGGGTCAATCGCCAGGAGAGAGCGCCGCATCCGGCTCCACAATCCAGAACCCTGCCAGTGGGAAGAAGCTGAGCCAGTAGAGCGGCTACCTTATCATGAGTGACATTCAGCGCGAACGCTTTCGGAGGTTCCATCCGCTGCCCTCTTATGATTGCTGCGTTGGACTATGATAGCACTTTTTTTTCATCATTGCGACCGAATGGGTTTGTAGGATACAATTCCCTGATGACTGAACGACCCAACTGCGTTTTCTCCCTCGTCGCCGCGGTATCGCTGAACGGGATTATCGGCGGAGGCAACATGCTGCCCTGGCACATCCCCTCCGATATGGCGCGCTTCGTCGCACTCACGATGGACAAGCCCGTGGTTATGGGAAGGTGGACCTACGAGTCCATCGGCGGCCCGCTTGAGGGCAGGCATAACATAGTGCTGTCCGCAAATCCGGAGTTCTCGCCCCAGGGAGTGATCGTCGTCCGATCCCTTCCTGAGGCGGTTATGGACGCGGCGCTCGCTGCGGGAGACGGCGGAGAGGTGTTTGTAATCGGCGGGGAATCCGTGTACCGCCAGTTTCTCCCCTTCGCCCGGAAAGCCTACATCACGTATGTGCAGACCGAATGCCGGGGAGACGCGCGGTTCCCTGCCCTTGGCGTGGATTGGACCCGTACGAGCGAAGAGCCCGAGCGTCACCTTCCCTCGGACGACTATCCCACGCGCTTTGTCATCCTTGAACGGAATGTCCCCCGTTCGCCTGCGACCCGAAAATAGCCCGTGCTCAGGGCTGTCAGGCCTTGGAGCTCTCAAGAGCGGCCACGGCAGCGTTGAGCTTGTCCATTACGTCGGAGACCTTGAGGGTCTTGAGGCTCTCGAAATCGAAGGGATCGTTCTGCCGGTTGTAGCGTGCGCCGATTTCCACGACCAGGGTCGAGCGGGAAGAAGTTGTGTCGCTGCGGCTGTAGCCGAACCCGATTGCGGGCTCGGGCAGGCCGAATGAAAGTGAAAGCTTGCCGGTGCTGTCAGTCGCAAGCGCGGCCTCCAGTCTGCCCCGGACCTCCCCGACAAGGGGATAGGCCGGAAGCGAGACGGAAGCATCCCTGAGCGCCTCGGCCAAAGGCTTGTCCGCAGGGAGCCGGGACAGGATTTCCTTGAGCCCCGTCATATATTGTTCTGCCTGGAACCTTGGAAGGGCGAGAAGAGCGTCCATTATGGACTTGAGCGCGGTGGAAACCGCATTGGTCATTTCGTTGAGCATTTCGTACCTCCATATATAGCGTATGGAGGCGGAGACAGCCGACGGCACAGGCAGCCTGCAAAGGGCCTTTGCCCGGCATCCGGAAAAACGAAATGCCCTCCAAAATGACGTAACGTACTGCGGGACAGAAAGATGGGCGCAACAACGGCCCGCACGGGCAGTTATGACGACCTGCGCTATCGATGCGTTGTGGCTTCGAGGTGAAACGCTGCTATGATTAGGCCTTGCGCGCTCCGAGTCTATGGCTTCTTTCGGGAAAGGATGCCCGATCTTGGCGAATGAGATACTGTCGATCCTGAAGTACCTCGAAGAGGGTTTTATCGCCTTCGGACCCGAGGGGACGCCGATTTCCGCCAACCCGGCCGCATATCGCCTGCTTGGCGTTCCGGACGATTCGAATTTCGACATTCTGTGCGCGATCAAGTGCGAGCCCGGCGGCCGCAGCCTGACAGACACAGCCCTTGCCGCAATCTCCTCCAGAGCCGACTGGACAGGGCACCTGGCATCCACAGATGACAAGCTCGTAAGCGCTTCGATCAGGTTGCCGGACAAGGGTTCGGGCTTCCATGCATATGCCGTTCTCTCCCCCGGTTGCATTGCGAGCGGGAAGAACGTCGAGATAACTCTTGCTTGCGACTTGCTCGACTCGATACCCAATGCGATCCTTGCCGTTGACGAGCAGTTGGCCGTCATCTACTGCAATGCCGCATACTGCAGACTGTTCGCAATCTCATTCTCCGATATCCAAGGCAAACGGATTGGCGAGGTTTTTCCCGCTTTCGCAAAGACACAGTCCTACAAAGCCTTCTCCCGTGTATTGAAAACCGGGCAGAGCGAGGAAGTGATCGGCGCGTTCCTTGGCGGCTGCTACCGTTCAAGAATTTTTCGGACGCCTCAGGGCATTCTGGCGATTGCCGAAGATGTCACTGACGCCCACCGCGCGCACACTGCCGTGGAGGAAAGCGAGTCGCACTATCGCTCGCTTGTCGACAACTACCCCAACGGTGTCGTGGCCCTGTTCGACAGAGATACGCGGTTCATCTCGGCGGGCGGCAGGGGGTTTGAGCGTCTGCCGTACGGGCCCCAGGACCTGATCGGAAAGACATTGCGCGAGACCGGCGACAGCGAGCTTGAGCGGGGGCTCGCGCCCCACTTCGAGAAGGCGCTGAGAGGCGAAACATCGAACTTTGAGTTCGCCAGACGGGGCCTGACTCACCAATGCAGCACAATTCCCATCAAGGGGGAAGACGGCGAGATCCACTACGGAATGCTCATCACGCGGGAGATAACCGAGCTCAAGAAAGCCCTGACAGAGCTTGAGGCCGCGCGGGACGCCGCGGAAAGCTCCAATCGCGCGAAGTCCGCCTTCCTTGCCAATATGAGCCACGAGATCCGCACCCCCCTGAATGGCATGATGGGCATGATGGAAATCCTGGGGGGCACCCGCCTGAGCGTGGAGCAGCGTGAATACTTAGATGCCGTGATGCGTTCATCCGAGGCCTTGCTGACCGTTATCAGCGACATCCTCGATATTTCCAAGATCGAGGCGGGCAAAGTAACCGTCGAGCCCATCTGTGTGAACCTGCTGGACCTGGTCGAGGAAGTAACGCAGTTGATGTGCGCGGCCGCCGACAAAAGGGGCCTTGAACTGATCCTGCGCTACGCGCCCACCGCCCCTGTTGCCGTAATCGCCGACCCTATGCGGCTTCGCCAGGTTCTTACAAACCTGATCGGCAACGCGATTAAGTTCACCGATAAGGGATACGTCTTCGTTGACCTGGACAGCGTGGAGAAGGATCCGGATACCCACGTTTTCAGCATCCACATCTCGGACACCGGCATCGGGATTCCCGCGGACAAGATCGAGACGATTTTCGACATGTTCACCCAGGCGGATCCGTCCATCTCGCGCAGGTTTGGCGGGAGCGGCCTGGGGCTTGCCATTTCGCAGCGGCTGACTCGCCTCATGGGCGGAACGTTGTCGGTCAAGAGCAGGGCGGGAAAAGGTTCGACATTCACATTGGAGTTGCCACTTGCCCTCGATCGATCGCACAAGGCCGTAGAACCGAAGCAACTGGCCGGTGCGCAGGTTCTTGTGGTCGATTCCGTCGGGCTGCACCGCAAGGTCTTCATAGAACTGCTGGAAAGCTGGAATGCGGGCTGCATAGCCGCCGCTGACCTCGATGAGGCCGCCATCCTGATGAAGCACGCCAACAACTCGGGCGAGCCTTTCAGCCTCGTATTGATGGACGACTATCCCGGCGACGAGGAAATGTCGCGGCTGAAGAGCATCTGCAGCACGAGCGAAAAAGATTTTAAGTGCCCGATTGTCCTGCTTTCGTCAATGAGCGCGCGCGGCAGGGCCGAATCCTCCCGCGAGGCTGCGCACATTCTTATCAAACCCGTTCGAAGGGCGTTGCTTTACGAAACCGTGTTGTCCTTCATCGAAGGGCGCGGAGGCTCCGCCTCCAAAAGGATGCGGGCGGCAGAAAGCAGCAAACCACCATCGGGGAGAGGAACGGCAAGAATGAAGAGAGTGTCTGTTCTGCTCGCGGAAGACAACAAGATAAATCAGAAGCTGTTCACGACTTTCCTCTCCCGCTCCGGCTGCTCGGTGGAAATCGCCGAAAACGGCAGGGTCGCGGTTGAGAAGCTCGCCTCAGGTTCATACGACATCGTATTCATGGATATGCAGATGCCCGAGATGAACGGGTTGGACGCGACGATGGAGATCCGCAAGGCGGAGGCTGGCAAGAAACGTACCCCGATAGTCGCCCTGACCGCGGGGCTGATCACCGATGACCGCGACCAGTGCCTGAAGGCCGGTATGGACGATTTTGTCCCCAAGCCCGTGAGTCTGAGTGCAATGCGCGAGATGATCCAGAAGCACGTGCTCGGACGAAAAAACAAGGAATAGCCCCCGCCCATTTGCATAACCTGCGGTTATGTGCAATAATCCTCTGACCCAAGCCTGGGAGGGCGAATGTTTCCGGAAATCCCGCCGTGGGAAGGAATGCATGTTCTGATCGTCCATATTCCGATAGGGGTGCTGGCTGTCGCGCCTGTTCTGGTGCTGATTGCGGCCTTCCGCGTCAAGTGTTACAGAGCGCTGCTTTTCAGCGCGCTTGTCCTGATGGCCATCGGGAGCATCGGGGCGTTCATGGCAACGGATTCCGGCGGAGACGCAGCGCGGGCGATCTCGCCTGAAGTGTACGACAAGAACCCTACGCTGGGCGAAGCGATTCACGAGCACGCAGGATTGGCTAAGGATACTCGCAACGCGTTCACCGGCCTTACGCTGCTGCTGGCAGTGCTGCTGGTCATCCCAATGATAATGAAAGGACGCTGGACTCCTCGCATGGAGACCATCGCGCTGGTAATCTTCCTCGTGGCCTGTGCCGGGGCCGAATTGCTGCTGATAAACGCTGGCCATGCGGGCGGGAGGCTCGTGCACGAATTCGGTGTGCTGGCGAAGTTCCATTAAGTGGGCAGTGCCCCGGACCTTTTACCGCCAAGCCGAGATCAACGTGGCCGAGTCGATCGAGGTCCGCCTTAGGCGGATCCGCCTCAGGAGGATTCGCCAAGAGCACCTTTTCCAGGGGCAGAGACCAAGTTTCGATCAATAGCCAGATTCCATCTTTTCGGTCTGTAACATAATGGCATTGGTCGCGTATTACTGGAGGCTGAGAGGAAGGTTCCCCTCGGCTGTGAATTAACCGCCGTCGCTCAATGCACGGCAAGTGGCCAAGTGCCAAGGAGTATCTCATGGAAAAAGCTCGTATTCCGTATTTCTCCATTCGGAAATTTCCCGACCCCCTGCGCGATCTTAGCGGCGAATATGCGCGGCTCGAACACTATTCTATAATTTGTCGGGCGATCGAATTGCCAGAAGAGATTCCAGATACGCCGAATCCCCGAGAACAGAACACCGACCGCATGGTCTACAAGGCTGTACGCAAGAGTCTTGAATCAGAAGAACCCACTTTCCACCTGAAGAACAAGGGCATCACTCTGCTTGCTTCCCGTGTCGACATGCATGAGTCCGAATCCACCGCGACAATCCACTTCGGGGATGGGGATGGTATCGTCGATGGAGGACATACTTATGAGATTATCAAGGAAGCTAGGAATGCCAGCGTCTGCCCCTCGAACCAGTGGGTTCGAGTTGATGTTCTGGTCGGCGTGCCGAATGGGCTCGCGAGTCATATTGCGGGCGGGCTGAATACGACCATCCAAGTGCAAAAAAGCAGTTTAGCGAACCTCGAAAACAAATTCGACTGGATCAAGCAGGCTTTGAAGGATGAGCCCTTCACGATCGCCTATCGCGAAAATGAAGAGGGCCATTACGACATTCGTGATATTATTAGCCTTCTTCTGCTCTTCAATGTGAAGCTCTACCCGGAAAATGGGCAGGATTACCCGAAGGAAACGTATACCTCTAAGGCAAAATGCCTTGAGAAGTACCTCGGCAACATGGAAACATTTGAGTGGTTGCTCCCGATCCTGAAGGACATCTTGCGGCTTCACGATCACGTTCATATGGTATCGCGTGTGCGCTACAACGAGGAGTTCGAGGGCCGCGCGGGAGGAATGAAAGGCGTCTTCGAACAGAGGAAGCGTGGCAAGTTCACGTTTGTCTTTACAAATCAGGAAAGCGAATACAGGCTATGGGATGGGGCCCTGTACCCGATTCTGGGTTCTATGCGCTTTCTTGTCCGAGAAGGGAGCAATGGCCAGGCAGAATGGAAGCTCGGCTCCTTTGACAAGGTCCTGAGGTTCTACGAGTCCGTTGCAGGCGACATGGTCAAGATAACCTACGACGCCAGTCTTTCGCTCGGCCGAAACGCGAACGCTCTCGGCAAGTCCGAGAACCTCTGGAAGACACTCTTCATGTGTGTAGCGCTCAAGTACTACAGCACTCAGCGGATGCAGTAGCCTCGTCAAAGTCATAGCGGAGGGGGCGGCAAATTGCCGCCCCCACATTCTCGTTCAGCAGGGTGGTGCCCGCCGATACTGGGTCTGTGAGAAAAACACCCTTCTCGCCCGTACGCTTCTTCCTTTTTCGCACCTTAGCCAAGAATCCCTAGCGTCTGCTTCGCCGGACTTGTGTGTTTCGTGGTTAGGACCCCCCAGCCATCTCTCCGCGCTACCGTCGGCCTTCAGCCTCGTGTTTCGCTTTCAGGGCAGTTTGCCCCCTAAAGGGAATGCTGCACCTTCAGGGACATAGCTAGTGTTGCATCCGATAGGAAACACACGCGTTCTTTCCGCCCGTCCCTTGGAGATCTCTGCGGGAGCATAGGGCCTCCCCCAAAGCCAGTTGCATTTGAACTGCTCGGTTGGGCGAGCGGATCCACGATTGCCAATTGTGCGGTAGCTTTTCTAACGGGTTGCAGCACCAGTATGGGCGGGGTACGTCTCCACGTGAGCCGGGGCTTCACTGTTTGTTCAGAGGGCTATTTCAGGGGGCCGGGGCCGATTCTCCCCTGAATCATCTTGATAAGGCGACCAGTGAGATCTTCCGGGCTATCCCAGTACATGACCGGGTAATGGGATACGTCGAAGCCGCAGTCCTTTATCTGGTCTTTGTGGCAGCAGAGGATCACTTCTTTCCCGATCCCCTGGGCATAGCCGACCTCGTAATAAACGCTGGGGCGGTGATATGTTAGGTCAGCGACGACGAATCGGCAGGCCTTCAACTCCTTGCGGATTGCATTGTCAATCAGGTCACTGTGCAGAACCATGTCAATCCTGCGGGGCTCGTACCCAGCCTCGCGGATCGCCGGAGCCAGCGCCTTGTTGAAAACGCCATCCAGTTCGGGGTCGCCGATGCGCATGGCAACAAAAGCACTTGATCCCTCGTTGGAGACGTCTTTGAACTCGGCGAGGAAGTTCTCTCCTTTGCGGGTCAAGACAAAGTTGTCTTGCGATGCGACTTTGGCCATTCCCTCGCCAATTGCCTCCCGGATGAAGGCAACACACTCTTCTCCGTTCACAGCAAAGACAACAGAAGTCTCGATTCGTGCATCAAATTGAACCGGGGAGCCAAAGCCTGTTCGTTTCGCCTTTAGATAACTGAGAAGAAGGGCTATCTTCTCATCTGTGCTCCGGGGGATCCGAACCGGCTCGATGATCTCCTGCATGTTGTCCGTCATCAGCAGCGGGGTGATCATGTTTCTCTCGAAGCGGAAGCGTAGGACTCCGCTCATGACGTGATCCGCTAGCCCGGCCGCTCTCCAAGGGCGACTACTTGCGGCCTCTTCAGTTATCTCGAAATCTCCGCAGCAGGGACATTTGACTCGAAAAACGTCCCTGTCAGACAATTCCCTGACTTCACCTTTCGCTCCGCAAACAGGGCAGGTCGTCAGTTCCACTGTCCATCCTCCCGGGTTTTTCCACATACGTGAGATCAAGCCCCATCAAATTAGCCTCCAAGCCTCTTGTTCCTCCTGCTGCTTGTACCGATTCGTGCTCTCTTGTCAGTAATTGACAGCATTCCACAGATTGATTGACGGATATTGTACTCTACGTCATTCTGCGAGAAGTGCTGAGCAACCATTACCCTGAGCATCAGTTCGGGCAGGTATCTACCTCTCACCTTCGACCATGCTTCACGCACGGCTTCACTCGGGTATTTCTTGCTGTTTTCCTGCTTCAAGAGGAAGAAGACCAGTTCTTCTGCCCGCGTTCTGTTGCCAGAGGCAACCTTCTCATAGGTGACTGTGAGAACCTTGTGCCCGACATCGTAAGCGATTCTCTTGATGACGGCATAGCTCCCAACGAAAGTCAGACCACCGATCATATGCCTCGCCTTCCTCTCAATTTTCTCGTAAGCGGCATCCGGGTATCGGTTCCTGAGAAGAGCCACGACAACTTCAAGAACCTCCCCGCGTTCGGCGCTGACGCACTCAAGGAGAAAAGAAAGCAGTCTTAGCCCAAGATCGATGCACTCGCGGGTTATCTTCTGCTTTGCCTCTGCGTCAAGAGAAACCGGAAAATTCCGAAGAAGCTGCCCTGTGATCTGCATTGACTTCGCTGCAGCATTGATTCGGCTTATCGTGTCGACCGCCTCTAGGGCGTCAATCTCTCTGCCCTCGACATATGCCCCCTTCCCGGTCATTCGTTGTGGATTCGCACGGTCTTTTGCTTCGCTCGCCTTCTTTTCCCTGCTCGCAAGGTCGCCCGACTCTACTTCGAGCAGCCCTTTTATGTCTCCGATGTCGGTCAGATGGAAGAGATCCTCGTCAAGCGTGGCTTTTGGCTTGTCCTTGAGCTGCTGTCTGGCAGCATCAACAACACACTCGAGCAAAAATTCATCCTTCGTAAAGTACGTCAGGAACAGGAGAATGTTGGCCGCTTCCTCGACATACGTCAGTTTGCTCAGGCGGCGTACTTCCTCCCGGATTTCATTTCGCGCAAGCTTGTCTTTGAAGTAAAATGCCACGAAATAGTAATAGAGATATCGATACTTGAATGTCCATCCACCTTCGTGTTCTTCCATGAGAAGGGCCGTCTTAAGATCTGTGGCCACCGTGCCCATATTCATCCTGAGATCGTGGACCTCAGCAAAACGATTGTTAAACGCGGCTAATTCCTCATGTGTAATCTCATTTTTTCTTGCCTCATGTAGCCTATATGCCAATTCGGAAAGATATGTTGCAAGCGTATCGTATTGATTTATCAGCTTTCTCGTATGCAACGCAGTCTTGATTACTAGATCGAAGCAGTCCGCATGGGAGCTGAGCTTAGTATCGACCGGCTGGCCTACCTCAGATGTCGCCAGGATCGCGAGCACGTAGATTGGGAAACTCGGCATAACGTTCCCCTCAATCATGGCCTCGAACATCCTGAGTAATCCCCGTTTTCTCGCGGAAAGGTCCTCTTCGATGCTCTCCATCCCACCCTCGAGGGCGAGCCACTTATCGACTAGGGCACCCCGCCTTTCGTAGCCAAACTCCAGCATTTCGTACAACCTGAAGGACTCCCCGTCACGCAGACCTCCGGCAAGCTCAACTGTCGCGGAGACATCCAAGTCCATTGCACCGGCAATTAGAACACACTTTGACGCAAAGGCAGTCACCTTGTTGATAAGTTCCTTTACTTCACGCCGTGGTTCGCTCCTGTGCCTGCCATTTGCGAAGGAAAACCCGTCGACAATGATGACGCGCTTCGCGGGAACGAGTTGCTCGTATTCCTCTGTCCGATTACGGCCATATTGGGCAGCAAATGCATCCAAAATGTCCTTTTTGGTTCTGTCCCACGTAGACCATGGCTTCCTCGATAGCAGTATCGGGACGTAACCTTCCTTGAGGAACTGCTTGAAAACCGTTTTCGCCAGCGACGTTTTCCCCTGCAATTCCTCGGCATATACAAGGGACACCGTCGCTTGACACAAGGTGGCAAATGTCTCTTCCCCCCTTATCCGGCTCTTGCACTCGCTCGTCTCCAAGTCCATTTGCTGGAGTTCCGGATACACGAAAATGTCGTCCAAGGTGACCTGTGCTTTAAGCCGGTGATGTAGGGGCATTCCAACATTGCTGAGAATATTCGCAAACTCCTGCTTCGGTTCCATTTCGCTACGCCTCCTCTTGGGGTTCCCCGAAAATGGGGGCAGTGCACGTGTGCTCACTTCCGCCCTCCGATACAACACGCCATCCCAGGTGAAAGAGCTGAAACTCCGCAAGGTAGAACCTGCGGTGAGGACTAACACCTTGAACGAACTTCTGGTCGCATTGTCGGTTTCCGAAAGGGCGCCCCCGTCCGAATACACGACATTCGCGTTGGATTTCCATCTTGAGGTGATGCTCAGGTCTTCCACGTGCTCATGACCGGTCATCACGTAATCAACGACCTTTTCGATTCTTTCTCGAACGGGTCGGGCTGCCTCCGAGTGGAGCCAATGCAGCGGGTAGTGCGTCATCGCGACACATAGCTTCTCTTGCGGGTTGTCCTTGCGTATTTTTTCGGCAATTGCCGCCGCGTACTTCGGCGTTCTCGCACTATCGTCTAAGTGTGTGGTCAGGCACAGGACCCTTGTACCCTCAAAAGCATACTCGTAGTAGCCGTACCCGCCCTCTGCCGCCAATCGGATGTTCTCCGCCCCTCCCGAATTGTTGAGGAAAATGTCGAAAAAGGCCGACTGCGACTTGGGGCACTGGCGAAATCCTCCGGCCCCTTCGAGCGTGGAACTATCGTTCTCATTTCTACAACTGGTGCCTCCGGTTCCATCGGGACTGTCGACAAGATCCCGGTCCCAATCATGGTTTCCTGGAACAGCCACAATTCGAAGGTTCTTTGACAAGTGAGGAACGGAGTTGCGCAGCTTCTCCCGCAGAACCCGCACGAAGTACGCTGCAGCTTCGTACTGTTCACGCTTGCCCGAAAAAGTGACGTCGCCGGTAATTGCGATAAGTAGCTGATCAGCGTCCACATCAACGCTTGAGATCGCAGCGGTGATCTTGTCCACCCGGGAGAATATCTCGTCGTTTCGCGATGAGATGTGCAGATCACTAAGGTGCACAAGTACGGTCTTCATCTAGTCCTCCTCACCACTGAAAATGCGACCTGCCTCGAGAACACTATCGTCTGCAGACGCTGCTTCAGCGACTCGCCATAGACCGCGAACTTGCCGCAGAAGCGAATGATATGTACTCCAACTACGTAAGTCAAGACATTTCCGCCCCCTCAGCCTCTCTCTCTCCGCTTCCCCATTCGGACTTCTATCACGCTTTGGCTATCGCCAAAACCGGCATTTCGCTCCATGTGCGGCCTTCCAGCATACGGCCAGCCTTCTTCTTGTTCACCCCGCCCCATTGCTTGAAGAAAAAGGGCACGCCCTGAGCCTGTCGAATGGGAGCCTGTCGAATGGGGTGAGGGTAGTTGCTGGTCGGGCCTGTTTCTTTTTCGATCTTAACTCCAGACGGAGCAAGGTCCGCCTCAGGCGGAGACGCCGGACGCCAGACTAATGCAGCCGTGGCGTTATGCCCAAGCCCAGCTTCCCCCCATAGGGTGAGCACACGCTTAGAAGAGTCTTTCGTCCGTCGTCTGTCGTCCGTCGGCAATCCAACACCAAAACGCAAGAGGGCGGGGTGAACGCGACTACGATTCGTCCGTCGTCTGTCGTCCCCTTCGACGCCGGGCCTACGGCGGGCGTCGCTCCGTTGATCCAACAGCCCGGGCAAAGGCCAACAGCCAGGGCAAACACGAAGCGAGACGCATCGTCTACTATGGCGGCCAACAGCCATTGAAGCCAGGCCGGAGACGTTAGGCTGGGGGCTGTAGGAAAACCACGAGCCAAGAAAACAGCCGGGCGGAGACGCAGAATTAGGTTTGTTCACGACGTCATGTGGGGTGCCGGGTTAATGCGCCAGGGCATCCCCAGCAGGACGAACGCGCGCAGACGCACCAACCACAGTTCGCCTGCGGGATGTCCTTGAATGTCCACGTGGTCCGCCTCAGGCGGATGCCCCTACGATCACCAACAGCCAAGATTGCCGCGCGGGTGCGCGGCGCTCCTACCCAGTATCCCCTTGAAGGGTGACGGGGGTATGGCTTTTCCTTGGCAACGGCTTCCTCCGAACCCATATTGGCTTCTCTTCCGGGCCTCGCAATCCTTCTCTTTTCCGCTCTTATTCAACATTCTTCATTGCTCATTGTTCATTGTTCATTCTTCATTGTCTATTGTCCCGCGATCAATATCTCCGGGGCTACATCGAATACCATCGCGTCCGGCGTGTCCCGCCGCTTCTTGTATTGCTCGAAGTACTGCTGCCACTTTTCGGCGCGATCCGGGACCTCGGCGATCGGCACTTTGCCCTTGTGATTGAAGAGAACAAGGTACTGGGCGACGACTATCGCCCCGATCGGCCCTGCCCAGAAGGCAAGGAAACAGTCGCCCCGCGCAAGCTTTTCGACCGATTCGGTCGTGCCGAAAAAGGGGACCACGGAAGAAGCGGAAGCGAGCATCGCGCGCGCTTTCTCGGGGGAGGTCAGCGTAAATTCGCCCTCAGCAACCATGAACATCTCGAGCATATCTTTCTGTAACAGCAGGTGCCAATCGGAAGGGACTTCCTTTTCGTCCGATCCCGCACGGCTCAGGAAGATAATCGCTTTCACCCCGCCGAATGCAAGCGCGAACTGCCCGGACGGCGTAGTCTCGCCCTCCTTGGGCTCGTTCCAAATACGGGTGGCGATGAACTCCAGTTGAATGAAATCAGGAGGCTCGGCGGTCCACCAGGTCCAATGAGCTGTCCCGGGAAGGGCGACTTCGAGAGTATCGAGCGCGTCACTCACTCGCAGGACCTTCTTTTGGGATCAACTTCCGCACGGATGAAATCATGCCCTATGCCCGCCTGTCAGTCTTTCAGAATGCCATTGAGCCAGCCGCCGACCTTTTCGGCCCACACGCGACCATGCTCCTTCAGGCCCTTGGCGCTGAAGTGAATGCCTGCGCCACCGCCGTCCCGGTTGTCGCCGCCCAGCTTGTCGGTGTCGGGGCCTTCGAGCGCGAAGCCCTCGTCCCAGAGCCGCTTCTGCGCGTCTCTTGTGCTGGCGAAAGTCTGCGCCTGGGGATTGAGGTAGGAGACCTGCGCGACAAACCAGGGGAAATCCCAGCCCGCGCGTTCCTTGGAGCCGACGATCATCGTCACCATCTGCTCGAAGTACATGTCGGACGTCATCGCAACGTCGGACTCGCCCTGGTGCCACATCACGCCGCGGAATCCGTTTCTGCCCAGCACCAAAATGCGGGTCTCCATCCAGTTGAACAGCTCGCCTCCGGGCTGCCAGGCCGAAACGGACGTGCCGCCGTGGCCGGTGACCGCCACGCCGATGGGAACCTTGAAGCGCGCGTACATCTCGTCGCCGAATGACGGCCAGAAGCTGCCGCCGCCGGAGCCATCGTGGCAGCCGGGTTGCGGGTCATCGGCGATCCGCCAGACCGCGCCGTCAAAGGTGGCGACCTTCTTGCTGGCGGTCTGCAGTTGGGCCTCCCCGCAATTGGTGGAGTTCGACTGCCCCGCGCCCACAAATACCTCGCCAACGCCGACGTTTTCAACCGACATAGCGGAAAGCTCCTTGTCGCCCTTCATCGCGCGGACATCAACCTTGTACCAGCCTCCCGCTCCTGCGGGCAGCACGCCGGAAAATGATCTGCCCGTCAGCGGGATCGCTACCCACTTGGGGTCAATCGTGCCAAATGTCGCGGTGCCCACGACCCGAGCCTGTACGGCATCCGCTTCGAGCTTGGTCCTGCCAGCAACGTACACGGTGCCGGATGACTTGGTCGCACGCTGAAAGACCTGATAAGCCCTTGGTGAAAGCAGTGTTATGGGGGGCTCGGAAAATACCTTGGGTTTCATCAACTCCGCCACCTTCGCCGCGTCCTCCTTTGCGATGGGGCCAAGTTCGATGGTGATCTGCCGGGCCTCGCCCACTGCAAGGTCGCACTGCCAGACCTGCAGGCCGTAGAAGGGCCCCCAAAGGCGGTTCGAGCCGGTGATTTTCAGGCGGGAAGCGCCGCAAAACCACTCGCTGACCGCAGCCTCGGCGGTAACGGGTGCGCGAAGCAGTTCGCCCTTGTCGTTGCGCATTACGCGCACGCCGGAATCGAGGATTATGAACAGGATGTTGGCCGCGTTGGACTTGTTGGTCGCGGTCCAGACCATGCCGGTGGGGGTGAATTCGTACTTGATTTCCGAGGTATCGCACTGTGCGGTGATCGCATTGCCGGTTCTCTTTGGCGCGGAGAGCCTGGCGATGCCGGTCTGGTAAAAATACACCCCTCGCGAGCCCCCAATAACCGCGTTGAGGAATTCCGCCCCGCCGACCTTAAGGCTGGTCATGCAGCCGTCCTCGGCAATTTCTGCTTCGTAGGCTGGGCAAGAGGCGATGAGCCCGGCCCCCTTCTGCTTGAAGGTCACGGACTCCGCGGGTGCGAGGGACGCCACGGAGACAAGCACGGCAAGGGCCAGCAGAAGGGATGTTCGATGATACTTCATAACCACCTCGGGTTGTGCATCTACTATAGCGCAGGGAACAGGTTTTGCAAAGACTTGGGGTCAAATTGGCGGGATGGGCAAAAAGGGTTATCATCGGGCCAAAAGGAGCCCGCAGGATGATCGCAAAAATCGTAACCCTGGTTCTGTACGCCATCCTGATCATGGCGGTCGGTTATATAGGGTCGCGCAAGACCAAGTCCTTCAAGGACTTCCTGCTGGGCGGCGGAACGGTTGGCCCCTGGATGAGCGCACTGTCATACGGAACCGCCTACTTTTCGGCGGTTTTGTTCATCGGCTTTGCGGGGAAAATCGGCTGGGTTTTCGGCCTGTCGGGATTGTGGATCGCGGTGGGGAATACCCTTGTCGGAATCATGCTGGTATGGCTGCTGATAGGCAAGAAGGTGCGGGTTTATGCCACAACCAACGGCGTTTCCACGATGCCTGAATTCCTGGAGCACCGATTCGACAGCAAGTTTCTGAAGCTGTTTTCGTCGCTATCCATCTTCATCTTCTTTATCCCTTACACCGCAGCGGTTTTCATGGGGCTCAGCTACCTGTTCACGACAACTTTCGGTATCCAGTACGAGTACATACTGCTGTTTATGGGCATCTTCACGGGATTCTACATGCTGATGGGCGGATACAAGTCAATGGCGCTGATGGACTTCATCTTCGGCATCATAATGACCATCGGGGTTGCCGTGATTATGTGGTTCGTTCTTGACAGGAGCGGCGGCGTAATGGCCGTCGTCGACAAGCTGCGCGCTATAGATCCCGATCTTGCGTCGCCTGTAGGCAAGCCCGGCTTCTGGCCGCTGGCCTCACTGGTGTTCCTTACGAGCGTGGCGCCGCTGGCAATGCCGCAATTGGTGCAGAAGTTCTACGCCATCAAGGACGACCGGTCGGTCAAGATCGGAATGGTCGTCTCGACGGTTTTCGGTCTGCTCGTAACAGCAACCGCGTACTTCTCGGGTGCGACCGGCAGGCTCTTCGTCACGCCCCAGACAAATCCCAACGCATTCGCTGACGGAAAACCGGTCTACGATGCCCTTATGCCCGAGATGCTGTCCAACATCATCCCCCCGGCGTTCTTCCTGGTAATCCTGTTGCTGATCCTGGCTGCCTCGATGTCCACGCTGGCCTCCCTTGTGCTGATCTCCGGCGCAACCATCGCCAAGGACCTGTATGCAGGATTCCTGAAGAAGGACGCATCCGACAAAGCGCAGGTATTCATGATCCGTGCCGCCAGCGCGTTCTTCATCGTACTGTCGATGATCCTCGCCCTCACAAGGCCCGCGGTGATCGTGACGATTCTGGCCATTTCGTGGGGCGCCATTGCCTCCGTCTTCCTTGGCCCCTTTATGTGGGGATTGTTCTGGAAGGGCACCACGCGGACCGGCGCGATAGCAGGATCCGTGGTGGGTTTGGCAGTTTGCATCAGCTTGTTTGTCTGGCGGGGCGAGGCGTTCGTGGCTCAGGCTGGCTCGCTGGGAATGTTGACTTCCCTGGCTGTGGTTCCGGTGGTGAGCATGATGACAGGCAAGCCCGACAAGGCAGCCGCGTAGTACCGACGTAGGCCGGTTGTCGTTCAGCCAGCGGAAGAGGGTCCGCCGGAAGCGCGTTTCCTATTGACGCGGCATCAAGGCTACGCGGAGCATATCCATCGTGTGCTCGAATGACAACCCTCTCAGGTCGGTGTTCCATGACCCATCGAAAGTGGCCGAGAGCATCTCATCTGAGAGTGAATCAGCCACGCTCCACATATCATCCTCATCGAGCACGAGGTCTCCGTTGGGGGAGAGCCCGGACACGAGATGCGGGTGGTGCAGCATCAGGTCCTCCTGAAGCAGGGGCAAAAAGCGGAGCGAGACCTTGGCGGTAACGTACACCGGCTCCCTCGCAGGTGCTTGCGCATCTCCCTTCAGGGCGGCGTTCCTGCGGTCCCAATCCGCTTCGGAGATGGCATTCCTCTTCCGGTCTGTCTCGCCCTTGAGGCTCGCGATGAAGTCCGACGGTGCGCGAGGATCCTTCAATGCAGTAAGAGACAGCTCCGCCGCATTCCGAACAGAGGAGTCATCATCTTTCAGGCATTCGATCAGGGCAGGCACCGCGCTCTTGTCCCCGGCCGTCCCAAGCGCATCTGCGGCGCGTTTGCGCGTAATGCCGAGCCTTTCCTTGAGGCATTCGAGGAGGATCGGCACCATCCCTGCGCGCTCCAACATAACAAGCACACCTGCGGCGGTGCATCTGACGTGGGCATCCTGGTCTGTCAGGAGCCTTTCAATTGCAGGAATAGCGCTTTGACGGCCGACAAACCCGAGCCATTCGGCGGCCCAGCAGCGAACGCTCCAATCCGGATCGCCCAGGTATTCGATAATGGCTGACGTTGCGGCAGGATCCGCTATATCGGCACATGAACCAACCCGGTCCGGGAACTCCGGCAACTGATCAAACCGCACTTCGATCGCGGCCTGCAGGGAACTTCGGTCGCCCATTCTCGCCAGGGCCCTGGCAACGCATCTGCGCACGCGAAAGCTGCTATCCGACAGGCTTGCCCGTAAAGCAGGAACTGCGGTGTCGTCCTTCAGTTCCTCGAGCGAGCGGGCCGCATTCTGCCGCACTAATTCGTCGGGGTCTTTCAGGCTCTCGATCAGTGCGGGAACCACCGTCCAGTTCTTCATAGTGCCGAGAACCTCGGCCGCGCACCGCCGCGCCTCGACATCCTCCCACTTGAGCCAATTGAGGGGCTGCCGGATGGCGTCCCCATCGCCGATGTGCCCCAGGACTCTTGATGCGATCATCCGAACAAAAGGGCTCTCATCCCTGAGGAGTGGAATCAGGGCCGACTGTGCAGCAGGATCGCCAATACACCCAAGTGCCTCGGCGCAATTCCTGCGCACGATGGCGTCAGGGTCCTTCAGGCCTTCCACAAGAGGCGCCAGGGCCGCCTCGTCACGGACCCTGCAAAGGAGGTCGGCTGCATGCCGCCGGATCATTATGTCCTTGTCCTTCAGTGTCGGCGCAAGCGCCTCAGCCGCCCGATGATCGGGGATGCACCCGAGAGATGATGCGGCTCGCGTTCCCAAGTCGCGGTCATCGCCCCACAGGCACTCGATCAGGGCAGGAGCGCTTTCAGGGTCCCCAATACTGCCGAGGCCAATTGCAGCCCAGTCGCGAATGTTGTGATCCGCGTCCCGCAGGCACTCAACGAGAAACGGGACCGCCCTCCGGTCTTTTACGAGTTGAAAAGCCCTGAGAAACTTTTCCCGGCCAGGTTCGTCCTTGTCCTTCAGCCAATCGCGGAACGTCTGAGTGGCCCTGGGGCCCTCGATCTCGAGCAGGGCCTCAATGGCCGCCCGCAGATCAGGGAGTATGAAGCTTGTCGAAATGAACTCGAACAATGCCGACACGGCGGCAGGATCATGGAGTTTTCCAAGAGCCTCGGCCGCCTTGCCTGCATCAGGGTACTTTTCGGCTTTCAGGCGTTTGATGAGGTCTGCAATCGTGGGTTTTTTCCAGAATCGGAACACTATCGGCTCCTTCTCCTCTTACCCATTCCGTTTCCATCGCGCACATGCGCGACCGTCAATTCTATCCCGGCTCGTTATCTGTCAAGCGACGGCCAATAATCGGGTCCTTCGACTGTGCGTAGCCACGCACGCACCAGTCGGCTCCCGGACACGCCGCCTGCCTGCAATGAGACCGGGAGGCTTGACCATGGAATGGTTATCAGTATAATCAAGTCCGGGATACAACAAAAGGAATAAGTGCCTGGGACGAGCATCGCACAGAATCTTGCACGCGGCAAGATGAACAGAACTGCGTCTTAAGAGCAGGATGGGCGGAAGATGAAAGCTGACGGCCCCGTATTTCTGGATTATTGCACGCAGCTTGCGGCCCGCGTCGAGGCCGACTGGAGCGCTCTGCCCGTGCGGTGCGCATTCGCCCACGGGCCATATTCCGTGCCAGTAATACTCGAATCGCGGGTCTCGCATCCCTGGCACGAGCCCCAGCAGCGTGACGCGACTCATCCGTCCGCGTTCGAGGCCATCGAATCCGCTCTGAAGTACGGCGTTCCGATTATCCTCGTCGGCGAGTCCGGCTCCGGCAAGACCGTGGCGATGCAGGAGGCCGCGCGCAGGCTCGCGCGAAACATAGAGAGCGCGCAGACCACTGGATGCTTCGCGCCGGTCTGCGTGGACCTCGGAACATACCGGGACTCATCCGAGGACTCCCTGCCGTTCGAGCAGGTCATTGGTCGTATGCGCCCGCGGGCAATACCGGATGGCGCGCCCATCGTCTGGTTTCTGGACGGCCTCGACCTTCTGTCGGATTCGGGGACAAGGACCGCTACGTTCTTCATTGAGGGCTCCCGGCGCCTCCAAGGGCCGGACAACTCCTTCGTGTTTTCCTCTACGCCCGACGGCAGGCTCCTTAACCAATTCGGCTCGATAGAGCACCGGGTGCTGGTCAGGATGTTTCCCCTGAGCCGCGAGTGGCGGGCTCAATGGGCGGCTTTGCACCTCCCGCAATCGTCGGATATGCTGGTCGCCTTCGAGCGCGACGATCCGTTCCAGGCTCGGCTCCTCCGTCTGCCACTCTACTTCTCCATTGCGATCGAGATGCTGAACGACGCCGGTTCCATTCCGGCGAGCCCCTTCGGCGGCCGCGCGGGTATGTTGCATTCCTTCGTCGAGTTCGCCCTGGACCGCGGGGCAAAAGAAGGGCTCGTGACCTCTGAGGAACTCGAGACCTGCCGGATGCCGGGGCGGGAGTCGGTTGACCCGCTGTTCTGGACTGCAGTTGCCGGTGGTGAGTCGCTTACAGAATGCGCCTGCTGGGCAGAGGGGATCCTCCGGCGCGTGCCCCCATCGGCCGACGCTCCCGCTTGCGATTCTGAAGCCCTGGAAAAAAGGCTCGCGGTACTCCGGAAAGCGTCGCTCGTGGTGGAGAACGAGGAGGAACGCACGGTCAGGACCTTCCACAGGCAGCTTGGCGAGCACCTCGCCGCCATCCGCGTCGCAGAGAGGCTCGATCGGACAAAGGACGACCGGGCATACGAGGAGGAGATCTGGCGTTGTTTCCGCATCGAACGCCTCGACGACGCACTCGCACAGGCTCTGAGCATCCTCGAGGGGAAAACGCGCGGTTCGATGAAGAGGGCCATAGGCAATCTGTCCGCGGATGGCTGCTACAGGCGGGACCAGGCCGACCTGCTCGGAAAGACCGGAGATCCCAAGGCCGTGCCGATTTTGATGGAGTTCCTCCAGGATCCCGCCGCTGAAGCGCAAGAAGCATCTGCCAGGGCGCTTGGCGACCTCGGGGCGCGCGAAGCCGTTCCCGCCCTTCTCGAACTGCTGAAAAGGGAGCACATAGGCGTCCATGTGCTCGAAAATGCAGCCAGAGCGCTGCGCGCCATCGGGTCGAAAGAAGCCGTCCGCACTCTCATCGGGTGGCTCGACGACCCTGACGACGGCGTGCGGGACCGAGCGGCATTGGCTCTTGCGGAGATAGGAGACAAAGAGGCTGTCCCTGCCCTGATAAAATGTCTGCAGAGAGGGGACTACTCCGCAAGTGCGTCAGCAGCATGGGCCCTTGGGGATATTGGGGACCGGACGGCAATACCCGCTTTGATCGCATATACGGCGATCCCCCAGATCGAGCTGCCGAATTGCTGTGTCGAGGCGCTCGCAGCGCTCAAGGCTGAAGAGGCGGTCCCGGCCATCATCGAATTTATGGAGTCCGATCTCATTGGTGAGGAAAGCGGTCCTGCTTGGGCGCTCGAGGCCATCGGCTCTCCGAAGGCAGGACCAATCCTGGTTGATCATCTGATGAACGGCGACCACGAACTCCGATGGCAGGACGCGCTCGCGCTTGGCATCATCGGGTACAGGGAGGCGATTCCCGACCTGATGGAATGCCTCAATGACCACGACCCCGAGGTGCGGTCGTACTCCGCCGAGGCACTCGGAGAGATGAGAGCTCTGGAAGCGTTGCCGGCCCTGCTCGGATGTCTTGAAGACCCGGAGCCCAGTGTCCGCTCCTCTGCCGTTGCCGCTTTCGGATACTTTCGCATCAGGGAGGCTTTCAATCCGGTGATCAGAGCCCTGGACGATCCGCATACCTGGGTCAAAGACGCTGCGGCAGAGGCGCTCGGGAGAATGGGGTTTCGGGAAGGGCTCCCATACATTCGCAGGTACTTGGAGGAACACTGCTACTTCCATTGCGAGGGAGTTCTTTGGGCGCTCGCTGAAATTGGAGGCCCGGAAGAAACGCCTCTATTGGTGGAGTTGCTTACCCGCAACTATTACAAATACGATGGAGATGTAATCTCGGCGCTTGCCACGCTTGGAGATGAGCGCGCCATTTCACCTATTCTCGCTGGCCTGTCCAAGACTGTGTTTCACACCACTGAAGATAAGAAATTCATTAATGTAATTGGCGAGAGAGACTGCTTCTTCTCCGCGGTTGTCGCCATAGCAGTGAGGAGTCGGATTTCGGTATTCTCGATCGCCAGGGAGTGCCACAGGTATGGCATCCCATATTCCGACTGCTCCATTCTGTTTTCGTCGCTCGGGCGCAGAATCCGGCGCTCGGAGTACAAGAAGAGGCTTGCCGAGGTCCGGTAGAGGGAATCAGCCTTTGCAGCCGAAGTGATCGGGGTAGAGCATGATGATGCGCAAAGGGGAGTGCTGTAAGGGGAAGTAGCGGGTTACTTCTTTGGCGCTTCCATCCCGGCTTTCGCCGCGATGATCATATCCCGTATCTCGCGCACGGCCCGCTGTTCGGCGTCGCGTTCGGTCTCGCCTTCGCGGGGGGCAAGTTCCTCCGGGCGAATCGGATCGAGCACCGTGGCGCGAATCTTGTAGGGCCGGGGGAGTCGATTGCTGCGAGGCCAGGCACGACAGGCCCCTGAGACAGCGATTGGGAGAATTGTGGCGCCCGTGCGCCTTGCCAGCCACACAAATCCAGCCTTGAAATCGGCGATCGTCCCGTCCTTCGACCGCGTTGACTCCGGAAAAATCAATATCGCGCTTCCGCCTTCGAGCAATTCCACCGCCTTCTTCAGCCCCCCGAGCCCCGAGCCTTCCCGGTCAATGGGAACAGCTCCCAGGATACTGATGAACCCCCCGAACAACCTGTTCCGAAACAGCGTCGAACGCGCCAGAAAGCGCAGCATCCGGGGACAGGAAACCTCCGCGAGGATGGGATCGAGATAGGACTGATGGTTCATCACGACAATGACGGGGCCCTTGGAGGGCATCGGCGCGCCCTTGCGGCGCGGGAAGAAGCGGAAATAGACGTAGCAGGCCAGCCGAGACAGAAACCTGACGGTGAAAGGCACCGGCGAAAGCGAGGGCCTGAACAGCCCGGGGCTTTTGCGTTTAAGCGTTTCCTGCGAGGACAACCTTCGAGTCCTTTATGAGAATCGCCAGCACTTCAGGAATGGAAAGCCCGGTAGTGTCAATCACGATCCCGCCCTCGGGCACCTTCAGCGCGCCCCAGGGCTTTTTCCGGTCGTTCGCGTCGCGAGCCTGCTGTTCGGCAAGCACCTGCTCCAGGTAAGTCTCCCGGCCCCGCGCGAGTTCTTCAGCCAGACGGCGGCGCGCCCGCTCGATCGGGGAGGCGTCGAGAAAGAACTTCACCTGCGCATTGGGGAATACTACGGAGCCCATATCACGGCCGTCCGCCACAAGGTCGAACCCCTGCGCCATGGCGGCAGCACGTGCATTTACCTCGACCCGGACGCCGATTGCAGACGATACGGGCGATACGGCGCGGGATACTTCGGTTGAGCGGATGAGCCCGTCAACGCATTCATCGCCAAGATACACCGATGTCTTGCCGTCGCATCCCACCGCCTTGAGTGGGGCTTCATGGGCCTGCGACTCCCATAGCCCGGGGTCGAAATATTCCATGCGGATATAGTACAGGGCGATGGCCCGGTACAGTGCACCACTGTCGAAATGCACGAACCCGAGTTCGGCCGCGAGCATACGGGCGAGGGTGCTCTTTCCCGCACCCGCCGGCCCGTCGATGGTGACTATTTTGCCAGCCATTACCTCTCCAGGTAAATGTGCCTCTGCCAGTCCGGATCCGGTTTCTGATATTCGCGACGGAAATGTACTCCGCGCGACTCGGTCCGCGTGAGGGCGGCATCGACGACAAGCCGCGCCACCATCAGCAGGTTCTGCAGTTCCCAGCCATTCAGCGTAGTGAACCGGCGGTACACCATGTACCGGGCCCACTGTTTGATCTTGGACAGTGCTTCTTCGAGACCGGCCTCTTCCCTAACGATGCCGCAGTGGCGCCACATAAGGCTCTTCAGGGAATTGCGTGCGTCGGCGATGTCCATTTCCACGTCGGGAAAAGCACTGTCGACCTTTTCACCGCTTTCGCACACGGCAAGGATCATCGGGGCAGGGGAGTGCGCGGATTCCAGCGCCTCGACGGCAGCGTTCTGTCCGGCGATTTCGCCAAAGACAAGGCTTTCCAGCAGCGAGTTCGAACCCAGGCGGTTGGCGCCGTGGAAACCAGTCGCAGCCGCCTCTCCGCAGGAGAACAGCCTGCCGACGGTTGTGCGCGTTGTAGTGTCGACCTTGATTCCGCCTATGGAGTAGTGCGCGCTTGGGAAAACGGGTATCAGGTCGGTGCCGATGTCAAGGCCGTAGTCGGCAAGGACGCGCGTAACCTGCGGGAATCTCTCGCGTACCTTCATTGGGCCAAGGTGGCGCATGTCAAGGAATACCGAAGAGGACCGGGTGCGCTCGGCCTCGGCGAGTATGGCTCGCGAGACCACGTCGCGCGGGGCAAGCTCGGCCTGGGGCGAATAGCGGGGCATAAAGCGTTCAAGGTGTACGTTGAGCAGGAAGGCGCCTTCGCCGCGCGCTGCCTCGGTAATCAGGAATCTGGGAGCGCCTGCCATATAGAGCGTGGTGGGATGGAACTGGACGAATTCCATATCCTCGATGCGGGCGCCTGCGCGGTATGCCATCGCGATGCCGTCGCCGGTTGCGGTTTCCGGGTTGCTTGTCTCGCGATACACCTGGCAGAAGCCGCCGGTGGAGATAATCGTCGAGCGGGCGGAGACCACGGCAAATTTGCGGTCGGGGGTGAGGACAAGTGCGCCAAGGCAGTTGCCGCCCTCGACCAGCAGGTCTATGGCAAACGTGCTCTCCATAACCGTGATCCGGCTGTTGGAGCGCACCGCGTCGCAGAGCGAGCGTTCTATTTCGCTGCCTGTCCTGTCGCCCAGCGCGTGCAGGATGCGCCTGGAGGAATGGCCGCCCTCGCGCGTCAGGTTGAAGTCTCCGTTGCCGACCATGTCGAAGTGCGTGCCCAGCTTGACCAACTCGCGAATCCGCGCAGGGCCTTCGCGAACGACCAGTTCGACCACATCCCTGCGGCATACCCCGTAACC
>Ga0265297_10004248_pt1 | contig 23792 bp, 16 predicted proteins | sample Munlanlwell13791_FD_192502 | JGI IMG/M metagenome (GOLD analysis project Ga0265297, IMG submission 192502) | Leachate microbial communities from a municipal landfill in Southern Ontario, Canada - Leachate well 137-91 | ecosystem: Engineered > Solid waste > Landfill > Unclassified | place... | reverse complement strand
TAAGGGATCATTATTGCCGGGAATATACTGAACGCTTTCCTTAGCAATGGTATAATGATTTTGATAGTGGAAAAGTAATTCTCCGCTATCCAATTTCAACCATTTATCAACAATGTTGCCTTGGGCGTCCTTACGCGTAAAAAGTTTGTCAGAATTGGAAAATTCTCCCCCGCAATTATCCACATAAACGGTAGAAGTAAAAGTTACATTGCCCGGATAGATAACTTCGGTCTGCTGCCAGCTATCCCCGGCGTTAATATTCAAATATTTTTTGTAAATAGTACCTACAGGTAGTTCCGTTACCACTTCCCCGGTGGGAGTTTGCCAAAAGTTTCTTTTCAGGTATAGATAGTCACCTTCAGCATAAACGATATCCAGCTTGTCATAACTGTAAAGTCCTCTTCCCGTTGCCAAAGGATAGAGGGTTAAATTATCCTCCTGAAATGGTTCTGCCACATATTCATAACGGGGCAGAGGACTATCGGTAACTTCAATTGTGCCTACATTAATGGAATTTCCTGGATTGGGTGAAAAAACAGTAGGATTGCTATAACCTCCGGCACAGCCATAAAAATCTTTGCCAGTTGCTGTTTCGGTTAGAACAACCTGCACATAAAAATCCTCAGCGATATCTGTTTCAAGGGAAAAAGTAAGCTCGGAAAGGGGAACTGTAACTTGAATATTACTTTCGGACACGGTAATTAGTTCCAAGCGTGATGCAGCAATTTGAGCTGTGCCATTATAAGTATAATTGCCTGTGATGGCAGTATTTTCCACAGGGATTATGAAGGGCTCAAAATCTACTGTTGGCAAAGCAGCATTATCATTGTGGTCGTTGATGGTCTCAGCAATTTCGGCTGCCGAAGAAAAGCCCCAAAAATTGTTTTCTGCCATAATAATAAAGCTGGCATTAGCATAGGCATCGCAAAAAACAGAATTATTATTGCCAGAAGCATCGATATTGTTGATAATGGTGTTTTCTCCCTGCGCCCAGATATGATCTATAGCCAGGTCTCCTAAAACTGGTTTACCATTATTAGTAATGTAAAATCCGGTATAATTACCCTCAATATGGTTGCGCTCAAAATAAGGGATGGATGTAACTCCCGAAACCATTACTCCCGCTCCGGAATTCATATCTCCCGGAATAAAATTGAAGTTGATTTGATTATCCGCTACATAACCTGATGCCTGTAATAAATAGATGCCGGTATAGTTATATTCAATGAGGTTATTTAAAATCTGGGGATTGATGGAACCCGAAGAAGCAATGTCCCAGGCAGAAATTCCCTGCTTGTAGTTGTGATGAATATGATTATTTAAAATATTGGGATTGCATTGATTTACGCCAGATTGATTGCCCATTTGAATCGCCGCTCGAAATTGAGGTCCGGTTCCATTATAGCGAATTTCGTTATACCTGATATAAGCATTGCTATTAGAGGTAACCAAAATAGCGTTTTGCGTGCAATTTTCAATTAATGAATACTCTACTACATTTGGTAATGGAATAGCAGAACCGATGCCATAAAGCTCTATTCCCTTTTCACAAAGATTTAGATGACAGTGAGATATGGCAATGGGTGAATTTATCGTGCGCACTCCGTAAGTGGCATATTCTATATAGACATAATTTAAGTGACTGGTAAGCTGTAAATTTTCAAAACGCAAACCAGGCCAAAGAGCGGTAGGATATGTTTGCATATTCAAAAAACGAATGCTGTCTGCCTCTGTTCCATAAGCATTCAAAATTCCTTGAACAGTTATTTGATAGGAACCTGTTATATGAACTTCCACCCCTGCCTGAATGATTAAAGAATCTGTGGAAGGAACAGTTATAGCACCTATCACTTCGTATGGATTATTTTCCGGAGACCATATACCACTTTGATTTCCACTCACTTGAATGGAATAGCAAAGTGATATAAAGGTTATTATTCCAAGAAATATACTTAAGCGTTTCATCTTTTCACCTCCTTTTGGGTTTTGTATTAATCAAATTTGATCTGATGGAAATGAAACATATTTATAAGATAATTGATTTCCTCATTACTTACAAAGAAAAAATTGCCAAAGCAGCAACTTAATGAATGTATGAGTTTCCGAACTACTATTCTATCCTTGAAGAGGATAAATTGACAATATAAGCCATCCACTGTGGCAAAAAAGAAATCAAATTCCAATTTTGCCACAGCGTTTTAGCTAAACTATTATTACTTAGATTATTCTGAAATTGCCTGAACTGGACAAGTAGCAATACAGGCACCGCAATCTATGCAAAGTGATGCATCACATTCTGCTTTGCCATCTACCATTTTTAAAGCAGAAACTGGACATCCATCAACGCAGGCACCACATCCGAGACAAGTTTCTTTATCGATCTTGACAGCCATTGTGCGTCTCCTTGATATTTTTTCTCAACTATTTTATTTGCTGGGGTTTCGTCAAGGAAAATATCCTTATTTCTCACTTCTGTTTTTTCTTGACAGTATAGTTCTCTATTTACCCAATGAACTTATCCGATTTCTTGAAATGCTAATAAATTCAAGGTTATGAAAAAAGATAGGAGGCGATCTATGTTTTCAAAGGATATTCAATCTACTGGCAGACCATATAAGGAAATAGAAAAAAGAGCAATAATCTTTAAAGAAGAAGAGGGAAAACTCTATCATTTTACCAAACGCTATATAAAGGTTATTCGTTTGGGAAATCCCTATCCTGCTGCTTATCAAAAAAAGCTAAAAGACAATTATTGGGAGTGTTTTCTTCCTACCCAACCCTTTCCTTTTCTATTTTATCCGCCAAAACCCGAGAATCTAAAAAGCAATAATTACGCTATTCGTTTGAATGCTCTACACAAAGAATCTATCTATAAAAGTATGGAAGCTTATATAGGAGCGGAAAAAATTGAACTGCTGAATGGTTTTACTTCCCGCTTTTGGTTTATTTTATGTCTGCTCTTCAGAGGAGGAAATTATGCGCTTGAACTGATGCAAACAAATCCGGCAATTGGTTATTTGCTAAGTGCATATGCAGTTTTTCATCCTCTAAAAAGTAAAAAATACTGGCAATCTTCTACCAAACTGATTACCAAAAAACGCAAAGATATTCTGGGCTATTTTGGTTTTCCAGCTTGCGAAACAATGGTTAAGACCTTTGCCAAGATAAAACCAGAATCTTGTTCCACTAATATTTTCTTTATCTTAAGAACCAGTTTGCAGAATAATCCTAACTTACTGCGTACACTTTCTTATTTCCCTGTACATAATGATTATAGTTTATTTCTTGTATGCAAAAGATTAGATATAATGAAAAACTACAATCTAATCGCTGAAATTGCCAATATGAATCAAGAGGAGGTCTTGAATATAAACTCTCAAATAAATGATATATACCGGATGCTTGAAGTTTTGAGAGAAAACGGGCTACAGGATAGAAAAGTGATACTGAAAAACATAACTGATTTGAATACTTACCACGATGAACTGGTAATACAAATATTGAAATTAAAGAAGATAGACTTTGTGCCGTTACCGGAAGGCATTGCCAAAGATATTAAATGCCATACGCTCTGGATAGAGCATATTCATAATTCCATAGAATTATACAGAGAAGGAATGGAAATGCATCATTGTATATATTCTTATCTTAGCGATATCCGCGCTAAAACACGCTTTGTGGCTAGAATGCTCTATCCTGAGCGTCTAACTATCTTGTATGAAAATACAAAAAATGATGGGTTAAAACTAAAAGATGCCCGCGGAAAATATAATACAACTCCTGATCAGAATTCTTTTTGCCTCATTAAGTTATGGCTGGCAGGCGTAGAAATGGATATAATAGATTCTTACGAGCCAATCTCCCAAACCTCGCATTAGCATTTGGGAAACTGGGATATAGCATTGTTCAATAATTGAGAGTTAGCGTATTTTATTTATCCATCCTTTCAGAGCCAAATTATGGGGAGCGGTATGCTCTTTTGTTTTGGTATGCTTAGATAAGTTATCGATGCAATAACCCCACTTTTCCTCTTGACATAAATGCTTATGCTTTAATATAATGTAAAAGATTAACCTAAAAAGGCAGTCCTGAAAATGAAGATATGTATTGTTACCAACACGCATCCTACGAATGATGTGCGCTTATATTACAAGCTGGCAATGAGTTTAGCCAAAGAGAATGAAGTTTATTTGATTACTACCAACGGAGTAATAAATAACAAGCTCAATCCCTATCAAATGGTTGTTGACGCTTCCTCCCGTTGGGCTGCCATTTGGCAATTGGGTAAAAAGGTTAGGGATTTAAAACCTGATATCCTAATTTGTGTGGAGCCCTTAACTTTGCTGATTGCCTGGGTTTTGAAGCATAAACTGCAGCTAAAGGTTATTTTCGATGTTCACGAATTCTTTGCGATTGCCTTCAGTGAAAGGTTTCCCCGTTTTTTGCGTTTTCCTGCTTATCTTTTTTATCAAGTATCTTTAAAGCAGTTGCTGAAAATAGCCGATGCAGTTTTTACCGTAAACAGAGAAATGGAAAAACAATTGCTAAGTGGAAATAAACGCATAACCTCTATAGTTTTACCCAATTATCCGGTAAAAAATGTTTGGGATTACGAATGCAATAAGCCGGGCTCTTTGGAACAAATATGTGAGATGAACTTTGATTTTATCTATATTGGTGGATTAACGGAAGACAGAGGAGTATTTAAAATCTTGAAAATGGTTTCCATCCTAAAACAAGATTTTCCTTTTCTAAAAGTGCTGATTGTGGGCAAATTCTTCAAAAAGGAAGTGGAACAGAGATTCAATCAAAGCATCAATGATTATAACTTGAATGCGTTAATTTATTATCAAAGCTGGATTCCGGCAGAAAAAATCGGTCTTTTGCTAAAACGCAGTAAATTCGGGCTTTGGATATTTAATCCTAAAAATAAGCGCTTGCAACTTTCCACCCCCCTAAAAGTTTTGGAATATCTGGCTGCCGGGCTTCCAGTATTAACTATCAAAACCCCCATAATGAAAGCACTGATTGAAAAAAACGGTTTAGGTATCTGTTCGGCTTATCAATCTAAAGCATTAGCCGATGCCTGTGCTAAATTGTTAAATCTTAAACAAAGCGAATACCAGGCAATGAGCGATAAGTGCATAAAACTTACTGAGAACAAATTTAATTGGGAAGCGCTGGAACCAGAGCTTTTTAAAATAATAAATGGACTTAACTCTAAATGAAAATACTCTATATAAGTTATTTCTATCCCCCTCTGGCGGGACCTGCCTCTTTACGAAACCTGAAAACGGTGAAGTATTTAAGCCAACTGGGTAATACAATTGATGTATTAACCGTGGGCAATATTGTTTATAACTTCTACGATAACGGATTGTTAGCTAAATGCGAACAAAATCGCATTATCCATATTCCGTCATTTGATCCGATGTCTATCTTGGAAAAGCTAAGCGGAAAAAACAAAACGATGTCAAATAACATATATCATCAAACTCCAGAGAGAATTAAACTCTTTATCCGCCATCTTTATCCTTTGGACGATAAAGTGCTTTGGCTGCCAAATTTACTAAAGACAGCTAAAAAAACCCTTGCGGGAGATAGCTACAACCTAATCTATGTTTCCTGTGGACCTTTTTCTTCTGCTGTGGCTGCAAGATATTTAAGTAAACACTTTAAGTTACCTTATGTTTTGGATATGCGCGATTATTGGACTTTGCTAAATGACTATAATCTGCAGGGAACTTATCTAAATCGGCTTCATTCCCAACATCATGAAAAAAGGATTCTAAAAGATGCAGCCTTAATTGTTACTGCCACCAAAGGCATCGCAGAAGATATTAGTAACCATTTTAATAAGGAGTTACAAAGCAAAACCTTCGTTCTCTATAACGGCCACGATGAAGAAGACTTTTCTACCTTACCCAAGATGGAAACAAATCACGATCAATATACTTTAAGCTATTTTGGAACCATTACAGCTAAGCGTTCTTTAAAATGGTTGCTAAGAGCATTAAAAAATCTGAAACAGGAAAATAAATTGCCTGTTGGTTTTAGCTTTAACTTATATGGAAACTACCATAGAGAAACATATCAGGAAATCCAGCAAAGCGGAATTGAAGAAATTGTGAAGGTAACTCCACAAATTACACATAAAGAAGCCTTGGCAGTTATGCAAGCTTCTGATGCCTTGTTGCTTTTAATAAATTCTGATAGCCCTAAAGGAACCCTTACAAGCAAGGTGTTTGAATATTTAAGAATAGGAAAAACTATTTTAGCTCTTATCCCTAAGCAAGGAGAAGCTGCAGAACTTCTAAAAGAAAGCGGACAGAATTTCATCTGCCCAATGGAGAGCTCTGTGGCTATAAAAAAAGAACTGGAAAAGCTATTTGCACAAAGAGATGATGAACATCATTTTCACTATCTCGCAGAAAAATATGAAAGAAAGAAACAGGTGGAAGAACTGAATCAGAAATTACAAAAGATAAATAAAACACAATTCAATAATACTTAAACCCTTGTTTCTAATATGTTATCTGAGAGAGACCATCCAATATCAATCTCCTAAAGAAATACCCAGTCCGCGGGCGGTTGCTACCAGGTCTGAAGAAACATCAATGTAATTATATTTTCTGATAGCTTCAGCTAAAGGTACAGCTACTATATTGGGATGATGGTATGCTACCATAGAGCCCCATTTTTGTTCTAAAACAAGTTCAAAAGCCTTTACTCCGAATTGAGAAGCCAAAATTCGGTCAAAAGCATTAGGGGTTCCACCTCGTTGTAAATGGCCTAAAATGGTTTCGCGAATATCAATTGTGCAGCCAGCATCTTTTAATTCTTGTGAAAGCCGTAATCCTGCACCCCCTAATTTCATTTTCATTGCTCCAGGTTCTTCACTTTCTATATAAGTCATTTCTCCATCTATGGGTCTGGCTCCTTCAGCGATAACAATATTGGCAAAATCGTGACCTTTGTCTATGCGCTGATTAATTGCGTCCATAACTTTATCGATGCTATAGGGAATTTCAGGTATTAAGCAAACTTCCGCTCCTCCAGCAATTGCAGAATGAAGTGCAATCCATCCTGCATAACGACCCATAACTTCAAGAATTAGAATACGATGATGACTTGCAGCGGTAGTAACAAGTTTATCTACTGCATCGGTGGCTACATCTACCGCGGTTTGAAAGCCAAAAGTAAAATCTGTAGAAGAGAGATCGTTATCAATGGTTTTGGGAACACCGATAATGGGACAGCCGATTTCGAAAAGCTTATGTGAAATGCGTTGAGAACCATCACCTCCGATATTGATTAAAGCCTCGATATTTTGATACCGGAGACGATCCATAAAATCCTGAGAGCGGTCTACAGTAGACCAAGTTCCATCTTGATTTTTAACAGGCCAGGTAAAGGGTCCTCCTTTGTTAGTAGTTCCGATAATTGTTCCTCCCTGAACATGAATGCCAGCAACTCGTTCAGGAGTGAGTTCAATGATGTGCATTGGATCTTGTAGAATACCATTAAAGGCATCAACGCTACCTAAAACTTCCCAATTGTGTTCATGTGAAGCTCTTTTTACGACTGCTCTAATAACTGCATTTAAGCCAGGACAATCGCCTCCGCCTGTTGCCACCAGTAATCTTTTTTTCATAGCAACCTCCTTTTAGGCACGAAAAAAATTTGCTTTGGGACTATAAGTCGGTTAGAATATTTCTTTTAATTAGAACGCTGTATCCAGTTAGTTCTTTAAATCCGAATTTTTCATATAGATGCCTGGCAGCTGGATTATCAATACTCACTTCCAATTTAGGTTGATAACCAAATTCTTTAGCAATTGTAACACATTCTTCCATCAGTTTGGTTCCGATCCCCTGATTTTGCTTATTTGGTTTTACTGCCATATGATGAATATACAGACGGCGAAAATCGTGAGTTACCCAAACAACACCTATCAGATTTTCATCTTCTTCGGCAATTATCATAGTTCCGGTATTTTCCAAATTTTGTTGCACAATTTCCAGAGAATCTTTACGCTCAGGATTGCTGATACCTGTTTCCACCCAAAGCTCAGATACTTTTTGGTATAGATTATTATTTAGCTGTTTTATTCGTTTTATAGTAAGCATACTCAGCCCAGCTCCTGCATTCTAAAAACATCAGGAGGTCTGGTAAAACGGAAAACAGTATCCCAGACAACTACAAACAAAACAGTTGGATCATTATCTACCATCATTAAATAATGCCCTTGATAGTGTTCAATAAATTTCAAATCCTGTGTGCGGTTATTGGTTAAGAATAATTTTACAGTGCAATAGGGATCATCAAATTTAGCAGCATATTCCGCTTGAGCATTATCTACGAATATATAAGTATCCAGGTGTTCCAGAATATTTAGGATTTTTATCATAGCTCGGTTATAAGGATGAATTTGAAAATTCTGATGCGCATCCTGATAATACCAATCCAAGCCCTTTCTGGTTAAAGTGTATTTGTTTTTGGGATGAGTAACCTCAATTTTAACCAGATCATTTTCCTGGTGGCTAACGATATGAGGTGAACGCCAATTTGCCAAATCGGTATTATATACATTGGTAACTTTAGTTTTCACCTGATAAATCTCTTCCGACCCAGCATAACGAAAATAATCGTATGGATTATTCAAATTGCTAAAAAGGGTATGCACGGTTTTTTTGCCGTCGCTGACAATTAAATGTAATGTCTCTTCATCTCTCTGGTGGAATTTAAGAATTGCCTCTTTGCCTGTTCCCATCGGAGTTTTAGAATATTTGGCAGTTAAAATATCTTTGAATAGGGAGTGAATTTTTAGGCTATCTGCTTCCCAATTAACTGGGTATATTAATCTCCAGCAATTACCCTGTTTAACCATTTTGAGAGTATCTTGGGCATCGTAAATCTCAATTCTATTGATGGCTAAAGTATCCAGATCAAAAACAGGAAGAAGCTTTTCCTGGGGTTGCTTTGTCCGCAAAAGAAAGTATAACCCAATCAGCAAAAGCAGAATTAGCAGCAGAATCAGTTTATTCTTCTTCATTTTTTAAGAGCAGATTGCGTTTTTGCATTATTGAACTTATCCATCCAATACCAACCAGCAATAAAGAAGGTAAAACAATGGCAACAATCTTGATTATGAGTTTAATTCTGCGTTCGGTTTTTACAGGCTCGCCCCAAACGAGATTATGTTTGTGCATATAATAAGGAATATCCAAAATGCTTTTCTGTAAATGACGGGAACGAATAGCAATCATATCTGGACGGTCCATTAACCAATCCACAGCATTCAGAATAATGTGATAGCGGTTCTCGTAAATCGGATTATCGGGATCAATATATAGCTCTCTATCCGCAAAAACAACAATTTTACCATCTTTAACTTCAGAAATAAAACCGGGTTGTTTGGCGTCTGGCTTATGGGCAAAATAACTTTCCATTCTGCCTTCCACTATGGCTCCCAAGGGAATTGGCGGATTCACAAAAACCTCTGGATCGGGGTGTAAAAACATACTTGCATCCAGTTGATAATCGGGACCTTCTAAAAATGCGCTGCTGGTAGAAGTAGCCAGAATAGTTTGAAACTTTAAACCTGGCTTTTTATTAAAAATAATGCCATTTCCCATATAAATTACAATATTAGATATATTCTGTGTGATGGGATGTTGAGAACCCCTTAATACAGGATAAACAGGAAAAGAGATATTGGTATCCACACCCATTTGTCTAGAATCGCAAAAAATGTCCATAGCTATGGCGTTGCTAAATTTAATACCATAATTTTCCAGAATATCAAAGAGGTTAGAATCCAGCTCCAGAACTCTTTCGCCATCCGAAGCCATTTTATCTGCTAAAACAACTAGTTTACCTCCTTTCATAATATACTGATCTAAGTTATACAGCTGAACGGTTGTTAAAGAATCAAAACCAGAATGAAAGATCATTACTTCTGTCTGTTGCGGAGGTTCTTTCAGATTAGTAAAATGGACATTATAATTAGAATTAAGCTCGTTCTCATATTTCTGTTTGGGCATTATTGTATATAGAGAATCGGTAAAAGCTGTAACATCAGGCAAAGTATAACGGGATATTTTTTGAATCTTTAGCGTCATTTCGTATTCCAGTTTATTTTGCATCTCAGGCAACACATATAATGATTCGTAATTGCCCTGATATTCAAAAACCAGACCATAGATAATCTCTTTAGTAGTAGTTTTATCGTTCTCAAAAATCTGGAAATACATAGTAGGAATGCCATACAATTGAGTTTTATTTTTCAGTTCTTCTTGGGTGAGCCCGGTAATAATATCATAGTGAAATTTACCTTTGCCAGCTTGTCGATACTCTTCTAAAAGGTCCTTCACATAGCGGTCTATTGTATTCATCTGGGGTGGTAATTCTTTACTGGCATAAAGCTTAACTACCATATTGTCTTCCAGTTTGCTCACTGCATACTTGCTGATCTTGCTAAGAGAATAAGCTTTATTGTGTGAAAAATCCCAACGTATTTTAGCATAAGAACCAATCAGCAAAATCATCAAAACAATCCCCAGTTTGATTAATAGGTTGGATAAAATGGAGCTTATCTTTTTTGCCTTTTTCATTTAACGCTCCTGCATCAGGTTCCTGCTCTGTAAATTAAATTGAGCCAGTAATGCAAAAATAACGGTTACACCAAGAAAGAACAGAATATCGCGCGTGTCGATCACTCCCTTTAGAAAACTACTTAAATGATAATCAAAACTCAAGTACTGTACAACTGGAAGAACCCTGAAAGGTAAGAGTGGTAAAACAAATTTCAACACATAAAAAGCAGCTGAAATTAGCAACGCCAGAACAAAAGCCAAAATCTGATTACTGGGAAAACTGGAAGCAAAAACACCTATGGAAGCATAAGCAAAACCAACCATAATTAATCCTATATATCCACAAATTATTGCTCCGTAGTCTATTCCTTCACCAAAAATCACAATGATTACAAAAAAAGTTAAAGAGAGGAAAATAATTGTTATGATCTGATACAATGCAGCCAGAATTTTTCCCCAAATTATGGAAGAGAGTTTTATCGGAAGCGTGGATAATAATTCCAAAGTTCCGCTCTGTCTCTCTTTTGCTATGCTTCCCATCGTTATTGCAGGAATATAAAATAGGAAAATTATATGGATCATCTCAAATAGAAACCGTAGCTCAGCTTGTCCAATCTTGAAAACCATATTAGAAAAAAAGACCCCAATAACCACTAAAAAAAGGATAAACACAATATAGGTAGAAACCAACCGCATAGCTACTTGATATTCTTTTTTGGCAATAGTGAAAACAGTTGTCATTGTTGCTCCTCTTCATCTATAGAAGTTATATGAGCATTTTGTTCTTCTTGCTCAGGGGAAGCGACTTCTGTCTTCGCAGAACTATATTCACCTTCCGTAAGCTCATGGAAAATAGATTCCAAGCTCAATTTACTGGTAGAAAGTTCCAAAATTAACCAACCCTTCTGTCTGATAAAACTCGCCAGTTCTTTGCGCAAATCAATTTCCGAGGTTTCATAAAAACCCATTTTGCAGATAGTTTCAGTTTGCAAAAACACTTCCATTTCCAAAAAAGGATACATTGCCAAAAAATCTGAAAAATCGACATTATCACCCTGAACTTCCAAGGTTAGCAATCTGCTCTTCTTCAAGTAATTTGGTAAATTATCTTTCGTGTCATCCACAATGATTTTGCCTTTATTGATAATTACAATCCTGTCACATAAAGCCTGAACCTCCTGCATTATATGGCTGGAAAGCAAAACCATTTTCTCTTTACCAAGCTCTCGAATAAGCTCTCTAATTTCAATTATTTGATTGGGGTCAAGCCCGGAAGTAGGCTCATCCATAATTAATATGCGTGGATTATGTAAAATTGCCTGCGCTAAACCTGTGCGTTGACGATAACCTTTGGATAGCGTTCCTATCTTTTGATATAAGACCTCTTTTAATCCACAGTTTTTAACTACATAATCTAAGCGCTCTTTAAAATAATCTCGTTTTAGCTTTCTTAATGAAGCAAAATATGCCAATAACTCAATTACCGTCATTTCATCATAAAGCGGATTATGCTCAGGTAAATAACCAATTTGGCTACTGGCTTTAATCGGATTGGCAAAGATGCTTTCTCCATCTATTTCTATGTTTCCTGAAGTGGGTTGTAAATAGCCCACAATCATCCTAAGGGTAGTTGTTTTACCTGCTCCATTAGGCCCTAAAAAGCCCAAAATTTCTCTATCTTGAATGCAAAAGCTGATATCGTCAACAGCTTTAATATTGCCGAAATTACGGCTTAAATTCTCAATTTTTATCATTATTACATCATCATAAAGTTATTCTTTGCGGTTCCAGGTTCATTCAGCAGAATTATATCTCCTTCTTTAAGCCCTTCAATCACTTCCACCTGTAATAAATCGTTAGTACCAAGTTTTATGGGAGTTGATACATAATTTGGAGTAGCACTTGTTTTTTCTTTATCATTGGCTTTTGTTGCGGGAGTAGAAGTTGTGTTTCCTGTTACCAGATAAACGATATCCTGATTTTTATCGTTGCTAAAAACTGCTCGAATTGGTATTACCAAAACATTTTCACGAGAATCTGCCAGAATAGTTACATTTGCTGTCATTCCAGGTTTTGCAATTTTACCATTGGTGTTAATACTGATTTCAATAGGGAAAACCTTGGCATTATTTTCGATTATAGCTTGAGGGGCAATTCTAACAACTCTACCTTCGTATTTCTCATAGGGAAGAGCATCTAACGATATTTCCGCATTTTGGCTAAGCTTGAACTTGGAAATATCCACTTCGTTGATGTTACTTTTAATGATCATTTGGTTCAAATCGGCAATTTTCATTATTACTGTGCCTTCTCCATAGCTCGTTAAACTGGATTGAACCATTTCTCCTTCGTTAATATTGCGCTCAATAACAACTCCGCTGGAAGTGGCATAAACATGAGTAACTTTTCCTGGAACATCAAGATCGCGGATCATTTCATATTGACTGCTAGCTTGAGCATATTCAATTTCGGCTTCCTGTAAAGCATCGGATGCCTTATCATATTCTTCCTGTGAGATAAATTGTTTCTTTAAAAGAACAGTCTTGTCAGCCAAATCCTTACGCGCATTTTTCAGGTTTATTTCTGCTTTTTGCAACATCGCTTTCGTGTTAAACAATGTATTTGCCTGATTATAGTCCGGTTCAATATCGGCAATTATCTGTCCGGAGGTAACATAATCATTTTCATCAGCATAAAATTTTACTATTTTACCACTCACCTTGGACTTCAGAGAAACCATTGCTTTGGGTTGAACTTCACCGGTAATTTCTATCCGGGAAGATATATCGCCCCGATTTACAGTGTAGGTCTCTTCTTCTGTCGACTGAACTTTTTCCGGTTGTTTCTTTTTGCCGCAGCTCTTGGCAAAAAGCAAGCCCGCTACAATCAGAACGATTATTCCGATTATGATCCACCATTTCTTACGCATAATACCTCTATTTTTTTGACTATTTCACTTATAATAAAACACAAGTGGAAAAAGCAGAATTTGTGTCAACTTAAAAAGTCATTCGCTTTCTTTGTTGTCGCTCTTTGAGTTAAAATCGGTGTTGTTTGTAGTCTTCCACATCATTTCATCCTTTTCTCTATCTTTGCATAAGGTCACCAATAATATCATAGTATATGCCGATTTTGACTTAAAGCCGACAGCCTGATTATCTCGCCCTTTGAGTTAAAATCGGTGTTGTTTATCGTCTTCCACATCATTTCATTCTTTTCTCTATCTTTGCATAAGGTCACCAATAATCTCATAGAATATGCCGATTTTGACTTAAAGCTGACTCAGACAACTTAATAGAAAGCGTCAATCAAGTGATAATCTAACCTTAATCAAGCGTTAACTATTAACGCTTGATAAACGCCTGATGAACGATAGATGAATGGCTTCTGGCAAGGAACCGATAAAGTAGCAATATCAGAATTTTATCATAACAGTGCTTATTAAAGTTTGTATTATACCGTCATAAGAGTGAAATTGTCTCATAATTTTTAAGCCCTTACCTCTATGCTTCTAATTGCAATAAACACTTATATATAACCTATAAGAATGCCCTTTTACTTTCTTTTCCTATCAGCTACATAAAATCAATGCATCTGCCAAGAGTGTTGTTGAGATCAGTATTTATAACCTTAAAGGCCAGTTGGTTAAAACACTAAACACAACCGAAATCTCAAAGGGTAACACTTCCTTTATATGGGATGGCAAAACAGACGATGGAAGACAAGTCGCCCAAGGTATATACTTTTGTAGGATCAAATATCCAAACAATCTATTGACAAAAAAGTTGATTGTATTAAACTAAGAAAAGATAAGTTTGGTAAAGCTATCAGGTGGGGCTAAGTCCCCTCCTGATAGTGTCTACAAAAAAAAGAAGTAAAATATTAGTAAGATAAATGTTCATTTAAGTAGATAGGATATTGGGAGCGGAATTATGAATAAATATTCAGCAATAGTTCTGATGGGGATAGCATTGTGGGCTTGTTCTATACAAGCAGGGGTGATCATAGTCGCAGCTGATGGAACAGGACAAGTAACTTCCATTCAAGCAGGAATAAATTTGGCTGCAGTGGGTGATACTGTGCTCATCTCACCAGGGGTTTGGACTGGAGTTGTAGTCCTGGATAACAAACCGATCACTATTGGCAGTTACTATATTACTGATGGCGATACAACCCACATCAGCCAGACAATCATAGATGGGGAAGATATACGAACAGGCATTATCATAAAAAACTGCAGCGGAGCTGTTGATACATTAAAAGTGATTGGACTTACTTTAAGAAATTGTCGCAGTAATAATTATCCACTTGCATACGAATATACATCTGGTGGCGGCATTGGCGTTATGCGAAGTGTCGCAGAGATATCAAAATGCGTAATACAACAGTGTAGAGCATATTACGGAGGTGGAATTAGTGTAATCTACTCAACTGTTTTTCTTAGAGGTAACGAAATATTCGGTAATGTGGCTGAAAATGCAGGCGGAGGGATTAGTGCAATTAAGCCAGGGACAGGAATTATCTTTGATCAAAATGAATTAAACAGCGTGTATTTGAACTACAGTAGCACTGGCTGTGATATTGCGTATGCCGTTACATGCAATCCTACTGTTATCTATTTGGGAAATGGCTCTGTTACTACAAACGATCCCTACTTCTATTTCTGCCCGGGTCAGACACCGATCTTCATCAATCAAGGAATGATTAACCAAGTCAACTATGATCTTTGGGTCAGTCCGCTTGGAAGTAATACTAATACTGGCTTATCACCCAACTCACCACTGAAAAACATCTCATTTGCCTTGGCAAAGATTCAACCGAGTGGAAATACCCCACTTACTGTGCATGTTTTACCAGGGACTTATTCTTGGAGTCAAACTGGTGAAGCATTACCTCTACAGCCCAAAAGCTATGTCAATATTATTGGCGCAGATATGGAAAGCACGATCTTAGATGGCGAGCGTTATAGCCCTTTTATCATTGGTATTCGGGCTCAAGATCATCTGAATATATATAATTTTACATTGATAAATGGATTTACCATGCTAAACAATCTGTTTTTTTTGAATGATACGCAATATGGCGAAACAGAAGTCATTTCTGTGGGAAATATCCATATCAAGGACGCTTGGGCAATGGGAGATGCCTTCAGGATTATGTCGTGCCACAATCTCACAGTAAACAACCTCATTATAGAGGACTCTCAGGTAAGTAATGGGTTCGACATATATGTTTATGAGACAGGTAATTTCTCCAACTTCCGGGTGCAGCGGTTGTCGTCAACTAATTACGATATGTACAATTCATCCTGTTGTGGATGTGGCATAGCAAAACCACTTAGAGCGGCAGCATTGCAGACTACGATTAATATCTCTAACTTCCTGATCACCGATATAGTTGATACATCACAATTCTGGCCTAACAGCCCAAGTGGGTTATCCATTGCGGTTGAAGGTGGCAATTGTGATTTGAATATAAACAACTGCACTATAGCTAATAATAGCTCCGTAACCCAAAGCGGAGGTTTGAATATCACCTTAGAAAACTGCAATATTCAAGTGAATAACACAATTGTTTCTGGAAACACGCCTTATGAAGTGGCGATGTTTGCTTTTAACGAATCTACTTTTGCTGATGTTTCATTTAACAACTGCCTTGTTAGTGGTGGTAGCGATAGCTTCTTTATCCTGGGTGGGGATATCACTCATACCTGGATGGATGGCAACATGTTTGGATATCCGTCTTTCTTGGGAGGGGATACTAATAATCCTTTGTATTATAGTCTGGCTTCAAACTCGCCTTGTATAGATTCCGGTACACCAGACACAGCAAATCTTGATCTGCCTCCTTACGATTTAGCAGGAAATTGGCGAATATGGAATGGAAGGATAGATATGGGTTGCTATGAATACGATTCTGAACCTTGGGTAGATAATGACGATCCATTTCTCCCCCAGCCAGAAAGCACCATCCTCTTACAGAACTACCCCAATCCCTTCAATCCCACAACTACCATTTCTTATCAGATTCCCAAATCAGGATCTGTAAAATTGGAGGTCTATAACCTGAAGGGACAATTGGTAAAAACCCTGATTGACGACACTCAGAATTCTGGCATTCATGGTATTATATGGAATGGAACTGATAGCCATAACCGCAATGTTGCCAGCGGAGTATATCTCTACCGTCTTAGCAGCATAAATAATGTCCAAACTAAAAGAATGCTACTAATGAAATAGAATTTAAGGATAGGAAGCGGGTTTCCGCTTCTTTTGCAGTTAGTTGTGTTTACAGCATACTTTATGACACTTTTATTTCAAACTTCTCATCTGAATTGAATGCCAATGAACCTAATCCTGAGATAACTTTTATGGTGGTTTACAAATATTTGCACCTGATAGGCAAAGAAAATAAGGGAGGATACTTTTTACTTTACCCTCCCATTTTTTTATGAAAAAGAACTTGACATATATTGAAAAGATGAAAATTATACAATTTGTCGTATAACTTAATATAGATAGTGAGTTACGAGGTCTATTAAATGCCCTCAAAGAACCTGAGAAACAATGAGTTAAAAGGACACTAATATTTAGGACTCAACTGAATTTGTGATTGACAGAATGATAATAATCTAAAAGTAGTATTGTTATCATTTTCACATCCAAAAGCAGATAGATTTATAGGATAACACAATAATATAGTTATTATAGGCAGGCGAATGATTACTGACTACCATGCAAAGTACTATGCATACGAACTCAGCCGTATGGGAGGAGCAGGCGTAAATAGAGTAGGTAGGGCTCTATTTGATGCCTGTGTTGATCTAAATCCCCATCAGATTGAAGCCCTGTCTCAGCGAATGAAACAAAAAACCAAGGTTGCTAATCTTTTCACAATCCACTGGAAAGTTCGGCTAATTGAAGAAGAATTTTTGAAACGGATGTGGAGTGCAGAGGGGGTGTAAGATGGAACAAAAGAATATGCCCGCAAAAAGCGAGTTTTTACTTTATCAAAGCAAAGATGGCAAGCTGAGGATGGAAACCCGGCTGGAAAACGAAACCGTGTGGTTAACCCAAAAGCAACTGGCAGAGCTATTTCAAACCACTGTGGCTAATATCAATATCCACATAAAAAACATATATGGAGAGGGTGAATTGGAGCCGGATCGAACTATTAAGGATTTCTTAATAGTTCAAAATGAGGGTGAGAGAGAAGTCCAGCGGCAAGTTACACATTACAATCTGGATATGATTATCAGTGTGGGCTACCGGATCAAATCTACCATAGCCACTCATTTTCGGCAATGGGCAACCCAAAGGTTAAGGGAATATATAATCAAGGGCTTTACTTTGGATGATGAACGCTTGAAGCAAATGGGGGGTGGCAATTACTTTGATGAGTTGCTTGCCCGCATCAGGGATATCCGCTCCTCAGAAAAGATATTCTGGCGTAAAGTGCTGGATATATATGCCACCAGTATAGATTATGATCCCAGAGCGGAGGTTTCTCGGGATTTCTTTAAGGTCATCCAGAACAAGATGCACTGGGCAAGTCATGGACACACGGCAGCGGAAATCATCTATGCCAGAGCAGATGCCCAAAAACCATATCTGGGACTCACCAGTTGGAGTGGAGATCAGCCCCGGAAGGCAGATACCGAAATAGCCAAGAATTATCTGAATGAGCAAGAACTGGATATCCTGAATCGGATTGTCACTATGTATCTGGACTTTGCGGAATTACAGGCATTAAACAGGAAACCGATGCGGATGCAGGATTGGATTATCAAGCTGGATGAGTTTCTCAAACTGAGCGGTAGGGATATCTTGAAACATAGTGGTAAAGTAGCTCATGAAGAGGCACTGCAAAAAGCCCGTCTGGAATATGACAAATGGCAGCAGGAACAGCTTACTCATCCGACTGAAGTGGAAAAGCACTTTGTGGAAGTGATTGAAGAAGTGAAACAATTGGAAAAGAAAAGCCCCAAGAGAAAAATGTAATGGCACGCAAAACTACTCTAAAAACACATAAATTCACCAATAAACTGATCCCAAAGTCATCCTTAGTTGCTGGATATTGTCAGGGACTCCTAAACAGGAGCTCAAGCTCCGAGGTTATGATCCAGACGAGTATCTGCAGGAAAATGTGGTTTTTATGGAAGACCCTAATTACATAGATAGTATGATTAGTTCAATAATATAATCTATCTTACAAGAGAGGTGTTGAATGTATTTATCCCGACTATACATTAGAAATTACAGATCAATTAAGGAACTTAATATTGTTCTTAGTGAAACTGCTCCTTAGGATAATAAAATGAAAGAAATCGGCTCTATCGCAATGGACAAAAATTTATATAATGAAATCGTAAGATATATAAGTGAATTGACCTTACAGAGATTCTATTATCTTAATCTGGCAGATGATATCGCCAATTCCATTTTAGTAAGTTTTATGCAAAGCTCAACCTCCACCGATCCTTACGAGCATACAAAAGATTACATCAAGTCCGTATTCCCGAAGGCAGTAGAGGATGTATTTAGCTACTATCAGAAATTGACATTGCAATACTGCCTTACGAAAACTAAAGATCATAGTGTATCCGAAGATATTTCACAGGAAGCTATAAGGCAGCTATTATCATCAAAGAATAAAATCAATGATGTTTATTCTTGGCTAAGACAGGTAACGCATAATCTAATCTGTAAGCACTACCAGTTTAAAGCAAACGAAAAAGATTTGCACAACTTACTATATATGGAAACCTCTTCTTTACAGAATGTGATGGAATCTGGAACTACCATAGATATAGAGGGATTGGATCCCATTAAAAAGAAGGAAATTCTCGCCAGTCAGGAATATCGTGATTATTGTGCAATGCTATCATTCGATAGTATAAAAGAATATGCGTCTTCTATGAATGTTAGTGAAAAAGTGGCACAGAAAAGAAAAGAGAGAATCACCCGCAATATTAGGTCAAAGATACTACTCGCAATTGGGTGGGAAGCAAGCCACGAGATACTTAGCTACAATCAATACAACGCAATCCAGAAGTTTATCCGCGAGCTTCTAAAAATTGGTTGTAATGGCGAGGATATCAAGCAAAATAGTAAGCTAAATCCAAAGCTAACACAAGTTATGAATGGCATAGAAAGGATAGATGATTGGGGAATTACAATGGTAGATAACCATAGATTCCGGCTGTATATATTTCATTTAAACGCTGAAAAGCAACCGATCATAGCCACATTTTATATAACCTTGAATGAGAGAAACCACATCTCAGTAGAAAATTGCAAAAAAAACGAAATCATTGGTGTCCACCCAATTCCTGCTAACATACAGATACCAAAGGAGAAAGGTAAATCACTTTGGTCTTACGAAAAAATTATTTCACTTCTGAAGTAAAATATCTTCAATTCTGGCATCTCAATTTTCTCAATTTTGACACTTATATATTAGAGAAAAATTCAAAGGAGCGTTAAAATTAAGAAACTAATTCTTTACATAGTGTTGGCTGTAGTGTGTCTTAATCTGTTTTGTGCAGTTATCTACTGCACAGCCATTGAGCACCAAACTCTTCCCGTCTATAAAGGTTCATTAAATGATTCTATCGTTAAAATTGTTTACGAAGTTCCGAATCGATAATATTCATCGTGCGGGGTGGATATTTATCTACTTTATGGGAGAAAAAAGTGAAAAAAGAGTATAAGCTATTAAAAAGAAGTGAATGGCGAATCATACTATTATTTATTGCCCTTGCTCTAATCTCAAGCGTGTTAGATGCTATCAATACTTGGGATGCTTCAATAGAATATTTGAGCTTGATCGAAAGAATCGAAAACGATCATCGGCAACACCAGCGCATAGATATTGGTGACATTCGTATGGGTAAAAATAATGATAACTACTCCCCATCCCCTTTCAGGGAAAAGCATTGGTTGTTTTATGATTCTAAAAATCTTTACTATGCCGTAATCGCAGAAATAGATAGCAGCTTTAGTAGAGGAGTTGAAGCTGTCAGAGATGGCAACACTGCCAGTGATAATATTTACTTACAACTTATAACCCAACCAGAATCAAACCTTGCTTATGTTTATGGTTTTTCTCCGCTTGGGTGTAAAATGGATTATACAATAGATTATAGCTTTGGATCTAACTATAATTGGGATAGCAGCTATCAATACAAATCGGAACTCCATAATAACTTATGGTTTATTGAGGCAACGATCCCTTTTAACGATCTTCGGTACTCGGGAGCTCCACCCTATGAGTTTTCTGTGATGTTTAAAAGAACACACTACAAATCTATGTCTTACTATAGGTATCCTTATGTGGATTCAAAAATTGGATTAGATTATTTTAGAAGTTTTTATCCAATAACGATAGAAACTCATATCGAACATCAATGGAATCCTAAGCTTAAATTACACTCCACTATGGTCTATGATTTGCAAGAAGAACAGACAAATGATTTGGCTGATTATACTGGGTTAAACTTCAGCTTAAAACCAGGTCAGAATAGCACTGCCAAACTCACAATCCAACCGGATTTTTCAGATACACCTCTTGATTCTGAATCTAATGTGTATAACAGCAAGTACCCACCAACGATAGAAGAAAATCGCAGTTTTTTCATTGAGGACTATGACCTATTGGCACCAAATGCAGATTTTTGGTATACCCGAAAAATAATCAGCCCCATTATAGCATTGAAGTTCAATAGAATACAGAATAATAGCGCTTTAGCTGTTCTGGCGTTGAAGGATAAAGAAAATAGCGATGTGATGGATTCTGGAGATTATTGGTTAGCTGCCGGATATTCAAATAATGTCGGTAATAATCAAGTTATTTTCAATGCCTATACTCGCGGCTCTGAGGACTGGGCTGATTACAATTCTCTGGTGTACTTGATCACTGGCATACGACCAGGGAAAAATATACTTGTTAATCCAGAGTTTGGTTTTTCTTTTGACCATAAACCAAGCACAGACAAGGTCGGGACTTATGGTAAATTAGCCATTGCCTGGCAAGGTGAACACTTTTATCTTATGGGTGGTTCTGAATACCTCAGCCGTGATTTTACTGCGAGCATGGGCTCAATCAACGAAACCGATAGAGCGAATCTTGTAGCGCAAATTGAGTATCAAAAGTATTTTGATACTTACTTGAATTATCTTACATCCCAATTGACAATGTCAACAACATATAACCTTAAATTTGACACAAACTATTACCGGAGTTTAATATTTTCTACCAGTGCCACCGGATTTAATAATGTCCTTACCCTAAGCTACAACACTGACTATTCGGAAGAATATTTCAGCTACATTATGCATTCAACCTATGCTCATACTCTCGGATTATCATCTTCCAAATACCAATATTTAATGCCATCGGCAAGTTTTACATCCGGAAAAAGTATTATCTACAGCCAGAATAGGACTGCAGATTACTTCAGTTTTGTACCAACTATATGGACTGAGATCAATCAAAACACTACATTAGGATTGGGTATATACTATATCAAGTATAATGCCAAGCAAACAGATGTTTTTGATAATGAGTATTATTTTTCAAACATCAATTTGAAAACTCAGTTTGTTGACAAAATATCCATTACGCAAGGGATAAGGATTAATAACTATACTAATACTATAGTTCCAGCTTCAGATGTATCTTCGGCGATATTCAAAAATGGCTATATAGGGTATTATGTTAACATCGACTGGATGGTAACGAAACATTTCAATTTAATAACCGGATATAAGTCCATAGAAAGCAGATATAGAATGGATGAGGAGAGAGAATTAGCTGTAGAAGAACAGAATATGTATCTAAAAGTGGAATACCAATTCTAAATGGTTAGCATCATTAACAACTTCTATTCACACTCTAAAATACTATTTCCATATATTCGGAAGCGGTCATCCAAACTGATGCTTGCTTCCATTTTGACTATTAAGGATAATATGAAAACTCTATTGATGGTCCTGCTTCTTATGCCGTTCGTTCTTAGTGGGGCGACTCTCTATGTCGCCTTGGATGGCTCGCAAGCATATTCATCTATTCAAAGTGCAGTTAATGCCGCTGCGGATCAAGATACTATCCTCATCTACCCCGGCACCTACTATGAGAATATTGAGATTATTGGCAGGAACCTCAGCATCGGGAGCTTGGAGTTCACTACTGCGGATAGCACATACATCGCACAAACGGTGATAGACGCCAATCAAAGTGGAAGTTGCTTCAACATAACTGAAGATTCTGAGATTACGCTGCAGGGCTTGTATCTAACCAATGGCATTGGCACTCCGAGCTTCAATTGGGGGGACAGGAAAGGTGGAGCTGTATGTGTTTCGGAAAGTAACATCAATATTATTAACTGCCGATTGATTGGCAATGAAGCGTGGACTGGAGCCGGTGTTTATTTGCTTCATAGCTTTGCCTACCTTGCCGGAACGGTTATTACTGATAACTGGGAGAAATGCTTTGGAGCACTAACATTTGCGGGATATTCTCTGGATGGTCCCAGAACACTGGAATTTGATCCTATCAACCGGTGTAGTATATACAACAATATTGCCGGCAGTTGTGGCAATGATATCACAATAATTTCGCAGTTTTATAATTCTATAGACATCTATCTGGATAAAGCCACAGTAGCCGCCAACTCCCCTTACTTGAAAGAATGCATTTATACAGAGCAATATGATACTGATCAAGAGTTTACCTACAATGCATTCATTAATGAAGCGGTTACCCAGCAGCAATTTGCCGATTTGTATGTAAGTTCTGAAGGCGATGATTCGAATTCGGGTTTAACACCCCAGACCGCACTGAAGACGATCGCTCTGGGTGCTGATTGGGATCAGAATGCACCTTATAACAACTATTGTCCTTATGATGATGTTAACTTAGGAAGAAGTGTCGTTGGTTGTACTGCTACGGCTACTTCACTGATAATTAACTACCATAAATATTGGGATCACACGCTATCTGCAGCAGATGGATATACATCTATATATCATGGCTTTACTACGAATATTGATGGTTCTTCAGCAGATGATGACTTCCCTAATTTCAATATTCTGAACAACTACATGAACGCCGTAGTAAACAAGTTTAACAATAACTCACCCCTGAATTCGAATGATAAGGCTGCACTTTGTTTTGCTGCAGGAATCATGGACC
>Ga0265297_10004246_pt1 | contig 23795 bp, 13 predicted proteins | sample Munlanlwell13791_FD_192502 | JGI IMG/M metagenome (GOLD analysis project Ga0265297, IMG submission 192502) | Leachate microbial communities from a municipal landfill in Southern Ontario, Canada - Leachate well 137-91 | ecosystem: Engineered > Solid waste > Landfill > Unclassified | place... | reverse complement strand
TCCCATGTGTAACCGTGTCAACAAAACTTTCTGGACGGCCCGGTTCGGAGAGACTCCTCTGGTCAAGAAGCAGCGGGATTCTCTTTGACCCTGGAAAGGAGCGGCTGCCGGAGACGCTGCAGGGGGACGACATCCCCGGCCTGACGTCCGAAAAGGGCCGGGAAATATCTTATCCCGGCATTATCACTGCCCAGCTCATGGCCTGCTACAACGATAAAGCCGGGCTCTATACCGCTGCTTACGACCCGGATGGCAACCTCAAAATCATCGCACCCTTTCAGATTGAGAATGCTGTGCGGCTGACCTATGTCCACTTCCGGGGGCACGCAAACAAGCAGGATTCCCTCCCCTATCCTGTTGTCCTGGGCGTCTTTCAGGGTGATTGGTATGCCGCCGCAGAAATCTATCGCGGCTGGGCTCAAACACAGCCCTGGTGCAAAAAACCGCTCCCGCGGAATACGCCGTCCTGGTGGCTTGACTCGCCAATCGTGACAACCTTTTTGCCCCGGGGCCAATATGACTGTAAGGAAAACGTGTCGCCCAATCCTGATTACCTGCCTCTCTCCAACAGCCTGCCCTATCTGGACCGGCTGTCCCGGGAGCTGGAATCGCCGCTGGTCCCGGTAATCTATTCCTGGGAAAAACATGCCCCATGGACCGGGCCGGACGCTTTTCCTCCCTATGGGGGAGCAAAAGAATTCCGGCGTTTTTTTGCCGCGGTTGCCAGGCGCGGATGGCATGGCGGTGTCTGTGCAAACGGAACCCGCTGGGTAACCGCGCACCATAAAATGGGTTATGACGGGTCGGCGTATTTCCGTGAGCATAACGGCGAAAAAACGGTCTGCCGCCACCCCGATGGCAAGTTGTGGGCTCAGGAGTGGGATGCAACCTGGCGCAAAAGTTATGCCTGCTGCGCCGGCCAACCCCGGACAAAAAAAATGGTTCTCCGGCAAATTAAGATGCTCCTTGAGTACGGCTGCGACTTCCTCTACTTTTACGACCAGAACGGCGGGGGGGAATCATTTTCCTGTTACGCCAGGAACCACAACCATCCGCCCTATCCCGGCATCTGGCAGATTGATGCCATGAAACGTCTGCTCGAGGATACGTGGACACCTTTAAAAAAGAGCGGCCGGAAGTTCGCTCTCCTGCCTGAGGGCCCGGCAGCAGAGCCATTCATCCCCTATTACAATACGGCCGACGATGTAAGACATCAGTTATATCCATTAGGCGGTGAACCGGTTTCGCTTTACAACTTCCTCTACCACGAGTATATCCAGAACTTTGATTCCAATTGTACCGAGATAAACGACCCGGATGCGCTCCTGCTTAAGACGGCGCTTGCCTGTGTCCGGGGAGACGGACTCCAGATAATACTCCGCGAGAAAGGGAGAATCAACCGGGGACACCAGGTCATGTGGGAACGAACACTCCTGGACCAGGAGTCCTGCATCACGCTTATGCGCCGGGTCAACAAACTCCGCCGGGGAAAAGGGAAAAAATATCTTGTCCTGGGCCGGATGCAGCCGCCGGTTGCGGTTCAGAATGTTCCCGAACGTCTATTCACCAACGAGGGAACTACCGAACAACTGGTCCACAAGAAGCCTATCCTTGTTAAGATGTACGGTTTTCCGGCTGTCCTGTCCGGCAGTTGGAGAAGCCCGGATGGATTGTTTTCCCACGTCCTTGTGAACTACGGCCGGGAACCGCAAAATCCGATAATCAGCCTTAAAGGAACCGGACCAGCCACCGTCACGGTAACCATGGTGGAGGCCGGAAAATCCTTCACCCGCCAGGTGACTCTGCCCGGCGACCTGTCAATCCCGATGCCGTCTCTTTCAGTCGCTTTGATAGAAACTGTGCCCTCATAACCAATGACTCCCAGAGATAAATACCTGGCTGCGATGCACTTTGCGAAAAACGCTCAGGTACCTTTCACGCCATTCTTCAAACCGACCCCGAATACCGTTAAACGATGGCTTAAGGAAGGGATGAAACAGGAACGCGGTTGGCAGGATTTTGATTTTGATTTTTTAACCCTGGAGCTGATTCCGGTAAATTTTGGATTTTCCCCGCGTTTTGAAGAAGGCATCCTGGCGGAAAATGAAAATACGAAAGTTTACCGGGATTCATACGGCGTCACATTTCGGATATTTAAAAATGGCGCTGACAGCATGCCGCAATTTCTCGGCAACCCGGTCAAAGACCGGAAAGATTGGGAAAAGTTAAAAGAGCGGCTTGACCCTCACGATCCATCCCGCTTCCCGGACAACTGGAAGGAACTGGTTAAAACGTATCAGAACCGGGAATTTCCGCTGCAACTCGGACACTTCCCCTATGGTTTCTTCGGGACGCTGCGGGATTTGATGGGGGTGGAACAGCTGCTGTTAAGTTTCTTTGACCAGCCGGAATTAATCAGGGAGATATTAGCTTATCTGACCGACTTCTGGATTAAGCTCTGGGCAAAAATAATTTCCGGGGTCGAGGTTGATGTGGTCCATTTTTGGGAGGATATGTGTTATCGTAACGGCCCTTTAATTTCGCCGGAGCTGTTTCGCGAATTCATCCTCCCCTGTTATCAGAAAATGACCGCCTTTGCCAGGGATAACGGCATCGACATCATAACCGTGGACACGGACGGGAACTGCTGGAAATTGATTCCCCTGTTTCTGGAAGGCGGGGTTACCGGCCTGTGGCCCTTTGAGGTCAGGGCGGGCATGGATGTTATCGAAGTCAGAAAAGAATTCCCGACTCTTCAGATTTTGGGCGGCATAAATCCCTCGGCCCTCAGTTCCGGCAAAAAGGCGATGGACCAGGAACTGAAAAAGATGGCTCTGATGTTGAAAAAAGGGGGGTATATTCCATTTTTTGATAATGATTTGCTGACCGATATCCCCTGGGAAAACTATTGCTACTTCATAACAAAGCAACGACAGATAATAAAATCGGCTTAATTGACAATCGCGGGGAGGATTGAAGATGGAAACTCGACAGAATGAAAAGGAACAACTGGGCTGGAAGGAACATTTTATCCGGCAGGGCGACGGAAAAGGCGGCTGGTTACTGAAGCCGGCCGAATATCGTTTCCTGCATCACCCGGAAGGAGGTTTGGTCTTATCCTTTGGTCTGGCGCAGATGGATAACGGCGAGGTCATCTTCCTGGGAAGCCGGACCCACGGCAAGGAACAATACGCCGTTTTTGCCATCGGTCGCGACGGAGGCGATTCCTGGTCTGAAATCCAGGACCTGCCGGACGCTGTAGGCCGGCCCATGATGCTTGCCTACCTGGGCAACGGCCGTTTGACGTTTGAAACCGAAGCCGGCAATCTCCGTTATTTCAGCAGCGATTACGGCCGAACCTGGACGGAAAAAATTCCAAAACAGCTGACGGTCGGCGGTAAAGAATGGAACGGCGAAGGCAATCCCCTGGTGGAACAGGATGCCAGGGGCCTGGTAACCAGAATGGCGGAAATCGGGTTCACGTTTCCGGATAATTACCGGGTTGAGTTGCCGGTCCAGCCGCTCTTGCGCTGGTCAGTTGACGGCGGCCGAACCTGGACAAACGAAACCGCTCCGAAAGAATGGCAGTGGGAGGCGGTTTACCGGGGAAAGATTTACCATCGCGGTGTCAGCGAGGGTTCTCTGGCGAGGGCGGCAAACGGATGGCTGGTTGCGGCCCTGCGGCCGGACATGCCGCCGGAATATTATGCGGATCCGGATAAGCAGAGCGGCCGGGATTATAACGACAGCGTGGAAGGAATCGCGGTCTCCATTTCCCGGGACGACGGGAAGACCTGGTCGCCGATGAATTTTCTTTTCAGCGCCGGCCGCCACCACTGCCACCTGGTCAGGATGCCAAACGGCGACCTGGTGATGACTATGGGAGTCCGGGTTGATGTGCGGGAAGGCAAACTGGCCAGTTACCGGAGGGGCTGTGACGCGGTTGTCAGCCGCGACAACGGTCTTACCTGGGACACGGAAAGAAGGTACGTCCTGGACGAATACGAATTTTACGACGGTTCCCGCTGGTTCAACGGGGAATGCGGCCACCTCTACTCAACGCTCCTGGACAGCGGCCAGATCCTTACCACCCACGCCAATTACCTGACCAGGGGTGCAAGCCTGATCCGCTGGAAACCATAACGAGGTAGAGCGAACATTTGACAAAAACCTTTTTCCCGGAGTAAGCTATACGTATAATCATAACTTCTCGGACAACATATCACGATAGAACAGATGAAACTTCAGGTTAAGAAAAAACCCCTCTATCAAAGGATTAAAACTGAGCTGAAAAAGGAAATGCTTGCAGGTCAAATAACGAGCATTTCCGAAAGCAAAGTTATCCACCGATTCGGGGTGTCTAATGCCACCGCCAGGCGTGTGCTGAACGAGATACAAGAAGAAGGGCTGTTGCGGAGAATTGTCGGCAAAGGAAGCGTCGTCGTTAACCAATCGGAAAGAGTGATAAAAGAATTCGGGATAGTATTTTTCGATATTTTCAACCGGAAGGAGCCCTTTGTCGGAAAGATAGGCGAAGGCATTGAGGAAATGGCGCGGGAGCAGGGTAATCATATCCATTTCTACACGACCCGCCAGAGAGAAATCGCGAAGGATAGACATACTTCCCTCTATTACTTGGTAACCCGGCGCAAGATAAACGGTTTTTTTGTACTTTCTCCCCTGCCCGCGGCTGACATAGAATTTTTTCTGAAAGAAGGTATGTCCTTTGTGGTGCTGGAAAATGACTATCCGGGATTGGAAGTCGCGACGGTCATGCCGGATTTTGAAAGAGCGCTTCTGACCGCCTGCGAAAGATTGGTAAAAATGGGCCAGACTCGCATTGGTTTAGTTACGGGCGCCAAGAACAAGGATGGTATTTTGACCAGCAACCGAGATTTTCTCTTAGCGGCTTATCGGAAATCTTTGGCGAAATATCATCTTCCATATGACGAACGGCTGGTGGTTGAAAGCGGGTATACCGAAGAAGACGGGCATCGCGCAATAAAAAAGTTATCTGCCGAGGCGCCGGGATGCCGGCCGGAGACGGTCATCACCAGTCCGTTTTCCGCCTACCGGGGCGTAAAAGAATTTCTGGCGGACAAACCGGATTGGCAACCACTGGTTATTCCCTTTGCCGACCACGAAATTGACGAACAATGTTATTTTTTGATTTCCTACAAAGAAATGGGGCGGGAGGCATTCCGGGTGCTGACCGCGGGGCTGGGTGCGGCTGTCCCGTATGCGAAAAAAACCCTCATTCCCATGCAGTTTATCACCCATAACCTATAGAGGAGGTGATGAGAAAGGGAAATAACCACCATTTGTCACAAGCCGTTTTTGATTGGAGGTTAAAATTTTGATTGGAGGTTAAAATGGCAGCGATAAGAAAAACAGTACGGAAAGCATTGGGTTTTACCCTGATTGAACTGCTGGTGGTCATCGCCATCATTGCCATCCTGGCGGCGATGCTGCTGCCGGCGCTCAGCCAGGCACGGGAGAAAGCCAGAGCAGCCAAATGCATTGCCAACCTTAAACAACTGACCCTGGCGGTGATTATGTATGCCGACAACTACGACGGGATGTATTCCCCGAGGAACATGGTCAACGACACCGGCGGGACCGGCTTGTACGCTGAGGAGGGTGTGTGTGACATCCTGAACTTGAAAAGCCCGGCCGGGGCTGCGGAACCGTACGACACTTCAACCGGCAGTAATGTCTGGTATCCGACCACGGCTGGTCCCTACGCCAGCGCTTGGGGGATTTTTCTTTGTCCCTCGTCCAACAACCAGAATGGCGGATTCTGGTATAAAAACGGCTACGGCTGGAACCCCGAAGTCTCCGGTAACAACGGTTCCGGAGTCCCAACCGGTTATTACCTGGGCAGGGTCAAAAGAATCACCACACCCGCCAATATCTTCTTCTGGGTTGATACCGGAAATGATTATAATGCAAATCTTACTCAGACTAAAGCCGCACTTTACCGTCACAATAACGGCTGCAACTTTGGGTGGGCGGACGGCCACGTGACCTGGCAGGCATTCAGTTCTTTCCCATCTGATTATAATACCTGGAAACATGAATAATTGATTTTTTCAAATCAGCATGGCTTTTGCAGCGAGCAGTCGGGGATTAGCGCTTTTTTTCGTACTGCTGACGCCGGTAATGTGTTCTGGGGCGGCACCATTAAGACCGGCAGACCAGAATATCGAAATAAGGGATTGGGTCAGTTATGCAACGCCTTTGCCCAAGGAAATAAAGATACGCGACCGGGTGGAAATAACGGCAGACAGGATTTCTGTTGTCGGCGAGAGGGAGATCCCTGAGTTGGGGAAATTCGCCATGGAACAGTTGGCGGATTTTTTCCTCAAAGAAACCGGCACAAAAATCAACCTGGATTCTCCCCTGGCTGGCGGGTTCACCATAAAATTCGTTGTCTGCAACGAATCCGGTTATGCCGCCGGCCGGAAGATACCGGATGCGCAGAAATTGGCTAAACTGCCCAATTCCGACCAGAGTTACCTTATCTTCCCGGAGGGGAAAACCGGTTTGACGATTGCGGCCCTGACGGAAAAAGGCCTTTATTACGGAGCCGCCACCCTGAAACAGCTTCTCCGGCCGGCACTCAGAAAAGAGGCGAATAAAATAGTGGTTGCTGTTCCTCTCCTGAAAGTTATCGACTGGCCGGACATTCCGGACCGGGGTTTCTGGGGGCACGGTTACGACAAAGACGACATCGCCTGGTTCTCGGCCCACAAATTAAACCTCCTGGAAATGTACAACCGGGGGGCCGTTGTCAATGAAATTGGGATTTCCAAAGAAGGCAAAGGTTACGCGGAACTGAACCGGGATTTTATTGATTTCGCCTATCAGCACGGGGTCAAAGCGGTCCCGATCATTTTTCATCTTGAACAGTTGGCCAACGGACATTTCCCCGGGCTTAAGGACATGTACGAGCGTTATCCGGAAATGAGAGCCCAAGGGTTTAAGGGTTCGGAAACGCCGCCTTGCGCCTCCAGTCCCAAATATAAACAACTGCTGACTGATTGGCTTTCCGATATGGCAAGTTATCCCCGCATTACCGACGTCTGCGTCTGGCTGAGCGAATGGCTCTTAACTGCGGACGGGAATATCGGCTGCAGCTGCAGCGAGTGTTTGAAATCCGGCGGCCAGCGGGAAGCGGAAACCAAGGCGTTGATAGAAGCCTGGCGGACTGTCAGGCAAAAATATCCTGACCGTCATTTGTGGATACTTCTGAGCGGGTCCCGCGAAACAAGAGCAAAATTAATCGCGCTGGTTCTTCCAAACACGAATATCCACGTTTATGAGTACAACTACAATACCCGTTTGACGCCATCCGTCTTGCCGGTAGAGGAAAAGTACATCGCGGCCGGCGGCTGGCTCGGCGTCTATCCAACAGTCATTGCCGGTTATGGAACCTTCTTTTCGCCGGGGTATTGGCCGCGATTCAACAAATATCACCAGAAGGAATACGTCGAGAAAAAGGTCCGCCGGTTCACCGGATATACCGGTCTTTCGTCGATTACTTTATACGACTTTAATCTGGAGGCGGCGGCCGAGTGGTCATGGAATCTGAACGGCCGGAGCGAAAATGACTTCACCCTGGCCTACGCGGTGAGAAAGGGCCTGTCTAAGCCGGAGGACTTTGCCCGCTGGGTCTCTAACCTGGAGCCGGTTGCCCAGAAAATCTACGGCGGAGCCAACTTCCCGGCGGAATATTGCTGTTCCGATAAGATACTGCGCATTCTGGGAACAGAAGATTTCAGGTTTGGTCGGGGGCCGCTGCTTAATTATGGCTCGCCCGAGGAAATCTCGCAGGATTTAGTTGTCTGCCAGGCATGCGAAAAACTGGCTTTGGGATTGGGAAAGCCGGAATTAGCCGATGAAACGCTGGTCATCCAAAGTTATTTGAAACTGCTCAAATCAATGGTTGATGTCAATGACGCGCTTTACGGCCGAAGCCTGCTTTCCAAAGAGGAAATACGGCAGGAGATTGCCGCGGCCGGCACTCAGACGATTGAAGCGCTCAAGCGCTGGTATGGAGCAAAAGGCAAAGAAGACCCTGAGGTCAGATGGTTCGTTGAGACAAAAGCCGCTCAGGAATTGACCGATGGGATACGAAAACAGGTCAAATCCCTGACCGATTTCCTAAACACCTTCGTTGCCGATGCCAGGCCGCAGACTGGAAACAGTCTAAAAGTCGGTGTTTTCCGCCCCGGCTACGGAGCGGAAAGCATAATGAACGGCCTGTTGGAAAGGGAGAAGGAAACATCGGTTTCACCCTTTTCCGTCGGCCATCAGATAACGCCTGAGATTTTGAAAAACTGCCGGGTTTTCATCCTGCCCCAGCCCTATAAGTCCGACCGGCTGAAAGAAGACGCGGAAATACTCCGTAACTGGGTAAAACAAGGCGGCCGCCTGTTGGTTACCCATGATGCGGTCGGCTACCGTTCCTACCCGGTTATTTTTCCGGAAATCTGTCAGGGCAAGGACCTCCAGGAAAAAACATCGTTTCTGCTTTTACCTGACAGTCTGCCTTTCAAGAAGGAAGCAATTGGGCCGGTTTTCAACCACACCTACTACGACCGGATAATTCTGCAACCCGGCAAAGCGGTCCAAAAAATAGTTGCCGGCCAGGACGGGGAAATACTGGCGGTTTACGGGTCTCTCGGCCAAGGCAAAGTGGTGGCCACCGGCATGGCTCTGGGGATTGGACCCGGCGACAAGCCAATTGCCCTGTCCGACGGCGAGATGACGTTCCTGCTGGCGGCCTTAAAATGGCTGGGCGAATAATCAATCCAAAAAATTCTGTCGTTTGAAAAGGAGGCGGCCATGGAAAGCAAAAGTTGTATCAGGTTCGGCAAAGTTGCCGGGCTGTTTCTTTTAACCCTGGCTCTTTTCGCCGTGGTCTGCCAAGCCGGGGAGCCGATAAAGTCGTCTTATTTTACCGGCGCAACCACCGATGACCCGGATCTATTGCTCTACGTGCCTTTTGACGGCACAACCAAAGCCACAGTCGCCAAGGGGAATATGATTCCCAAGAAATTTAACGGGCAGGTAGCCCTGGAGGCAAAGTTCGCGGAAGGCAGGTTCGGGCAAAGCGCTGTTTTTGAGGAGGATACCCTCTGCTATACGCATAATCAACCAAACTGGATCCAGGGAACCATTGAGATGTGGGTTAAACTGAATTTTGACCCGGCGGAAAAAGTGGAGAAGGACCGATACCATTACCTGCTTAATGTGAAAACCCCGGCGGCCGCAGGAGGAAGCGAGGAAGACCCGATAATATACTGCTATGTCCAGCAGAGCGCCCAATGGAAGTCCGCGCAAATAAGTTTTGCTACACGCGCCAAGGGGAATTGGAACCACTCCCCCAGCAAGGACATCACCAACGCCTGGAAGAAAGACGAATGGCACCATGTCGCCATCTCCTGGGACAACGACCGGAAGTACCTGTTTGTTGACGATCAGAAAACCGGCGAGGCCAGCGCCGGAAATCCCCTTATTCCGTCAGGAGATAAGTTAATCATCGGCGGACATTCCGGCCGCGGCTATTGGGGCCAGGAAATGATGCTTAACGGCTGCCTGGATGAGTTACTGGTCTGGAAAAAGGCGCTCAAGCAATAAAGCCGATTCCGGTTGAGACAACAAATTCATGATATCAAACCGCGAGTGATTTTTCAAAGGAAGCCCACCATCATGATTTTACCGGAACCTTCACCGAGAGTGCGGAATTACGAGCAACTGGCCCTCGGCCTGTTCGTTCACTGGGGACTGTATTCCCTGCTGGAAGAAGGGGAATGGATCCAGCATTTAAAACACATCCCTTGCGCCGAATACGACCGGCTGCTCGATAAATTTACAGCCCGGGATTTCAGTGCGGAGGCGATCGTGGAGCTTGCCCGGCAGGCCGGGATGAAATATATCTGCTTTACCAGCAAACATCACGAGGGATTTTCGCTGTACGATACAAAAGGACTCAACCGCTTCGATTCCATGCACAGTCCGGCCCGCAGAGATTTCTGCCGGGAACTTGCGGATGCCTGCCACAAGGAAAACATCCGTCTTTTCTTTTACCACTCCACCCTGGACTGGCATCAGGAGAGCTATCGGGAGAACTGGGGGGAGTACCTGCAGTACCTGCGGCAGTCGGTGGAACTTCTCTGCCGGGGATACGGTGAAATCGGAGGGTTCTGGTTCGACGGAACCTGGAACAAGGAAGACGCGGACTGGGAAGAAGACAAGCTTTATTCCATCATCCGGACGCACCAGCCCAACGCGGTAATCATAAACAATTCGAGTACTAAAGCCAGGGGTGAAGCAAAATTCGGGGATGTTGACGTGGTCACCTTTGAAGACGGGCTGCCTTCCGCAATCAATGCGGCCGGCGCGGCCAGATATCTGGCCGGGGAGATGTGCGGCATGACCAACAGCAACTGGGGTTTTGCCCGGCACGATTTCAAATACAAGGGCCCGGCCGACATTGTCCGCACCATCGCGGCCTGCCGAAAGACCGGCGCCAATTACCTGCACAATGTCGGTCCGACCGGAGAGGGCGGAATTCCGGAGTATGATGCGGCGCTGTTGAAAAAAGTCGGGGAGTGGGTCAGCCTTTTTGCCGAAGGCCTGTACCTTCCCAGACCCTCAAGCATACAGACCGCGGCGCCGAATTTTGTGCTGGAAAACGATAACCGGCTCTATCTCTTCATCCACGAAGACTACGATTGGAACCAGCCGTCTTTCGGTCTGGTGCCGGTCAAGGATGTGGCGGCCGGGATTACCGAGGTGTCCTGGCTGGATAACGGTGAAAGACTGCCGTTCGCACAGGATATGGAAAAGAAAATCCTGACTATCGATATCGGCCGAAAGCCGGACTGGGTCAATTTCATCGTCCGGGTGGCGGTTGCTGTTTTTTCATAGCACAGGAGAAAAATGGATGGTGTAAAGGCGAATTTAGAAACGGTTGCCCGGGAACCGGTTATACCGGAGAAATGGTCCAAAAAGGAAAACCCGGTAACCCGGAAAGACCTGGGAAAAGATTTCCGCGCCCTGGTCCAGTGGGATACGGTGGCGCCGGCCGACATCGAACTCTGTTTCGACCAATTGAAACTGGGCGATGTCATCAAATTGTGGATTGTTCAGAAAGGCGTTCAAGACGGAACAGTCCTTTCGTTGGAAAGAAACAAAAAGTGTGACCGGGAACTGAAGAAAAACCTGACGGACTTGATCAGAAGAAAGATATACCTCCTCAGTGTTGCCGGATTCGTGCCCTATACCGGCCAACGGCCGGTCAAAAAACGCTACAACTATCCGGAGCCGTTGATTTCCCCTTCATTCCACCAATGGCTGGTTAAAAACGGCGGCCGGCTTTTCGGCGGCTGGGAAGTGGGCGAACAGTGCGGAAGGTATCTGGACACCTACGCGAGAAAGTACCGCCGCAGAAGAAAAGGCGAATCGTATTACGACTATTACTGCCGGCAGGACATGGCTGGCAATAAGGCTCACGGAAAGCACAGCAAGCACATGGTAAAAAACTATTTCCGCAACCGAAAAGAAGCCTACCGGGATTTCCGGCAATGGCTGAACATTTTCGAACAAGGACTGCATAATTACCTGACTCCGGTCGTCCACACCAATTACGCGCACTATCTTTGCGAAATGAAAGGCACCCGGCTGCTTGGCGCGGAACTGGCCCTGATTTTGATAAACCACCAGGTGGCTTTTGCCTATCTCCGGGGTGCAGCCAGGCAGTACGGCCTGCTCTTCTGGGCGCTTCCCTCGATGTTCAACCGCTGGGGAGTCTCCCTGCCGGCGGAACCCGGTCAGACCCATACGGGCACCTGTGAAATCGGACCCGCCAAAGGAACTTCTCCGGACCTGGCACGGCGCATCTGGTATCTCGGCTATCTCTACGGCGCCAGCATGCTGGGTATTGAATGCGGCCATTTCAGCTGGCGAAAAGAAGGAGATAGAAAATTACCGGTCCTCACCGAGATGGGTAAAGTTCAGGTCGAAGGCAAAGAGTGGTGCGAAAAACACCCGGACCGAGGCGTCCAGTACAACCCGGTTGCGCTGATGCTGGATTTCCACAACGGCTGGCTGGCGCCCAAGCACGGCTACCAGTCCACCGGAGAGAGGCGGCTGGTCTGGGGAGCCCTTCCCTATGAAAAAAGCGACCACCAGATTGACAATTTCTTCAGGTGGGTTTTTCCGGGTTATGAAGAGGCGTCGTACCACCGTGATGAGAAAGGCTTTTTTGTCCCCACGTCTTACGGTGATATCTTCGATGTCCTGCTTTCAAATGCCGACCCGCTGGTTTTCAAAAGATACAACGTGATTGTCCTGCTCGGAGATTGCCGGGTTGCCGGGGAGTTAAAAACAAGGCTGCGGAACTACGTTGCCGACGGCGGTGACCTGGTGGTCAGCGCGAATAATATCCCGGCGCCGGACGAAGAGTTCTGCGGCATCAAGACGACACAACGGAAAAAGCACGCTTCTCTCAGCCGGACAGCGGAAAGGACATATCCTGAGGACCCGTATACCTACCGGCTGATAAAAAACATCCGGGCACAGGTATTGCTGGAAAGCACTGACAAAGACCCGCTGGTTACGGTAAACCGCTTTGGCAAAGGCCGGGTGTTTGTGATAACCGCAGACTGCGGGATGAGCGACCTGAAAATCCCCCGGGATAAAAAAACCGGTCTGGCTTCGCAGAAGATTAAACACCGTAATCCCGGCCGGATTTTGACCAACGAGAACCGCACGGAATTTTTTGAGCACCGCAACTGGGACTGCCCGTACAATTGCGGTATCAAGAATATGCTGATGAAGGGCACAACTCTCGGAGCAATCGAAAAAGAGGTTTGCGTCCACTGCCGGGTGGAATGCACCAACGATGTTTCAAAACAATGCGACATACTGACCGGCGTAAAAAAAGTGCTCGGCGGGTACTTTGAATCCTTCATGCCTTTTACGATTGAAGGTCCGCCGGTTCATTACCTGGTCAACCTGACCAAAAACCGGAAGAAAATCATCGTCACCCTGGCCAACCACTCCCAGAGCCGCTGGGAAGGAAACATCCGGTTTAAAAACCCGGGCATGAAAATCCGGAGCGTCAGGGAATGGATGAAGGATGAACCCTCCGGATTGCGGCGGATAAAAATCCCGCCCAAGGACCTGAAAATCCTGGAGATAACCGCAGACCAACCGATTTTATGACTCCGTTGTTTAACAAACAAAAATTCACGCCTGGAGAAAAAAATGGCCAACGCAAAGTCGGATGAAGTTTTGGAGTCAAGAGATGGGATTATCATCTCCGGCAAGACTCTTTCGGTTGAAATCAGCAAAAAGACCGGCCGGTTGAAAAAAATCATCTGCCGGGCAGCCGGTTACCGCTGGAACGATTTCCCCGGCCGGTTATCAATCCGGGACGAATATCAGCGCTGTGATTTTGATGAAGACCTGGACCGCTGCGAACTCCGCTCGGTCAAAATCGCCGGGGGGAAATGTTTAATTGAGAAGCGTTTCAGCGGCGCCGAATTTACCCTGAAAGAGGAATGGCGCGCCGACGGGCCGACCGTCCGCTGGAGTCTTTACGTCTGTCTGGACCCGGGGAAAGAAGCCCGGTCCCTCCGGATAAACCAATTGATTCCCTGGCGGGAAAATAACTGGGGAACCGGGCTCTGGGCTGCTTCACCCAACTTTCCGAGCCGGACCGACCGGATGGTGGGCTGTTCCATCGAATACGGCGACGGCAACTACGGCGCAGTGCTTCCGCTCCTGACGCTCTACCGGCCGAAAGATGATGTTGGGCTGTCTGTTGCCAAACCGCTCGGGCTGAAAATTCCCAGGCTGCGTTTTTCCATTCCCCACTGGCACGAAGCCGGACCGGAAGCGGAATTTTCTTTCCTGGGTCTGAGAGAGGAAAGACCGGCGCACGTGGAACTGCTCTTTACCGGCCACGAGGGCTGCTGGCGGCCGGGACTTCGATGGTTCAGCGGACTCTATCCGGAGTACTTCAATCCGCCTAACCCGGATGTCCGGAAACTGGAAGGCGGCTATATCATGACCAACCCGTTCTTCCCGGAGGCAAAACTGAAGAAGGCGCGTCAGTTTGGCGTCACCTGGGCCGAGGTCCATGAACACTTCCCGCTGCACGGCAACTACGTGCCGAAAGAAAAAGCCTGGTCGCCTCCGCCGGAATACAACGTCATTTTCGGCCGGGACCCGAAAACCAAAAATGATACTATTACACCGGCCTTAATCAACCAGCGCTGCCGGGAGGCCAAAAAAAACGGCATCGCTCCCCTGCTCTACTTCCAGTGCGCCGGCGACGGATACATACCCTATGTCACCAAAAAGTTCCCGGACTCAATCGCAGTGGCTCCTTCCGGTAAACATATGCCGAGCTGGATCAACTGCCGGTTAATGAACTCCGACCCATCCACCTCGTTCGGCAAAGAAATCCTGGACCAGATATCCCGGTTGTACCGGACATACCCGGATATCGGCGGCGTCTTTCTGGACCAGTTGTGCTACGGCGGAATAGACGTGACCCACGACGACGGGGTGACGATGCGCCGGAATAAACCCGGCTACGTGCTTTCCTTCTGTTACTGGGAAACGGTTAAGGCACTGGCGGATGAGGTCCACCGACACAACCAGTGCATCATCGCCAATGGTCCCTACGACGTTGAAGTCCAGCGTTATGTCGACGGCCACATGGCCGAGGGCGTCAGCCGGAATGTTGACCTGCTCAAGTACCTCTGCATCCAGAAGCCGCTGCTCTTCCTCTCTTATTACAAGAACGAGACGGAAGCGGAGGAGATGTTCCAGAACTGCCTTCTGGCCGGCGCCTCTTACAGCATCAGCACCGATTTCTACAACGACCGGGTCCGGATGTTGATTGACGCCTACCTGCCGCTGATAAAAAAGCTGGAGGGAAGAAAGTGGCTGCTGGAACCCAACCCGCTGAATCTGCCGGCCGGCAATCAGGGCAACATCTTTACGGCGGAAAACAAGGATATCATCGTCACTCTGGTCAAGACGCGGCGCAGTATTTTTGATACAGCCAAACCGGAGAAGGCGGTCGAAGTTGGCGTGACGATTTCCGCGGCGGACCGGATAAGAACGGCCACCTGCCGGGGAGCCGAATACCGCGGTGCCAAAAAAGTCCGGATGAAAAATACCGGCAAAACACTTACTCTGACCCTGCCGGTACACGGCGCCGCCACGGTCATCACCCTGCATGCGTAAAGCCGGTTTCCCGCAGCCCGGAAAATACCGGCTTAAAATCATCTGCCGGCAATCGAAAATCGGTGTGGCAAAAATCGCTTCGTTTCGATTGACAAATCGGAGAGTAAGCAGCTCTTGACATCGGCATTTCCTTAAGGTACAATGTTTTCGTGAACATAGGAGTTTTTTTTTAACGTCCGGCAGGCCTTTTGGAAAGGGGGTAATTTACAAACAGTAAATGGTAAATAGTGAATGGTAAACGGTAACGGCAATGGTACTGTCAAACAAAACATGAAAGAAATGTAGGAAAATGAAACGGGCAAATATCCCTCAAACCCTTGGCCCGCTTTCGCTTGAGCGATTTCAATGCTCTGCTCAAGCAGGCCAATTTAGGGGAGGGAGGGTAGTCGCACCCTTTACGGGTGCGCAAACCTAATCAGGACGCAGGGTGAACCCGCAAGCTAAAGCTTGCGACTACCAGCCTGCGACTACCATTAAAAAAACAGATTCATTTTTGACAATACCCTAAAGCATCCGGGGAGGAGAAGATGAAAAAAACATGGGTGGTGTTGATTTTCGCACTGGTTTTCAGCTTAGCCGGGACAACGGCCTTTGCCGGAGAACCGGTGGTCTACGACATCAACGGCGGATTCGAAAAAACCGAAACCTTTACCAAGTACGAAGAACAGTACCGCAACTGGATTCAGCAAGGCATGGAGCTGCCGGACCCGTTTATCAAGCCCAAGGACTGGCATCTGTCCAACCATCCGGAAAAGGCGAAACTGGAAGTAATCACCGACGGGAAAGAGGTCCATTCCGGCCAGAGCTGCCTGAAGTTGATTTCCGGAAGTATTTATTACTACTTTCAACCCTGGTCCAATGCCTCCATCTCCGGCACGGTTTTGAAAGCCAACGACCGGCTCACCCTGAAAGTCTGGGTTAAAGGTCAGGACGATACGCCCTTCATGGCCCGGTTTTACCTGTACGGCGTTAAGAAAGACGGCAGCCGCGCGTCCATTTACGATGATGGGAAAGGCGGCAGCGGGATGATTATCTCCGGCAAGGCCACCCCGGAATGGAAGCAGTATACCGCCCCCTACACGGTGCCGGACGCGGAATCGGTGACGCTCCCGGGCTGCCGGGTCACGTATGTCAGCCCGGCGCTGCAAGGCAAGGGCGTCTTCTTTGACGATGTGGAAGTTCTCCTGGAAAGAGCCCCGGCAAAATAAAGAACCGGGTTCGGCATTGACCACGATTGAACCTTCGAAACCAACGGCCAGGTATCACCCGCACGGTGTCTGGGCAAACCCGGTTCTGGAATAAAACCTGCCAGTGAAACTTTCGGTAAAAACCATGATAACTCTTTCTCCACAAGAAATTTCCGGCCGGAAGAACCGGCTGACAAAGCTCTGGCTGGACAAATCAAGTCCGGACCTGGCGGTGGAATTTCATTATTATACGGATAATATCCAGCGGCTTGGAAGTCCGGCCGACAGGTATGCCTTCAACCTGGAATTTATCGAAAAGAACTCCGAATATCCGGGTGTTTACGTGCCGGTTTACCTGCCCTGGTTCGGCGCGACGTTTCAGCCGGAATTTTTCGGCGCCGAGACAATTATCAGCCAGGAAGGAGGCCAGCCCTGGGCAAAGCCGCTGATTATTGATAATCCCGGGGATGTTTACCGGATAAAACTCCGGGAACCGACGGACGTGCCGGTATTCCGGAAACTCCAGGCAGAAGTTGAATATGTCCGGCGCAATTTTCCGGACCTGCCGGTGCGGTTGCACGCGGTCGGCGGCCCCCTGGATACCTGCTGCCAGCTCTGGAAGGAAGAAAAATTCTACCTGGCGATGTATGACCATCCGGTTGAAGTGGAGTATCTTCTGGAATATGTTACGGAAGGGATTATTCAAACACTGAAATGGCAGATGGATATTATCTCCGGGCCGGTGACGCTCACCTGGCCGATGGTCTGGGCTCCGTTGCAGGCCGGCGTCGGCATCAGCGAAGACCAGTTAGCGGTTTGCTCGCCGGATTTATACCGGAAATATGTGCTCAAGCATTTGAACCGCATCTCCCGGGCTTTCAACGGGCTGACGATTCATTCCTGCGGCAATTTCGAGCATAACCTGGCCAACCTGGCGCAGGTGGAACACCTGAACGGCCTGAATTTTTCCATCTGCCAGAACGGCAGTTTCCGGCAGGGAACCCAAATTGAGCGGGTGGTAAAATACCTGCCGGACACGGTTTTGCTGCCGGCTTTCACCTATCAGGGACAGGACCGTTTTCCGGCATACGTAAACTATGTGGAACACGTTATCGAACAAACGCAGGGGAAAAACCGCGTAATTTTAACTGTCGAACCGCATGTGATTGACACGTCGGAATTAAACCGGACGATGGGAGCGCTTGATGAATACCAGGTCGGAATCTGAACGGAAAAAGAAACTACAGTTATATGACTTTGATGAATTTGCGCGCCAGGAATTGACGTTTCATTTATGCCAGAGCGGTTACCAGCCGGATTCCGTCAAGGAAATAATCGTCTGGACCAGGAGTGATTTTGAAGCGCTGAACTATCGCCTGGTTGCCTCAAGCGGGCCGCAGCCGGTCCAAACCGGTTCCGTCCGGAAAATCGGCGAAAATATCTGGGACCGCATCGAATGGCTTATCGACTTATCCGGGTTCAGCCGGGAAGGCGCGTATCATCTGGAAGTTTCAACCGGCGCCGACCGGAAATTTGTGTCCCCGGAGTTTAAGATTGACCGCCGCTGTTACGACATCCTGCTGGAAAAGGCCGCCCGGCATTTTTTCCTCAAGCGCTGCGGGATTTTCTGCCATACCCACGACGCTTTCCTGCGCTCGGTTGACCCGGAGGATTTCGGCCGGATTCTCGGCCGAAGGGACGTGACCGGCGGCTGGCATGACGCGCACGACGACAACAAGTGGGTTGTTTTTGTCTGGCACGCCGTGTACGGCTTGTGCGAGGTTTTTGACAAGTTGCGGCCGGATTGGAAAGCCGCGAACGAACCCCTGCCTTACCCCTTAAGCGAGGCCTGGTGGGAAGTGGAGTGGCTGCTGAAAATGCAGAAAGAGGACGGCGGTTTTTACCACGCGGTCCTGGAATGGTACCCGGCGGAAAAGGACGGCCGCAAGGTTGACCTGGTGCATACCGAATACTGCGTCTACGATGACCTGGCCGAAGACCAGCGGTATCTTTGCGACGTCTGGGGTGAAAACGAGGTGTGCCGACTCCTGGGCCGGGAATTGAACACGTCGCCGAGCACTCCGGAAAAATACCATATTTACCTGGCCGCGGCCATTGCTTATTTCGGCCGACTGGCCCGGGAATTTTCCACTCCGGTTGCGGAACGCTGCTTTGCCTCGGTTCAAAAAACCCTGCACTGGCTGGAAAAGAGGCGGATTCCGGAGACCCAGTATATCGATGTGCAAAGCGGCCTGGCCCTGATTAAAATGGAACAGTACCTTGACTGCCGGAAAGAAGCGCTGCTCGACGAAGCGGAGAAACATCTTGCCGAGGTACTGAAACTGCAGCAGCCGGAGGGGCACTTTCACGCTTCCGGCAAATGCCGGGGCCTGGAGATGTTCCCGGAGGAAACCGATGAAAAGTCTTACGTTTTCCTGCCGCTGGCCTATGTGACCTGCCTGGTCAGGTACCTGGAGCGGTTTCCGGAAAGGAAACTGGCCGGAGACGTGCGCAAAGCCCTGACGGCTTTTTGCGACCTGGCGCTGAAACTGAGTTCCGCGTGCGGTTTCGGTCAGATGCCGGAAATGAACCTGAATAATCCCGCGGTTATCATTCCCCAGGAGAAGACTAAAATCGGTTATCACATCTATTTATGCACCGCGGCTTATATTTTAATAGCAACCGGAAAAATGCTGGGAGTCCGGCGCTATCGCGACGCCGGAGAAAAGCAGCTGCAATGGGTTTTCGGCGCCAACCCCAGGGCCATGTGCTTTATGAACGACGAGGGCTGGCGCAACAGCGGTCAGTATCCCGGCGTATCGAACCAGGTTCGTTTCGAGGGCATGACTTTCTACCGGCACAACCGGGATATGCGCTGGGGCATGACCACCGGCCTGTACGGTTCCCGGGCCGGCCAGCCGGAAAACTATCCCAACGCCGGGCTTTCCGGAGAACACGGATACGATTCGCACGCCCAGGAAACCTGGGTCGGCGTCAGCGGCTGGTTCCTGATGGCGGCCACGCAGTTGATTAAGTAAACAAAAAAATCCTTGCCGGTCATTCTTAAAAAAAGGAGCGGAGATGCTGCGAAAAATGACCTTGATGGCGCTGGTTTTCCTGGCAAGTCAGCCTTTTTTTGCCACCCGGGCAGTCAGCCTGGAAAAGGCGGAACTGGTCTCCAACGCGGACCTGCAGAAGATCGACGCTTACGGCCTGCCGGAGGGGTTCAAGTATGTTTTTGAAAGTGATACAAACGGAGTTAAACCGAATGCGGAAATAACCTCGGAAATTGACCAGGCAAGCGGAAAAAAGGTTCTCAAGCTGGTCAGCAAGAACGGTAAAGGTCTGCTTCATGTCGTGATACCCGCCAATCTTGCGGAAGGAGCCGGGAGCGGTCCCCACTATTTTCTGGTTAAATGGCGGGCCAAAACCGCCGGCGACGCACAAATTTACCTGGACATAGATAACGGCAGAGAACGCTCCCGCCCGATGCAGAGCCCGCGCTGGATTACGGCAAACGTGCCCCTGGGGGAAAATTCTCCCTTCACCCAGCTTCGCCTGGTGTTTGCGGCCGGGAAAGCCGGCGATACCGCCTGTATCGAACGAGTCTCCGTAACCGCCCTTGACCGAAAAGAATACCGGCAGTGCTTTGTAAACAATAACTGGCGCATTGTGTCAGACCGGGAGATTGCGGCCCGTCCCTCCCCCGGCAAGCCGGCGGTCAATATCCTGGCCAACAGCAGTTTTGAACTCGGGCCCTATTCGGGTATGCAAATCAGCCGGGTCTTCAGGTATAAGGGACAGGCCTATAAAGGCGTAACCGCCGAACAGAGTTATCACGGAAAATGCGCCGCTACCGTCTACCGTTTCCAAACCATTTACTACCCGTTTGAACCCGATAAACTGTATACCATCTCGCTTTACGCCAAAGCGCCGAAGGAAGGCTGTAAACTCAGGGTGGCGGTGCGCAGCGGATGCATGGACTATCTCGGGAACAAATACGCCGAAGCCGACGCTGATGAAGCGGCCATAACCTTTCCGGTGACAACCCAGTGGCAGCGTTATCACTTCAGCTTCGTAACCGCACCGGACCCTGACCCGGACCCCCTGAAACCGGCCAGGCCGCGTCCCGGTGTGGAGGAGATGCGTTTGACCGTCATGACCCGCGAGGGTATGACATACCAGAAGATGGCTCCCAAGAGCGCCTTCAAGGTGATGATGGATGAAGAAAAAGACGGCAAGGTCTGGGTGGATGCCATTCAATTGGAACAGGGGCCGCTGACGCCCTATTCCGCTCCCGGCGCAAATACCTGCGGCGTGGTTCTGGAACGCTCGGATACCAGCGATTTCTGCTACTACGACGACCGGGAAATAAAGGCGGCCGGCAAAGTTTTCACGGAGGATACGACTCCGCGGACGCTCCAGTTGACTTACCGGATAACGGATTTCTTCGGCCGGGAAGTGCAGAAGATAGACCGGAAAGTGGCGACACAGGGGAACAAGAATATTGATGATGAACTGACGTTCCTCCCTCCGGGCCGGGGTTTGCAGATAATCACCCTGATGGTAAATGACCCGCAAGGCAAGTTGAAAGGGACCGCAATAACCAGCATGCAGCAGGCTTTTTGCGCGGTTTCCCCGCTCCCGCGAACCCGGCCGTTTGACGAAAAAGCCCGGTACGGAATACATACCCCCCCGAACCGGGGCTCTGACCCTGCGTACCAGGACGTCTGGCCGAACGAATACGAACGGATGAGAAAACTCGGCGTAAAATGGATCCGCTACATGGGCGGCAATAATGATGCCTTAAGCTGGGCTTTTGTCGAGCCGAAAAAAGGCGAATGGCGTTGGGACGATGCCACTCTGTCTCACCCGTCCCAGAACGATTTCTGCGTGCTCGGGGCATTATACACCGCCCCGTCCTGGCTGGGCGGCGGCTGGCAGATTGACGGTGTGGAGGGACACTGGGACGAGTGGGAGGAATACGTCTTCCGGACGGTTAACCGTTACAAAGACAAAATCAAATACTGGGAGATCTGGAACGAACCGGCCTGGTACGTGGACACCTACAGCGAGATGCTGAAACGTGCCTCCAGTGCAGTCCGGCGGGCCGACCCTGAGGCCAAAATAGTAGGTTTCGGCGGTTTCAGCCATGTCGGCACACCAAAATTTGTTAACAGTCATCCTGACCCCCGCTATGCCAGAGGAGGTTATAAGGGATATTTCGAAGGCGTCCTGGACAAGATCGGTATCGGCAGCCTGGATATCGTCAGCGTCCACGGTTATTTCCCGACGCGGCCCGAGGAAAACTGGTGGCCTCTGAGCGACCGGCTGGAGTATCTCCGCGGCGAAATGAAGAAACGCGGACGGATGCTGCCCATCTGGGACAGCGAGGCAAGTTTCGTGGTAGGCTCTTTCTACACGGACCGGATGGACGGCGCGGATTGCGTCTGGAACCGCTTCTCCGATTCCGGGGCCGACCCGAACATCGCTTTACTGCAGCACCAGATGTCTCCGCGCTACGGCGCCAACGCGCTTGCCCAGAAACTCGCCGTCGACGCGGCGCACGGCTGCGAAAAGTTCTTCTACCACTTCAACCTCTGCGCCGGCGGAGGCATGATGGACGGCAATGCCGGGGTTCTGTACGAGTATGACGACAGCCCCAAGGCCCATTTTGCGGCCTGGGCGGCTGTTGCCCTGATGCTCGACCGGTCCAGCTTCGTGACTGAAATCAAGCATGGAAAGGACATGCGCTGTTATGTCTATGAAAGGAATGGCGTGCCCACAGCGGCGTTCTGGCGCCTGACCGGCGAGCCGCAGGAGGCGCGCTCCGGAACGCTGACCCTGGCATGTCAAAAAGAAAAAATAGCGTTTTTCGATATCATGAGCAATCCGCTTCAGGACGTCAGTTTCGGGCCGGAAGGCATCGCGATTCCATTGACCTCGGACCTGGCCTATATACAGGGTAAAGGAATGAGCACCAAGGAGTTCGTTGCCGTACTCAAAGGCGCCAGGCGCACCGGACCGGTTCAGAAACTTATTGATTGGTCATCTTTCACTAAGCCGGAGGCGGAGGCCAAAAAACCGGAAGCGTCCGTCAACAGAAAAGAGAAAACGATTGTCGATTGTCGCCCTGCCGGAAATATCCGGATTGACGGCAAACCGGATGACTGGCAGGGCATCAAGCCGTTTGAAATAAAAAACTTGGACCAGGTTGTGGCCGGCCGGCCGGACCCCTCGATGCCGACTGCCTTGCAGGGCGGCTGGCGCAGCGAAGCAGACCTCTCCGGCAAACTCCGGGTTGCCTGGGACCAGGACAATGTTTACTGGGCGGTCCTGGTTAAGGATGATATCGTGGTCGAAAACAAATTCCGGGGAAAACCCCAGGCCTACCTGGGCGACTGCGTGGAAATATTCTTTGACGGACGGGAGCCGGCCAAACAAAACATCGCGGCTTATGACGACCTGGTCGGCCAGATGCTGGTTGTTCCGGCTTCCAGGGAAAGCCCTCAGGCAACCATCACCCGGCTGGCAAAACCCAACATCCTTTCCGAAATGCAGGCGGCTTCCACGCTGACGGAAAACGGGTATTTTGTGGAAGGCCGGATACCCGTCCGCAAGTTACTTCCGCATGGCTTGAGCCAAGGAATAATTCTTGGATTCGACCTGGCGATCGACGACACCGACAGCTCGGCAAACCGGAAAACCCAGATGATCTGGACCGGAACCGCCAATGCCTGTGCCGATGCCACGGTCTTCGGCCGGCTGCGCCTGGTTGATTAAAAAAAAGCTGGCGGCGGGTAAGGAATTTGAAGAATGGGACCCCGGATTATATCAATCGTCTCGCCGAGATACCGGATTTCCTTAAACCGGCGCACCGGTTCTCTCCGGTCGTTCGCATCCCGGAATCCGGAACAGGAATTCATCGATTCCGGGTGCGGGGAAAGACCGATTTTCACGCTCAAACTCTCTGATGCGGCCGGAAAACCCGGTTGCCTCTCGGCACGGCAAGCAATGAAGATATCTTTCACTCGAGAGGATGGCGGGAACCGGACAACCATCCGCTTCTACTTTGAAAAACTCGGAGGACAGTCCATAAATGCCCGCGTAAAAATCGATTCCCCAAAGAAAGAAGCGTTGACCTATTGGACGATAGACATCGAAAACAACACCGGACGGGTCCTGGAATGGATCGATTTCCCATGTGTAACCGTGTCAACAAAACTTTCTGGACGGCCCGGTTCGGAGAGACTCCTCTGGTCAAGAAGCAGCGGGATTCTCTTTGACCCTGGAAAGGAGCGGCTGCCGGAGACGCTGCAGGGGGCGACATCCCCG
>Ga0265297_10004245_pt1 | contig 23796 bp, 38 predicted proteins | sample Munlanlwell13791_FD_192502 | JGI IMG/M metagenome (GOLD analysis project Ga0265297, IMG submission 192502) | Leachate microbial communities from a municipal landfill in Southern Ontario, Canada - Leachate well 137-91 | ecosystem: Engineered > Solid waste > Landfill > Unclassified | place... | reverse complement strand
ACCTCTATTCAGAAAGAGTTTGATGTTTCTTAAAAAGAGGCGTAATCAGGTCGCTCAACCACTACCCTTGCTTTCTTCCGAACCTGGGGGAGTTTGTAGGAGCAGACCTATCACGCTTTATCTTAAAAACAATGGACACAAGATTTGAACTTGTTTTGCAGACTATCCAGGGGTTTCTGCGTGTTAAAAAACCAGCCTCCTTCACTGAGTTTACACAGGTATAACAACAACCATATACGTCCATTGTCATTTTTATTTTCAATAAATTAAAGAACTTTGTTAAAGTAAATATTTAAAAAATCTCATTTACATATATTAATACGAAAAGTTTTTAAAAAAGTTACAAAAAAAACAAAAAAATTATATTTTATTTATAAATTCTTATCAGAATGTCTTTTATAAAACTCTCTGTGTTCCATAATAAACGGATAATCACAAGTTTCGCCTTCATATTTATAAACAACCATTGTAACACCCAATGTTTTGTTACACATACCAGCAGCTCTATCGCTTATAATTATAGCCACTTTACCATTTGTTTTGTTTTTATATTTTTTCATCATTATACTACAATTGTGCCTCGTCATGACATTTTTGAAGAAATATTTGATATTCTTCATCTTTTTTAACACAGCATTCTGTTTCTTCTTTTGTTAATTTTCTATTTTCATTAAAAAAATTTCTTTACGTTTTTTATATAATTCAGTGTTCATATATTCTTTTATTGTATATAATTATATTCGCTGCTCCAGAGAGATTTGAACTCTCACCCGTAATAGAGTTTTAAGTTTCAATCTAAATCTAATTATAAACCGTACGTTTTACTTTCAATTTATCTATTCGCTTACTTATCTATAATTTCCTAAAATTCACCAGCCAAACTGAAACATTGACTTTAGGCAACGTATTCTACCTATTTTAAATTACAGAGCAATATATTTTCAAAGAGCAACTACATGTAAAAATAAATGAAAAGCATTAAAACGATGTTCTGATAGAAGATTTTTTAAAATCAGTCCTAATAGAATAAATAATATCTTCAATCCAATTTTCTTTATTATGGCCATTAACGACTTTATCTTTCCATGCTTTTATTTCATACAAATAAATAATATCTGGATTAACTCTTTTCAATTCTTTAAACCATAATTTCATACCACCATCACCTTCACGATACATAAAATTTCTAACACACCAATTTGGTGTTATCTCTTTTAATTGGTTATTTTCCATTATAAATTCTATATGTTCCAAATCTTCCAATTTGGTATTACTGTTCTGCAAGGGTTTTTTAACTATTTTTATTTCCATTATATTTATATCAATTGTTATACAGCATTTATATAGTCTTTAATTCGCTGATTGACTCTTTCTAATTTTTTGTGATTTTCGTCTTTATGATAAATTAATTCTCTTTTTTGAAGTTCTTCCAAATCATGTCCAAGCATACTTTCAACCCATACTCTTTGTTTATGTAATTGTTGTTCAAAAAATAATTTTAATTCTTTTAAATCGTTCAAACTCATTGTTTCTAATTTAAGTTCTGTATTGTTTAACCATTCATTCAATTCCAAAATATTACACTCTATAATAGAATTCGTTAATCTTTTTTTAAATTCATCAAGCGTTATTAATTCATTATGAAATGAATAATTGAAATCATTCAAATTCCAACCACATTTTTTATTATTATTTACATCTATTTCTAGATGTATTTTAGATTGTATCTCGCTCAACCATTCTCTTGAAGATTTTTTCATATTTTTAATAGTTACAATTTTGTAAATAGCATCTGTACTTTTTTAAATTTTTTATTATTATCTAATATTACTGATGGTAAAACTAAATTCTGTATAATACAAGTATCTCCATTACCTCCAATACATATTGTGTGTCCTTTTGTAATATGTCCATTTTCAATAGCAAAATTTAACTTTTCAAGCAAATCTCCTACTGTTAAACTATTTACAAAACTACCATTAACATCAAATTTAGATAAATTGATGTTTTCTTTATTAATATTTTCTATATCCATATTTTTATTTTAATTAAGTCCTTTTATTATAATTATCACTATGAAATATCTATATATTCAATTTGTTCTCAAATAAATTTTAATAATTTATTTTTAGAATAATCCAATCTGGTTGAGAATTAAAAAATTCATTATCATCAGTTATTATAGCCCATTCCTGGTTTATTCCCCACAACAAATAATTCTTTTCTCTCTTTACTTCCCAATTTGTATTGTTTTCAATATTGTATTCTTCTATTAATTTTAACAATTCTTCAATTGGAGTAAACTTAGATAGCCATAATGCATCACCATCTCCGCCTTCGGAAATAATAGATGAAAAAATCAAATCCAAAATTTTTTTATTAGTTTCTTTATCCATAATTATATGTTTAAAAATTATCCAAAATAATCAGTTGCAATTACTATTTTTTTAAGGTCATCACCTTTTATTTCCTTTACCTGCGTTTTATCGTCTATACCACCCCACTTCATTCCTATTTTAAATTCAGCTTCAGTTTCATCCTTGGCAAAAGTATAATAGTAAACTGGCATTGTTGTTCCCTTAAAAGAAGGTCTCATTACTAAATAGAATTTATCTTCCATATTTTTATTACTTATTTATTTGCTTTTTAAATTATTATAATCTTCTATTGTCATAAAAATCATATCTTTAATTTTAATATCTTTATCAAAATAAACATCAATATTGTTAAAACATTTATAACATTCTGTTTTTATATGTTCTTTTAAAACTGCATCAAAGCCACAATGATGTCCAATTTCAACCCAAATATCTTTATTGCAATTTGGGCATTCTATTAAATAACAAATTAAAGCAATTCCTTTACCTTTATTTAGAACATCTTGTAAATTAGTTTCTTTCATTTTATATAAATTCTGTTTTTTAAATTTGTAACATACAAATGTACAAAATAATTTTTAAAATAGCAATTTTTAAAGTTTTAATAAACAAAAATTTTTAATATTTATTATAAACATTTCATACATGAAAAATAAATTAAGGGTTTTAATAAGAGAACAAATTTCAAAATTATTTGAAAATGGATTTGAAGATGATTATATAAGTTCATTTGAGCCTGAAGATATTCCAGAATTACAACCAGGCGGAGCAGCATATCATGCAGCTGCCAAAGATATAAAATCAGACCCTTCAATGGGAAAATTTAAAGACCCCTCAGAAGAAGAACTAAAAAATATAATTCAAGGTTTAAAACAAGCAAATTTAGACTTACCTAGTGACCAAGAATTAATTCGCCAGGCAGAAAAAGATATGCAAAGAAAATTAAATCCATCTGAAATAGATAAAATACAAAAAACTAAAAAAAGAATGGAAAACTTAATGGGCGTTGGGTCATACAATGAATCATTTATGGGTAAAAAGCATGAAATTCCCCAGGAAGAAATAGATAAATTTTACAATGAATATCTAATACACCAAACACATCCAAATTATAACCCTTCCGAAACACAAAGAAGAAAAGAAGTTATGGATGCAATGGAATCTATAGGAGCGAAAAGTATGAGTCAGCTTTGGCTTGATTTTGATAAAATAGAAAAAGCATCTGGCGGATATACAGGATACGAAACAATATAAGATAAAACCCCCAAACATTAAATCTGGGGGTTTTATCTTAATGCCTAATTGACATATAAGTCGAGTTAGAGTATTTGGCCATCTTAATTTCGTCGTCGTTATCCAATATCAGCGATTCAAATTCATGTTGGTCTAATTCAACCACTTCATTTACTTCCATTTCAAACATCTTAATTCTATTTTCATACCAATCAGTTCTATCAATAGGCTCTGTTAATTTTAAATATAATTTTGTTTCTCCTGCCTCCAGCTTGCTTTTTATTTCCGTAATTTGTCTTAAACCTTCTTCTTTGTAAAGCTCTTTTGCTTCTTTATAATCAATAGCGTGCTGCTCTTTATTTTTTTTCAAGGCATCAAGCACATCTTCCTTTTTTACATTAATTTTTCTTGACATAGTTTTAATTTTTATAATTGTACAAATTGTTTTTTTGGTAATACTACATAATCAAATTCTTTTTTTTCCGGGAGTTCAACTGATTCTTCTACAAGCAATCTCATCATTATAACCCTTTTCTCTTTTGCTATATATTCGTCTGGATTATCTAAAGCATTTTTAAATTTCTCAATTAATGCTTTTTTATAATCTTCATCGGCACCTTCTAATACGTGTAATTCTGCCGTATTAATAAACACTGTTATCCCTTGTTTGGGCGTAAAGGTGATGGGGTCATGCATTATTGGAGTTACACAAATATCATCTTTAACTGGCTTCATATAATCTTCTGCTTCCCATATTGTAGGAGCTAAAAAAATTGAATATAAATAGACTTTTTCTTTAAATTTTACATTTTCAAAAAGCATCATTGGTACAGAATGCCCAGATTTTGTTTTATCATCTTCCAATTCAATTTCCATAATTGGTCCATCCATTATAATCAGTTCTTTTGTGTTTTGAAATTCTTCACACTTAAGTAAACCTTCTTTAATCTGTGGAATTTTAAGCATTTCTGAAGTTAACATATAATCATTTGAAATTACATTTCCGCCAAAAATAGTTCCTGTTTTTTCAAACAAATCTTGTAAAAATTCTGATATTTTCATAGTTATTATATTTAAATTATGTAATATTAAATGTTATATACTTATTTTATAAAAATTAATCACCCAATAAAATAATTGATTTATTTTCAAATTTTTCATTATCAATTTGTTCTATTTCTACAGAATCTAAAATGACTGGATTTGTTTCATAATAGCAATCTGAAATATCAAATAGTTTATAAAATTCATTTAATACTGCCATTTTAGCATCTTTTTCATTTAAAAAAATTGCTAAATATTTTTTATTTGCCTTATTTTCAGCAATTATTTGTCCTCTTTTATCAAACTCTTGCTGATAATATATTATTTTTACTATAAATTTAGAATATTTCGCTTTATCAGTATCATCAAGAGATATACCTTTATTTGTATCAAAATCACAAAATCTACCCGAATTTATTGCATCCCATTTACGCTCTTGAAGCGTTTCGTAATGTTTAACTTGTTGTGCTACATAATAACTTTCAGTAGGTCCCCACACTAAATTTTCTTTAGAATATTTGCATTTATCAAATCCAGCTTTTATATATTGTAATCCACGTCCACCTCTTCCACTCCAATATTTATATATAATAAGCTTTTGTAAAGTATGACAAGAAATTTCTTTATTACGACTATAATATTGAGTTGATTCATCATAATAATAATCGCAAAGAAGAAATACGGCTTTTTCGAAAAAATTTTCTCCTATTTCCATCAACGTTTCACGAACAGAAGTGTCATATCCAAAATATAAAGGCATATATCTTTGAACTGGTGCTTCTAATAATAAATAATCAATGGTTGACTTTGCTTTGCTAGATAAAGCGAAAACTGCTTCTTCTAAAGTTTTATTAAATTGTGGAGGTAATTCAAATCCTCTCCATGGATTAATAGGTGGTTGGATATCTAATTTATAAAGAGAAACTTCTCTGTCTTTTTTATCTGAACCTTCTGGTGATTTTAAGATACCACTTTTGTAGTATTTAAATAATTTAATGTCTTTTTCCATAATATTTATTTTTTATAATTGCCCTATGCAATCAATTCCTGAAATAAATATAAGGAGAAAAAAAGGAAAAATCAAATTTATTTTTATTTTTGCACAAAAATAGAGTTTTTGCACAGCACAAAAATAGAGTTTTATTACAATAACTTACACACTGACTTAGACATTAACTTGGACACTTTTATCCAAGCTCTATTAATAATCAATAGTTTATCTTGTACATAAGAATAATTTTTACATGTTGTGAATTTAGTAGCGCTGATGGGATTCGAACCCATTACCTTCTCGTCATGAGGGAGATGTGCAACCAACTACACCTCAGCGCCATATAAAATAATGATGCGTGAAAGCCTCCTACTTTCTTACTGACCTGAATTACACAGTTAAAAAATCTCGGAATCAATCAATAAAAGTCTGTCGAAAATATTTATTAATCTTATTAAAAATAATAAATATTTTATATTGTGCCAACAACCCAACAGTCCAACTCTTATCTATAACTACTGAATTTTTAGTATAGCATCCCATGCACCGCACCATTTGCCCAAAACTAATTCATGCATTAATTAATTCATGGACGAGAACAATACAAATTGTATAGCTAATACAACTTATATTATTTTTGAGCGATAGATGAGTCTCGGACTCACGACCTTAACCTTGGCAAGGTTATGCTCTACCAGCTGAGCTACTATCGCATTTAAAATTAGGGAAATCTCAAACTAAGTATTTTTTCTTTCAACCCCATTTGGCCACTCTGGAATCTCCCAAAAATATATTTTTGTTGGGAGAGATGGATTCGAACCACCGAAGGCTTTCGCCAGCTGATTTAATAGTCGAAGTAACTTAATTTATTACCACTAATTTTATATTTCTAAATCTTTATGAAATTTACCATATTTTAAATCCCATTTAATTATTTTATTTTTTAATTCCTCTAATGTAATTGAGCTATTTTTCCATTTTCTTGAGTTCTCATTATGAATCATAAGTTCGCAATTTGCTGGGTGAGAAATAATTTTTGTATCAACATTTTGCTTAAACCCATCCATAATTGAAAACATGTGGTCTCTACTTGCGCCCCCCAAATTGTTTCCTCTATTTTTTGCACTATACCATCCAAATTGGTTTATTAAAGTAAAATTAAATTCATTAGGGAAACTTTTTAAATTAAATGTAAAAGAACATTTTGATTTATATTTATTGAACTCTGTCATGTTTTTACTTTGAAATTTAAGTTTACATTCTAAAGAACAAAATTTATTTTTTCTTTTTTTAAATGTTAATTCTATATTACAACATTCACAATATTTTTTATCTTTGCTATATTCACTTCTTTTTTTAAAATCAAAGCATAAATGTTTACACTTCCCATCAATTAAAAAATTATTTATTGCAGTTTTTTTCAGTGACTCAATCCCTTTTTTTGACATATTGTGCTTTATCCCTTTCCTAAATTTGTTTGATTCTTTTGCTGCACAAGAACTGTTACAATATTTATTATTTCTTTTTTTGTATTCTATTATATTACCACACACAATACATTTTTTTGGATTTTCATAATATTTTTTTTCTTTTGATAAAGATTCTCCAACTTTTTTATAATCTCTTATATTTTTGTTTACATATACATTTCTACATTTAAGAGAGCAGTAAGTTCTATTTTCTAGGACAGAGTTTTTACACTCTGTATTTTTACATTTTTTACACATATTGTTTTTTATATAAATATGTGGAAAAAACAAAAATCGAACTTATGTGGAACCTATCGGATTCAAACCGATGTCTATGCCGTGCAAAAGCATTGCTAAATCAACTCAGCTAAGGCCCCATAAAAGAATATCCTATTAACTCTTCTCATCCTAAAGTGGATGAGCCACAGAACTTCGGAAGAGCTAGGTGCCCTGTTCAATTTGTCAAGCAGATGGGATTCGAACCCAAACAATATCATTGCATGCATAATATTTTCCAATTGCTTGATTTTTTGTCGTGCAGGTGGGATTTAAACCCACGTAATCCCGCGCCCAAGGCGGGCTAGATAAATCGGCCTCCTATACCGCACGTTGTAAAACAAAATCAAGTGTGCTCTTACGCCAAAGTACGCAGACTGTTGCCTCTACGCATGACTACCCACAACAGATTCCAAGGTAGTTGATGTTTATCATACACGCCATTTCTGACTTCACTCTTTAAAAGATGGCTGCTCTCAAGCCTACTTCCTTGATTTTGTTGTCTAGATGGAAAGATTCGAACTTTCGGACTGCACATCCCTTGCGCAATCACATGATTCCAAGTCATGCAGCTTAAACCAAACTCGCCCACACCTAGATGGTATTACATTTTTAAAAATAAATCAGGGAAAAGGAGTGAGAGTGTATTTTGGTAACAAAATCGGGAGTTTAACCCGAACCTTTTTCTGGTAATGAAAATGCCCTTCACAGAGCCTTTTTGTCGAAGTAACTCATCACAATAGCCACTGATTTGTGAGAACAGAAGGATTCGAACCTCCACGCTTTCGCCACGGCGTTACAGACCGCTAGACAACCAACTGCCCAATGTTCCCAAGTTAAATCAGGGAAAAGCAACAAGAGTGTTTTTTTAAATTTCCCCATGTTTTTATTATTCATTCATTGGTGGGGAAAATTGGATTTGAACCAATATTTTTTGTTTTTCAAACAAATTTTTACCGAAGTAACTCTTATAATAGCCACTGATTTGTGGGAGTGGAAGGATTCGGACCTTCTCAGACGTAATGCAGAAGTTTTACAGACTCCCCTGGCTCTCCAGCTCCAGCGCATTCCCAAATTTGGGATTTCACAATCCCATTGTTTTTATTCTTTCAATTTCCAAATCATTTCTCTTAATTTTACATTTTAATATTGTATTTTCAAAATCTAACAAGAATGATTCTGGAATTTTTATATTTTTGTTTTCAAATTGTTTTATTATTTCTTCTTTGCTAAAGCAGCATTCACTTATGCCCTCCGACCACATCTTTAAATGTAAGCCCCAACTCTTTTTTCCAATTATAATGCCTTTTAAAATATTCGGATGGCAACTTTTTAAATCGTGAATTTTAATTTCACCATTTTCAAATCTTCTGAAACAAAATTTACCATCATCAGAATTTAAATCAAACTGTACTTTAACATCTGAGCCGCAAAATGTAAGTATTCCAGTTCTATAGGACATTAAAAAAAATGTAAATATTTCATTAAATTTATCAGAATATCTTTTAAGTCTTTTATGATTTCTACTTCCAGATATTTTGTTTTTTTCTTCGATTTCATTTAATTTCTTTTGAATTCTTTCGCTTTTAGCATTGTTGTTCCCTCCATAAGTTTTTAATTATTAAATTGATAAAGTTGATTTTGCACAAAATACCTATTAGCTTTAATGTGCAAAGACAGGTTTATTATAAAATAAATCAGGGAAAGTATAAATAGAGTTTTTTCATTTCCATACGAAGTATCTCTATTAATTACCACTGATTTTATTTTCATGTTTTTTGCACAAATATATCACTCTGATATATTGTGCATTTTTTATAATAACTTATTTATTTTGAGCGAAAGACGAGATTCGAACTCGCTGCCAACGACGTGGAAGGACGTTGCTCTACCAAATGAGCTACTTTCGCATTTCGGGGTCAGACATTTTGAACTTTTTCATTCACGGGCACTTTCATGCTAAACATTATCCGTAACGCCCTGATAGCTATCTCACCTCTGCTTTATATGGAGTCGAGCGGGCACCTCGCCAGGTGTGCGTTCCCTATCTCGACATATTATTTTAATTCATATAATCTTATAAAATCTTTTCCATATTTTTTAATAATATATGGAAGTATTTTTTTCTTTATATCTTCTTTGTATAATATTTTTATTTTTTTAGTAAAAAATTTTAATTTAGCATCTGTCAAATCTGATTTATAGTTCTTGATTTCTATATACAAACCATCTTTTTTTATAAAATCAGGATAAAATTTATGATTTTTTCCATTATAAATATAATCAAATCCTTCAAGATTTCTTTTAAATTCAATATTATGGTCTATACTATACATTATCCATGCCAATTCATAGCTACTATCGCACCAATATCCTTTATACCATCCACTTTTGCCTCTGCTCGACCCACATTTAATTCCTCCAGAGCATTTTAGCCAACATTCTTTATGATATTTTCTAGGTTCATTTTTTTTATGTTCAATATCTTTTCCGCAATACAAGCATTTAGAAATCACTCTTTCTATTTGCCTCTTTCTACCTCCAAAATGTAACCCCTTTCTAGATTCTCCATTTATAATATTTGCAATTTTTACTTTCTCTGAGTTTTTAGCTGAATTACTTAGTTTTAATTTTAATTCTTCACTATAAATTCTTTTATTAGCACAACTCCTAGAACAAAAATATTTATCTTTTTTGGGAAAATACACGTTATATTCTTTTATTTCAAATGATTTACCACACTTAGTACAATTCACTGTAAAGGTTTTCCATTTATTTTTATTCGTTTTTTTTCTACTTTGGGTACTTTTTTCAGATTTCTTTTTTCCAGTCCACTGATGTGTGTTTTGACAACTAACATTGCAATATTTATTCTTCACTGGCTTACCACAGTTTAAACATTTATTTTCCACATTTATCTTTTTATAATAAATATGCGGAAAAAAAACAAATTGAGCCCTTGTTAAAATGAATGTTTTTTTGCGGAGTATACGAAATTCGAATTCGCCTGATTGTACATCGTGACAGGATGACGGCCACCCTAGCAGCCCCATACTCCATAACACACATTATTTTATAATTACAAACAATGTGCGTTTTATAATAATTTTAATTCACCAACATGTCAAAGAACATTTTTAAAAACAAAAAACCCGAATCTTTTTTGGGATTCGGGTTGTTTGTTCCTTTTTTAACTATAAAAGTTTTAATAAGGTTTTTGCTTAAACATACCCGTCCCACATCCATAATCTGCAGCATCGCTTGCAAATGGATAGCCGCCCATCGGAGCAGTTTGTGATTGATATGTTAAATTTTGTTTCATCCTTAAAAATTATTTTATATTATTAAATATCTCAAAAAAATGTTTATTCGATTATTTTTACGCAAAGATATAAAAAAAGTTACAATAAAAACAAGTTTTTTTAATATTTTTTTAATTATTTTTTTTAATTAATTAATTATTAGTTTATTAAATTTTAAAATTTATTTTGATTAAAGGCAAAATTATTATTCCATTATCAAATTCTTTTCCACTTTCTTTTAATTTTCCTTCAAATTCTTCAAATTGAAGGTCTATGCTATCATGGATTGTGTCTTTTATTTCATCGATTGTTAAATTATGATGCCCTGATTCTTTAATTTTTAATTGTGCCTTATTTTGGTCAATCTCAATAGTCATCACTAATATATCTAATTTATCTTTCATTTTGCTTTATCATCTAAAACTTGGAACAATCTTAAATCTTTTTGAAATTCTATATCTAAAGAATTATATGTTTCAATTAATTTATTAACACTTTCTTTGGTAATTAGGTCTCCATTTGATGAATTTCTTCCTTCTTTAAGTTTTATTTCATCTTTTGCCATTCTTCTTCTTAGATAATGATATCTGACTAAATCTTTTGTATATTCTGAGATGAATTCCCAATTTTTAATTATTTGATATGATTTTTCTTCATGATTGGTGAATGAATAATTATATCCATCTTTCTTTAGTGTTGCTACAAATGGTTTCCCAATATCATGAAGTAAAGCAGCCATACAAAACTTTATTTTTAAAGATATTAAAGTATACCAAAACACTATTAATGTGTGAACTAAAACAGAATGCTTATGATGTTTATTCTGCCTAATAAACAGTGTGACTAAAAATTTTTTCATGAACTTCTTTGTGCTCTAAATAACCTTGAAAGTAGAATTTCATTGGTATCATACAAACCATTTATCCAATTGATAATTTTTCCATTTGGCAATATTTCAATTTTTTCATTTTTAAAAATCAAATAATATCCATCAACTTTTTGTTCAGCTATTTGACAACGCAACTCACAACTTTCATATTCATTAAGGAAACCTAAAGAATTGTTATTACAATCAAAATGTTCAACAGTTTGGACATTTATTTTATTTGGATATACCATTTTATATTGTATTTTGGAATTTAAAAAGAGATAATTTATATCCTTTTATATTGGATATTCTTGTAAGCATTCTACCATTGCTATCATCCATAACTGTATATGTTTCAGTTTGAGTGGCAGACATAAAGCATTCCACTCCTTGCCCAATTTCTTTTTTGACCTTATCACCATCTTCTGTGTCAAGCAATATTAATTTTCCACAAATGGCTCGCCTACTCCTATCCCAATAAATATCAATTATCATGAAGGCAGGCTCTTTCTCTTCTTCAATAACTTGTTCTCCATCTTCTGTTGGAATAATTAAAAAGCCTTCATTAAGTTCTCCAACTGCCAAACCTGGGTCAACAAAGTCAGTTTTAAATTGGTCTATTGCTGCCAATATATTTTCCTCATCAAGTATTGTTTTTTCAGGCACTATTAATCTTTCAAATTCGCCTTCTAGAACAAAATTTTCGGGGTCAATCATTAATAATTTTGATGACATGTTTCTATTAATTTAAAAGTTTCTTACTTAAATCAACAGGAAGAACTAATTTACAACTATCATTTTCAATAATTATTGTAACAAATGTAGAGCTTTTTGTAGCGACTTTCATATTTGTATAATTCATAGTCTTTGTACCATTTGAATTATTGACTATACTTTGCAATTTTAATTTTGACATATTAGTGAATTTTTCTTCATAATAAGTCTTAACTTTTTCTTCCCCAATTTTTTTAATACTTGCAGAAGAAGTAAATTGCAACAACATATTATAGTCACCAATCTTTTTTAAAGACTGCATGAAAGACATAAAGTCTGACCCATAAATCAAAGCTGGATTTGAAAATGGTTTTTGAGCTGTTATAGTTTTACTTCCTATCATAAATATAAAGATAGAAATAAAAATAGTAAAAATAAACTTTTTCATAATTTTTCTTTTAATGTTTCTTTTATAATATACGAAAATGATTTAAAAATGTTTCATTTTACAGTACAGTTATTAGACCAGAATTCAACTGACGCCAAATATTTTTCTTTATCTAGTGGCACCCCAGAACCCCCCTCAGCAATACCTTGTGAATTTAATATAAGATTCATTAAGTCACATTTAATTTTATCATCATCCATCTCAGCATTAGACTCAACTATTTCTTTTATTAATACAATAATTTTATTTGTAACATTGTCAAGAGATTCTTTGGAAATTCCATATCCAGAATTTCTAAGCATAGTCTCTGGTTTCATAGATTCTTCCTTATCGTGGCTTTGTCCGAGAATTGCAACAACACCATAATCAAAATCAACATTTTCAAACTCATATTTAAATTCTTCAGTTTCCATTAAAGATTTTTTATTCTCCTCACTTAAAGAAACATTATTCTTCTTTTCATAAAGTTTAATTTTTTCCTCTAATTTCCCTATCCATTCCTTTTCTATTTGTTCTCTACTATAAAGAATCAACATTAAATAATCTGCTTTTGGTTTCCCGATAGGTAATTCTAGCCATCTTGAGAAAACTGGAAGTTCTTCATCTTGCCTTGCAGAATATCCACTTCTAATATACTGATAGTTTTCAAGAGTTATTGGGAGTGACCCAACTCTAGCATCTGTAAAATTTTTAATTGGAAGTAATTTACAAAATGGAGCATAACCATCAATTGAGACTTTTGGAAATCCATCTTCAGTAAAATAGATTAGTTTTTCTCCATCTTTTCCTATTTTTAATTCAGAAAGTTTTTTTTCAAATTGTTCTGGAGTATAATCAAGAATTTTTGTTGCACCAAATTTTTTATCAAATTGCCTAGCAGCAAATTTTGTTATTTTAATTTTCATAATAAACACATTTATATTATATACGAAAATCTTTTAAAAATGTTACAACAAAAAACCCCACTTTTAATGGGGCTTTTTTAATCTATCACATAAACTATTTCTTTATTTATTTCAGTTATATACTGTGGTTCTCGAAAAAGATTTGGAGCTGGATAATTAGTAAATTCAGAATAAAATATTTCTCCAACATTGCCATTGCTGTCTTTAACTGTTACAAAATATCCATCTGATATTCTTCTTGCTGATGTTAACGCTACTAATTCGTGATTTTCACCTCTAATACATTCAAAAAACACATCTCCTTTTCTAATGTTTTTTACTTCTAAATAAATGTCTGACCAATCTTCTCCTAAGTTAAAGTCTTTTGGTCTTAAAAATTTAATTCCGTTTTCCATAACTATATAAGTTTTATTTTATATAAATAGTTACGGATTTAAGAAAAGACGGTATTTTCAGAAGAAAAATTAACAAAAAACAAAGAATACAATTATTTGATTTTCAACGCTTTTCTTGGTCTATCAATAACTCTATAAACATCCCAGTACTGTGGCATAAATTTAGGCTTCATGCTATCTACAAAATCCAATCTCCACATCTCAACAAATTTTTGTATATCAGTTACTTTTGCTATTACTTCTTTTCCGTGACTACTATGTAACTCATTATAATCCTTTTGACTTATTTTAGAAAGTTTCTCTATTTCTTCTATTGGAGCAAAATCATTCTCATATCCCAACATTAAAGATATTTTCATAATAAGTTCTAATTTTCTTTCATCTGGCATCATCGAATTATTTAACACATAAGCTTTTGATAATTTTATAATTTTTATAAAATCTGAATGAGAACTCCAAAGTGGAACATTATATTGTTCTGATATTTTCTCTTTTAGTTTCAAGGCATACGTATTTTCATACTTATCGTGACATTCTCTACAAATACAAACAACATCATGACTAGTTGCAATTTTTAAATGCTTGGGAAAATGTTTTTTATATAATGTAGGCACAATGTGATGTTTTGTGAGTCTATCTAATTCCTCCGTTCCACAAACAACACAAATGTTTTTCTTTTGGGTCAATGCAAATATATCCCCTTGCCATCCATTTCCAGCAGGGGAAAAGGTTAATTTTATAGTTGGAGGGTTCTCTAAAACAATATTTGCCAAATTATTTTTTAGATAAAACTCGGCTTTCTTTGTTGTACATCTGAACATTTCAAATCCTTGCGGGTGCAAAACTAACCAATTACCATATATCGTATTTATACGCTTTGTTGTATCCATAATTACAAATATACGAAAAAGTCAAATAAAAGTTTCTAAATTCTATATTTTTTCTTTTGGGAACATGCTTCCTTTCCCTGCAGGAACTGCTTGAGCTTGAAAGTTTCCTATTTCTATTTGATTGGCTTCATCAAAGACTCCTCTTTTTATAATTTTTTTATCTACATCAAACTCTCTAATAACTCCTATGACACTAAATATATTTTCTAATGGTTTCCATTCTTTAATTACTTTTGAGTCACTGGGGAAATGTTTAAAAGCAAGAGTAATATGTTGAGATTCATTATCAGAAAAATAATCTCCTGACACCCCTAATGCAATAGCATCTTCTGAAATTCCTAATGTTTTTATATTTAAAGTAACTTCTTTATCTAAATCATTTCTTAATCTTGGTGGCAATTCTCCCATGATAATTGTCATATGATAGTCTAATGTTCCATCTTTAAATTGCGGCCTTATAAAATCTTTAGGAATTTTACCCTGTTCCTGTAACAAATCAAAAACATTATTTATTTTATTTTTTTCGGATTCGTCTTCAATTGAAACAGCTGTAAATGAAACTTGTGGTTTTTCTTGTTTTAATGTAATTCCACTTTTTTCAATCATATAAAACCCCATTAATTGAGGAGTTTTCGTATTTTTAATATTTATTATTTTATTAACTTCTTCTTTTACTATTTTTTTAATTTCTTGTAACCCAAAAAACTTATCCAATACATTTTTTACAGTTTTGTTTTTTATCATTTCTTCTGGATTGGTATATTGTTTTGTTATGTCAAATGTTACCCAACTGCCAGGTAATTTCATAAAATGAACAGCAATTGGAACTGTTGCCCTAACTTCTTTACTGAAATCAACTTTTGAAATTTTATATCCATGCTCTATGGGGTCTATTCTATAAAAATTCCCAGTGTATATTTCATCATTTTTTCTAAATCCAGCAAGTTTTTGGTCTCTATATTCATAAAGAATTTCAAGAACATACATTTTACTGTCTTTTCCTTTATATAATGCTAATCCCCTATTTGCCATAATTTTTGTTTATTATAAATATAATAAAAAAGCAGATTTAATTAATCATATTTTTCCATAAAATATTTTAAAAGTAAATAGGATACATAACAAATAAAGCTACTCACAAACCCATAACATATATTATACATGTCATTCCATTCAATGTTTATAAATTCTCCTCCATGCCACATCAACAAACTTCTAAACAACAGCCCAACCCAAAAGCCCATACACATTGGGCATTTTAATAATTTTCCTAACTTCGGACTTAATTTGGTAGCTTTTTCTCGTATAGGTTTAAATATATACGAAATATTAATTATAAAAGTGGCTCCCAAACAAGATAAAATAAAAAATAATAGTTCCATAATAAAGAAAAAAACCTCTACTTTATATAATATCTAAAGCAGAGGAGAGTTAATATTAAAATTTTCCATAAGCTAGAGTCCTTCTAGCATCACTTAAGAACCTCCACAGCAATGTGCAGTGGGTCTTAAAAAATACTTAATTTTTATCATATTATTGAGTTTTAATTAATCATAAATATAGTTAAAAATAAAAAAAAATAAATATTAAAGAATTTTTATTTTAAAAAAAAATAACTATTTATATAAAACTCAAATATCTAATACTATGAAAAGAGAAGAAGTACAAAGTTTAATTTTACATGAAGCAATACGTATTCAAAAACTTGTTGAAGAGAAAAAAAAGATTGAAGAAGATTTAAAAAAAATTGAAGATGAGGATGCTTCTGACTTTGATAAAGTAGAGGATGAAAGTTTATCTACCAACATAAGTTTAGCAAATAAGAAAAGTATGCCAAAAAGATTAGATGACCCACATAAACTAGAAGAAGAACAACTAGATGAAATTCTTCATGATAGTCCAAGTTTAGGAGTTGGGATAAAACATAGTTCTGGAGGCCATAAAAACAAAATGCAAGAATCTTTGTCAATCTTAAGAAAAATTATTAAAAAACAACTTTATGAATCTTATGGAATAAACAAATTAAAAGAAGAAATAAAAACTGATTTATATATTGTGAAAATAAAGCATGATAATGGAACAACAAAAATAGAGACATCTGGTACAAATAAAGAAAACGCAGAAGAAAAAGTCATGAAATCTGAAAAATGTCCAAAAAGTGCCATTATGTCAACTACAAAAAAATAAAAACCCCCGATAAGGGGTTTTTTTATGCCATTAATTCTTCTACCAATTTTGGCACTCCCACACCAGCTTTTTCTTTTATAAATATCCTCCCTGAGGCATGTGCAAGATTACAATCATTTGGGTCAACAATATACATTGGGTTTTCTTCATGCTTAAAATATCCAATTAATCCCGCTGCTGGATAGACAACTAAAGATGAACCAATAATTATTAATATATCGGCATCTTCCATTGCCTTGATAGCTTTTTTAAATTCTTTGACTGGAAGAGATTCTCCAAATAATACAGTATTATGACGAAGTTGCGACCCATCTTCAGCTTTATCTCCAATTTTAATATCACCATCCAATGGATATGCTTTTCCGACACCTTCAGAACTTTTTGACTCTGCTATATTTCCATGAACATGAATAACATTAGTTGACCCACCCTTTTCATGTAATGAATCGATATTTTGTGTAATCACTGCAACATCATATTTTTCTTCTAATTTCGCCAATGCTTTATGTGCATCATTTGGTTCACATTTTGCAAATTCTTTTGCAAATTCATTATGAAATTTTAAAACTTTTTCTGGATTTTTTTTCCACCCAGACATAGATGCTACTTCATTAGCAATATGTTTGTTCCAAAGTCCATCATTATCTCTAAATGTTGGAATACCACTTTCTGCCGACATTCCAGCCCCTGTAAATACTACAATTTTCTTTCTTTCCATATTAAAATAAATTTTATTTTTATTATACGTATAAACAAATAAAAAAGTTATAAATTAATAACTATTTATTATAAATTATTCTATATGAAAAAATACATAAGACAGTTAATTAGACAAATTTTAAATGAAGTTGTTTCTGATGTTGGAGTTCTTGTAGAGCCACAACACAAAGATATTGTGTTATCTAAAGACGAAATGAAACAGCCACAATACTTTAAAATTGCACTCAATAGAGCAAACAAAATATGTTCAAGTCCAATTGAAAAAACTGATGAAAAAATAAAATGTCCAATAAATTACGAAATAGATAAAACTATACATTCAGTAGAAAGACAATATAGACATATAGGAAATACAATTGAAGATGAAAAACTAAAACTTGTTGTTGGGCGTGGAATAGATAAAATAGTCAAACTTCTATTATCAAATGCTATACAAATTGGAGACAAAATTCATTTAAAAGATAGTGCTTCAGATTTGAATGTAATCTTATCAGTAAAGTTAGAAAATGAAAATAAAGATGAAACCATAATTATACTTCCAGTAGTAACTGTAATAAACAAAGGCGATTTTGTAAGAGGATTAGATACAAAATTAACCATTAAAGTATAATTGGTATAATTATTGTGCTATTTATATAAAATCAGACATTATGAAAACACTATTAATTACAATCACATTTATTTTAATATCATTTATTTCCTATTCCCAGGATGATGTTTATAACACTTCAAAACGAACCAGTGACACAATTGTTGATGAAAATAATACATATATTACAAACAATTATTATGAATATGATGATTATTCCTATGCATCAAGAATAAAAAGATTTCATCATGACTATTATTACTGGAATTATTACAATGACTACTATACAAATTATTATTGGTATACTTATGACCCATATTGTTTTGGAATAAGTATATACTCAGGATTTTATTGGTGGTATCCTTATTATAGATACTATTCCTATGGATGGTACGATTATTATCCCCCATATTATTGGTATGGATATTCTCCCTATTACTACAACTATTGGAATAACTATAATCATGGCTATTGGGACGGATATTATTCAAACAACAACAATTATAATAATTACTACTATGGTCACAGGAACCAAACAAATGGGAACTCTAAAAGCCAACCGCTAACATTTGGAGGAAAGGAAACTGGAAACAACAATAAATTATCCACAAAATCCACCATACTAAAAAACAATAAGCCAATAGATGATGTGTATAATAAACCAAGTTCAACTTACAAAAGTGTAACTAACAAAAATGTTTACAATAAGCCAAATAACAATTATAATACAAAACCATATACTGCCCCAACTATCAAACAACCAAACAATAGTGATTATTATGTAAAACCAAGCTATTCTAAGCCAAAAAAAGCAACAACTCCTACATATAATAAACCAAACAACAACTATGTAAAACCTAATTATAATAACAATACTACAAAACCAAACTATAACAACAATACATACAAGCCATCTAACGGAGGAAACACTTATAAGTCTTCAAGTGGGGGAAACAATACTCTTAAGTCTTCTGGCGGGGGGGGAACAATGAAAAGAAAATAAAAAAGAAAGGGAGATAATTTCTCCCTTTTTTATTTTTAATACATTGCACCTAGAGGCAATGGTGGAGTTGGTTTAAATTCCCCCACCACTTGATTATATCTACTCTACAAACTTTTAAAACTTTATGCTTTTAATACAATCTTCTAATTCGTCACATGTTTTTATTGATGCTATAGCTTCTGTCGGATTATCTATAAATTTTCCATAGTCAAATTCTTCATTTAATACATTAGATTTTGGTTTTGCTTTAAAAAGTATATTATAATCTTCTGTTTGAATATCAATCGGAAAGTCTTCTGGTAGGTTTTTTTTAAAATAATTCATTAATTCATCTGATGCCCTGAATGCTGGTAACGGATTTTCTCCACCTATGCCAGTTTCTTGAACGAAATCTAAAATCCAATCTGAGGGGCATATCAAACCTTCTCTTTCTTTTGCATATTTAAAATCCTGCTCATCTTCAACTCTGGATAAAATTCCATCTTTTAAAATTTCATGTAAACCAGAATTTTCTATGGCACTTCTTATTTCATTAAATGTATTGTATTTTTCTTCGAATAATAAATTTATTGATTCTCTAATTAATTTCCTTAATTTATTTTTCATATAATCATTTTCTTTTAAATATATGAAAAAATTGAAGAAATTTAAATGGCGTTCCCACCAGGAGTCGAACCTGAATCAAAAATTTAGGAAATTTTTATTCTATCCATTGAACTATGGGGACATAATCTTTAGCACCAATTTTGCTTTATCATATTTCTGCAAAGTCTTTTCGTATTCTTCCTTTGAAGTGTTATTTTTAAAGTTTTCACTCTGAACACGTTTTCTAAGGAATTCTACATATTCTTTATGCTTTTCAATATCAAATTTTTTGTTTTTCATAATTATAATTTAACATCTCTCAGCAGAAAAATCAGGATACCTAACCGATATTGCGTTCGGGTATTTTTCAATCCTCGGTGGTAGGTTTAGGCGATTTTGGACATTTGTAAAACCATGGTATCCCAACCTCAATTTTTCATTTTCTGCCTTTATAAAATTGCACACACGAAAAAAGTGGAAATTTAATTTTTATACTATTTATAATAAAAACATATGAAACCTTTATACAACGAAGAAGAATTTAAAAACGCAAAAGAATACGATAAACTTCCACTTGAATGTTGTCAATGTAATAAAACTTTTTATACTGAAAAAAGATTAATAAAAAGAGCGCTTGGTTTATCAAAAAGTGACCGAAAACATTCTTGTAAATTTTGCAGTAGCGAATGCTTTGGAAAAAGTAATTATTCAAAAATTAATGTTACTTGTGAAAATTGTAAGAAAACATTTGAAAAATTACCTAATCAAATTAAAAAATATCCGAATCATTTTTGTTCCTCTTCTTGCGCCGCCACATACAATAACAAACATAAAACATGTGGCAATCGAAGGTCAAAACTTGAGATTTGGATAGAACAAAATCTTAATACCATATATCCAAATTTAAAAATTCTTTATAACAACAAAGAAGCGATAAATTCAGAACTTGATGTTTACATTCCATCTTTTAAACTTGCTTTTGAATTAAATGGAATTTTTCACTACGAACCTATATTTGGTAGTGATAAATTTGATAAAATTCAAAACAATGATGAAAGAAAATTTCAAGCTTGTTTAGAAAAACAAATTGAACTTGTATTAATTGATGTTTCTGCCCAAAAATATTTTAAACCAAAAACTTCTGAAAAATTTCTTAATATTATTACCGAAATAATTAATAAAAAACTAAATTTACACAATAATTCAAAGAACGTACAGTTGCACGAGTAGGGCGATTCGAACACCCACAGCTTTCGCCACGCTTTTGGAGAGCGCTTATCTCACCGATGAATGTACTCGTATGTTGTGATTCCAGCGGGATTTAAACCCACGACCCACAGCTTAGAAGGCTGTTGCTCTATTCGCTGAGCTATGGAACCATAGAACCCGCAGTGAGATTCGAACTCACGACCAAAGCTTTAGAAGAGCCTTATTCTTCCTCTGAACTACACGGGCATAAAAAAGAAAAATATCACTGTTCCTCAGAAACCCACCACTAAGTGCCCTGGCGCAGACCAACGGCTGAGGTTTAATTTATTTTTCTTTGCGGTGAGACAAAGATTCGAACTTTGGATACATTTTTCAATGTATATGTACTTTCCAAGCACACTCCTTCGGCCTCTCGGACACCTCACCATTTGGCGGAAGGTAAGGGATTTAAACCCTTGCGGCTGTTACACCCTATTGGTTTAGCAAACCAACCTCTTAAATCACTTGAGTAACCTTCCATTTTATTTTATTAATTTAAAATTATATTTAGCTATACATTTCTGGCAATATCCACTTTTATTTTTGTAGCTCAATTTAGTATCACAATCTTTACAATATTTAACGTTTTTTTCTTTCTCTTTTTTTGCTAATTTTCCGTAAACTTTATTCCAATGACCTTCTTCGTATTTTACTATAATATTAAATTTTTTTGCTCTTTTTTTTACTGTATTACCACTAACATTAAACATTTTTCCTATTTTTTCATATGAATACTCTTTAACTAAATTTTCTAACTCTTCTTTTTCAATTTTAAATTTAAACTCGCTAACTGGTGGCTTACAACAGCTTTTACATAATCCAGTTTTGTTTTTTGAAATTAATTTGTTACACATTATGCAATTATCACCTTTCTTTTTGCTTGTACGTTTTTTTGGTTTACTTTTAATTAATTCAAAATAGCATTTTTTACACAGTTTTCCTTTGTTTCTTTGGCACATCTCTCCTCCACATTTTTCGCAATATTTTATATATTTTTCACCATCATACAAACTAATAAAATTCTTTCCATACATTTTTATAACATAATCAAAAATTTCTTTTAAATCTTTCTCATACAAAACAATTATTTTATACGGAAATTGTGCGATTTTAGCATCAACCTCTTTCGTTTTATACCCTTTTATCTCATAGTATATTTTTCCTTTTATAAAATCTGGATGAAATTTGTGTATTTCGCCGTTAAAAAAATAATCAAATCCTTCATTATTTCTTTCAAATTTAATGTTGTGGTCTATATGATAAATTACCCATGCTAACTCCCAACTACTATCACAAAAAAAGCCTTTGTACCATCCTTTTTTTCCTCTACCAGAGCCTAACCTTCTTCCTCCACTATTGCGATTTTTTTTTGCAGAAATTGATATTTTTTCTCTGCGTAGCTGTTCTTTTTCTTTTGTTGATGCCTTTCCAGAGCATCCTCTTTCAATCCTTGTTTTTAATGTCCTTTCTTTTATATCTTTGGCCCTTTCAACTCCAAACATCTCCTCAAATGTTTTTTTAATTTTCTTTTCCATAATGTTTTTTATTATAAATAGTATAAAAAACATAATTCAAGACTAATAATAAATAAATATTTCAAAGAACTAATTTGTTGCTTTTCAACAACTTGAGCGGAGGCAGAGGGACTCGAACCCCCAAGCCAACTCTCCATCGACTTAATAATTTTCAAGATTATCTCTTCATCCAGCCAGATTACCTCCAATTTTACTTCAAAGACCAAAAACAAAAAACCCCCGAATCGTTTCTGACCGAGGGTTCTCTAAAATTTTTATATAGATAAAATTAGAAAATACAAGGCCAGGGACAAGAAACTCTTGAACTTCTCCTTGATGACCAACTTATATTTTCTACTTTAAATTTCATTTTTTATAATCTATATGTAAATATGCAATTTTTTTATTTTTTTGTATTATTTTCAAATAATTTTTTCCCTTTTGTTTTTCCTTTTGTGGTTTTCATCCATTCCATCCATTCTTTCAGAACTTGTATTTTTAAATTTATTCCTTTAGCCATTATTTTAAGTTTTTAAATTATATGTACAAAGATATAAAAAGGTTTTAAGTTTTTAAATTATACGTGCAAAGATATAAAAAAGTTACAAGAAAAACAAATTATTTTTAAAATTTAATTTAAAATGTTCCCATCTTCGTCATGTCCAATGCGTTCAATAAATCCATTTCCCCGAACTAAATATTTATATTCACCAATCTCTAGCACATATCTATTTTTACGCATTGGTTCAGTTGTCGTTGTCATATTGCAATGGGAACATGTTGTTTTTTTCTCCTCTGAAATAATCATGGGAGCTTCAAACGCTTCAACTTCTACTCCACAGTTGGGTCAAGTTTTATTATTTTTACTTTAACTTGTTTTATTATTTCATTCATATCGTTTATTCTTCTTTTTTTGTACTATATTTTGGCAATACCAATTGGTCTTTTAAAATTTCCAATGTTTCTTTTTGTTCTGGAGTTAAATTCATATATTATTTAAATTTTGAATTTAACATTTTTTTATCTTCATTTCTTCT